>WNGD01001041.1_pt1 | contig 34125 bp, 28 predicted proteins | sample 5400671 | NCBI WGS metagenome assembly WNGD01 (sample SAMN13153369, study PRJNA577476) | soil metagenome | isolation source: 40 cm soil or saprolite under grassland replicate 2 | place: USA:California | collected 2016-06-15 | reverse complement strand
TTGTGCGATTCCTGCGTGACGCAGTCTACGAACAAGAAGACTGCGAACGAGTACATGCGGCCTGTGATCGAATGGAAGAATTCGAGGCACGAAATTGGTACAACTACACAGCACGCGTGAGGCTCACCTTCCCACAGTACTGGGTCAGCACCTTTTTGAAAGCTTGGATTATGTCGGCTTCATCTTCTGAGGTAAGACACGAAGGGATGGACATGATTATGCTTCGCTCGAAGAGACCATCGGCAACTGGACAAGTGCCTTTCTCATATCGCATCTCTGAACCCGCGTTTTCAAGGAGGCTCCAGGGAAAGCCTAGCTTGTCAACACTCCGCCGCATGACGAGACTCACGACATTGTAATAAAGATGAAGACCCCACTCTGTCATCCTTACATTGGAAACACCCTGTGGGTGGGTCGTGATTCCTTCGGCGCGTAACGCATGATTCACGTCCTTGGCAATCGCGGGATCCTCATAGATAGTTATGAGAAATGCTCCCGTATCGCCAGCGGGATCGACAATTCGGCGCAGCTTTACTCCTGAGAGCGTCTCGAGAGCCTGCCGGATTCGGTACTTGCTATTTCGCATCCTTTCAATGATCGTTGGCAATTTTCTCAACTGCACGCGAAGGACAGCTCCCCGAAGCTCGTCAAGGCGATATCCTCTTCCCCACACGCACAAATCAGGATCATCGCGGATCAGCGCGTCGATGCCACGATCTTCGCCGAACTCTTTTACACCAGGTGCAAGAATGATGAGATCAGCGCCATCGTCAAGCGCCAAACGCGTGCGGTAGATAGCTTTGTTGCCCAGCCAGGTGCTCTGATACTCGTGCGGGTCCAGATAAACGACCGCTTTGCGAATTGGGCGGTCGAGCATCTCGAAATTAACCGCCAGGCTTAGTTCGGCGGCACGATGGAAACACTCGACGTCGTCACCAATGAATACGCCACGAAGGGCACTGCCGCTCGGGCTGCACCCCACCACGGTAAGCACATAGATGATGGGGATTTGGCTGAGGAAGTGGTCGCAGGCATAGTTGAGAACGCAGCGTACAGGATTTTCCGCGCGGCCCATGATGCGCTCCATACCGTAGACCGCACCGAGATAGTGACTGCGGTTGATGCTGTCGCGTCCGCCAGTCCCGATCAGGATGTTCTTGTTGTAGTTCGCCATGCCGATCACTTCGTGTGGCACAACCTGCCCCAGCGAGAGCACAAGATCGAAGCCGCCGTGTACGATCAGACGATTCACCTGCGCCGGCCATGCGTAGTTTACTTTGCCTTCCGATTGCTCGTGAATGAACGTTGCCGGAACTTCCCCAAGCCTCTCGGCGTCTGCGCGCCAGTTGTGAATGCGGAACAGCTCATGCGGCATTTTGCCGAACATGCTTGTCAGTTGAACCGGTGACATCGCAGTGTGCGTGCCTAAGGCTGGCAGGACCGCTTCGAGCCGGCCGCCGTAATAGTCATATGCGTGTTGAGTCAGCTCGCTTGCGCGAGAGTCTCTGCGCGTCAGATCGGGCGGCACGGCGAGCACATGGCGGCGCTCTCCGATTTTGTCCAGCGCTTCAAACAGCAGGCTCGGCAACTCCGCAGAGGAAATTTCCAGCTCGGGACTGCCTTTCGCAACATAAAGACTCATGCGGTGAAATCCACTTTCTTCAGACCAGGAGCTAAGATGTGAAGGATAGCTATCGATATCAAGTAGGCGCTAGCCGCAGCGCCGAAAAGCACCACATAGCTGTGAGTCAATTGTAGAATCTTTCCCGCGCTCACCGAAAAAAGCACGCCGCCGACGGAACCCGCCATTCCGCCAATGCCAACCACTGCGCCAACAGCGCTGCGCGGGAACATGTCGGAAGCGGTAGTGAACAGATTCGCCGACCACCCCTGGTGTGCGGCCGCCGCAAGGCTAAGCAATCCGATGGCTGCCCACTCGGAATTCAAACTGCCCGCCGCAAAAATGGGAAGCACAAGGGTCGCACAGATTAGCATGGCGCACATCCGCGCCTTCGCTACATCCCGACGCACGCCGCAAAACAGCGCAGGAAGCCATCCTCCAGCGATGCTGCCTATCGCCGATATGTTGTAGACGATTATCAATGGCAACCCGAGATGCGACAGGCCAAGGTGAAAACGAGAATCGAAAAAGGACGGCAACCAGAAGAGATAAAACCACCAGATGGGATCGGTGAGAAACTTCGCAATCGAGAACGCCCATGTCTGCCGGTAAGTGAGGAGCTTCAACCACCGGATGTCTAGCTCCATCTGCGCGCCCGCTTCACCGTAGATGTGGTGCAACTCGGTGCCTGTCAACCTCGGGTATTCGGAGGGCTTGCGATAGTTCTTAAGCCACCATGCAATCCACGGCAGTCCGAAGAGACCTGTGGTAACAAATGCGGTGCGCCAGCCGAAACGAAGGGTGATCCACGGAATGATGACCGGAGCAATAATGGCACCCACGTTCGCGCCAGAGTTGAAGATGCCTGTAGCCAGCGAGCGCTCACTCTGTGGGAACCGGTCGGCCACAGTCTTGACTGCCGCCGGGAAGTTGCCAGCTTCACCCAGGCCGAGAAAGAAGCGCGCTATGCCGAACCCAACAGCCGAACGGGCTAGGGCATGGGCCATGCCCGCTAGACTCCACACGCCCATGAATAGTGAATAGCCAGCACGAGTTCCCAACCGATCAACCAAACGGCCCGCGACAACCAGCCCGACTGCATAGGCGACTTGAAACGCAGCGACGATGTAGCCATAGTTGACCTCCGTGAGGCCGATGCTGTTTTGGAGCGTTGGCTTGAGCAGGCCGATCACCTGCCGGTCCATGTAATTGATCGAGGTCGCTACAAAGAGCATGGCGCAGATCGCCCAGCGGACTCGGTCTGGACGTCCCCCTTGGGAAATGCCTTCTTCCCGCCCCTGCTCACTCTCCTTGTGGACTCGATTCATAAGAGTAACCTGTCCATCAAAACTTGTACGCACGACGCACGAGCTCGTACGCCAAATCGCGCGCCACTACAAAAGCTTCGTCTTCGTCCAGCCGGTGCTCGGCGACAAGCCGCGTAGCACACAATAGCTCAGAGTGGAATGTGCGGTTAGAGTCCGAAGGTAATAGGGGCGCACTAAGGGCTGCCCACAAACTGAGACCGCGAATTAGCTCGACGGGTCGATTCTTAGGGTTGCGATTGTAGTGTGGACTTATGGACCGCTGGGCGATCATATCTTTGCAACCATTAGCACAAGTCCTCAGGTTTTCAAAACTTCCGCTCTCCAAACGCGAAACCAGTATCAGCTGCTGAAGATGTTCGTGTTCAGGAACTCATTGCGGAACTTGCCCTGCGGATCGTACTTCTTACTCAATTGTACAAACTCGGGGATCTTCTTATAGATAGATTTCAGGTCCGCCGGAGACGTGGTAAACAGCTTTCCCCAGTGCGGCCGGGCGTTGAATGGAGCCAGCTCTTTTTCGATCCCGGGCATCAGCTTCCTGACCGCAGGCCAGTCCTGTTTCCAGGTAAAGTGAATCGTTACACAGGGTTGTTCGTAACAAGGACTCAGCCATAAATTGTCGGCGGCAATCGCCCGGATCTCTGAGATCATTAAGTGCGGACTAATCTGGTCGTGTAGCCGTTCGACTGCCAGAATTGCTTCGACCGCATGCCGGCGAGGCACGAAGTACTCCGATTGCAACTCCTTGCCGGCGCTGGGCGTAAAGCCCATGCGAAAGTGCGGCAGCCGTTCATACCAGGGGCCGGGCACGCCCATCTGCTCCGTACAATTCTCGGCGGAAAGTTCAGCAATAGGGTGCAGATTCCTGATGGCGCGTTTGGCCCCGAAAAATTCCGAGGTTGCTTCGAACGCCTGCCCTTCTTCGATGGACTCGATGGCGTCAAAGTGGTCTCTCATTTCACTGAGCGGCAGGTTTTCATACACATACTGTCGCATCATGAAGGTTGGCTGAACATCGAGTGTGATCTTTGTGATAACGCCAAGTGCCCCAAGTCCAACCACGGCGCCTCGAAACGCTTCGCCGTCTATCTGACGGGACAGCTTAACCACTTCGCCGGCTGCCGTGACGATTTCCAGTGCAGACACCGCCGTCGCGAGATTACCATTTTTCTCGCCTGAACCATGCGTTGCGGTGCTGCACGCTCCAGCTATGGAAATATGGGGCAATGAGGCTAGATTGTGTAGTGCAAAGCCCCTGGTATGCAGGTACGGGCACAATTGACCATAAGTTATGCCCGCAGTAACGGTCACCGTGTGCGCCTCGGGGTCCAATGCACCCCCCTCGTCCATCGACTTCAAAGACAGGATGTTGTGCGTGCTATCTGCTATGTTGTTGAAGCAATGGCGCGTGCCCAGTACCTTTAGTTTGCTTTGTTTCTTAACGTAATCCCGCACCTGTTCGAGCGAGTTGGCGGAGTACAAGCGGTCAGTACCGTATTCGAGATTGCCCGCCCAGTTTTTTAGTTTGTTACTTTGCGCCCAGGCAAACAGGGGCGAGATGACAGGGCTTGCAATCATCGCAGCGAACAGCTTGATAAAGGTTCTCTTATTCATGGCTATAGCCCAAGCGGCAGCACCGGAGGCGTTTGCCGACTCTGACCAGCATCGTGGATGCTACCATTACTAGCGCGAGACTAATTCCACAAAGTCTTTCATTCCGGCTCCCATGAGTTGATCTCGACCAACCAGGAATGGATCACCGGGATTCCGCATTATCCGTCCCTCAGAATTTAAACTGTATCTCGAGCTGCATACGCCTAGGCGGCTGAGCCTGGACGGCTTGCCCAAAAAAAGGCGACGTGATGACCCCAACGTATGTGACGTCATTCCTGTGATTCAGAACGTTGAAAGAATTCAGAGACACAGTCAATGTTCGTGCTTCTTTCCGTGCCTTTGAAAGCGTGAAATCGTGCCCGACCTTGAGATCCAGATTGATGAAACCTGGTCCGTGCAGCAAGTTCCGTTGCACTCCCGCGGGACGATCATTAATAACCCCATCATCGTTGCTATCAGTTCCCGTTGTCACGTTGACCGGCTTGCCGGAGTAGAGCGAAAGTGCAGCCCCAAAGGTGAAGAATCTCGTCGGTTGCGCTGATCCTAAGAGGTCAAACTTGTGCGCACGATCGTTGTCCGACCGAGCCCAGTCGGAATTCGGATCGTAGCTATTCGCCGGAAAATACGTGATGCCACCCGTATTGTTGTAGGTTTTGCTGAGCGTATACTGCACCTGGCCGCTGAAGAACTTGCTCAGCTTTCCGCGAAATGTCAACTCCAGCGCAGTGCCCTTCTGATAGCCCTCAGATTCTATTTCCCGCTCTTGCCCCAAATTGGGCTTGGGTCGAGCAAGATATTCGGGCGGCCTGGGCGCATTTGCATCTATCGATCGAAACAAGTCGATTCCGCGTGATCCGATATAGGTCGCGCTGAACGTGCTTTTGGCAGTTACCTGCCGTTCAATTCCAATGCTGTACTGCACCGTGTATGGGATTCGAGCGTGGGGATCCAGCACGACAACGCTCGTGGGAACTCCCAGCAAGGAAGTTGGTGGCGGATAAGCAGGATTCTCGACGATGAACCGAAGCAGATTTATGCCGTTGAAGTGCAGCAAATCAGCAATGGGCGAAGGGCCGCTGCGGTCATAGAAGACCCCAGCCCCGCCACGCACTACTGTCTCGCGGTCTTTGCTCGGTGCATACGCAAATCCGAACCGGGGCGCGATATTGTTCGGGTCATCGTGGAAATAATTCTGCCAGTAGTACCTAATGCCTAGGTAGAGCGAGAAATTCGGCTTCAACCGAATGTTGTCCTCAATGAATCCCGAAAGCACTTTTTCGAGAAACACGACGTGACCCTGGCCTTGCTGCACGACCAAGGTAGAGGCTAGGTTTGCAGCGTAATCGTGAAGGCTCCCGAACGTGTAGCTCCCAGCTCTGAGCGTGAAATCATCGAATCCCCGTCGACTGATGTCCGGCACGTCGATACCGAAGCTCAACTCGTGCTTGCCCCTTGCACAGGTCAGAAAATCGGTACCGTCGAAGTGATACTCGGTCTTCCGAAAGTCTGCCTGTGCACCGCCCCCCGTGAATGCGCCTTGCACGACAACCCGCGGGTCCGAATTGAGGCTGGCGATCGGACTGTCGTAATGACCGACAAGAAATCTTAGCTGATTCATCCATTGCCGAGAAAAAACGTGCCGGTAGCTTACATTGATCTCGTGTTCTTGAAACTGAGTATTTGTACCGGCGCTCGGCAGAACGGTGCCTCCCACGCTTTGGTTTTTGACGGTGCGGTCTTCATAGGAGTACCCGACCCAGAATTGATCTCCGTTCGCGAGGTCATGGAAGACACGACCGGCGCCAAAGAAATGGTGCGTGGGATTAGGCACGTTCTGGTTAATCAGCCCATTAGGCCCTTCCGCTTCCACAATTGCCTGCTGATTATTTCGATCCTCATCGAGAGAAAGCAAAAAACTTGTCCGCTTGCTGCTTCCAATCGGTCCTGTAAGGGCACCTTCATAATACTGCCTCGTTTCCGATGGTTTAATTTCGGCGAACGCATTGCGAGCATCGAAGACCGAGTCACGAAATAGGAAATTGAGTGAGCCATGATAATTTGGTGTTCCACCCTTCGTAGTGATCTCCAGCCTGGCTCTGCCTGGCCGTGAGAAGCGCGCCGAATAAGGATTCTGGTTGATCTTCACTTCCTGAACTGCGGATGCGGTCACCCCAGGACCGTTTGCTTCCACGCCGTTTACTACGAGTGTGACACCGTTCGTGCCAGTCGCATTGTCATTCAAGAATCGGGACATTGTCGTGATGTAGTCCTGGTCAAAGACCGGCAGGCGATCGAGAGCCGCGCGGTTTATGGTACTGGCGCTCTGGTTTTGAGCCGTGTCCGTCGTAACAAGAGGAGCTGATGCATCTGCCTGTACCGTGACCTCCTGGGTCGCCACAGAAATTTGCATCACGATGCGGACGGGGGACCGGGACTTTTCGCCCGCGTGCACGGTGATCTTTGTTTCACGAAAGCCCTCATGGTGAACATCCACTAGGTAATCGACTTCGGTGACATGGTCAAAACGGAACGATCCTGAGTTGTCGGTTGTTGTTTCCGCGATCGCGCCACCGCCCCGAGTCAGTGTGACCTGCGCCCCGACAATGGCGGCCCCAGACGGGTCGAGCACCACCCCATTGATCGAGCGCGCACGAGCGGCTGTTTGGGACTGAGAGTCTCCCACCACGAATGCGGCGCATAATAGAAGCAAGATTGCCCGATATCTCAATGTGAGCTTTCTACGAGGCAAACTTCCCAGAAGCCGACTTCTGGCTCGTAACGACAGATTCACCTCCACGGTTTACGTCCAACTACGCAACGCTGCATATCGGTCCGATCCGTTGAGTCGGGCTCGCAAGAAGGTGTGCCTGCTCCGACCGAGGTTTCGCGGCGCCTGCCCGAAGCAGCTAGAGCCCGCCCATTAAGGCTTCACGAATGCCGGATCAACAGCATTCTCAACCTTGCGCTGGAACGTCTTCCACGGACACGTCATCTTATCGTCAGCTGTGCTGCAACCGGGCACGAAAATGGGAGACTTCAGTGGCGGTACGTCCAGTGTCAAAGGAAGTGCTTTTCGCATCTGTTCCAGACTCTGTGCGAGATAGTAGGTGCTGACTGCAAATTCTCCGTTTGGTTGCTCCCAAAGTTCGAATACCAATGCACCTCCCGGCGGCGTATCATCGACTTGGTAGCCCTCGAGCAGCCAGGAAATTCCCAGCATTCCCGCGACGTTGGAGATGTTCGTGTCGTGTCCCACTAGGATAAGGACCCGATCGCCCGGCTTGCCAACAGATCCGGGCATCGGACTGTTGCTGAGAGCCTGTTCGATTGAGCGAAGAACATGACTTAGCAAGTTCGACGCCTGAAGGCGAGCTATGTACGGTGTCTGTCGTGCTAAATCGGCATATGCCGCATGGATTCTCATCACCTCCAGCAGTTTGGCAGCGTCCAGCCGACCCCAACCGAGTTCTTTCCCGTCCATTCCGCTCGTGTACTCGAGCAAAAAATCCTCCGCCAGGGTTGAGCCTGTTCTGAGCGGACCTTGCAGATCAGCTGCGTGATCACCTTTGCCTGCTTCAACGGCCGAGGGCTGCTTCAACAGAGATTGCTTGCCGGGTTTGTCCTCGGCCGAACAGGCTGCATCTGGGGCGCAGCCGAAGAGCACCTCGCGCAGCGTGTCAAATGCATGTCGATAAATCGCTACTAACGCCGTCGGGTTGGCGCCAATCCGACCGGATATGGATGCCGCAGCCAGAGCTCGGTCCGGCTTACCAACGCCAGCTACCCACGACGTGAATAACGGATCTTTTCCCTCACCCACGGTCTGTACCTCCACGTCGCAGCCGGGCAGCATCCCATCCGCCAGCGAACGGCCTGTTTCGCGCGTCCGCTGTTCAACATCCGCACGGATATGGATATGACCCGCATCCCCGCAGCCTGCGGGGTGCAGCAAGCCGGCGGCAGAAAAATAGAGATGGTAGTACGAGCCGAACAGCGTCATCAGTTTGCTGCCTCGCGGCGTAAGGTTCCCCGGTGGAACGCCCCAATTGGGCCAAGGATCGCTAGAGTAGGCGTTCAATAGTTGAGGGGGCCAGATCGGAGATCGAATGCCATGGCGAGTCAGGATTACCGCGAATTTGAGCTTGGGTTCTCCGGTAGAAACATTCCGGGCCCACAGCGGAACAATACATGGAGCCAGGACTATTGCGATAACGAAAACAGACAAGTTCACGAGACATCGCATGAGCTTCTTCCAGTCCTTTTGCGACAATCTGCGTTCACGGCGCCTTGCCCAAGTGCACGCACGCAGCGAGATCAACTTCGCTAAGGGAATGCCGTAAACAGGTCGCTCAAATCGGTCTCATTCGCGGCATCGTTCAAAAGTGCAGATACCGCAAAAACCTCCTCAAAGGTGCGCAACCTGGAACCGTGGGTGACGGCGTTAGCAGCGAGCTGCGAAGATGATGACTGAACACGAGGATGAACTCCCGCACTCAAGTCGCACAATGTTGAGACCAGCAGCACGCTTCTCCACAAAAGATCCGCCGATTTTTTCACAGAATATCTCCTTTCCTTAACCAGAATGTCGAAAGGGCTAACGTGGCCGTCATCGTAGATAGAACCAGTATTTATGCCACTGACGTTGCCCAACCGACCCAAGGCTCACGGGTCTTAAGGGACCCCGGGCGCGGCTGCATGCGCTTCGCCAGCGGCAAAGATCGCTTCCGTTAGAACCCGACCAATTGCGTGCGTCGGGGCGTTGATTCCCAACAGCGAGGCCAACGTGGGCGCCAGGTCGACCGGCTCCGCGTGCGTGCGGTAGATGCCGGGCTGAAACGGTGGACCGAAGAACGCCAGCGGGACATGCGTGTCATATGAGTAAGGCGAGCCGTGCTCAGCCCCAGTGCGCGATGCGATCGTGTACGGTGGTGGCACACCCAACACATACCAGCCGCCGTAAGGCGAATAGCTGTTGAGATACTGGTGGCCCAGCTTAGTGGGCGGTACTTGACCACGCCCCAACTGTGCGCGTGTGAAATAGTCCCGCATGCCCCTGCGCAGGAGTGCGGCGCCGACTGCCCGCTCTGCGTCAGCTTCCTTCATGTGGACTACAGCGAAGGCCTGACCGGACAAGAAAACGTCAGGGTAGGCTACGTCGGGGATGAAATCACGTAGGTGCTGTGGCGAGAGCTCGGAGGAAAGCGCCGCGTTAAGCTCCGACCGAAGTTGTGAGTTCTCGATCGCAGTAGCTGGGATTCGCATGCCTTTCGCCACCGCCAACACCGGTGAAGTGCCATGATCGGCTGACAACGCGACCCACACATTTGCTAGGCCGAGTTGTCTTCCGAGAAAATCAAAAAAAGCTGCTAACTGACGGTCAAGCGCCAGAGCCATGGCCTGGATCTGGGGCGAGTCAGGTCCTACTTTGTGACCCAGAATGTCATTTGCCGAAAGGCTAATCACTAACAGATCAGAGGCCGGTCCGCTGCCCAGCTTTTCGCCGGCGATCAACGCACGTGCGAAGTCGAGCTCGTAGTCGTTGGCGAAGGGCGTCATCCCGACCACCTCATAGAACGACGCACCTGGCTTGCGTTCGGTGGTGCGCAGTGTCTTGCCCGCGGAGTCCTTCCATTCCAGATTCCAGTACTTGTCGGCGTCACCGCTGCGGTTGAATTCGTTTACCCATTCGGGGAGCTGCTTCCGGTAATAAGTCGACGTTAGCCAGGTACCACTGTCTCTATCAATCCAGTAGGCGCCGTCGCCCGACCAGCCTGCCGGCAGGACTGCAGCTCGATCTTTTAGAGAAATGCCGAACACGCGCGCTTTGCCCTGGGTGGCCAACTTGATTTCATCTCCCAAGGTGCTGGCCAGCAGATTACGAGGTGAGGAGCCGGTGCCGTGTTCTACGTCAGCGACGCCGCTGCCAGCAACGATTCTGGTGGTCTCGTCTTCCACCGAGGTAACGATGCGGTTTTTCTGCGGGTCCCACCACTCGTTGATGAGGATGCCGTGGCCGTTCGTGTAGGCGCCGGTTAGCAGCGTAGCGTGACCGGGTGCGGTCCGGGTATTGGCGTAATCGTAATTGCAATCCGTGAACACCGCCCCATGGTCGAGAAACATACGGAAGCCGCCGGCGCCGAATTGGTCGGAGTAGCGCTCCATGTAGTCGCCGCGGAACTGGTCGATGATGATGATCACGATCAGTTTGGGGCGAGCGTTATAAACGGAAGCTTGGGCTAGCATCGAAGCAAGAAGGCAAACAACCAGGAAAACACGAGCAGGGTGCAAACAGAATTTCATAGTATCTAATGTTTCCTTCCGCCGCTCACATCGTCATCTCTGAAAGCGGAGGGATGCAAATAGCGGGCAGCCTCGGCGTCCGTACGATCGGTCCGAACTCGCGCCTCCCCAAGAACAAACTTCCAGGCTCTTGACTAAACATCTTGCGATTCCGATGGCCGAGGTCCTGCCACTGTCCCCGCCAACTTATTTCCCGACTACTAGGACCTCAAACTGTCCAGCTTCGGCCGTCGAGAGAAATAGACTGTGTGTCTTCGGGTCAAGCGCCATGGTCTTCGCCCGCGGCAGGGTTTTCACCGTTCCAACGGCGCTATATTGGTCCGGAGAATCCTCATGGATCACCGATATGGTTCCGTCGCCATTCGAATTAAATATGAGGCGTGTCCCCGGATCGAAAACAGTTGCATCCACGTGGTCCCCGATGGGTAGGGTCGTCATCACCTGTCCTGTATCCGCGTTCATCACTGCCATTAGGTGACTTCGGCATCCGATGAACAGCCGGCGATTCGGTCGATCCATGGCCATGCTGCTGGGCGATTCGCAAGGCGCTGTTTTCCATCGCTGCTCAACCGTGAGCTTGCGTGCATCGATCTTAAGAACCAGACTCTCATCTTCCAGGTTGTCGAAAACCGAACCCTTACCGTCCGCCGTGGCGAACTCAGGCCCACCGCCGAGGTCGATTGTTCCTGCCACTTTTCCATCAGCAGCAGCATCGATTACCGTGCTGCTGTTGCTCCCGCCGTTGAAAGCGAAAACGCGCGAAGTAGCGGGATCGTAGATGATGGCGTCAGGCTTTTTCCCGGTAGGTACCTCGCCGATTCTCTTGAGCGTCTTCAGATCGAAAATCGTAACCGTTGAGGACTGGCCGTCGCTGACGAAGCCGCGACCCAGTTCAGGAGCTATGGCGATGCCGTGCACTCCAGGCGTATTGGGGATCTGGCCCACGATCGCGCCCGAGTCTACATCGAGGACTTCAACTTGCATTCCATGTGACACATATAAACGCCGCGCACTCTCATCCACAGTCAGGTAATCCCAGCTTCCAGTGCCCGGGATCGGGATTTTCTTAAGGAGGTGATAGTCGTCAGCCGAGAAGGCGGGGTGGGCCATCACTCCGAGCAGCAAAACCATGGCAGCTAATTTCTTCACAAAGGCCTCCGAGAAGTTGAAGAACTAGAGCTCGCTAGTGAATCTACTAAGCGCTTAGTTAAGTGCGCCGGGATTGAATACTCGCTTTCCATAATGAATGACTCAGGGTGCCTAGCTGAACCGGGTAGTGCGCCAGAGGGCGATCCCACAGCCCACCAGCAACAAAAGCATGGCAACCGAAACTGCGGCTGCCCATCTCAAATCGATGTCGACGCGCGGGAGCCGCGCGATGGCAGCAAGCGCAACGAAGATAGCGGTGACACCGCTGACAAGCACCCAGTCTATGAGGGTTCTGCGACTCTGCCCTTGCGCGAACTCCCTACCCTCCATACTGGCCCGAACATAGGCGTCTTCAATCCCATACCGTTTTCCCTCTCGTTCTGCCGCATCTTGCCAACACGAGTGTTCTCGGCCGGTCGCCGAGGACAGGGCAATCGCGACGGCTCCAAGTGCCATCAAAATCGATCCTCCGATCACTTGGGCATAGACTCTCTGGCTCCCACCTTGCAGCTCATGAAAAACCAGGATGCCCCACAGCAGCCCCCAGAGCTGATTGGTGTTGGAAAGCGGAACCCCACGGCTGATCCCAACGTATTTCGCGGCGTATTGCTGAAATAAGTCTCCGATCACCCAAACGAAGCCGCCCAACATCAACCAAAAGAGCACAGTTCGTGCGCCCACGATTTCATGCCACAGAGGGATGGCTCCCCTGTAGCTCAGGGCGAGAAATGTCATAGTGGCTAATTCCCCCACGGTAAAAAACGTTATGAACGAAAGGGGATTCATGCCGGTTACGTAAGCTTTTCGATAGGGGATATACATCGTCCCCCACAAGATGCCCGCCCCAAGGGCGGCAATCACGCCGAGAGTGGCCTTGCCCGCCGGAGCTTGGGTGGAGGATGCAAACGCCAGCAGTGTTGCTCCTCCAAACATAGCTAGCGCTCCGCCCAGCACGCCCAGCCAGCGACTCCATCCTGCCTGGTGGAGTTCGTTGAACAAAACAAATCCCCAGAAGATTCCCAGCAAGCTATTTGTATTCCACAGAGGAAACGCGATGCTCAGGCCAACGTCGCGGATGGCATAGATGGTCATGGTGTTGGCTACCGCCCACATGCATCCCGCGAGCACGGCCCAAATAATCAGATGAGGCGCCTGACGCACGTCCTTGCGAACATAGGACGTACCGCAGACAATTGCCGGGATGCTCCAGCGAGCCAGGAAAACTCCCACGACCATGATGAACGAAACCGTGATTGGAGAGATATCGGTGTTGACTATCTTGATCGGCGCTTCGGCTCCGCCAAGCCACGCACCGGCCGCGAACCCGCAGAACACCCCCAGGGCCTGCAGAGTTCGCAGACGGCTCGCCTGCATCGGAGTCTTAACGGCAACGGTAGCAACAGAGTCCAAGCGTCTTCCTTTCTGCCTTAGCGGAGCTCACGTAAGAAGAGCAAGCCCGCCAAAAGCACAAGCAGCGGGATCCAGAAGTGGATGTCGCGCATGATTGTGCTGAATAGACTGTCAGGCCGTATCCTCAGGTGCTTGTCATTCACTTGATCTCACCAATCACAATCAGAGTCCGCGCCCCCGTACCATCGGGACGCGCGGGTCGACTTGATTCCACGTAGAACGTACCCAGACGTGATCAGGATCCTCTGTAGTCGCAAGCTGACGAGCGCTCCCTGCCAGACAATTCAGGTAGTAGACGTTGTAACCATGCCCGGCCACAACCGGGTGGTAACCGTCGCGCACCAGCACGGCATCACCATCGCGCACAGTGAGCGTGAGATCACGTTGTCCGCCGCGGATGTATAGGCGTTGATGGGCGTACCCCCCCGGTCGGTCCATTCTGTAGTAATAGATCTCATCCAGATCGACTTCGGTTGGAGGATTATGCACGTCGTGCTTGTGCGGAGGGTAGCTCGACCAGTTGCCGCTGGGAGTGTAAACCTCGACCACCATTAACTTGTCTGCCAGGAAATCCGGTGGCATCACATCCACAATCTGGCGCGACGCATTGCCGCCGCCTCGCAAGCTGGTCGTCACGTCTTTCGGGGTGATCAATTGCGGTTTGAGCGGCGCTGTCGATGGCACGCGACATTCCGCAAACTCGCATGCGGTTTCGGCTCGCAGTTGCGCCCGACTTGCTGCCGGGAGGTAAATTGCGTACGGCAAGCCATCGAAGACATGTGCCCTGTCCCCAATTCGGTGCTGTCCCTCACCCCAATCCGCGACGCACTTGCCCCCGAGAAGGACAATAGCTATTTCTTCATTCTCGCTGCCCACGGTACGCGATTGACCCGGAGCCAACCGGTGCACGAAAAAGCTCATCCACTCCCACCCGGCAAGCTGCCGTGGCAAAGTCAGCAAGTCGCCTCTTCCATCTTTCGATTGACGTGAATGAACCAAAAAATCTTGTGGGCTCATGGCCTCTTTCGCTCGGCGCGGCTCGCCACCGACGCTCCTCGAACCTCTACTTGGTTACCCTGCTGAAAGAAATACCGCTCTTTGGTTTTGTCTTTCTCGTAGATACGGCGAGCGGTTTGGACCGACTGCGATTTCGATGTCTCCGCGATTGCGACATCCCACCACGACTCGAATCCGGGAACTCGCTGGTTGATGTCAGTCTCGATAACCACGACAGACGTACGATCGATGCCGCGGGCCTCGGCGAGAGCATTCACCAGATCCTCTCGAGTCTTCGCCCGAATGGCCCAGGCACCGAGGCTTGCGGCGTTGGCAGCCAGGTCTAACTCGATAACGTCACCATCGAGTTCACCGTCGCGACGATACCGATACTCCGTTCCGAAACCGCCGCTTCCGCAGGCCCGGCTTAGGCCACCTATGCTGCTGAAGCCGTGATTGTCAAGGACAACAATGTTCAGTTTGTATCCCTCTTGAATCGAGGTGACGATTTCTTGTGACATCATCAGGTACGATCCATCGCCGACGAGAACATAGACTTCGCGGCTGGGATCGGCCATCTTCACGCCTAGGCCGCCAGCAATCTCGTATCCCATGCAGGAGTATCCGTACTCGAGGTGGTAACCCTTTGGATCGCGGGTTCGCCATAGTTTGTGCAAATCACCCGGCAAACTTCCCGCTGCACACACCACGACGTCCTTCGGAGCGGTGAATTCGTTAACTGCCCCGATCACTTCCGCCTGGCTGACAGGTGGTCCGTGACGTTCGTTGTAAATCCGCTCTAGCTCCGCAGCCCATTCGTCACGGAATCGTTGAATGCGCCGGGCATAGGATTCATCGATCGCATAATCGTCGAGTGACAGTGCCAGTTCCTCGATGGCCGCACGCGCATCGGACACGACGGGCAGGGCTGCATGTTTGCAAGCGTCAAATTCAGCGACATTAATGTTGATGAAACGCACGTCCGGGTTCTGAAAGGCCGTTTTCGAGGCAGTGGTGAAGTCTGTATAGCGTGTGCCAATGCCGATTATCAGATCAGCTTCACGGGCGAGAATGTTTGCCCCGGGTGTGCCAGTAACACCAATTGCGCCCACCGCCCGAGCGTGATCATAGGAGAGCGATCCCTTTCCAGCCTGGGTCTCGGCTACCGGAATCCCTGTGCGAGCGGCGAAACTCGCGAGCGCCTTGGTGGCGTCGGAATAAATGACGCCGCCCCCCGCTATGATCAAGGGCTTCTGTGCAGAATGTATCCATTCGGCTGCGGTGCGAATCGCTTCAGCATCCGATCGCGGACGGGCTATCACCCACACGCGTTTTTCGAAGTACTCTTCAGGATAATCGAATGCCTCGGCCTGCACATCTTGCGGCAAGGCCAAAGTGGCAGCCCCCGTTTCAGCGGGAGACGTGAGCACGCGCATCGCTTCCGGCAAAGCTGTGAGAATCTGCTCGGGACGTTGGATCCGGTCCCAATAGCGCGACACTGGTTTGAAGCAGTCGTTGACGGAGACGTCTTGAGATGAGACCGACTCCAACTGCTGTAACACCGGCGCAACGTTGCGCCGCGCGAATATGTCACCGGGCAACAGGAGCACAGGCAGTCGGTTGATTGTGGCCGCAGCAGCTCCCGTCACCATGTTTGTTGCCCCCGGTCCGATCGAGCTGGTACAAACCAGCGCGCGCAGACGGTTGGTCATTTTTGCGAAGGCTGAGGCGGTGTGAACCATCGCCTGCTCATTTCGACATAAGTAATAACGGAAGTCGGGGTTCTCCTGAAGGGCTTCACCAATACCAGCAACATTCCCGTGACCAAAGATTCCGAAGCAGCCTGCGAAAAACGGGTTCTCCACTGCGTCCCGCTCGACATACTGCTGCTTCAGAAATTCGATCACGGCCTGCGCCATCGTTAATCGTCGAGTCATATTCGCAAGACTCACTGGAACTCGGGAGCCGCACTGGCCATGTACGGCTTTACCTGAGGTGATAAGGAATCGTCTTTGGAATCTCGTTTCCTCGGCATGAAGCCGCAGGATTCTCGCACATGCAATTCCGGCATCAATTTAATCAGAGCACGGCGGCTGCGTTTGCCAGAGATCCGCTCCAGCAGGGTCTGTACCGCCGTGGCGCCAATTTCGTATTTCGGCAGCTCCACTGTCGTCAGCCGCGGTCTAAAGCAGCTCAGCCAGGGGTAATCGTCAAAACTGGCCAGCCCAAAATCGTCGGGGCACCTCAAACCTATTTCATCCGCTGCCTTCATCAATCCCACGGTCATCAAATAATTGGCTACGAAGACCGCATCCGGCCGCCGCGGCAGCAGGAAGAGTCCCGCTCGGTACCCCGAATCGATGTGATAATCGCCTTCTGTTACCAGATCCTGCTCGTATTGCAGGCCAGCGGCCTTCAAAGCCTTGCGAAAACCGCGCCATCGCGCCTTTCCGTTGCTGACATTCAACGGTCCGCTCACTAGCGCAATCCGGCGATGACCAACCCGCGCCAAATGGGATACTGCTTCGAAGGCGCCTTTTTCATCGTCGGTGACCACAGCATCACCCTTCAGGTCGGCAGACGTGCGCATCAACGAGACCACAGGAACTTTGGATTCGGCCAACAGCTGCCTTAAGGATGCACTTAGATTGCCAGGAGCTTTGTTCAGCAAAATCCCGTCCACACGTTTGGACAGCAATAACTCCAAATATTGTTCTTCCTTCTCCCGCTGGTCATCGCTGTTGCACAGCAACACGCTGTATCCCGCCTTCTGAGCCGCATCTTCAGCACCTCGGACCAGCAGGGGGAAAAATGGATTGACGATATCCCTCACCACAATACCGATCGTGTGGGTCTGGCGCTTGACCAGTCCGCGGGCAAGTAGGTTGGGACGATAGTTCAGCTTTTGTATGGCCCTTTCCACTCGGCGCCGCAGTGTGGGGCTCACCTGGCCGTTCTTATTGACGACAGTCGAAACAGTGAAAACTGAAACCCGCGCGTGCCGGGCCACATCGTAGATGTTCGTCGCTTTATGTAGCTTCTTCTTCCGGGATGTCCTACTCTTCATCAGGATCTCCAGAATCTAAACATCGGCAATACTCGCAGTGGCGTGCAGCAATCCCCCCAACTCCTCCAAGCGAGGCATTGAGTCCGCGCAGCTTACACGACTGACAACCACTGCCGCTGCCGCATTGCCATATCTCAAACACTCCTGCAGCGGCAGGCCTTGGTAGAGTGCGTAAAGAAAACCGCTGGCGAAGCCATCACCGCCACCGATCGCGCATGTGACATCCATGGGAAGAGGAGAGGCCGAGCAGGACTCGTCTCGGGTGTGAGCTTCAACTCCCTTCGACCCCAATTTTCGTACCAACAGGCCAGTACCGGCATCCAAGACGGCCGCCACTTGCCCTTTGGCATCGCTATAGCCCGTGAGAAGGCAAAGTTCCTCTTCATTTCCAAGCACAACGTCCACACAGTCTAAGACGGTACGCGCTACGCGTCCGGCTTCTTCTGGCGATTTCCATGAGCTGGAGCGGTAGTCCACATCAAGTATCGTGCGCAGTCCCGCAGCGCGGGCTGTCTTCAAAGCCTCCAGCGTGGATTCTCGCGCCGGGGAAGACGCGAGACTCGTTCCGTTAGTCACAAACATCCGGGCTCGTTGTATGACGTCTCGTTCACCGGCACCGACCTCCACCTGCAGATCCGCCGGATTGCTGCGATAGAAGACCTGAGGAAACCGGTCCGGTGGCGAGACTTCGCTGAGACAAAGCGATGTGTTGAGTCCTTGCAATGACCGTACACACGTAGTATTGATCCCTTCTCGGTTCAGAAAATCGAGCAAATAGTCGGCGAGCAAATCCTTGCCGACGCAACTGATTATTGCAACGCGAAGACCTAGACGGGCTAACCCGACCGCGATGTTGGCACTCGAACCTCCCAGGTGACGAGAAAAGTGTTCCACCTCAGCCAGTGCACGATTTTGTTCGACTGCGTATAAGTCATACCCTATGCGCCCCAACACACACACGTCGAATGATTTCGTTGCGTTCACGCCGGCAGCCTTTGCCTCCGATTTGGTTTTGCATTCGATCGGTGGTTGACCGCAGCCGGAGTCTCCGCAAGTAACTGGACCGCCTCATTAAAACCGGCACCGCGATGGATCATCGCCGTCAATGCCCGGCACATGGGCAGGGGATCCTGATGCGGTGGAAACAGCAGATTACGTCCGATGATCGCTCCGCGAACGCGAGGGCTCGAGGTTAGCCCGGCGGCGAAGTCTCGCAGCGTTTCGATCGGACTCTCACGGGCGGGTCCTCCGAGCAGAAGAATAGGCAACGTCGTCGCACGGCAGACGCGACCAAAATCTTCGCTGTACGGCAGCTTCAACCAGACGTGGGCCGAGGAGTCTCCCAGGGCCGCTGCAATCCCGCAATGGCGGATCAATGCCGCGCTGTCTTGGGCAGTGTGATAACCGTCAGTTCCGCGTTTCACTTCCAGCGCCTCGACAAAGGCTGCCAGCCGGTGCCGCCGAAGCGAGTTTATTGCGTCGGCGCATGCTTCGACGGTGCGGCCTGATGCCGGGTCCTCGGGATCCAACCTGTAGAGCATCTTTCCACCATCGCAGCGGAGTTCGGCCAGCCGCCCAGCACTCATGCCGGTAAACGCGTCATCCATTTCAAACGCAGTACCGGAAAGGCCGCCTCGATTCATGCTGCCCACGAGCACCCGGTCGTCGAGAAACCCGCCGCCGCCCCTGCGCCGTTCCAAATGACTGAGGATGAGCAGCTCTTCAAGCAAATCGCTGGTAGCCAGGATCCCGTCTAGATTCGGATCGTCGAGCAGACGACGCACTCGCGCGATTAGTTGGTAGCGATCGCCCATCGCGAGTTGATCATCTCGAATTTTCGTGACACCGCGTCCCGGGTGATCTGCTGCGACCAGCGCGAGCTTCCCGTCGAGAGTTAGTTGCGCGCGCTTTTTCCGTCGCCGCGCTTCTCGCTCAATTACCTTCCGGTGATGAACCCGAGTCTCGGTGATCTCATCAAACAGCTCGGCGGTCAGAACTTTCTCCGGGACGAAACCATCCTCCCGTTGTGCTGCGGCCACCGCTATCTGTGAATTCGCCATTGGTAATCACACTCCCATTTGTCGGAGAAATCTTCGGCCCGCCATTGCATTCGCCAGCGGTGCCGAATCATTGCTTCCACCCGCGAGTACATCTTGCTCCGCCACAACCCAACCTTCAAACCTATGTTCACGGACCAGGTTCAAGAGCCGCGAAAAATCCACCACACCTCGCCCCAGGGGCGCAAATACTCCGCCGCGCACAGCGCCATAAAAATCGATTTGCTGTCGGCGGACCTCCTCAAGCCGCACTCCATCAATATCCTTGAAATGCAAACAACGCAATCGGCCGATGTGGCGCTGCAAGACAGCCTCCGGATCCCCGCCGCCGTAAACGCAGTGACCAGTGTCGAGGCACAAGCCCAGTTCTTCCGGCGAAAACAGAGAAAGCAGGTGATCGATTTCTTCGGGAGTTTCTACATGCGTTGCCACGTGATGATGAAACGCTACCTTCAAGCCAAGCCTGGCGCAGAGATGAAGCACCTCACAGATCGCTTCTTTCGCCATCTGCCACTCCTCTTGCCCATAGGAATACTGCTGCGTTCCGGAGCAACGGCCTGCGACCGCGCATCGCTCAGCGGTAATCTCGTCGGACAGGATCAGGAGCTGGCAGTCCATTTCGCTAAGCAACTTCGCCGTTCGCTCCACGTGCTCTAGTCCCGGTCCGATTGCAGCCTTATCTGCTAAAGGAATAGCCACGAAGGCCGAGCAAAGTGTCAATTTGCGTTGCTCAAGCTCGTTGCAAAGCGCAACTGGATCAGTAGGCAGGAAGCCATAAGGCCCCAGCTCCGTACCTGCGTACCCCGCTTTCGCGATCTCGTCCAGCACGCGGGAATAGGGGTATTCCCGGGGGAACGGAACGGATTCCATAATTCCCCAGCTCACGGGCGCGCTCGCAACGCCAATCGTCATCTGCATTCTCATTAATTGCGGCTTGAGCCGATGTGCCTCACGTGGCTACGTGCATCGTTTCCGCTTGAACTTCGTCACCTAGCAACACGGAACGAGAATCACGGCAGGACCTCTCGGCGGCCAAGGCAATGGCAAGCGCTCTCCGCGCATCTTCACCTGTCACGCCAGGCGGAGAACTGGTCAGAACGGCTCGCACAAAGTCGCGTAGCTCATTCAAATAGGCTTCTGCAAATCGCACTAAAAACTGACTAACCACGTCGTGAGTGACCCCGTCGCTAGTCAGGACCGTCATCGCGGTCTGCCGAAGATAGCCGATGCGAAGCGTTCCTTTCGATCCCACAACTTCAGTGTAGATGTCGTACCCGTAGCGGCTTTGCCGGAAGGATTCAACATTTCCAATCGCACCGCGGGAAAATCGCAGGTTCACGACTCCAGCGTCAAGCTCCCCAAACTGCACCAGCTCCGGACAGGCCAGCGTCCCACCGAAGGCGTGGACTTCTGCGACCTCATCCTTCATTAGCCATCGTGCCAGGTCAAATTCGTGAATGCTGGAATCCAGGAACAATGTGCCGCTGCCGGATTTGTAAAAGCTGAGCGGGGGCGGCTCGCGGTCACGGCCTATCGATCTGAAAATGATCGGAGTTCCAATCTCTCCCGCTCCGATCCGTTTATAGGCGTCTGCATAGGCAGGGTCGTATCGCCGCATGAACCCCACCTGAAGAACGACATTGGCCTCGCGAGCGGCCGCAATGGCGGAATCTACACCCTCGATTGTCAGCGCCAGCGGTTTCTCGCAGAGAATATGTTTGCCAGCCGCGGCAGCCGTCTGGACTGCGGATAGATGAAACTTTGAGGGTGAGGCGATCACCACCGCATCCACGTCCTTTCTCTGCACAAGCGCTTCCACGGTGTCGTAATAGTGTTCGATTTCAAGATCCACGGCCAGACGGCGCACGGCTTCGCGGTCCACATCAGCGACCGCGATCAACCGCGCGTCAGGAATAAACGACCGCAGATTCTCGGCGTGGCGCCTGCCCATGCGCCCAACGCCCACTACCCCGACCCCTAGTTTCTGCATTGGCTCCTCATACTCAAAAATTCTCCGGCTAGAGATCCATTCCTTGCTTATCAACCATCTTTTGCGGATCGAAACTTACCTTGATTTCGATTGTGCCCGCCCGACTAACAAATTTGAGCTCCTTTTCTTCCGCATCGACGGCAGCCTCGTCGGCAGTGTTCTTCCTCGGAAAATGAAAAACGATGGCATTAATCCTTTTTCCGTCTGGTCCGCGCACGATTTCCACTTGGCTGGCGGCAATTCTTTCTTTTGACTTCTTTGCGATCAGATAGGTCTGAGACTTCAATGTCGATTCGCTCGCACTCAGAAAGGGAGTCATGTCAGTGCCGACGACAGCCAGTTCATAATCAGCTGGCGCTGGCGGCAAGGATTTGTCCGCATCCGCTTCCGAAATCTGTTTTCGCAATATCTGGCCGCGAACCGATGCTTCACGAAGAGTTCTGGAAGAAACCCAACGTACCACAAATTTGAGTTCTTCTTTTTCCTTGCCTTTATGTTCTTCTTCTCTTTCCCCACCCCGTTCCTTTTCTTCTCGCTCGTCTTCTTCGTCTTCGCCGCGGGCACCGCTAACTTTGGGCGCACCCTCAGGTGCTTCCAGATCATGCTTCTTGCTGCCGCGTTCGGCCTCGATCCGTTTTGCCCATGGGGAATCGTTCAAGATCTTGTAAACATCTTTCTCGCTCCAGTCTCTATATGACTTCTCCTTCCATGGATCACCTGCCCAGACCTCAATCGCAAATAAGAAAACAGCCGCGGTAACGGCAATCCGGCGCATGCTCTTCGTTCCTCTCAGGCCGGCGTAGGATCCTCCGGGCTAGCCGCTTTCGTCCCACCTTTAAAGCAGGTGTTAACAGCTCTAGAAAGTCAGCCGCAGCATAAACTCGACCTGGCGCGGCAAACCCGTGCCGGTATTGGCCGAGCTAAAGCTGTCATTGTTATTGTTAAAGTTGACGCTCGTAGTAATCACACCAAACCCGGAAAACAAGCCCGGCCCTGGCGGCGGCGTCGGAGGCCCAGCCAGAATATCCAACTCACCGGGATCACCCAACTGCGTGCGGTTGAAAATATTGAATGCTTCAGCGCGGAACTCAAGGTCTACTTTTTCGGTGATTTTTGTACGTTTCGTGAGCGCCATATCCGCCTGCCAGACCTTGGGCGCCCGGATGATACCCCGGAGCGCATCCCCAAACCGGGTGAGGGGGGGTGCTGCAAACGCGTTGATGTTGATCCAATTGTTACGGTTTTGCCCGCGGGGGATGACCGGGACGCCGGGTACCAGGTCAGGTCTCTGATCGGCTGCGTCGTTGCCGTCGGGAATCTGGCTCGAGTCCCGACTGATAAGCACAGTTAACGGGTGGCCGCTATGCGCCAAGCCGATCCCGCTCAGGCTCCATCCTTCCAGGACCTTGCCCAGGAAGCCCGCGATGGCCCAATAGCGCCGCCCCGGCCCGATGGGGAGATCATAAATGCCGGTGGCAGTAAAGTTATGGCGCGTATCAAACACACTGGGCCCCCGGTCGCAGGGACGGCAGGCAGCGTTTTCGGGTGAATTAGCTTCTCCTCCGCCCACCGAACCGTCGTTAATCGAATGGGAAAGCATATATTGCACCTCCCACATCCACCCATGTTTCATTTGCCGCTGGAGAGAGAATTGCCCAGCCTGGAAGGTGCTTGTCCCGACGTCTGCCTTTATGTCGAGGTTACCGAAATCGGGGAACGGTCTTGTGCAATCTACAAACGCTGGCAACCCAGTATCTGGGTCTGTTCCTATCGTCCGAGGCTCCTCGCATAGATTGAAGCGATTCCGCGCGAACAGCCGTACGCCATGCGTGCCCATATACGACGACTGGAAGACAAAATCGCCAGGTAACGCTTGCTGCACTGACAGACCCCATTGCTCAACGTACAAGTCGCGCCGGTGACGCTGCAGCGCACGCGGAGCCGCGGCGATTAGGACACTTGGACAATTCGCCAGATTCACCGGATACGACAAGGTAGGGCAGGACGAGGAGTCGACTTCCTGCCTAAAAGTATCGCTTTCCAGTGAGGCGTTGAGATCATCGTTTTGACCTGCGCCGTGGTAGATTCCGAATCCTGTTCGAATGACAGTCTTATCACGCAACGCCGCCGGAGCCCAAGCAATGCCTATCCTTGGATCCCAGTTCCGGTAACTGGGGAAGTAAGCAGGCGATCCCTTAGGGCAGATGCCGGCTTCCGGTTTGGTCGTGCCAGGTAAAAACCCACCTGTACAGGCCGTATCGAAAACCGTCATGTGACCATGAGCTTCCGTAATCACCGAGTAATACTCCCAGCGAATTCCCAGATTCAGCGTCAAGTTAGGCCTTACCTTCCATTCATCTTGGAAATAAGGAAGAATGAACGTGTGTCGTAGGCCGTGCGGATACCACGGATGTCGAATGTCAGCCGAATCAAGCGAGTCGGTGATCAGAGATGAGTTATCCGCGAAGGTTATGCGATCATCTTCCGTGATCCCCTGATTCAACCGAACCCGCCGCACCTCGATGCCCGTCTTAAAGGTGTGGCGTCCGTGTGAGATTCCCAGACTGTCTATGTATCCAAACGTGGTACCGATTTCATGGTCGGTATTGCTATTGTTGAGTTCTTCGAAGTTGCTGGTGCTCACATCGATGGGAAACACGCTAGCCTGGGGATTGTGGTACGGAACACGATTGATGCCAAATTTCGCTTCATTGAAAATGGTGTTCGAAAAGCTGTGTTGCCATGCCAGAAGGTAGTTGGCCGGATGGGTGATGATTTGTTGCGTGTCTAAGAAACCACCGAGGGGAGCACTCGTGAACGACACATCCCGATTGGCCCGAATGTACACGGTATTTCGATCATTGAACTTATGGTCCAAACGGACCATCCAACTATCCTCGTTGAGCCTAACACCGCCCGGATGGATGAAACTAAAGCTGCAGGAATCTGTCGTAAGATCGACGCAGTTGCTGTTGCCATCGCCCGGCCTTACGGCAAGTCTCCAGACGGCAACAAGAGGCGCCATCTGGGGAGAGGTATTAACAATCGCGGTGAGCAGGTTGTCACTTGGAAGTTGCGCAACCAGGCTTCGGGTTTGCGCCTGACGCAGCCCTTCATAGGTTAGGAAGAAGAAAGTCTTATCCCTTTTAATCGGCCCACCCAAACTCAAACCATACTGATTGAGGTGGAAAGGAGGGCGAATCGGCAAGCCCGTGACGGTGTCGAAATCAGTAAACTGCCGGGCATCCAGCGCGCTGTTTCTGAAAAATTCGAAGAGAGAGCCATGGAAGACATTGGTGCCGGTCTTCGAGACTAAATCTACCTGTCCTCCTGCGCCCGCGCCATGCTCAGCTGTGTATAGCATTGAGCTGACGCGATACTCAGCAACGGCTTCTTCGGAAATCTGCAACCGCGTCGTTGACTTCTGCGCTTGTTCCTGAATGCCGGTGGCGTCTACACCGTCCATGGTGTAGTTGTTGTCGTCCCGCCCGCGACCCGCAAATCGAATGGTTCGCTGGTCTCCACCGCCATCATCAACGGCCCCGGGCGCGAGTAGCAAGAGACTTGCCCAGTTCCTGCCATTCACCGGAAGAGCTTCGATTTCCTGCTTTTTGATCACACCAGACAGCTCTGGAGAGGTTTCTTCGAGCGGCGTCGGTGCAACTTCAACCACAATCCTTTGCATTACCGCGCCGACTTTCAAATGCGCGTCAAGGGTGCGGGTCTCACCCACCAGGAGCACAACATCTTGAAACTGAGCGGTCGCAAATCCTGTGTGCGTCACCGTCACCGTATACGTTCCTACCGCTAGTCCGGGAACGCGGTACACTCCCTGAGAATTGCTCTCCGCTTCGCTTTCCAGACCGGTGGCCTGATCCTTGGCATGGATTTTTGCGTCTCGGACCACTGCTCGGGTAGGATCAGTCACGGTACCGGTAAGCGTAGCCCGGTCTATCTGCGCCTGTCCGCAGCCCACAACGAGTAACAGCACCAAGCCGCCCAGAGAGACGCTTCGCAAGCTAAATTGTGCGCGCGGCATCACGTTTCCTCCCGACTCTTTGGAGTCTGCCGTCCGTTGGTCATCCCTGTGCTTCGACGAGTTAAGGACTGAGTTCAAGGCTCTTCTGACCGGGCTGGTCGCACAGGCATCGCGGGCCTAATCGGAGCCCAAAAGTCGCTATCGGCGTACGGGATGAGAGAAAGAGCTAATCGCTTAGATCGCCGGGCTTTGTGTTTCGCCAGCGATAGCATGCCCATTTACACCCCAAGCTATTGGGTTGTCAAGCACTTTTTTCACGAACTGATCCCCAGGTCCAGGAGCACTTCGGTCATAATATTTGTGTTCGGCTAATGGCTTAGGAATGGCAGCCCGGCAGCGCACTCGATCAGTCTTTTGGCGACCAAAGAGACGCACCAGGCGACCGAATGGCCTGTACTGGCAGCATACCGGTAATAGTCGCAATTTTTGGCCTGATTGACTATGGGACGAAACCAACTTCTGCCGTAGACGTGGCAACCAGCAGATTTCCGAATGATAGAATGAGCGCATGCGGCGCCATACCCTCCAATTCGCTGCAGTGGTCGTTCTGCTGGTCTGCTTCGGCAGTCACGTCTCCGAATTTCTCGACCATTGGGATCACACATTCCAGACTGGTAACGACATCGAATCGGCCCTCATCGTGGTTGCGCTGACGGGCGGCGTAGCGCTCGCCCTTGCGGGTGCGACTGCGATTTTCGCGGCTCAAACTGGGTTCTCATCCACTGTTCAGCCAAGGCTCCTCGCCTGTAATGTAGTCCTGTGTCCTCCCGTTAGCACTCCTTCACCCCCGCCTTTAGCTCTTCGTATCTGATCATTCGCTCCGAAAGTACAGGGTTCAGTCCGTTGGATGTACCACCCTGTCAAACAGGAGTGATCATGCTTCGATTCGGTGTAGTATTTCGCCGCCGAGCTGCGGCCGTTGCCTTATCGCTATTCTTGCCGACTCTTGCCACCGGGCAGACATCAAGGACCAGCGGGAGTGTTCAGGGCACCGTAGTTGACCAAACCGGTAGTGCGGTTCCCGCAGCGAGGATTCAGCTTACGAATCCGGCGACAAATCAGGTGCGCACTGCTGCCAGCGGTCCCACTGGCGACTTCCTGTTGAATGGAGTCCCCGCTGGCAGCTACACTTTGCGAGTTGAATCGACCGGGTTCGCCAGCTTCGAAAACAAGTCCGTCGAAGTCAACGTAGGCAGCAGCACGCCGCTGGTGGTTCGTCTTGCTCCGGCGACAGTGCAACAGCAGGTCACCGTATCGGAAGAGCCTCCGCCGATGGACGTGACTCAAACCACGGTCGCAACCACGATTGGTCCCGAGCGGATTGAGGAATCGCCGGTGGTCACGCGCAATTACCTGAATTTCGTACTGCTCGCGCCTGGGCTGAGCCAATCCAATGATCAAAGCAATGCCGCGAGTCAAAGCATGCTTGCGGGCAGTGACTTCACGTTTGCCGGTCTCCGCCCCCGCAGCAACAGCCTTTACATTGATGGCGTAGAAAACAATGACGAATTTGGAGGCGCAGTTCGCATCGAGCTTTCGCCGGAGACGATTCACGAGTTCCAGGTTGTAAACAATGGAATTTCTGCCGAGTCGGGAGGAGGTATGGGCGGCTCGATCAATGTAGTCACCAAAAGCGGGGCAAACATTCATCATGGTGACGCTTTTCTCTTCGTCCAAAACGGCGCGCTGAATGCACGGGAACCTCTGACGATTGAGACCACTAAACCCGGCCTGGATCGCGAGCGGGTTGGCGGCGCCCTTGGCGGGCCGATCATTCACAATCGCACTTTCTACTACTTTGCTGGCGAGCAGGAGCGCTCGCGGGGCGACGACAGTTCGTTGATTGCTCCTTCGGTGGCAGCGGCGGTCAACGGTTTGCTGCAATCGGACACATTCCCGCGCCTGACGGTACGGGCGCTAAATCCGGATATGTTCCCGGTGGAGCGAGCTGAAACAGAAGCATCAGCCAGGCTGGACCACCAGATCAACGCACAAAACTCTCTGTTGCTGAAATATGGGTACACCAACAATCGTGAGGTTGGCGATGCATTCAATGTGAACGGTTTGGTCGATCCTAGCGGCCGTGGGAGCAGCTTCACTCGCGATCAGGGACTTACTGCTGGCGTCACTTCCGTTCTGAACCCGAATGTCGTCAACAGCACTAGCCTTCAGCTCAGCAGAAGAAGGCAGGTGTTGCGAACTGCCGACCAGACTGGTCCCGGCATAGAGATCGCGGGAGACGTTGAGTTCGGGCGGGCATTCTCAGGCAATGACGACCGAACGGAAAATCACTATCAATCGGTTGATACCACAACGATCTTGAGAGGGCGGCATCTGTTGAAGTTCGGGGCCGATCTCGATCATATTCGGGAGTCGGCCGCAGTCGACGACGGCTTTGGAGCTCTCTACATCTTTTCCAATCTCGCAGCCTTTCTAAGCGGAACTCCTGATGAATACCTGCAGGCGTTCGGCACTCCGCGCGCCCGATTCGGAACGACGCGATACGCTGGATTTGTACAGGACCATTGGACGTTTCTGAAGCGATTCACGGTTGATCTGGGAGTGCGCTACGACTTCGAGCACCTGCCGGCTGGCATTCAGCAAGACACCAACAATTTCGCTCCGCGTGCGGGTGTCGCATTCAGCCCGTCGGACGAATGGGTCCTGCGTGGCGGCTTTGGCATTTTTTACGACCGCTACATCCTGGCCGCTGTGAACCGAACCTTGGAAATGAATGACGCCGATGCATTTCTGCAAGTTGCGTACGGACCGCTGGCGAAGCAGATCTTCAACGCCGCCCTCGGCGGCACGCCCACAAGCCCCGTGGCGAGCATTTCGCCATCGATTTTCACAAGCTCTCCAAACCTGAGGACGCCTTACAGCGAGATCGCAAGTGCAAGCGTCGAGCGCCTGATCACCAACAACTTGACGGCGAGCGCAACCTATTTGTTTGCACGCGGGGTGAAACTGCCTCGCACCGTAAACGTCAACCTGTCTTCGTCTACGGTGCTGAGGTCGGCGAATGCATCCGCGCTCGGATTCGGCAGCACGCCATTCCCACAAGAACTTGGGCGAGAGGTTTTTGGACCAAACCGGCTGAATCCGGCTTTCAACAATGTTTATGAGTGGCAGCATGAATCCAGCTCGACCTACGACGGGCTCTCGCTCTCAGTGAACCGGAGGCTTGCCAACGAGATCGAGTTTTCTGGCAGCTACACGCTCTCCAACGCCATCGATGACGCTTCTGATTTCAATGAGCAGCCGCAGAACCCGTACTCGGTTCGCGCTGAGCGGGCGCTTTCGGCCAACGACCAGCGCCATCGTTTCGTATTCAGCGGCACATTTGATCTGCCGTTTGGAGATGAGGAGGAGGGGAGAAAGCCGACTGGATTAATGGCGAAGGTGTTTGGGAACATCGAAACCGCCCCGATTCTGACGGTCGGCAGCGGCAGACCAATTAACCCGCTGATCGGCTTCGATGCCAATCACAACGGCGCATTTCCGCTCTCCTCGCGACCTCTGGGCTTTTCACGCAACGCGCTCCACACCTCAAATCAGGTCAAATTTGACCTCAGGGTGCTGAAGTACTTCAAGATTGGCGAGCACGGGAAACTTGATTTCGTAGCCGAATCGTTCAACTTACTCAACCACACGAATGTCGTCGGCCTAAACCAGTTTTTCGGTCCTGGCATTGCTCCATTTCCGACGTTTAGCCAATCAGTCAGGGCCGGGATCGCTCGCCAGCTCCAATTCTCGATTGATTTTGAGTTCTGAGCAGCAATTTCGGACCGCAAGCGCGGGGAGACAAAATCCATGTGTTTTGAACGTCTGTTGTCAATCGCAACGAAGCCGGCACGGGTTGAATCGCACGATGACGCTGGTGGGCTTTGCCGCGGGCAAGGAGTTTCGGGGTGAAGACGACAGCACCGAACCAGTTGTGGCACAGCAATGTCAGTTACTTCTTCGTGGTCGGTTGGGTTGGTATCACTCGATTCTGATGCTGGATGACTTCTCGCGTTTCGTCTTGGCCAGCGATCTGAAACCGGACATGACGGCGCACTCGATCAGCAATGTGGTGGAACAGGCGGTCGCGTTCACGGGCATGCGCCGAGTGCCGCCGGAGGAAACACTGAGGCTTAAGATGATGGTACGCCGCGGTAGCGAATCGTCTCGACATGGGAGGTGGATTGCATGGGTTACACACGACGCGCGGTGCTCGCGGGCTTAGGACTGGCAGGACTCGAGACGGCGATGTTGCCTCTGGTCAAGAAAGCCGCAGCATCCTCATTAACGGGATCGTTTGCCGCGGGAGTAGGCACCTGCCCGTTCCGCCTGGCGGTGATCAATGACGAGATCACGCAGGACTTCGAGAAGGCATGCCAGATTGTGTCTGGTGATTTCGGGCTGCGTTGGATCGAGCTACGCTCGATGTGGAACAAGAACGTGGCCGAGCTCAACGCGAAAGAGATTGAGAATGCGAGGAAGATCCTGGAGGAACACAAACTGCAAGTCACGGATATCGCAAGCCCGCTGTTCAAAACAGATTGGCCTGGCGCTCCGCGATCATCGCAGAGCCAAACGCGCGATCAGTTTCATGCCGACTTCGATGCAAGCGCGCAGGATAAGCTGCTCGAGCGGTGTATCTCGCTTTGCAAATCTTTCAATACGGACAGAATTCGCTGTTTCGACTATTGGCGGCTAGATGATCAGAAGCCGTATCGGGCGGCCATCAATGCCAAGCTGCAGAAGGCTGCAGAGCGCTGCGCGAAGGACAACATCGTGCTACTGCTCGAGAATGAGATGTCCTGCAATACAGCTACGGGCGAGGAGGCCGCTTCCGTAGTCTTGGCGATTCCAAACAAAAACCTCATGCTGAATTGGGATCCCGGAAACGCCGCGGCCATAGGAAGCACGGCTTATCCAACCGGCTATCATTTGCTGCCCAAAGAACGTATCGGACACTGTCACTGCAAGGATGTGGTGAGCAAACAGGACCACAAATACGATTGGGCTCCCGTCGGTGGTGGCACTGTAGATTGGGTTGGGCAATTTAAGGCTTTGCAGCGCGATGGCTTCCACTACGGACTGAGTCTCGAAACCCACTGGCGCGGCGCAGGGACGCCCGAAGCGTCTACGCGCATCAGCATGGATGGACTCAAGAAAACTTTGACGAAGGCTGGCATCTCGTGCTGATCACAACCTATCTTCCCAGCCAGTGACAGATTGGAACGGCTGTCTGCGACAACAGAACAGCACGACAACAGACTAGCCATAAGGAGAGATGATGATTACACGACGTGAGTTTCTCGATTCACTTGCCGTGGGCGCGGCGGGGCTTGCCGTGGGAACTACGGCGAAGAGCTATGGCCAGATTCTCGGCTCTAACGATCGCCTCAATTTTGCCGTGATTGGTCTGAATGGCCGCGCCTACGCTCATCTCTCATCCCTGAAGGCAAACCGGAGCTCTGCCCGCATCTCACACGTCTGCGATGTTGACAGCAATATTCTCAAGAAGTTCGCCGACAGTGTGCAGCAGGAGATGGGCGAGGCTCCGGTGGCGGAGAAAGACTTTCGCAAGATTCTCGAGCAGAAAGATGTGGACGCCATCACCATCGCCACTCCCGAGCATTGGCATGCCCCGATGGCTATCGCGGGGTTGCAGGCGGGCAAGCACGTCTATGTGGAAAAGCCATGCAGCCACAATCCTGCTGAGGGCGAGATGCTGGTGCAGGCGCAGCAGAAGTATCGCAAGCTCGTGCAGATGGGCACACAGCAGCGCTCCTCGCCCCACACCATCGAGATCGTCGAAAAAATTCACGAAGGGATTATCGGCAGGCCATACTTTGCGAAATGCTGGTACGTCAATACCAGGAAATCCATTGGGACAGGTAAAGAAGTGCCCGTTCCCCCGCAGCTTGATTGGGACCTGTGGCAGGGTCCGGCACCGCGCCGTCCTTATAAGGATAATGTGCACCCCTACAACTGGCACTGGTTCAGAATCTATGGCACCGGTGAAACGCTAAATAATGGCACACACGAGGTCGATGTCTGCCGTTGGGCGCTAGGCGTCGATTATCCGAAGCGGGTCACCTCGTCAGGCGGCAGATATCATTTCAAAGACGACTGGCAGTTCTACGACACGTTGGTGACAAGCTTCGAGTACGAAGACACAATGATTTCGTGGGATGGCACGAGCTGCCAGGGAATGAAGCATTACGGGCGCGACCGTGGTTCGACAATCATGGGAACCATTGGCACCGTGCTCGTCGATCGCGATGGCTATGAAATCTACGATCTCAAAGGGACTAAGACGAGCGTATTCAAGGCTGGCAGTACCACTTCATCTGCTGACCTGCTCGGCCGCGATTCCATGACAGACGCTCACTTCGCGAACTTCATCGCGGGAATCCGCAAAGGCGAGAAACTCAACGCTCCGATCTCTGTCGGCAACATCGCTGTTACTATGCTGCAGCTTTCCAACGTCGCGTGGGAAGTGAACCGCGAACTGCAACTCGACACGAAAGACGGGCGCATCCAGGGCGATCCGGAAGCGACGAAGATGTGGAGCCGCGAGTACGAGAAAGGCTGGGCGCCGCATGTCTAAGAAAAGCACTTTCTCTCGTCGAGACTTCGTCCGCTCTAGCGCACTGGTTGCGGCAGGGTTCGCCGCTTCAAGTGACGTCATAACACTAGCTCAAGAACGGCCATCCTCGGGGAAAGCATCGCCGATTCGTTTGGGCCTGGCCAGCTACACGTTTCGTAACTTCACTCGTACGCAGATGATCGGCTTCATGAAGCAGCTCAATGTGTTCGCGCTGAACGCGAAGGACGTCAAAGATCATCTCCCAATGGATCCACAGGAGGAGGCAGCCGCGCTGGCGGACTATGCCGCGGCGGGCATCAAGCTTCACGCTGCCGGAACCATCTATTTCGCGAAGGATGAAGATGCGAATGTCGGCAGCAAGTTCGAATACTGCAAGCGGGCGGGTATTGCCGTTATTGTCGCGGGCGACCCTACACCTCAAACACTGCCGCGAATCGAGAAGTTCGTAAAGGAGTACGACATCGGCATGGCGATCCATAATCACGGACCCGAGGATAAGTTGTGGCATTCGCCGCTGGATGTATTGAGGGCCGTGAAGGGTATGGATCCGCGCATCGGGTGCTGCATCGATGTCGGGCATACGGTCCGCGCCGGCACGGATGTGGTTCAGGCGATCCACGAAGCAGGCCCAAGGCTCTTTAACCTACACATGAAGGACCTCACGGACTTCAAGAGCAAGGAGAGTCAGGTCGCGGTTGGAGAGGGCATCATGCCGATGCGCAAGATGTTTGAAGCCCTCATCGCGACGAAGTACAAGGGCTTCGTCGATCTGGAGTATGAGGTTCACCCAGACGATCCGATGCCGGGCGTTATCAGCAGTTTTGCTTACATGCGAGGCGCCCTGGCAGGCATGGGGTACGGGGTCCAGGGCTGAAGGACTTGCTCACGATGATGATCTGAAGACGATCTGCTCGCCTGGCCGATGCCGACCAGGACCAATGCAGGTTGAGTTAGTGCCGTGAGGTCGAAGTTTCCGGGCCGTTGGTCGCTAGGCTTGATCGGAGATGTCTCTGGGCAAGCGGGAGCGCGAGGCAAAAAACCGGATTCCGAGACATCTTCGATAAGCAGGCAAGAAGGAAGCCGCTGGCGGTTGCGGGTGAGCGCGGGAGATGACGCCTGGCTATGGAATTTAAATGGGTCCGCCTTTTGTTCGGTGCCAAGCGTTAATGCAGACGCGTCCAACGTTGCGGGAAGAAAGAGCGGATACCACCTCATACGTGGCGGATTCTCTCACGCGCAGAGTCCGCCGCGCCAGCGGCTTCGTTGTGTGCTGGGCACGCTCAGTAACTTGGAGGTGAAAGTCCTCTGGCCGAACTGATGGAGGTGAAGGCCTGTGATGATGCAAGGGCTATCGCCGCGAGGCGAGGTCCGAAGGAAGCATGGAACAAACGTGCGAGTCGATGGACAAAAACCGAATAGAAGGCGCCCGTACCGGACGAGTGGGCAACGTACCGCGAAATCCATAATCCATCAAGGTGCGAAGCATAGATTCGGCGATTGTACACGGAAAGTGACTGAGCTTACCCCAGGAGATCTGTTCCGTGTCGCTTCGGCGACTGAGGTGGCCCAACGGACTTACGGAACGACTGACCCAGGGGGCGTCTGGCACCCCGTCCATCGCAGGGAATGCTTAACAATCCTTTTAGGTACTTACGCCGAAAATGGACAAATCATCGGCATGTCGACGAACTGCATTGTATTCGGTACAGCCTGCTTGTGCCCTGTCCCTCGGCTTCCGTTCCTACCGATTGCTATTTGCGGGTCGAAAAGCAATCAATCAATCCATGTACAGGCCTGGCTTGGTTCATTCCGACTAAGTGAAACGGGTTGTGCAATAAACGAAGGATTTTTTTCTCAGGTATACCTGTGTCTTGCATCAGTTTTCAAAGTACATGCGGGACAGAATCTCTAATAAAGTGCAGTGAAAGAGTGCACCCCTTCTTTCAAGAG
>WNGD01000802.1_pt1 | contig 34179 bp, 30 predicted proteins | sample 5400671 | NCBI WGS metagenome assembly WNGD01 (sample SAMN13153369, study PRJNA577476) | soil metagenome | isolation source: 40 cm soil or saprolite under grassland replicate 2 | place: USA:California | collected 2016-06-15 | reverse complement strand
CCCGCCCGGTCATGAAGAGGTGGTGGATGGTGCCGACCAAGACCAGGGCCAGCGTCTCGGTGTCGGTCTGTGCACTGATCAGACCGGCCTGCTGCGCTGCCTTGAGGTAGGCGGCGAACGCCTGCTCGACGTCGTCGAACACAGAGAATGGCCGGCTGGCCCCTGCCTGGTGAAGGCGCTCCATTAGCGCGGGGCGGGAGTGGACGATGCCGACGATCGCCAACGCCTGGGACCGTAGCAGCGAGGTGGCGGCCTCGGTCAAGTTGCCGGCCACGGTTCCGGTGCCTGCCATGGTCAAAAGTGTTGCCGTCTCGTCGACTGCGGCGCGAGCCCGGTCGACGATCAGCTCCGCCAGGAACTGGTCGAGGTCCTTGAAATGGTTGTAGAGGAGCCCTTTGGCCACCCCGGCCTCGTCGGTGATGGCGCGGCTGGTGAGCCCGTCGGGGCCGTCACGATGAAGGACTCGCTCTGCGGCCTGGAACAGCTGTTGCCTGACCTCCGGGATGGCTACGCCTCGGGGTGACACGGGTCCCGCTCCTCTCCTCGGACTGCGGTTTTGACAGAATGGGCACTCGCCCATACACTATGGGCACATGCTCATTCTAGCGGATGCAGAGAGGGGAAGGGAGGGGAACCATGTACGCCACCCAGACCACCCAAGGCCCGGCCATTGAGGTCGCCGGCCTGGTCAAGGTCTACCCCGGCGGCAAGACCGCCCTGGCGGGGATCTCGCTCTCGGTGGACCGCGGCGAGATCTTCGGCTTCCTCGGCCCCAACGGATCAGGCAAGACCACCACCGTCAGGATCCTGGTCACGCTGCTTGGCAAGACCTCCGGACGGGCACGCGTCGGCGGCTTCGACACCGACCGCCAGGCCGGCCGGGTCCGGGAGCTGATCGGCTACGCAGGCCAATCGGTCGGCATCGACGACGACCTCAGCGCGGCAGAAAACCTCACCCTGGGCGGGGCCCTGCACGGCCTGGGTCGCGACCAGTCCCGCCAGCGGGCGGCAGAGCTGCTTGCGACGTTCTCCCTCGACGAGGTGGCCGATGTCCGGGCCGGCCGACTGTCGGGAGGGCTGCGGCGGCGCCTGGACCTCGCCCAGGCCCTGGTGCACGCTCCCGCGGTCTTGTTTCTGGACGAGCCGACCACCGGGCTTGACCCGCAGTCCCGCAACGCCCTATGGGGGACCCTTCGACAGCTGCGCGAACAGGGGACCACGGTATTTTTGACCACCCAGTACCTGGAGGAGGCAGACCGGACCTGTGACCGCGTGGCCATCCTCGACGACGGCCGCCTGCTCAAAGTGGGGACGCCATCCGCCCTCAAGCAGGAGGTCGGTGGCGGGCGCCTGACGCTGCGGCTCACCGACCAAGCCGGCGCTAACCGCGCGGCGCAAGCGCTGACCGGCTGCCCTCAGGTCACCCGCGTCCAGCCGGGGAGGCCCGGCGATCCGCTGGTCGTCTATGTCGATGACGCCCCAGCCAGCATCGCTCCCATCCTCCGGCGGCTTGACGCCGAGGGCGTCGCGGTCGCCGCGATCGAGCAGGCCCAGGCGTCGCTGGACGACGTGTTCTTGCGCTATACCGGCGAGCGTCCCCGCGTCGAGGCCAGGGTCGAGGGCGCCGTGAGCGGCACCTTCGGCGCCGGCCACGGCCACGGACAAAGGAGGCACTGAGGTCATGCGTTCTAATTCCATTTCTCTGCGGCATGCCAGGAGGCAGCCTGTGCCCGTGGCGCTCGGGGCGAGGAACGTCACCCGAAACCTCCGCACCCCCATGCTGGTCACGGCCTCGCTGCTCCAGCCGGTGATCTGGCTGGTGCTGTTTTCGCAGATCTTCAAGGGGCTGGCCGACACACCAGCGTTCCGGCAGCTTGGCTACGGCTCCTACCTCGAGTTCTTCGTCCCCGGCATGATCGTGCTGTCGATGCTGTTCACCGCGCTGCAGTCGGGGATGGCCACTGTCACCGACATCGACACCGGGATGATGGACAAGCTGCTGACCAGCCCGATCCGGCGTACCAGCATCCTGCTCGGGCGGATCAGCGCCGATGCGGTCACCATGCTGGCCCAAGGCGTCATCATCCTTGCCATCGCCGTGGTGATGGGAGCGAGGCCCCAGACAGGTTGGTTTGGTGCGATCGCGCTGCTCGCCTACGCCACCCTGTTCGGCGTCGTGTGGGCGGGGGTGACCAACCTCATCGCCCTGCGTACCCGCAACTCGGAGCTGACCATGGTCACCGGGCAGTTCCTGACGCTGCTGGCCCTGTTCCTCAGCCCGGCGTTCTTCCCCAAGCCGCTCCTGCCGGGCTGGCTGCAAGCCGTCGTCCAGGGCAACCCGGCCGCCTATGTGATCGAGACCGGCCAGCATCTGATGGGCATCGGCAACAACTGGGGCCAGGACCTTCGGACCCTGATCGCGTTGGCGGTGGCCGCGCTCATCCTCATGCCAGCCTCGGTCGCCGCCTTCCGAGCGACCACGAAGTGACAGTGGTACCGACCGAGATAGGGTGTAGAGGAAGCTGGTCATGGCGTTTGACCTCGTATACGGGCGGCGCATCTACGGCTTCTGGGGCCGGCACCCCAGCCTCTACTGGGCGGCCGACTGGCCTCTCTTCGTCGGCAACCGGGCGGAGATCCGCCAGCGGGCGGTTGAGGGTCTTGGGCTGAAGGGCGGGGAGGCAGTGCTCGAGCTGGCCTGCGGTCCCGGGGTCAACTTCCCGCTGCTGGAGCGGGCGATCGGCACGTCGGGGAAGCTCACCGCGCTCGACTACAGCAAGGAGATGCTCGCAGCGGCGCGGTGGCACGCTCGGGGCGAGGGCTGGCAGAACGTCGAGTTCGTCCAAGGCGACGCCGCGCGCACCGAGCTACCTGCGGAGTCGTTCGACGCGGCCCTGTGCACCCTTGGCCTCAGCGTGATCCCGGATCATCAGGCGGCGATCGCCCGGGTTCGGGCGGCGCTGAAGGGCGGTGGCCGCTTCGTCGTTCTCGACAGCCGGCCTGGGCCGCTCCGCGGCCCAGGCCGGCTGCTCAACCCGGCGCTCAAGCCATTGTTCAAGTACGCCTACAACGCCGACGTCGACAAGGATCTCGTTCCAGACCTGGAGCGAGCCTTCGATGCGGTGGCCGTGGAGGAGTTCAACGGTGGGAGCCTGTTCATCGCCGCCGCTCGCAAGGACCTCTGAAAGGACCTCCGATGGACACGGTTGTCCTGACCAATGCCCGCGTCATCACCTGCGATGCGCAGCACACCGTCGCCGAGGCCCTGGCGACCCGGGACGGCAGAGTGCTGGCCGTCGGCGACGCCGGCACAGTCCGCGCCCAGGCCGGGCCGGACGCTCGTGTGGCCGACCTGGGCGGCACGACTGTCATCCCCGGCCTGATCGACACCCACCCGCACCTGCTGGGTTTCGGCGCGCTGGCTGCGCCGCTGGTCGACTTGGCCGACGCCACCTCGCACCAGGACATCGTGGACCGGCTGGCCCGCCGCGCCGCCGAGACCCCGCCCGGTGCATGGATCATGGCCACCCCGGTGGGCGAGCCGCACTACTTCATCCGCCGCTCCTACCGCGACCTCGCCGAAGGCGCGCTCCCGGATCGCCTGCTCCTCGACCAAGCGACGCCACACCATCCGGTCTTCATCCAAGCGTGGGCGCCCGTCGTGCCGAACGTGTGCGCGATGAACACGCTGGCGCTTGGTCGCCTGGGTATCACCAACGCCACCCCTGATCGCGTCGACAACGTGTGGATCGAGAAGAACGCATCCGGGGAACCTACCGGCCGGCTGTACGGATCAGTGACCAACTACTACTGCGACAGCGACTTCTGGAACGACCTGCTGCGACGGCTTCCCTTGCTGCAGCCAGACGCGATCGTCCCCGGTACCGAGCGCGCTATGCGGGCGGCCAACGCGACCGGCGTCACGACCGTCTACGAGGCGCACATGATGACCTTCTCGCTGATCGAGATCTACCGCTGGTTGCGAAGCCAGGACCGGCTCACGCTGCGGGTGCTCTGCTGCCCGGAGGCCGAGCCGTCCCTGGCGCCCTGGACCGACCCGCTCCAGCCGAGGGAGTACCTCCAGCGCCTGGAACGCGCCCGCGACATCGCTGACCGCTCCGACGATCTGTTTCGGATCGACGGTGTCACCGTCTCCCCCTACGGCCCGTGCTGGCCCGGGTTCACCCTCATGCGCGAGCCCTACCTCGACCCCTACGGAGCCCAGACCACTGGCCAACCGGCGCTGAGCCCGCAGCGTGTCGAGCAGGCGATCCGCTTCTGCCACGACCAGGGCGTGCGCCTCAACATCGTCGCCTCCGGGCTCGCCGAGCTCGACTCCCACCTCGAGCAGCTCGAGGCGCTCGGGCAGGCGCCGCTTGGCACCCAAGAGCGCGCATGGCTCCTGCAGCACTTCTACTTCGCCGAGCCCGACCTCGTCAGGCGCTTCGCCGCGCTCGGCCTCGATGTCACCACCACCATGTCCTTTTCCTGGGGGAAGGGGGAAGTCGTCCGGGAACGCTTCGGTGAGCGATTCCTGGACGACTTCATCCCGCTCGCCCGGCTGCTCGAGCACGGTCTTCATGTCGCAGCCGGCACCGACTGGGGGCCCAAGAACGTCTTCGAGCACATCGCCCTGGCCGTCGAGCCCTACTACGCGGCAAGCAGGCACAAAGCGGCGACACCGGGGATCAGCCGTCAGCAGGCGCTAGACATGTGGACTCGCGAGGCCGCACACGTGCTGCGCTGGGAGAGAATCGGATCGCTGGAACCCGGCAACCACGCCGACCTCGTCATCGTCGACCGCGATCCGCTCACCTGCCCGCTGGCGGATCTCCCGGGCACACGCGTCATCACCACCATGCTTGGCGGTCAACTGGTCGCGGGAGACGACCTCGCTGCCGGGACCTAATGCCACCGCGTTCTCGCCGAGATCGATGCCAACAGCACATGTCGTGGAGCGCCATCGGGCCAAGAGACGGGCAGCTGGAGGGCGGAGTCGCCGGCGCTGGTGCCGGCCAGGCGGTGGACGGCCAGGGCGCAGGCTGGCTCAGGGCCGCCTTAGGGACGACGCAACGTCTCGTCGGGAGCGGTGGCGGCGGGGACCGGTGGTGGAGTTGGCGCCGACGCGGCGGGCTGGCGGCGGAAGGCACCGAGGAGGGTGACCGCGAGGACGGTGCAGAGCAGGACGAAGCCGCCGGAGACCAGGTAGCCGACGTGGATGGCGCTGACGAAGGCATTGCCGATCGCCCGGCGGAGCGCTGGGTCGGTGACCTGGAAGCCGCCGGTGGCGGTGGCGGTGCCGGCGTGGGCGCGGATGGTGGGTGGGAGGGCGGCGCGGAAGCGGTTGCCGAAGATGGCGCCGAGCAGGGCGATGCCGACCGCGCCGCCGACCTGGCGGCTGGTGTTGAGCACCGCCGAGGCGACGCCAGCCTGGGCGGGAGGCATGCCGGCCACGGCCGCAGTGGCCATCGGGGCCAGCTCCAGGCCGAGGCCCGCGCCGAACAGGGCGATGCTCCACCAGATCGCGCTGTAGGGGCTGTCCAGCCGCAGGCTGAGGAGGGTCAGCAGGCCGGTGCCGGCCACCGCGGTCCCGACGGCGATCGGCAGGCCGGGCCCGCGCGCCCCGGCGATGCGCCCGGCGAACGGCGCCATCACGATGATGGCGAGGCTGGCCGGGAGGAAGAGCAGGCCGGCGTGGAAGGCCGAGTAGCCGCGGATCTCCTGGAAGTACAGCGTGTTGAAGAAGCTGAAGCCGAACAGCGCGAAGAAGGTCAGGAAGGCGATCAGGTTGGTCCCCGAGAACGAGCGGTTGCGGAAGAAGCGCAGCTCGATCATGGGCTCCTGGAGCCGCGCCTCGACCAGCAGCAGCGCGGTGAACCCCAGCGCGGCAAGCGCGAACATGGCCAGGATCAGCGGGGAGGTCCAGCCCTTGCTGCCGCCCTCGATCAGCGCGTAGACCAGCGACCCCAGGGTGGCGATGCTGAGGAGCTGCCCGGCGAGGTCGAGCCGGCGTGGCCGGGGATGCACCGATTCGGTCAGGAACCGGGTCGCCGCCAGGAACGCGAGGATCCCGACCGGCAGGTTGACGTAGAACACCCAGCGCCAGCCCGGCCCGTCCACCAGGGCCCCGCCGATCAGCGGCCCGGCGGTGAGGCTGATGCCGGAGACACCCGACCAGATGCCGATCGCCTGGGCACGCTCACGCGGGTCGGGGAAGGCGTTGGTGAGCAGCGCCAGGCTGGTTGGCGACAGGCACGCCCCGCCGACCGCTTGCAGCGCCCGCGCGCCGATCAGCACCCCGAGGTTGGGCGCGGCACCGCACAGCGCCGAGCCGGCCACAAACACCGTGAGGCCGAGGAGGAACCAGCGCTTGCGCCCCTGCCGGTCGCCGAGCGCCCCGCTGCTGAGCAGCAGGCTGGCGAACACCAGCGTGTAGGCGTCCACCACCCACTGCAGCCCCGAGAAGCTGGCGCCGAGCTGGCGCTGGATCGACGGCAGCGCGTTGTTCACGATGGTCACGTCGAGCAGCACCATGAACAACCCGAAGCAGCTCAGCAGCAGCGTGAGCAGCTTGGTCCGGCGGTCCTCGGCGAACACGTCCCTTTAAACAGCCTCCTCGGCGAGGGTGTTCCAGAACAGTAGCTCGTAGGCCTGCACCCGCCGGGCCAGCTGCCGCGCGCTCTGCGGCGGCTCTCCCGCGTCGATGCTGGCCTGGGCCACAGCGAGGGCCTGCGCCTCGATTTCTGGGACCGGGGTGGCGAAGAAGTCGAAGAAGCCGCAGGTCTCGTCGTCCAGGCCGTAGTCGCTGCGCAGGGCCGCCGCGATCGCGGCGCAGTAGCCGCCCCAGGCGGCGAAGTTGGCGATCATCGCGATGGCCGCGTCCCCGCTGCTGGCGTTGAGGGCGAGCCAGGCCAGGAACGACGGGTACGCCTGGCAGCCGGGGCGGGGCTCGTAGTTGCGGAGGTCCTGGTCGCTCCAGCCGACCCCGCTGGCGAAGGCCAGCAGCTTCGGGAAGGCGAGGCCGTCCCCTGCCGCCAGGCCGGCGAAGAAGTCACCCGCTGGCGGCTCGGGGAAGCGGGCGGCGAGGAACAGGAGGCTGCGCCGGTCGCTTGGGATGATGCGGTACTGCTCGGCGGCGATAGCGCCGAGGCGCTCGCGCGGGAAGCGGCCCGAGGCGATCAGCGGCACCAGCCGGTTGCCGCCTTCGGCCGGGGCCAGCTCGCGCCGGATCCTCTCCAGCAGGTCCTGCGGCGTCTCCCCCATGGGCTCCTCCTTTCGGCTCAGCCTACCTCTGACACCGGGGGCACCGGGGCCGGGGCCGCCTGGCCGGGTGCGCGGAGGTGGCTGGCGAAACCGAGCAGCGCCTTGCCGCTCGGCGCCCGCGCGACCAGCGCCGCCAGCGCCAGGTAGAGGACGCCCGCGCCCAGCCATGCCTCCACCGGTACCAGCCCGAGGTTGGGCGGCGTGCCCTGGCCGGGGAACAGCTGCAGCCCGTAGGCGCCGAACGCCAGCGCGGCCAGCACCGCCACGATCGCCGGCCAGTTGCCGAGCCCGGCGCCGCGCCACTCGGGGATCCGGTCCACCGGACGCTCGATGTTGAGCAGGCGCGGCAGCAGGAACTGGTCGGCGCACATCACCACGGTGGTGCAGGGCAGCGCGATCGCCGACCAGCCGGCCACCTTGAAGAAGTTCAGCTCGATATTGGCGTTATGCACAAACCACCAGGTCAGCGCCACCACCGGGAGGATCACGATGAGGCAGGTGTACCAGCGCCGCCAGCGTTGCGCGTGGCCGACCAGGTTCTGGCCGGCATTGACCATCTCGTAGTAGTTGCCGTCGTTGATGGCAATCTGCAGCACGGTGGCGATGACGAAGCCCAGCCACAGCGCCCCGAACAGCGAAAAGTCAACGGTCGCCTTGAAGGCCGGGCCGAAGTTGAAGGCGCCGGCCTGGGATTGCTCGGCCATCATCCAGCCGCCCATGACGAACAGCACCATGCCGATGGCCAGCGCGATCACGTACGGCGCCAGCGGCCACAGGAACTTGGGCCGGCCGTACCGCCAGGTGTCCGGCTCGTTGCCCCACATCACCGAGCCGATCGCCAGGGCGATGCCGCTGAGGAACGGCACCGCGAAGCCGCCCTGCGGGATGGCGGGGGTCTTGCCCAGGTTGTCGATCTGCGCGAACCCCTTGATCACCAGGTAGGCCATCCACAGGATCATCACCGGCGCGACGATGTAGCGGGCGAACGCGGTGATGCCGGTGAAGCCGAACAGGTTGTTGGAGATGCCGACCACCGCCAGGATCACCCCGATCAGCGCCAGGTGCCCCCAGCTGAACAGGCCGTCGTACATCACCGCCAGCAGGTTCCAGGCGAACGCGGTCCACCCGGCCGCCACCCCGATCAGCAGCAGCGACACGATCACCGATCCGACCACCCCGAAGATCGAGCGGGTTAGCAGCGCGTGCGTCTGCCCGGTGCGGGAGCCGAGGTAGGAGGCGGGCAGCGCGTAGGCCAGATAGCACAGCGCCCCGAGACCGCCGGCTGCGACCGCCCTGCCCAGCCCATAGCCGGAGTCGTGGTACTGGAACCCCAGGAACAGGTAGGTGAACCCGGCCGCGAACGTGGTCCACAACGCGATGAAGTGGTACAGGGAGCGGCGCTCGTTCTGGGGGACCACCCCGGTGGTGGTGGTCGAGTAGTCGTGCGCGAGCTCCTTCTCAAGCTCGGCCCGGGAGAACTCCGCCGGCGGACGGGCAGCGGATGTAGCCATGTGCTCACGACCTTTCGTGAACGACCTTCCCGACGAAAGTCGGCAAGAGTTGCCACAATGCGCAAGCTCCTACCAGAATGCCCACTTAAGAATAATTTCTTTGGCAAGACGCGATCTAGCCGAACAACTGAAAACCCACGAAGAAGGGTCGGCGGTCGATGCAGGACCTCCTCAGCGCGGGTGGACCGCCCGGTGGCCTGCGGGCGCGTCTCGCTCTGCCCCAGCTGTGGGCCCGCTTCGTCGCGGCTGGCGCCGCCGCCGGTCTCGTCTACCTGCTGCTGCCCGCGCCGGTGCGGGTGCCAGCGGCGGTGGCGCGGATCCTGCTCTACAACGGCGTCGGCGCCGCGGCGACCGCCGCGATCGTCGTCGGGCTGCAGCGCTACCGGCCCGCGCAACCGCTGCCGTGGTGGCTGCTCGCCGCCGCCCAGCTCATCTACCTCGCCGGCAACGTGCTCTTCTGCACCCTCAACAGCGTGCTGCACAAGACCATCCCGTACCCGTCGATGGCGGATGCCCTCAACCTGGCGCGCTACCCGTTCATGGCCGTGGGCGTGCTGCTGCTTGTCCGCCACCGCTCCCCGCAGGGGGACCGGGGCGCCCTGATCGACGGCAGCATCGTCGCCGTCGGCATGGCGGTGCTGTCGTGGGCCTTCCTGATCGAGCCGCGCGTGGCCGCCACCGGCCTGCCGCTGCTGTCGCGGCTGGTGTCGGCGGCCTACCCGGTCATGGACGTGCTGATCCTGGCGGTCGCCGCGCGCCTGCTGATGGGGCCGGGTGGCCGCCCGCCCGCCTTCCGGCTGCTGGTGTCCGGCCTGGCGGCGCTGCTGCTGGCCGACACCGTCTACACCTGGCTGCAGCTCCACGGCGGCTACCACAGCGACAACCTCAGCGGCCGGCTGGTCCAGGGCGGCTGGGTCGCCTTCTACCTGCTGCTCGGGGCCGCCGCGTTGCACCCGTCGATGCGGGACCTGACCGAGCCGGCACCCGGCCGGCGCCACTCGCTCGGCTGGGGCCGCCTCGCCTTCCTCGGCGGCGTCTCGCTGCTGGCGCCGCTGCTGATCCTGTCCCAGGACCTGTTCACCGACGACCCCTTCGACGTGCTGCTGGTCCTGGTGATCGCTTGCGTCGCGCTGTTCCTGCTGGTGATCGCGCGCATGGCCGGGCTGTTCCGCGCCGTCGAGACCGCCAAGGCGGAGCAGCAGCTCGCTTTCGAAGGCCTGGAGCGGGCCGAGGAGGAGCGGCGCCAGCTCCTCGACCGGACCGTGCGGAGCGCCGAGGAGGAGGCCAAGCGCATCGCCGCCGAACTGCACGACGGCCCCATCCAGCGCCTCACCGCGGTCGGCTACCGCCTCGACGAGGCGGTCATCACCATGGAGCTAGGCGACACCACCGGCGCGCTGGAGCTGCTCGGCTCCACCCACCGCTGGCTGTCCCGCGAGATCAACGAGCTGCGCCGCCTGATGACCAAGCTGCGCCCGCCCGTGCTGGAGGAGCGGGGGCTCGCCCGCGCCCTGCTGGAACGGCTCGACGCGCTGCAGAGCCGCAGCGGCATCTTCTGTTCCTTCGACGGTGACACCGGGGTGCGGGTCGACCCGGAGGCCGAGACGGTCCTGTACCGGGTGGTGCAGGAGGCCCTCACGAATATCGCCAAGCATGCCGGCGCCAGCCACGCCTGGGTGCGCCTGGCCGCCGTCGACGGGCAGGTCGAGCTGCAGATCCGCGACGACGGCGTCGGCTTCGACACCGACCAGCTCGCCGCGCTGGTCAAGTCGGGCCACTTCGGCCTGGCCGGCATGCGCGAGCGGGTCGAGATGGCCGGTGGCAGCTACCAGCTCTCCTCCGACCCGGGCGACGGCACCACCATCACCGTGCTGCTGCCGCGGCGACTGAACGGATGATTGCCATGACAGTCCCGACCGATCCACCGGCGCCATCGGGAGCCCCTGCCAGGCTGCGCGTCAACCTGCCCACCACGCTGGTCGAGCCGATCCGGGTGCTGCTGGTCGACGACTACCAGGAGGCCAGGGACAACCTCGGGCGGGTGCTCGACCGGCTCGGCGGCATCAAGGTCGTCGGCCTGGCCGGCGACGGCGCCGAGGCCCTCGACCTGGCCGACGAGGTGGAGCCGCAGGTGGTCCTGATGGACCTGCGCATGCCCCGCATGGATGGGGTGGAGGCAACCCGGCTCATTGTCGAGCGCCACCCGGATGTCGCCGTGCTGATCCTGTCCGCCTACGGCGACGAGGGGCTGGTGATCGACGCGCTCACCGCCGGCGCGCGCGGCTACCTGCTCAAAGGGACCCAGGCGCCGCAGCTCGCCGAGGCGATCGTGGGGGCCGCCAACGGCCAGGCACGCATCGCTGGCCAGGTCACCCGGCCGATCCTGGAGCGGCTGGTGGAGGCGCTCGGCCAGGAGCGCGAGACTGCGCGCCTGGCGGAGGAGGCGCGCCAGGCCAGCGAGCGGATCTCGCGGCGCCAGCAGCAGTTCGCCACCGTGGCCGCGCACGAGCTGCGCACCCCGGTGACCGCCGTGCTCGGCTCGCTGACCACCGTGGAGCGGCTGATCCCGCCGGAGACGCTGCCGCCGCCCGCGGGCGAGCTGCTGGCCGCCTGCACCCGCCAGGCGCGGCGCCTCGCCCGCCTGGTCGAGGACCTGACCGTGGTCGCCAAGGGCGCCAGCGGCGGCATCACCGTCAAGCCCGCCATGGTGGACGTGGGCGAGACCATCGCCAGCGTGGTCGCCGACCTCGACCACTTCGGCGCCGACCGGGTCCGCGTCAGCGCCGCGCCCGGCCTGGTCGCCTGGGCGGACCCGGACCGCTACGTGCAGGTCCTCACCAACCTGGTCCGCAACGCCCTGCAGTACTCCCCGCCCGACGAGACGGTCGAGGTGACCGCGACCGCCGCCCCGGGCGTGGTGCGGGTCGCGGTGACCGACCGCGGCCCCGGCATCCCGGCCGAGCGCCTCCCCGAGCTGTTCGACCGCTTCGGCGACCGCGGCAAGACCCACGTCACCGGCCTCGGCGTCGGCCTCTGGATCGTCCGCGAGCTGCTCAGCGCCATGCACGGCAACGTCTGGGTGGAAAGCAACCCCGAGGGCGGCTCCATCTTCTACAGCGCCATCCCCGCCTACAACCGCTCCCCCGAATGGGACCGGGAGCCGGAGATCTCCTGATCCGCTGATTCCGGCCGAGCCTGTGGATACGGCGATGCCGACGTCTACTGGGCGGACTATGCTGCGCGGTGAAAATCTGAGGAACTGATGTGCCTGCAAGCTGCCGGTGACCCAGGTCACCGGCCTGTCAAGCCAAAACGGCTGAAAGGTCAGAGGAGACGATGGCTGTTCGCAGCGTCGCGGAACGAACCCCGGGGGCCCGCTTCGCCACCTTGCGCAAGGATCGCTGGTGGCTCCAACCGCTGGTCACGGTCACCGTGCTGACCAGCTTCGTGCTCTACGGCCTCTACGTGGCGTTCGTGAACAGGGACTACTTCGTCGAGCCATACCTGTCGCCGTTCTACTCGCCGTGCATCGCCTCGGACTGTGCGCACCAGACGCTACCGATCATCGGCGACTGGTGGAAGATCTCGCCCGCGCTGCTGGTGCTGCCGATCCCGCTCGGCTTCCGGCTCACCTGCTACTACTACCGCAAGGCGTACTACCGCTCGTTCTGGTGGGCGCCGCCCGCCTGCGCCGTCCCCGACGCCAGGGGGCGCTACAGCGGCGAGACGAGATTCCCGCTGATCCTGCAGAACATCCACCGCTACTTCTTCTACCTCGTGCTCCCCTTCCCGGTCATCAACACCTGGGACGCGATCCGGGGGTTCTCCTTCCCAGACGGCTTCGGCCTGGGAGTGGGCACGCTGGTGCTGCTGGCCAACGCCGCGATGCTGTGGGTCTACACGCTGTCGTGCCACTCCTGCCGCCACCTCTGCGGCGGGCACCTCAACAGCTTCTCCAAGCACCCGCTGCGCTACCGGCTGTGGCGCTGGAGCACCGTCCTCAACAAGCGACACATGCTGTACGCGTGGGTGAGCCTCTTCGTGGTCGCCCTCGCTGATTTGTACGTCCGCCTGGTCGCCAACGGGACGATCACCGACCTGAGGGTGTTCTAAAACCATGGCCGAATACGAGACCCACGAATTCGACGTCGTCGTCGTCGGCGCCGGCGGCGCCGGGCTGCGCGCGGCGATCGAGGCCGCCGCGCAGGGCTGCCAGGTCGCCCTGGTGTGCAAGTCGCTGCTCGGCAAGGCCCACACGGTCATGGCCGAGGGCGGCATCGCCGCCGCCATGGGCAACGTCTACCCCGAGGACAACTGGCGGGTCCATTTTCGCGACACCATGCGCGGCGGCAAGATGCTGAACAACTGGCGCATGGCCCAGCTCCACGCCCAGGAGGCGCCCGACCGCGTCTTCGAGCTGGAAGAGTGGGGGGCGCTGTTCGACCGCACCGCCGACGGCCGCATCCTGCAGCGCGACTTCGGCGGGCACCGCTACGCCCGCCTCGCCCACGTCGGCGACCGCACCGGCCTGGAGATGATCCGCACCCTGCAGCACCGCGTCGTCGGCAACTCGGGCGGCTCGGTGCAGGTGTTCATGGAGTGCACCGTCACGCGCCTGCTCACCGACTCCGGCGGCAGGATCGCGGGCGCCTTCGGCTACTGGCGCGAGTCCGGCCGCTTCATCGTCTTCAACGCCAAGGCGGTGGTGGTCGCCACCGGCGGGATCGGCAAGGCGTGGAAGATCACCTCCAACTCCTGGGAGTACACCGGCGACGGGCACTCGCTGGCGCTGTGGGCCGGGGCGGACCTGATCGACATGGAGTTCGTGCAGTTCCACCCCACCGGCATGGTGTGGCCGCCGTCGGTGCGCGGCATCCTGGTCACCGAGGGCGTGCGCGGCGACGGCGGCGTGCTGCGCAACTCCGAGGGCAGGCGCTTCATGTTCGACTACGTCCCCGAGATGTTCCGCGCCGAGACCGCCGACACCGAGGAGGAGGCGGACCGCTGGTACAAGGACCGCAAGGCCGCCCGCCGCACCCCCGACCTGCTGCCCCGTGACGAGGTCGCCCGCGCCATCAACAACGAGGTCAAGGAGGGGCGCGGCAGCCCCCACGGCGGGGTCTTCCTGGACATCGCCTCGCGCCTGGACGCCGAGACGATCAAGCGGCGCCTGCCGAGCATGTATCACCAGTTCAAGCAACTTGCCGACGTGGACATCACCAAGGAGCCGATGGAGGTCGGGCCCACCTGCCATTACATGATGGGCGGGGTCCGGGTCGACGCCGACACCGAGGCGGCCACCGTGCCCGGCCTGTTCGCCGCGGGCGAGGCCGCCGGGGGCATGCACGGCGCCAACCGGCTCGGCGGCAACTCCCTGTCGGACCTGCTGGTCTTCGGCCGCCGCGCCGGCCTCGGCGCCGCCGAGTACGCCAAGGGCCTCGCCGCCGCGCCCCAGGCCGACGCGTCGCAGGCCGAGGCGATGGCCGCCGAGGCGCTGGCGCCGTTCGAGCGCGAGCAGGGCGAGAACCCCTACACCATCCAGCACGACCTGCAGGACACCATGCAGGAGCTGGTCGGCATCATCCGCACCGAGGGCGAGCTGAAGGCGGCCCTTGAGAAGCTCCACGTCCTGAAGGAGCGCGCCGGCCGGGTCCGGGTGGAGGGCAACCGGCAGTACAACCCCGGCTGGCACCTGGCCCTGGACCTGCGCTCGCTGCTGACCGTGTCGGAGTGCGTGGCGATGGCGGCGCTGGAGCGCAAGGAGAGCCGCGGCGGCCACACCCGCGACGACTACCCGAAGCCTGACCCGGAGTTCGGCAAGCTGAACGTGGTCCTGCGCCAGCGCGCAGTGGGCGGCGAGATCACCCTCACCCGGGAGCCGCTGCCGAAGATCCCCGACGACCTGAAGCAACTCTTCGACGAAGGGAAGGGGTAGCCGACATGCCCGGCAACAATGGCAACGGCACTGCCAGCGCCAACGGCAACGGCGGCTACGACGTCACGCTGCGCCTGTGGCGCGGGGACGCCGACGGCGGGCAACTCCACGACTACACCGTCCCGGTCGAGGAGGGCGAGGTCGTCCTGGACGCGGTCCACCGGGTGCAGGCGACCCAGGCGGGCGACCTGGCCGTCCGCTGGAACTGCAAGGCCGGCAAGTGCGGCTCCTGCAGCGCCGAGGTGAACGGCAAGCCGCGCCTGTTGTGCATGACCCGGCTGAGCATCTTCGAGCGCGGCGAGCCGATCTCCATCACGCCGCTGCGCACCTTCCCGATCATCCGCGACCTGGTCACCGATGTGTCGTTCAACTACGAGATGGCCAAGAAGGTCCCGCCGTTCCAGCCCAAGCCCCGCGAGGCCGACGGCACCTACCGGATGCAGCAAGAGGACATCGACCGGGCGCAGGAGTTCCACAAGTGCATCGAGTGCTTCCTGTGCCAGAACGTCTGCCACGTGATCCGCGACCACGAGGACAACAAGCCCGCCTTCGCCGGGCCGCGCATGTTCATCCGCTACGCCGAGCTGGACATGCACCCGCTCGACACCAACGACCGCCGCGCCCTGCTCCGCGAGCAGGGGGGCCTCGGCTACTGCAACATCACCAAGTGCTGCACCGAGGTCTGCCCTGAGGAGATCAAGATCACCGACAACGCCATCATCCCGCTGAAGGAACGGGTGGCGGACCGCTCCTACGACCCGCTCGCGCGGCTGCTGAAGCGCCTCAAGGGAGACAAGGCAGACTAAGGATCAATCCTGTCACACCACCTGTACACGACCGGGACCGGCTGCTACGGTGACGAGAGAGATCGTTCTCTTTCCCCCCTGGATCTCGCACCTCAGCAGCTAGAAGGACGTGACGACGGTGGCTGTGCCAGAACCAGTCCTGCGACGGGAGAACTTCCAGGACGCCGAGATCCGCCAGTTCCGCCCCCGGGCCGGGACCGCTCCCGATCCCCGGCTCGACGTTGGCTCCGGGCCCGACTCAAGGCCGAAGCCCCGCCATGTCCGGGACCTCCGCCCCATCCATGAGGCCGTGACGACCCAGGTCCTGGTGGTCTCCATCGCCGGCCTCTCGGCTGGCGCCGCCGCGATCCACTTCGCCGTGGTCCAGGCCCACCTGAAGGAACTGCCCGTCGCCGGCGTGTTCTTCATCGTCTGCGCGGTCGCCCAGGCTCTCTGGGCCATCGCCATCCCCCGCTATCACACCCGCCCCATGCTCGTCTGGGGCGCCATCGCCAACCTCACCGTGGTCGGCCTGTGGCTCTGGGTGCGCATCTACGGCCTCCCCTTCGGCCCCGAACCCTGGGTCTCCGAGAAGTTCGGCATCACCGACACCATCTCGGCCGCCTTCGAGCTGACCCTCGCCCTCGCCGCCACCGCCCTGCTCACCAACCTCCGCCTCCCCCTCCGCCGCTTCGCCATCCCCATCACCATCAGCGCCACCCTGGTCGCCCTCGGCACCTGGTTCGCCCTTCTCCATGCCAGCATGGTCGGCTGAGCCTGGGCCTGAGCCAGCTCAGGGGCTCAGGCTTGGGCTCCGTCGATCAGGAGGAGCTTGGGACGGGGGTCGTGGGCGACGGGGAGGCCGGTGCTGCGGATGGCGGCGTTCCAGGGAGTGGCGCCGTCGCCGGACTCGGCGAGGACGACCCAGATGCGGCCGGTGTTGCCGGGGGCGTGGGCGCGGGACGTGGCGATACGGAGGGCGTCCTCGTCGGCGATCTGCGAGTTGCCGCGCTGGGTCAGGACCACGTCCGGGTCCGGGGAGGTGACCCGGAAGTCCACGGCGGTACTCAGGTCGGTGGGCGCGAAGGTGAGCTGCTGCGGCCAGTAGTAGGCGAACATGAAGGACCCGATCCAGCCGACCACCACCACGTCGCCGGGCCGGCGGTTGGCCAGGACAAAGTCGACCTGCTGGCGCATCCTGCTCAGCGGCATCTGGTGCTGCTGGGATGCACGCATGGCCGGGACCACCAGGATGGCCGCCAGCACGGCGGCGGCGATGCCGAGCGGCGCGGTCCCCGCCCGCCGCCAGGCCCAGGCGACGAACGACCCCACCGCAAGCGCGGCGCAGGCGGTCAGCAGCACCGAGAAAAACATGCTGGTGCGGATGTCGAACAGCGGGTAGAGCCGCGCGGCGGCGGCGGCCACCTGCTCGGCCGCCAGCAGGACGACCGCCCCGGCCACCACGGGACGCCCCGACCGCCACAGCACCACCAGGCCCGCGACCACCAGCGCCCCGGCCAGCAGCGGCGGGCCGAACCCGATCCGGGCCAACTCCAGCCGCGACGCCGTGACCACGAAGCCGGCAGCGCGGCCGGGCCCGGCCGACAGGGGCACGAAGGCGTGGGCCCAGAACGCCCGCATGCCAGCGTTATTGCCGCCGGCAGCGAAAGTCGCGTACACCAAACCCTCGACCGCCACCACGCCTGCCCCGCCCGCCAGCACCCAGGCCAGCCGTAGCCAGTCCCGCCGCCACAGCTCCCGCAGGGCCAGCGCGCCCAGCACCGCCGCCGACACGAACACGGTGGTGTTGCTCACCAGCATTGCCGGGACGCATGCCAGGCACAGCGTCACCACCCGGCGCGGGCTCCACTGCGCCTCGACCCGGCTCCCCAGCCACAGCAGCAGCAACGCCACGAACACCTCGGCGGTGTACTGCTTGAGGCTGCGGCGGTACAGCATCCCGGGCGCGACCGCGACGGCCAGCCCGACCAGCAGCCCCTGGACGCGGCCGAACTGGCGGCCGAGCAGCCAGCCGGCCAGCGCCGCCGCCACCGCGAACCCCATCGGCAGCAGCCGCAGCCGCTCCGGCGGCCCGACGTGCGGCACCAGGCGCAACAGCAGCGTCCACCCGATCGGCGTCGACGAGGTGAGCAGCCGGAGCTGCCCGAGCGGCGCCCGCACCGAGTCGGCGACCCACCCCTCGTCCAGCCAGAACGAACGGCTCAGCGAATCGCCGGGCAGCTCCGCCAGCCATGCCACCACCAGCACCGGCACGACCAGCAGCAGGTCCACCCAGGCGCGGTCCCACCAGCGCTCCCCGACCGTCCCGGCCGGCACCAGCGCCAGCGGTTGCTCAAGTGGAACGTCAGCGGCCATTCCCCACGCCATATTGGGCAGCCATATTGGGCAAACGCGCACAGAAAACGTACGCAGCACTATCTCACAGCATGTCAAAAACTCCCCAAGCCTGATGGTTGGGGAGAAGCGGGCACGACGGCAGGGCAGGGAGACCCGACGCTTGGATTCCCCGCGCCCTCGTATACGATTCATGCATGAACACGCAGATTCGCGGCGCTGTGCGCCGTACCGAAGACCAGCGGCTGGTCACTGGGAGCGCCAGGTACACCGAGGATCTGGAGATGCCTGGGGCGCTCCATGCCGCGTTCGTCAGGTCGGCCGTCGCGCACGGCCGCATCGTCGCGATCGACACCGAGGAGGCCAAGGCCGCACCCGGGGTAGTCGGGGTGTACACGGCCGCGGATCTGGGGCTGGAGCCGCTGGGGCATGCCGGGACCGGGGAGGTGTTCGCCCGGCCGGTGCTCGCCAGCGAGCGGGTGCGCTTCCTCGGCGAGCTGGTCGCCGTGGTGCTGGCCGAGACCCGGGCCGAGGCGATCGATGCCACCGAGCTGGTCAGCGTGGACATCGACCCCCTGCCGGTGGTCACCGACCCCGAGGCCGCCCTGGAACCGGACGCTCCTCTGCTGTTCCCCACTTGGATTCCCCGCGAACGGGGGGTGAGCGGCAACGCCGTGGTCGAAGAGGCGTCCGACGGCCCCGCGCCCGAGCTGGACCGCTGCGAGGTGGTGGTACGCGGCCGCTTCGTCAACCAACGGCTGAACCCGGTGCCGATGGAGCCGCAGGCCGCCCTGGCCGCGCCCGACCCGGAGACCGGCGGGGCCACGCTGTGGGTCCCCTGCCAGAGCCCCTTCTTCATGCGCGACGCGATCACCGGCACCCTCGGCCTCGACAAAGAGAAGCTGCGCGTGATCGCGCCGCACGTCGGCGGCGGCTTCGGCGCCCGCGTCCCGTCCTACCCCGAGCAGGTCGCGACGGTGGCGCTGGCACTGCGGCTCGGACGGCCGGTCCGCTACGTCGAGACCCGCTCGGAGACCATGCTCTCCATGGGCCACGGCCGCGCCCAGGTCCAGCACGTCGAGCTGGGCGCCACCCGCGACGGCATCATCACCGACCTGAAGCTGCGGGTGATCGCCGACTGCGGCGCCTACCCGTCGGAAGCGGTCCTGATGCCGCAGATGACCCGCAACATGGCCGCGGGCGTCTACAAAGTCGCCAGGGTCGGCTTCAGCCACGTCTGCGTGGTGACCAACTCCACCCCGATAGTCCCCTACCGGGGGGCAGGGCGGCCCGAGGCGACCGCGCTGCTGGAGCGCGTGGTGGACCTGCTCGCCGCGGAGCTGGGCATGGACCCGGCGGAGGTACGCCGCCGCAACCTGATCGCATCAGATACCTTCCCGCACACCACCGCGACCGGCGCCGTCTACGACTCCGGCGACTACGAGGGCGCCCTGGACCGTGCCTTGAAAGCCGCCGGCTACGAGGACCTGCGCGCCGATCAGGCCGAGCGACGCCGCCGTGGCGACCGCCGCCAGCTCGGCGTCGGCCTGTCGACCTATGTCGAGATGACCGGCCTGCCCTTCCCGGAATACGGGAGCTGCACGGTCGAGACCGACGGCCAGGTCACCGTGGTCACCGGCACCTCCCCGCACGGGCAGGGCCACGAGACCGCCTTCGCGCAGATCGTCTCCGGCCAGCTCGGCGTGCCGATCGAGGCGGTGCGGGTGGTCCACTCCGACACCGCGAAGGTCCCCCGCAGCATGGGCACGATGGCCTCGCGCTCCCTCCAGGTCGGGGGCAGCGCCGTCTACAACGCCGGCCAGACGGTCCTGGACAAGGCCCGCAAGCTGGCCGCGCACCTGCTCGAGGCACCCGTCGAGGACATCACTGTGTTCCCCGGCGAGGGCCTCGGGGTCGCGGGCGCGCCGGAGACGGCCATCCCCTGGGCACGTCTCGCCGAGCACGCCGCCGACCCGGCCGCGCTCCCCGAGGGCATGGACCCGGGGCTGTCCGCCGAGACCGACTTCAGCCTGAACGGCATCACCTACCCGTTCGGCGCCCACGTCGCCGTGGTCGAGGTGGACACCGAGACCGGCGGGGCCCGCCTCGTCCGCCACATCGCCGTGGACGACTCCGGCCTGATCCTCAACCCGCTGCTTGCGGAGGGCCAGATCCACGGCGGCCTCGCCCAGGGCATCGCCCAGGCCCTCTTCGAGGAGGTCCGCTACGACGAGGAAGGCAACCAGACCACCGGCACCCTGGCGACCTACTCCATGCCGAGCGCGGCCGAACTGCCCCACTTCGAGACCGTCAGCATGGAAACCCCCTCGCCCCTGAACCCCCTGCAAGCCAAGGGCATCGGCGAGTCCGGCGCGATCGGCTCCACCCCGGCGGTCCAGAACGCCGTCATCGACGCCCTCGCCCACCTCGGCATCCGCCACCTCGACATGCCCCTCACCCCCCAGCGCGTCTGGCAGGCCATCCAGTCAGCGGGATAAGCCAACCAGGGCAGGGGGCGTCGCGTGCAGGTGCACCACCTGAACTGCGGCACCATGCGGCCGCCGAGCCGGCGGCTGCTGAACGGCACCGGCGGGTTCTTCGAGGCGGGCCTGCTGGTGAGCCACTGCCTGCTGGCCGAGACCGGCGCCGGGCTGGTCCTGGTTGACGCGGGGATCGGGCTGGCCGACATCACCGACCCGGCCGCGTCGCTGGGCGCGCGCTTCCTGCGGCAGACCCGGCCGCTGCTCGACCCGAACGAGGCCGCCATTCGCCAGGTCAGGCGGCTGGGCTACCGGCCCCAGGACGTGCGGCACATCGTGCTGACCCACCTCGACCGCGACCACGTCAGCGGCATCGCCGACTTCCCCTGGGCAACCGTGCACGTGCACACCAGCGAACTCCAGGCGGCCATGCACCCGCGGTCACCGCGGGAACGGGCCCGCTACCGGCCGGGACAGTGGGCGCACGGACCGCGCTGGGCGACCTACGGCGAGAGCGGCGGCGAGCGCTGGTTCGGCTTCGAGGCGGTCCGCCCGCCCGACGGGCTCCCACCGGAGGTCCTCATGGTTCCGCTGCCCGGCCACACTCGCGGCCACGCAGCGGTCGCCCTGGACACCGGCACTACCTGGCTGCTGCACGCAGGCGACGCCTATTTCTGCCGTGGCGAGACCGACCCAGCGCTGCCCCGGCCGCGCTCCACCCCCCTGCTGCGGCTGTTCCAGCGCCGCGTCCAGCACGACGGGCCGACCCGCCACCACAACCAGGCCCGCCTGCGAGAGCTTCGCGCCGCGCACGGGGACCAAATCAAGATCTTCTGCGCGCACGACCCCACCGAGTTGCCCCAGCTAGCCAGGTAGGAAGGCTGCTCAGGCAGAGATCTCGCGGACGCTGCCGTCCTTGTAGAGGAGGCCGTTGGCGCCCACGCCGTCGCAACGGAAGTAGACGGTGATATTTGGCTTGCCGCTTTCCGAGCCGAGGCGGGTGGAGGCGGCGGTGAGCTTCATGGCGGGGTTGATGCCGGCGGCGCAGGGGGGTGCCGCCGACGCCGAAGTTGTGGCCGTTGTCGATCAGCTGGTTGACCTTGACTCAGATGCCGCCATGGGCGCCGCCGGTGGTGTCCAGATACGATTCCAGCTTCACGTCGCCGTCGGGCAGGTCGAATCTTCAGCAAACCGCAGGGGATCGGCTCATACGCAGCTCAGCGCTGAGAGGCGGATGCGCTCGGCAGTTGGGTGATGTTCGAGTGCTCAGAGTGGTGAAAGCGTTGTATGCTTACGGGCACTTTCTGCGCTTATGGTCGGAGGTGGGAAGTTCTGCCATGAGTGGGACCAGACATCCCGAAGAACGGGGCAAGGACCGGCAGCCGGCGGTCTGCGAATACCCGGGCTGCGCCGAGGCCGTGGTGCAGCCTCCAAGAGGCGGTCCGCGGCGGCGGTACTGCTCGGACGCGCACCGCGCGGCGGCGAGGCGGCTGCGCCTGCGCGGCCTGCTGGACGAGGTCGAGGCGGCGGAGTCCGCAGGCGAGGCCCCGAGGCGGCCGGCCGAGCTGGCGCCGCAGCGGCAGCCGGTTGCCCCGTCCCGGCGGCTCCACCGCGAACATGATCAGGGGCAGCGCGGGGACAGGTGGCGATGGCAGCGGCTCGCCTGGTACGGCGCGGTCGCCGGGGTGATCGCCGTCGTCGTCCTGGCGGTCGTGACCCACTCGACCGGGGACCTCGGCGGCACCGGGCGCGGGAGCGGGAGGGGTGGGAGCAAGGGGCACACCCTTAGTCCGCCCACCACCGCTCCAGGCAACGGGCAGCCGCAGGGCGCGGGCGGGAGCGGCAGCCCCTCCGGAGCGGGAGGACCCGGGGGCGGGGCCGGGGCCAGCCAGGGACAGGGGCAGGGCGCGGGCCAGAGCCCCCAGAACCCGGGCTCAAGCGTCCAGTTGGTGGCACAACCCAAGCCGACCCCGACAACGACGGCCGGTAGCCCGCCGACCACCTCGGCGCCGCTCGCGGCCCCGGTGACCTGGACGGCCCTGACCGGGCCGGGCTGCCCCCAGGACAGCAGCAAGGGCGTCAGCCTCGACGCCTGGGGCTCTACCGGCGGCAGCTGGACAGGCGACGGCTGCCAGGGCTTCTTCCGCTGGAGCCGGGTCGCCGGCCCCCGCTACGTCCACACCTTCACCTGGTGGTTCGACACCCCGCTGAGCGGCGGCCAGGACTGCTCGCTCTCGCTGTACATCCCCCACCCGAGCGATACCAGCCTGGCCGCCGCCCCCGCCGCCCGCTACACGGTCGCCTCCGGCTCGGGCACCGTCGGCAGCTTCACCCTCAACCAGGCGACCCACCGGGGCGCCTGGTTCGCAGCCGGCACCTTCCACTTCCCCACCGCCCGGGTCCAGCTCACCCTCAGCAACCAAGGCACCATCGACGGCACCGCCGTCGCCGCCGCCCCCCTGCGGGTCACCTGCCAGAGCTGAGGATCACGCTCCGGCGCCGAGGACGAGCTGGCTGAGCTGGGTCGCTGCGGTGAAGTCGAGGGTGAGCCGGTTCTTGGTCACCGCGAACGCGATCCCGCTGGCGCTGTCCCCGAAGGCGAAGCTCCCGCCGACACCGCCCACGCCGAACGCGGTGGGAGCGTCCTGTGCGCCAGCGCCGGGGAGGCCGATGGAGTAGCCCAGGCCCCACGTGGTCGGCATCCCGAAGACCTGGTCGACGCCGCTGGACGACACGGCGGTCGCCTCGCGCAGCCGCTCGGGCGACAGCAGCCGCACCCCGTCCACCTCGCCGAGCAGCGCGGCATACATCCGGGCGATGGCTCGGGCGGAGGTCTTGCCGCCCGCGGGGATGTCGGCGGCGAGGACGTCGGCGCGGTTGCCGAACTCGGCGCCCGGGAACAGGTTCGGCGGCGCGGCCTTGAACATAGGCAGGTCCGACGGCATCGAGGCCATCATCTCCGCAGCGCCCGGCGTGTCCTCCAACCGCGCCAGCCGGTGGTGCTCCGAGGCCGGCATGCCGAAGTACAGCTCGTCGCCGACACCCAAAGGCCCGGCGACCTCCTCCAGCAGGACCTGCGAGATCGGCTTGCCGGTGGTGCGACGGACGATCTCCCCGACGATATAGCCGAAGGTGTAGGCGTGATACCCGACCTTGGTGCCGGGTTCCCACCACAGCTCGGCGTCGGCGATCGCCGCGCACATCTTGTCCCAGTCGCACAGGTCCTCCACCGTGGTGTCCAGCGCAATCCCCGGCACCCCAGCCGTATGGTTCAGCACCTGCCGCACCGTCACCGACTGCTTCCCGTGCGCACCGAACTCCGGCCACAACGCCACCACCGGCGTGTCGTACCCGAACAGCCCCCGTTCGGCCAGCATGTGCGCGATGGTCGATGCCGCGCCCTTGCCGATCGAGTAGTTGTAGAACACCGTGCCAGCGCCGACCGGCTCCCCAGTCGCCGGGTCCGCGACCCCCGCGACGGCATCGACCACCTGCTCACCGCCCCGATAGGCGGCGACCTGGACTCCCCGCTCAACCCCGGACTCGACCAGCTGGTCGATAGCCTCCTGAACACGCTGCTGCAGATCGCTCATCACCGTCTCCTTCGTCAGGGTGGACGATCGTAAGACGCGGCAGCGGCCGAGAACTCATCGCTTCAGGCTTGAGATGACGAGTCGCGCTTGAGCCGCCGAATGGCTTCGATTTCGTCTAGCAAACGGGGAAGGTAGTTGCGAGCGGCGGCGATGAAGTCGAGGTCGGCTAGTGACGCCGGGGCTGAGCCACGCGTCACGTACATGTCCTCATCGCGGTCTTCGGCAGGGCCAACCATTATGAAGCTGTCCCCAGACGTATGATCGCGACCCTCGATCATCGCACTCCATGGTGCGGGGCTTGCGGCTTGGGACAGCCTCCGAAGTTCGGCCAACTCCTCATCGGTCATCGCGGTTGGATCATTTCACGTTCGGATTCTTCTTCGTAGGCGTGAATAGCGAACTGAACTCATCAGCCGTACACCCTCCGGTCAGGCAGTGGTCCAGGTTGCCAGCCCTCGGGTCCGGCGTGATCACCCCACCCTTGCCGCGAATTGAGCCAGCGGTCGTCTGACCAACCTGCTTGTGAGGGATGCCTTGGGTCAGTTCCTCGAACGTCTTGTCGGACGCACTTTTCACGGAAACATCCCAGACGCGACCATTCTCATCCGTCCAGGACCCGCTGGCTTTGGCGAAGTTCTCTGGGGTGTTTGTCCCACCCCGGACGACGAGCGAGTTATCCGGAATGGCATTCGGGTCGCCCTTACCTTTCGACCCACCACCACCACCGCCACCGCCACCGCCACCGCCACCCGCGGACGCTGGCAGGATTGTCGGAACCTTGATGTTCCCGAGGCCCCAGGGCGTGGGCATCGGCAGATCCTGCGATGCATGGAGATCGACATTGCAACCCGAGTTGATCGGCGGGTTGCTGGGATCTCCGCCGTTGAAGCCGCCCGCGATGGCGTCCGCGCCCCCGGCGCCACCGCAGGCGTTGTTGACGATCTTGCGGTTGTCGCCGCTCTGATCGTTGCTCTGGGTGAGCGCCGTGAGGTGGTCAAGCGATGGAGCGGCAGCGACCGGGTTGGAATCGACCGGCTGGGTCACCTGGTCGTTGATGACCGTGACGTTGTCGAGGACGCTCTTGTCCTGCAGAGGCTGAACAATAGGGTCGACAGTCCCGACCGTCGCGGAGAGATCGGGGCCGAGGCCGAGGCCCTGCGCGATCGAGGCGTTGGGGTCGGTGCCGCCACCGCCGGGGTCGGCCTGGACGGCGACGACGGCCTGGGCGTGATCGAGGCTCGCAGGCTGATGGGTGCCGAGGGCGATACCGAGGGTCCCGGCGAGCAGGACGATCAGGATGACCGCAGCGGCGGCGTGGTCGAGCAGGAGCGTGAGCGGTCGGCGGCACGCGCGGAGCGGACGCCGCCGGGGTGGCGGCGAGACGCCGCCGGCTTGGCCTGATGACAGGTCGGCTTGCAGGGAGCGGGCCAGCTCGGCGGCGACCAGCGTGAGGGTCCCGGCGTCGAGCAGGGCCGCGGCGAACAGGAGCATGGGGAGCAGGCGGTTCACCTGGGTCCTCCTTCTCGGCTCATCCTGGGCGGACGTAGGCGGTGACGTTGCGTGTCGGCAGGGGGGCGTAGCGGACTACCGCGCCGGTGTGGGGGGCCTCGATGACCAGGCCGTGGCCGGCGTACAGCTCGACGTGGTGGGCGCTGTAGAGCAAGACGAGGTCGCCGGGGCGCAGCTCGGCGCGGCTGATCCGAGTGCCCGCGTGGAGTTGGGCCGCCGCGAGGTGCGGCAGGTGCACCCCGGCGGCCTCCCAGGCCCGCATGGTCAGCCCCGAGCAGTCGAACGACGAGGGCCCGGCGCCGCCCCAGCGGTACGGCTTGCCGATCTGGGCGCGGGCATAGGCGACCGCGATCGCCCCCGCTCCCCCGCCAGCGCGAGGGGGGCTTAGGTCGCCGGCACCGGCGACAGCGGAAATGGCGGGCCGGGATGCGCCCTCCGCCCCAGCCCGCGCCGGTCGCGCGACGGTAGGCGCGAGGGGATGCCGCACCACCAGCCTGGCGGCGACCCGCCGCGAGCTGGACCGGAGGGCGTTCGTACGAACAGACCTGGTGCGAGGCGCGGTCGCAGCGGCGAGCCTTGCCTGGAGGGCCGCGCCGCTGTGCCGAGCCGCGGTCAGGCGGGCGCTGAGGAGGCCGAGCGCGGCGGTGATCTCCGGGCTGCCGATGTGAGCGCGCACCTTGGCCGCGCGCAGCGCGACGACGGCGTGAGTGAGCGCGGACGCCCGTGCGTGCTGCTGCCGCAGCCGCGCTGCCAGCGCGGCGGGCGAGGAAGCAGTTCGCGCCGAGAGGGCCTTCGCCGTGGAATCACCCACGGCCGCAGCGCCCGCCACTCCAGCCGTCCCCGCCGCCGGGGGCCCCCCCGAAGCGAGCCTAACAGGAAGCGGAGGGGGCACGTTTGGGTTATCCACAGGCCCAGCCCCGCAGAAGGCACCCACAGCGGCGAGCGCCAGGACTGCGAGGAGCGGCGGCGCCACCACCACCACCCAGAGCGGTGTCCGGACCAGCCCGACCCGGGCTACCGCTGCCATAGCACCTGCTGCGGCGAACCCGATGCGGTCCTGAGGACGGTCACCGTGCCCGAGACCCTGCCCGTTGGGCCGGTCGTGCTGGTAACCCGGTGAATCACACCGCCCCTGACACCGCTGGCGCCGGCGGTGGCCGCCGACTCGAGGGGGCACATGATCGACGGCGTGGCAGCGGTGGGGGCCTTGAGGGGGCCGCCGCAGGGCGGGGGCCAGCACCAGGGCAGCAGCGAGCCGCCCGAGGCGGCGTTGTTGAAGCGGGTGAAGCGGTCGCAGCGGGGCCGGTGGCACGGCCACCACTGCGTGCACGGCGGCCAGCAGCGCCACCGCAGGAGCGTGTGCCCGCAGGGCGGGACCACCGGCGGACAGCCGACGATGCCTCTGCCAATGCCACTGCCGGCCAGCGGGCAGATCCGGACCCGGTGCCCCGAACCTGTGCCCGCCGGCGCCTTGGCCACCGTGGTCGTGGTGGAGGTGGAGGCCGCGGGGGTTCGGTGCTTGACGCTTGCGCGGGCGTGCGAGGAGGACGATCCCCGGTGCTGCCCCTTGAGCGCGGCGGTCAGGGTCATTGGCAGATGGACCCCGGCCTGCCCCTTGTTCGCGGCCACCCGATGCTTTGGCTTCGGCTTCTGCTTCGGCTTCGGCGTAGGCGGGCTTGCTGCCTTGGCCTTCGGCTTCGGCTTGGAGGGAGTGGGGTGGAGGGACTGGAGCGTGGCACGCAGCGCCGACTGCTGCTTCTGGAGGGCAGTGGCGCGTGCGTCAAGCTGCTTGATCGCCGCGTCGACCGTGGCGGAAGGCTGGAGCTTCGTGGCGGCGCGCAAGGCGCGCTCCGCCCGCTGAACCAGGGCGAGGTCGCGGGTGACGCGGCGCAGCTCGCGCCTGACGCCCTCGCGCTTGGCAGCGAGGGTGGTCCGGCGCTTCCCGTTCGAAGCCGAGCTGGCCACGTGCGGCTTTGGCGCAGCCGCCAGGCCTGACGTCGTGGCGGTGGAGCTGGAACCGGTTGCCTGAGCCTTGGTCTTGGACTTGGAGGGCGCGGAGGCTGCCGTGGTCCCCGGGGCGGATCGCGCGGTCGTGGTCGTCGCCGCGATCGCGGAGCGGCTGCCGTGGCCGCTCGCGCTCCGCAGCACCCCGAAGGTGGCGACCAAGCCGGCGACCAGGACCACTGCGATACCGATTGTCACCGGCGACACATCGCGCAGCGCTGGTCTCTCGGGCCTAATCAGAGGCATTTGGATTTCTCCTTGACGCAATGGCGGCAGAGCAGTTCGCCCGACAGGCTGACATAAACCAGGAGAGAAAATCAAGAACTAATCGCACGGATATTTCCGACGACCGTACGAACCTATTTATAGAACCGTTCACCTGCGGTTTCGCCACTATCTCCAGACCGTTCGAACGAATTCACAACCCCCTTGCACAACTCGTTCGTACGGTTGCCGAGAAGGGTATTGCCAGGCCACTTGAGCAAGCCTGATATCTGCAGGGTCACTCCCGCCTGCTGGCTTGCCGGTAAGGCGTGAAGTACATAGTCGGTACGGAAGTGGCAGTATGTTCAGATAGGGCAAACGAGGCTATCCGGTACGGCCATGCGACGGCATAGAGTCCTACTGGTCTCGGCGTCGCTCGCGTCAGTTGTGGTATTGCCGTTCCTCGAGGCCGTGTGTGTTTGTGGGGTTTCTGAGGGGTCCGGGTGATCTCGGTGTCCTTGGTCGCGCTCTGAAGCCCGGGAGGGGGCCTGCATGATGGAACCGTTCACCGTTGCCGCGACGGCGGGCGTGGTGATGAAGTACGTGTTGCCGGCGATCAGGGACCTCGGCGAGAAGGTGTTGGAGACCTCCGAAGACTCCGTAAGCAATGCGGTGGTCGGCTTCGGTAAGCAGTTGCTGCACTCGCTGCTCCCCCGACGGACCCAGGTCGATCAGCCAAGTCCGGAGGTAGTCGCTCTCAGGAAAGGTATTGAGCGGCGTGTGCTTGCCCTTGCGAAGGACCCGGCACAGCAAAAGGCAGCGAGCCAGTTGGAAGGCGCAATCGAGGACCTGCTGATGGCCGACTCCAATTTGCTGGCCTCGATCGCGGCGCTGCTCGAAAAGGCACCTCGGGCAACCGTGCGGCAGGGGGGCCGATCAAGTCACGTCGGTGGTGCCAATTCCGGAGTGATCATCACCGGCGACAGTAATACCGTCACGCACTGGTCGCAGCCATGACTGAGCCTGGGGTCGGGTCGAGCCATGTCGGCCGGGACAACCTCGGGATAATCATCACAGGGAATGAGAATGTTGTTCATATTGGCCCAGATCAAGGGCAGCATTTCAAAACAGGTATGAACCATCTTCGTCTAGGCCTTCACGCCAAGGCGTTAGAGGATTTCAGGCTGGCGATGAACGGTGACGCCGAGAACCCAGACCTGTACTACCTGAGTGCGGTGGCCACCCTCAGCGGGAGGAAGGCCTTTCTGGCGCCCCTTGCGCGCATTCGTGAAGCTGAAGAACTGATTCAGGCGGCACTGAGACTTGAGCAGAGGGGAGTGTTCCACTACTTCCTGGCCTACGTGAGTTCTGACTATTACGAAAGGAAGTCACTGAAGGCGCCCACGCCTTGGCGCTTATCGCTGGCGCGAGCTTGGAGTCTGGGCGTGACGCATGATGAGATCGACTCCCTCTTCAAGCTGTTGTCGGTGAAAGACCCACTACCAGGCTCATCAGCGATACGGGGTTCTTAGACCTAGAAGGGGCTGTTATGGCTAAGATCGACTATGAACGGAATGTCAAGTACTTCAAGCCCGCATCCTACAAGGGCGGCATCGTGCTTGGTGTCGTCGGAGTGCTCCTCCTCTTCACGGGTAAGGGCGGGCCGATATTTGTGGGCCTGCTGATAGCCGGGTCGGGAGCTTTTCTGATCTATCAGCAGGGAGCGGGTCGTCCCACGGATGCGGAAATCGATCGTCAGGTCGGCTCAGTCATGGCGGAGCTTCACCAACGAGCCCTCGGAAAGCTGGGACTGGATGTCGACGAGGTCAAGTTGATTAGCCCCATCATTGTAGGGGGCTACTTCCTCGGTTCGCTGGGTAGTGGATGGCGGGTGAAGAAAGGCAAGGACGGCAAGTTCCGGACCACTGGCTTTGAAGGAGTTGCGATCTTCTTCGCTGAGCAGGAGTTGCACGCCTATAAGTACCAGATTTCTCTTGTTGCGAAGGATGAGAGCAGCGAGCACACCGATGTGTATTTCTACCGCGACGTTGTATCTGTCTCCACCAACTCTTCCTCAAAATCGGTGTCAGTAGTGGGTCAAGCGAAGCCGCAGATTTGGAAGACCGAAGTGTTCATTCTGACGACGTCGGGTGGCACGACCGTCGAGAGCTCAATGGGTGCGAGCAATGACGCCGCAGGCCGTGAAATCCAAGGCGCTCGGCAACTCATTCGAAACAAGAAGATGCACACGCCGTAATGGAGTCTCGGGCATCTGGGCGCCACCCGGGTAAGGCTCGAACATGTCCTCTCCTTTCACTTGAGCGGGGCGAGGAAGGACGCGAGCCGGGGGGCCACCTGCGGCGCGAAGGGCCTGCTGGCGTTGGCGTAGCCGACGGTCGGGTTCGGGTTGCCAGTGACGACCTTGAACAGGTGGTCGGCGTCGGGGATGTCCGCCCGCACGGCGGCACGGTCGGCGGCGAGGCCCTGCATGAGGTGATCGATGTCGCCGGAGTCCACCTGGACGTCCTTGGTGCCGCGGAGCGCGAGCACGGGGAGGCTGGGCCCGAGGCGGCGGGCCAGCGCGGCCGGATCCAGACGGTCGGCCTGGGCCCAGTAGGCCACGTTCTGCGGGGCGAGGGACGGGGCGAGCGCCGGGTCAACGAGGTTGGCCGGTGGCTTGCCAGTCGCGCGCAGGGCGGCCTTGATCCGGTCCAGGTCCGCGATGCGCGCGGCGGCGTCCTTGGCCGGCAACTGCCCCGCCGCCTGCGCCTGGCGGTACAGGACGGCTTGCTGGCGGACAACGACGTCCAGGTAGCGGTGGCCCGGCGGGGCGGCGAGGACCAGCATCCGGGGCGCCTCCGGGGTGCCCTTGAGGTGGTCGGCGAGCCAGAGTGCGAGCAGCCCGCCCTCGCTGTGGCCGACGACGATGAGCCGCTGCGGGTCGATGCCCGGCTGGCGGGCGAGGGTCCGGTACGCGTCGAGCGCCTCCTGTTCGTACAGAGTGAAGCCGACCGTGGTGGGGTCGGGATGCTTGCCGATCCCGGCCACGCCCGAGCCGAGCTTGTCGTAGCGGAGCGAGGCCACGCCGTCCCCGGCCAGCGCGCGAGCGAAGTTGCGGTTGGTGTCCAGGTGCGGCAACTGGGGGTCGTTGCCGTTGCGGTCGGTGGGGCCGCTCCCAGAGATGATCAGGGCGCCGGGGACCTTGCGTCCCGGCTGGGCCGGCGACGGCGACAGCAGGGTCGCGGGCAGCGTGTCGGGACCGCTGCGGAAGCTCAGCTCCCGGGCGGCGCCGCCGTCGCCGGCAGCGGTGCTCGCCGTCACGACCACGGCGCCGGCCTGGTGCGAGTGGCCGCCGCTGCATCCGGCGGCGAGGGCGACGACCAGCGCGGCGGCGGCCGTTACCTGGGTACGCAGCGGAAAACGCGCAGCCTTAAGAGCAGGGAGGTTCATGATGGTCTCCCGAATCCGGTTAAGCAGGTTTGATTAGCGGTTGAGGGCCGTGGTGATCAAGGGTCCACCGAGGATGGCCGCGAGGATCACCCAGTTGACGGGCCGTGCCAGGTTGGGGCCCCAGCCGATCCCGAAGCGGTTGGGCACCAGCAACGACGGGTCGTCGCGGTTGTAGTAGAACAGCCCGAACCGCCAGTACCGGTCGTCGTCCTGGTTGACCACGGTCGGACGCCGGGCGGCACCGCTCCCAGACCCGGACCCCGGGTCCGCCCGGCGCCGCAGGCGGCTCCCGCTCTGCCCGGTACGGACCAGGACCGCGACCAGGACCAGCACGCCCAGCAGCGGCAGGATCGGCAAGAGACCTTGGGCCGACCACCCCGTGAGGTTGATGAGCTTCCAGACCGTCAGCGAGGAGAGTAGGAGCACCGCGCTCAGGCAGGCCGCCATCACCAGCAGCGCCCGCGCTCCGTACGAGACGAAGCGCCGGTATCGTAGCCCGGCCGTCTGCGGGTCCTCGGCGTCGAGCTGTGCCTTGCTTCGCAGCACCAGCGCGGCCATGCCCACCAGCAGTGCGGTGACCAGCACCTGGGCCGCGACCGGCCCGAAGACCGACCCGAGCGAAACCGGCGCGAAGCGGTCCGCGTGGCCGGAGGCGTCGAAATGGGTGGCCACCGTGGCGGGGAGGTGCGGATACCGCAGGATCCCGATGACGACGGTCGCCGCGGTCAGCGCGATCGACGGCACCACCCAGGGCCACGGGAACCGTTCGGGATCGGTGCGCAGCGAGGTGTCGGCGACGACGATCTGCCGGAGCCCGCCGAACCAGTCCTCGCGCTCCTTGACGGCCATGATCCGCCGCCGGGCGACCTGGAAGCACACCAAGGCGCCCGCGACCTCGGCGAGAACACCGGGGGCGGCCGCCTCCACCCGGTTCCCGGTGGCCAGCACCACCGCAGCGACGACCAGGGTGATCGCGACGAGGCCTGAGCGGTAGAACCGCCGCTGCCGGGCGATGACCGGCTCCCCCACCCGGGCACCGGGGATCCGCACGGCGAACGGCACCGTGCGGGGAACCAGCGTCGGCAGCAGCCAGGTGACGAGGCCGACGAGAAGGATCTGGACAATGGTCATGATGCGCCCTCAGAGGGGAGGGCCGGGTCGGCGGATCCGGCGGCGAAGGTGAAGTTGTCGAGGATCGTCTGGCAGCGCCGCAGCGTCTCGGGTGGCGACAGCCCCTTGGCCACGGCTTCGGCGAGGAGGGTCCGCGCCCGCCCCTCCCACTGCGCGATCGCCGCTGCCTCCGGGGGCCCGCTGGTCGGGTCCCGGCTCACCACCGCGCCCGTCCGGCGGCCCAGCCGGATGAGACCCTCCTGCCGCAGCAGGTCGTACGCCTTGTTCACCGTGTGCATGTTGATGCCGAGATCGGCGGCGAGCTGCCGGGTCGCGGGCAGCGAGCCGCCGCTCCGCAGCTCCCTGGACGCGATCGCCTCCACGATGCGGTCGCGCAGCTGCTGGTAGAACGGCACCGCGGCGTCCACCTCGACACTCAGCAGCATGGCGACCTCCGGCGCTATCCTCATTTGACGCATTGCTATATAACAACTAGAACAATGCTATCGTCAATCGGGATGATCGACAACGCGACCCGTGACACCCTGCTCGCAGCGGGGTACCTCCTCTGCGGCTACGCGACCATCAGCGCGCTGCTGCCCAACGACGGCCAGACAGCGCAGCAGCTCACGAGGCCCTACCGCCGCATCCTGTGGCAGGCCCTGCGGGTCGTCGTGGGCATCGTGGCCTGGCCGACGATCTTCTTCACCGAATGGTTCCTGAACCGCGGGCAACTGCCCGAAGACGGCTGGGTCGCGGAGATGCTCACCTGGCCCTACGGCCACCTCTTGTGGCAGGCCCTCCTGCTCGTCGTGACCATCGTGGTCTGGCCGCTGGTCTTCATCAGGGAGTGGGCTGCATGGCTGCTGCGCCTACGGTCCCGCCCCGCCAAGCCAGGCCCCGGCGGACCCGGCAGGCGGCACGAGGCGTGAGGCGCCCGCGCGGCCTCACGAGGGAACTGGCTTGCGCTCGATGAGCCTGTTGTGGTCGTCGTAGAGGGCGACCGCCCGGACCTGGGGCCCGTCGGCGGGCGGGATGTCCACCTCGAAGACCTTCAGGCCGAAGGCGGCGGCCGGGTGCACGCTGAGCGGCGGCCGACCGTCCAGCTCCACCCGTACCAGCGCGGCCTTCGCCGTGACCGCTCCCCAGACCTGCACGGCGACGTCCCGGCCGTGCAGTCTGGCGAAGCTGGCCCCCAGAGAGCCGATCCCATTCAGCGCCGCGGGGACCCGCAGGCAGGCTCCGCCGAAGTAGAAGTGCCGGTTGGCCGCTTGGAAGACAAGGCCATAGCGCGTGCTGGCGGGCGGCACAATCACCGGGATACACGGACGCGGCAGCTGCTGGACCGAGGGCCGAAGCGCGATGATCAGATCAGCTACGTTGGCGCAACTGTTGCCGACGGAGGGATCGAAGGGCACGTCAAGGCGGACCGCAACCGGAGGACTGAAGGCAGAACCGCTCACCGGCGCCGCCGAATACAACACGAGCGACACCCGACCCTGGAAGCCGCAGAGCGTGGTTCCGCCCCGGTCGAGCAGCACGAGCCTGCTGAGGGTGATGCCTGGCCCCGGTTGCTTGATGAAGAAGAAGTTCACCGGCAGCCTTGGCCCGCCGCGGATCGCAGGAACATTGACCGGCGGGAGCTGCCGCCCGGCACGCTGGAAGTAGACCTGGACCATGGCGACCCGGGTGGTGAGCTCCCCCGTCACCACGCCTGCGTCCGACCCGTCGATCTTGTCAGGGAGTCCTTCCTTGCCGTTGGTCCAACCGCTCGCGGTGAAACGCCAGGAGCGGCCGTCAACGGTTCCCTGAACCACGATCGCGTCCGCGGCCGGGTGGGTAACTTTGAGGATTTCAAGACCGGGCTGCTTTGTCGGAGCTGGAAGCCTGCCCGCGGATGGTGCTGGCCGGACGGTCCCGGATCCCAGCAACGAACGCGGGCCCAGGGCGCCAGCGAGCACCGCCGCGACAACCATCAGG
>WNGD01000798.1_pt1 | contig 34311 bp, 27 predicted proteins | sample 5400671 | NCBI WGS metagenome assembly WNGD01 (sample SAMN13153369, study PRJNA577476) | soil metagenome | isolation source: 40 cm soil or saprolite under grassland replicate 2 | place: USA:California | collected 2016-06-15 | reverse complement strand
GCCCCAGGTGGCGCCAAGTGCGGCCGCCGTCGGCGGTCTTGTACACGCCGTCGCCGTCGGAGAGGTCGGGGCGCTGCAGCCCTTCCCCGCTGCCGACGTAGATCACGTTCGGGTCGGAGGGAGCGACGGCGAGCGCGCCGATCGAGCCGGTGGGCTGATCGTCGAAGATCGGCGTCCAGACGCGGCCGTAGTCGGTCGTGCGCCACACGCCGCCGTTGTTCACCCCGATGTAGAAGAGTCCGGGATGCCCCGGGACCCCCGCCGCGGCCACGGTGCGGCCGCCGCGGAACGGTCCGATGGAGCGCCAGCGCAGGGCGGCGTAGCGCGCGGGGTCGATTTGCTGAGCGGCGAGGTTGGCGGATGCGACCAGGCACACCGCGATCATTGCAACCATCTGGCCCCTGAGGGAATTGGTCACAGGAGAGCTCCTTTGCCTCGGCCTGAAGGCCGGGCTCGGCCAATGCGCGCGTCCTTCAAGGACGCCTGGTTTCGCCGAGCCGGGGCTTCAGCCCACGGAAAACGAGTGAGGCCCAATCAGCTCTGAATCGCTCGCGTGGACGCCTGGAATCTGCCGCGGTCGAGCAGGCGGCCGACACACTGCCCCGGCACCGCCATGCGGCCGTCTTTGCCCATCGTCAATTTGATCACGTCCACGTCGCGGCCATACCACCGCGCGCTGGGCTCGAGGTCCGAAGGGTACACGCACCGCGGTAACGCCGCGACCGCCAATGCGGCCTGGGAGCCGAGGCCCGACTCGGGCATCGTGCCGGCCCACAACTCGGCCCCAGACTCCTCCGCCACTCGGTAGATGCGGCAGACCTCGGTGAGGCCGCCGACGCGGTGCACCTTGATGTTCCAGATCTTCGGCCCATCCAGCTCGGCGATCTGTCGCGCCCACGCGACGCTTTTCACGGTCTCGTCGAGGCAGATGGGCGTCTTGAGCGTCCGACCCAGCCGCGCGTGGCCGACCAGCTCGTCGGGCGCGAGCGGCTGCTCGATATACAACAGTCCCGCCGCGTCGAGCAACCGCAGGTTGCGCTCGTGCGCGGGCCATTCGTACGCCCCGTTGGCGTCGACGGTGAGCGGCACGTCCGTTCCGGCCATCCCCTGACGGGCCGCGCGCACGGCGACCTCGTCCCACCCTGGCGCCACTTTTATCTTGACCCGCCGGTAACCCTGGGTGAGCGCCTCGTACACGTGACGCGTGAGCGTCGCCGGTTGCCGGTCGGCCGGGATGCCCAGCGCGACACCGCAGGACACGCTCGCCGCCGCGGGGACTTTGAGGCGCTCGGCGAGGAGCTGCGCCAGTCCCACGTTGCGCCGCGCCGCTTCCAGATCCCACGCCGCCGTCTCGAGCCCCGAGCGGGCAAACGGATTGCCGCGCACGCCCTCGCGCAGCGCCAGGTCCACCTCCTCGGGTGCGGCGAACTCTCGGCCTACGACCCGCGGCAACAGCACGCGTTGTGTGAGATCGGTGGCGCCCGCGAGGGTTTCCTCCGAGTAGAACGGCAACTCGTTGGGCGGCGATTCCCCGAACCCGGCGCGCCCGTCTTCATCGTGGAGCGCGACGACGAGCGAGCGCCGCTCCGTCATCGCCCCGCCCGAGATGACGAACGGCTCGAGCAGGGGAAGCGCGAGTTCAAAGAGCTCAGCCTTGACGATGCGCATTAGCCAGATCGAGGAAGTGCAATTCGCCGCCACGCCGCTCCAGGACACCCTGATCCTCGAGCTCCAGGAGGCCGGCGATCAGGCCGTCGGCGGGGTCGAAGATCAGTTTGTGGAGTGCCCGCTGGGTGCGCGAGCCGTGGGTCGCGGGGTATTCGCTCAGCGGGAGCTGAAAAAACGTGTGGAGCTGGACGGAGCTACACCCGCGACGCGCGTACTCGATGATCATGCGACCAGAATGGATATTCCCCGTCCCGCAGAGAGGGCGGTAAAGGGCGGTAGAAGGCGGTAGAGGGCGGTAGGCGTCCAACACCCGCAGATTGCGATCGCTTAGGTCCCAGCCACCGTAGGCGACGCCCAGTCGGTCATCGAAGAGCCGGTTGAAGACGACGAGCGCGTCGGCTCCGCACGCCGCTTGCAGCATCTCGACCTGAAAGGCGTCGTCGAAGCGGGCGTTCATCAGCTTCAGGGCCAACCGCACCGGCGCATGCGCGCGAACCTGGCTGGGGACCTCGCGCAACCAGCGCAGGATCTGGGCGCGGTCGTCGGCGAGCGCATCGCCGGCCAGCGTCGGCGAGAAGTCTTTTTCGAGGAGCAGCGGTCCCTCGCCCCATGCCGCGCCGAGCGATTGCGTCGTGAAGCGATACTCCCCGCCCCGAAACGGCTCGCCCAGTCGCGGCAAGTGGTATTTCACCGAGGGCACGGCCAGCAGCCGGCCCGCGCGCGCCAGATCGCGAGCCGCCCGCACCAGCCCCAGATACTCGTCGAACGATCGATCCCACCCCCGACCCTTCCACGTCACCGTCCACCCCTCGACGCCGCTCGCGGCGCGGCGCTGCTCGACTTTCATCTTGGTCTCGTGGATAGCCCAGGCCGCCATGGATTGGGCGCCGGCCTCGTCCTGCGCGATCACCGTTTTGAGAATCACGAACGCCAACCCCGCGTCGGCGTCCTCTTCGAGCTGCCTGGCGTTCAGCGACAACTGTCCCGAGCCCTTGCCGACGGGATGCGGCAGCGGCTCGCCGAGATAGTGCGCGGAGAGGTCGATGCGGTAGGCGTCGCGCACGTGGGCCGCGAAGTCGCGCGGCAGCGAGCGCCCGAAGCGCTCGCAGTCACGCGCGAGCAGCGCGCGCATCGCGGACGGCGCGGCGGACGGCCTCGCGCTCGGGCGCCGGCAGTAGGGGTCCCCAGGGATCGTCGCAGGCGTCCTCGGGGATCACGCCATCGGCGGCCAACGCCCAGAGCATGCGCTGGATATAGCCTTCGACCGGGACGGCAAACGTCGTCGAACCAACAGCGTCGAACAACGACGTCAAACGGAAAAACGTCGGGTAGTCGCGGTCGCGCCAGGAGGCGAGCAGCCGCGCTTGCAGATCGGTGAGCGCCGACCCCATGCCGATCAGCGCCGCCCGCGCGCCCATCATGATGGAATAGCCGAGGAAGCGGTCCTCCCCGGTGATAAGCAGCCGGTCGGGGTGTTCCCGCACGACGGCGGCGATGCGCTGGAAGGTGATGACCGAGTCCAGCGTGGCGACCTTGATGCCGATCACGTTCGGCAGGCTCAAGATCCCGTGCAGAGTGGCGTCGTCGTACGCCACGCCGCCGGCGGCGTCGTAGAGATAGAAGGCGATGACGGGCAGCTCGGTGCTGAGCGCCTCGTGATAGGCGATCGGGTCGGCCCGCCGCGGGAACGCGAGCAGCGCGTCGGCGCCGCCGGCCTGGGCTTCGCGCGCCATGTCCACTGAATTGGCGCCGGCGATGATGAACTTGTCCGCGAGCGCGCCGCGCCATGCGGCCAGCACCACCCCGCGCTGCTCAGCCGAGAGATGGGGCCCGCGTCCCGTGTGCGCCCACACCGCCACGCCCGCGACCGGCTGTGTCGCCATCCACGCGGCATAGGCGCGCTGCGCATCGTCGGCGATGGCGGCCTTGCGAAACGGCACTGGTACCGCGGGCACGAGGCCCCACTCCAGACGGCGTTGGACGGACGGACAGTCGGACGGTCGGTCCGTTGGACTAACCAAGGATGCCCTGTACTACGTTGCCGGATTCGATCGCGGCCCGGTCGTTTTTCGCGAGGTCCAGCAGATCGAGCTTCGCCACCGCGTTCTCCGGGATCCGCAGCGGCTGGCCCGTGCCGAACACGAACCGCTCGACGCCCACCGTGGCGACGAGATGCGCGAGGTGATCCTCGGGCGGTCCCCACACCCAGGCGATATCCCACCACACTCGCGCCTGCTCCGCCACCGTCGAGCCCCAGTGTACTTCCTCGATGAACGCGCGGTCGGCGTGGGTGACGACCAGCCGCACGTCGGGATCGCCGCGCAGTAGCGTGCGCACCGACGCCGCCGCCAACTCCGGCACCACGTCGTGGGGGTGCCGCTGGCGCCCGTCCTCGAGCCGCACCGCCATCAGCAGCGGCAGTTTCGCGGCTCCGCACGCCGCGGCGAGCACGCGCATTTCGTCGCCCGCGGGGGCGAGTCCCAGGTACTGCGGATCGCAGCGCACCGCCGGGGCGCCGCGCGTCGCGGCGTCGCTGAGCATTTCTTCCCAGTGGGGCAGCGCCGGGTGCACGCACGGCACCGGCTCGAGGCGCTCGTACCCGTCCGCGGCCTCGTACAGCCAGGCATTGCCCTCGGTGGGATCGCGCCAGAACAGACTCGGCAGATGCGTTACCCACGCGGTGTCGATGCCGGCGCGGTCCATCGCGGTGAGCAGCGCCTCGGGCGACGTTCCCGGCACGCGGCGCCACGGGTAGGCGCCGAGGAACGCGTTGACGTCGAGGCGCATCAGTCGGGGAAGCTGCCGCGCGGGAAGATGCGGGCGGCGTTCTTCCAGCGGACCAGCTCGACCTGCTCGGCGGGCAGGAGGCGCTCGAGGTAGCGCAGTTTGGCCCACCCCGTTTCCATCGTCATGTCGGTCCCCCACAGCAGCCGCTCGACGCCGACCGCTTCGAGGCACGCCTCGAGCATGCCGCCGTCGACGCCGCTCCCCGAGAGGTCCACGAGCACGTTCCAGTACCGGGGCAGCACCGCGAGCGAATGCAGCCAGTCCCCGCCCCCGCCGATGTGGGCGAGGATGAAGTGTACTGTGGAATGCCGGGCGGCGAGGTGGCACAGCTCGGCGGCGTCGGATGCCTCCTGGCCCGGCCAGTCGCGGCGCCGGTGCTGCCAGACGTGGTGGAGCACCGGGAGCCCGAGCCGCGCCGCGGCGGCGCAGATGGGATCGAGCAGCGGATCGGTGGCGCGGCGGCTGGCGGCGAGCTTGATGCCGACGGCGCCCGCCGCGCGCGCCCGCTCGATCTCGGCGAGCGCGTGCTCGGGGTAGTTCGGGTTCACGCACACGTAGGTGCGCACGCGGCCGGGCTGCTCGCGCTGCAGGCCCAGCGCCCAGTCGTTCCCGGTGGTCACGTCGGCGGGCGAGGGGAAATACGTGGGGGAGGTGCGCCCGAAGGTGCCGAGCACCGAGTTCAGGTGCACGGTGATGCCGATGCGCTCGCCGGCGCGCAGGCGGCTGGCGTTGTACTCGCGCCAGTCGGCCCGCGCGCTGCGCTCGGGGAAGAAGTGGGCGTGGACGTCGATGAGCATGTAACCAGGAATCTACGCTTCGCGCAGCACCTCGCCCAGAATCGACAAGGTTTGGTCGATGGTGTCCTCGTCGTGCGCCAGCGACACGAAGTTGTACGCCGTGCGCTTGAACAGCAGCCCCCGCCGCGCGCAGCCGGCCGCCACGGCGCGGGAGACGTCCTCGCTCGTGAACTGGAGAAAGCTCATCGTGGCCACACCGCCCACCCCGGTGATCCGCTCCGGGTGATCGCGCTGCAGGCGGTGGAGTCCGTGGAACAGGCGCGTGCCGACGCGCTGCAGGTGCTCGCATACCGCCTCGCGCTCGAACACGGCGAGCGTCGCCCGGGCCGCCGCCAGGCCGACCGCTTCCGTCGCCAGCGTCGAAGAGATCCACGTCCGCTGCGCGTGCTCCATGAGGTCCGCCTTGCCACCCACGACCGCGAGCGGGAACCCGTTCGCGAGTGCTTTTCCCAGCACCGCGAGGTCCGGCAGCACGCCCCAGCGCTCGGCCGCCCCGCCGGGCGCGAGACGGAACGCGGTCTTGATCTCGTCGAAGACCAGCACCGCCCCGGCGCGCCGGGTCTCGACCCGCAGCGTCTCGAGCCACTCGCGACTCGGCTCGGTCACGACCAAGGGCTCGACGACCACGGCGGCGAGCCGGTCCCCGGCGTCGCGGATCATCCCCCGCGCCTGGGCGGCGTCGTTGAAGGGCAGCTCCGCGAACACCGCGCTCGTGCCGGCGGGCACGCCCTCCGCGCGTCCCTGCGACCAGTCGAGCCAGCCGTGATAGCCGCAGCCGAACACCAGCTCGCGCCCCGTCGCGACGCGCGCGATGCGCACCGCGGCCGCCACGGCTTCCGCCCCGGTCTTCAGGAACCGCATGCGCTCGAGCCACGGGATGCGCCGCGCCAGCGCCGCCGCCAGCTCCTCCTCGAGGACGGGCGGCAGCGGGCCCACGACGCCGGCGTCGAGCGCCTGCTGCGCGGCGCGGTTCACCTCGGGGTGGCCGTACCCCAGCGCGACAGCGCCGAGCGCCATCACGTAGTCGACGTACTCACGGCCGTCCGCGTCCCAGACCCGGCACCCGCGCGCGCGCGTCATCCGCCGCGGCAGGCCCGGCGCGTCCGCCGCGCCGAACAGCGCGTCGGGGCGCTTACTGCCGGTCGAGGTGAACCCGGGAATCCGCGAGTCGCTCACTGTATTTCCCGATCTCGATGGCCATCGCCCTGAGCAGTTTCGCCTCCCGCTGATCCAGCGGCACGCGGTGGACGATCTCGCGCACCGTGCGCATGAGCTGCTCACGGTCGCGCGTCTTGAAGAAATCCACCGCCGCGAGCGCCCGCTCGACGTCCTCGAACAGGCGCTCCAGCTCCTCCACCGTCGCCGGCGGCGCCGACCGGCGCGGCGTCTTGAACGGCCGATCCTCTGCGCCGCCCGCCAGCGCCAGCTCGTACAGGGTGAGCGCGACCGCGTGCCCGAGGTTCAGGCTGGCGTAGTCGGGCGTCGTGGGGATCGTGACGAGGCGGTGGCAGCGGTCGAGCGCGTCGTTCGAAAGCCCCTTGTCCTCCCGTCCGAACAGCAGGGCCACCGGGCCGGCCTCCGCGGCGGCGAGCAGCTCGGCCGCGGCCGCGCGGGGACGCTGCACGTTGCGCTTGGCGCTGCGGCCCCGCGCCGTGAAGCCGACCACGTGGACGCAGTCCGCCAAGGCCTCCTCCAGACGCTCGAACACTCGCACCCGCGCCAGCACGTCGCCGGTCTGGTGCGCGATGCCCTCGACCCGATACGCATCATACTCCCGCGGCGCGACGAGCCGCAGATCCTTGAAGCCGAAGTTCTTCATCGCCCGGACGACGTGGGCGATGTTGACGAGGTCCTGGGACTCATGAAGCACCACGGTGATCATGTGTCGGACCGTCGGACTGTCGGACTGTCGGACGGGTAGGCGAAGACGGGCGGGCTGTGCTTAACAGTCCGACCGTCCGACCGTCCGTCCGTCCGACGTCTCATCATCCCACGAGCTCCAGGACCCCGAACCGCTCCGGCTCCTGCCGATCTCCCTGCAACCACACCCACCCGTCCCCTCCACTCCACACCAGCTGCCCACTGCGCCGCTCCCGCCCCGGCAGCATCTCGTTGACGATCACATCGAACCCGATCCGGCCCCCGAAGTGGGCGCGGAACGACTCCGGCCAGCGGACCGCGACGGTGAGACGGTATCCCGCGTCGGTCCGCTGCCACGCGGCGCGCACACCCTGCGGATTCCCCGGCGACTCCCCCGCGCCCCGCACGCGCACCCGGCGGCCGTCTCCGGGCTCCGGGGTCACGAGATATCCGATGGTCGCCGCGCTGTCCACGTCGCGCAGGTACAGTTGCACGCCGTCCGCGTGGATGTCGTCGGGCTCGTTGTCGAGCCGCAGCGGCGGCGCATCCCCGGCCCGAAAGCACAGCTCCGGCTTCGTCACGTCCACGGCGAGGTACAACGCGTCGTCGTCCCAGCCGGTGTAGACGAGCGCCGAGAGCTGCGCCGGGCCCACGTACGGCTCTTCGGCGCGGCGGTATTGGTCCTCGGCGTCGAGGCGCAGCGGCTCGGAGACGTCGAAGCCCTCAAGTGTGCCGTCGAGCGCCGGCGGCCGGGGGACGCGGAACGCCGCGCCGGCGGGGGGCCGTTGCGGATCAATCTCGAGGATCGGCTTGAATGCCGGCTCGTTCTCGACCGGGCCCGCGAGCTGCACGGTCCCGGCACCGGTCTCGAGCCGCCAGGTGGCGCCGTCGTCGTGGTGCCGCTCGATCCCTGCGGCGGTGGTAATCTCAACCATCCCGCCGGCGATTTCGACCTGGCGCACACTCGGCTCGGCGGTCGTCGGCTCGAGCACCGTCACCAGGCGCGCGTTGCGGCCGCGCACACGCAGAAGATAGAAGGACGCCCGACTCCCGCTCCCCGGCACCCCTGGAGCCTCGGCGCGCAGCAGCTCGCCTGGGGATCCAAGATGCAGCGTGAGTCGAGCGCCGGACGCGGCGTGCTCGATGACGAGCGGCGCTGCGCTCGTCGCGACAAAGCGCTCCACGCGCGAGACGAACTCGTCCGCGAGCTCGGCAGGCTCCCACGTCCCTGGGACCGTCACCTCTCCTCGTTGCGCCAGGTGGTACGGGAGCTCGAGCAGCCGCTCCTCGCTCCCCGCCAGCTCGACGACGTCCAGGAGATACGCGGGCCCCGAGACCACGGCGCGACTCACCGGGCCCCACCGACCCCGCACCCACGCCCAGTCCCCCTGCGCGTCGAACGCCACACAGACGGCATCGGCGGGCCGCTGCGAGACGCCGTCCAATCGCGGAGCGTTGTGAGCAAGCGTGGACCGATACCAGAAAAGGTCGTGGGAGACGTACGATCCCGTCCCGGGATCGGGGAGCCAGTGCACGCCGTCTGCGTGGAGCGTGAAGTGGAGCCGGTCGGGGTGCCCGTGGCCGCCGCCGTAGGTACCGCACTCGAGGCTCGCGTAGCGCCGCTCCGCGCGCAGGACCGCCAGGCCCTGGCTCGGGAAGAGCACGCTCTCCGCGTTCCACGGCTCGGCGTCGGGCAGTGCGGGGGCCATCTCGAGAAGCGACCACCAGGAGAGCGTGATGCGGGATGGGGGATGGGGGATGGGGGCGATCGGCGCATCGTGGAGATACGATTCGAACAGCTCGGGGGTCGTCGCCGGAGCCTGATACAGCGCGCGGAGCCAGCTCGCGATGTCCCCCATCCCCCTTCCCCCTTCCTCCTGCCCCAGCCTTCCCAGTCCCACCTCCCAGGTCTCGACGTACATCGCCTGTGCGAGCGAAATCCCGAACCGGGAGTCCTTGCGCGCCGGAAAGGTGAAATCGGGCAGCGCGCTCCGCGCCGGGGCGAGTAACGCGCGGACGACGCGCTCCCGCATCCGTTCGTCGGCGAAAACGTCGAGCCCCGCGAGCGCCGCCCACCCCGCGCCGGTGAGCAACCCGCGCAACGCGAACAGGTGGTAGTTCTCCCCTTCGTACCACATGCCGTCGGCCCGGAAGCCGCGCAGATGCTGCACCAGCCCCGTGGCCTCCTCGATGGCGCGTCGCGCCAGCCCTTCGTCCTCGAACCACACGGCGATCGCCGCGAGCGCGGCGTTGTTCCAGGTCTGCCGGTTCGAGAAGCCCTCGTCGAAGTCGCCGATCAGCGTCGCGGCTTCGTCCGCGACGGTGTTGACGCCGCGCTCCGTCGCCTCGTCCAGCGCTCCCGCGGCGCGCAGCAGCCAGGCCGCGCTCAGGTAATTCAGCACCCACAACGATTCGAGATACGTAGAAAAGAACAGCCGGCTCGGGCCGAGCACGTTGTCGGCATTGGGATACTGGAAGTACCGCGCTGCATATGCCGACAGGATGTCGCGCGCGCGCGCGGCCGCGGCGGCGTCGCCGCCCAGCGCGGCGACCGCCGCCAGGTGCGCCGCTCGCTCGGCCAGCCAGAGATGCTGGTACTTCGCCCACGCGCGGTCGTGACGCACGCCGCGGGCTACTTCGCCGCACCGCGGGCAGCGGTGGGCATCCGGGCTCCACGGGTCGAACACCAGTGTCGCCCCGTCTTTCGGGCACACGCCGCCGTCCACGGACAGTAGCGCCTTGTGCTCCGGCACCGGCGGCAGACGGGCGAGCAGCGGCGCGGCGCGTTCCGTGAGGTGCGCGAGCAGGCGTTGCAGGTCGGGGGACGCGCCGATTTCGCGGCGACGCTGCTCGAGCCGTTCCGTCGTCACCACGCGCGCACGCCCTCCGCCGCCCAGGCCATCGGCAGCAGCGTCGCTCCGGCCGCCTGCGCCGCCGCCGCCGCGGGGCGCGGGTCGTCAGCCGTCAGGAAGAACATCGTGCCGCCCGCGCCCGACCCCGCGGCCTTGCCGCCGAGCACGCCGGCGCCGGCCATCGCCGCCTCGAGTCGCGCCATCTCTTCCGTGCGCATGCCGGGATCCAGCTCCTGCTGACGTGTCCAGTTTTCGCTGAGCATGGCCCCGACGCGCGCGGCGTCCGCGGCCCGCAGCGCCTCAGCCATGCGCTCGGCCAGGTCCTTCATCGCCCGCAGCGCGCCCGTGACGCCGCGATCGCCGCGCTCGTACGCCGCCATCACCCGCGCGATCGTCTCACCGGAGACCCGCGAGCGTCCCGTGTAGCACAGCAGCGTGCGCCGCTCCAGCGCCGCGGCGAAGGCAGGATCGAGCGTGACCGGCTCCGTGCCGACGTCGGGATCGCGGAACGTCAGCCGGTGCACGCCGCCCAGCGCGGCGGCGAACTGGTCCTGTTTGCCGCCCGGGATCCCCGCCTCCTGCGTTTCGAGGTGCCAGGCGTGCTCGGCAGTCTCCCGCGCCTCGAGTCGCTCCTGCCGTGCCGCCGCCAGCACGGCGATCAGCGCGACGTCCAGGGCCCCCGACGTGCCGAGCCCCGAGCCGGGCGGGGCATCCGCCCGCGTGGTGAGGGTGTAGCGGCCGGTCACCGGAAACATCCGCAGGGCGGCCTTGTGGAGGCTCAGGCGGCCGTCGAGTACCAAGCCACCGGAGTCGGCGCACTCGAGCTGCTGTCCCAGATCCTCGGCGACGAGGCGGATCAAGTCGCCGCCGAGCGTCAGCTCCGCGTGCGCCTTGAGGCCGATGGCGGCGTTCACGACGACGCCGCCCTCGCGCGCGGCAAACGGTGGCACGTCCGTCCACCCGCCGGCCAGGTCGAGACGCACCGGCGCGGCGGCGTGATACGTCGACGGCAGCTCGCGGCGTCTCACGGCGACGTCCACCAGTCGTGCAGCGTCACCAGCTCGCCCCGCACGTCCATGGTCACGCCGTGCACCCGCCGGTTCATGCCGTTGACGCCGCGCGCGTAATACAGCCAGGCGACTGGGAGCCGCTCGGCGAACACCCGCTGGGCGGCGGCCGGGTCGCGAGGCACCGGGATCCCAGTCACGTCCCCGAGCGGTTGCAGGTAGCCGAGCCCGGGATCGCCGGTGAGGCCCCGCACGGCCGCCTGAAAGTCGTGGCGCGGCCCGTTGACACGGTCCTCGAACGCCGACAACTCGAGCAGGCGGATCGAGACGTCGAAACCGACAGCCGCGAGCCGAGCCTGGAGCATCTGCTCCAGCGCCGCCTCGCCGCTTCCCACGCTGAGCAGCTCGAAGCGCGGCCGCCGGCCGGCGAGCAGCGCGCGTGACGAGTCGGGGGCTGTGGGCAGCCGCGGGACGGGAACGTACTGGGGCAACAGCGGCGGCACGGGACCGTCCGCCACGGACGCGAAGCCGAACGCGTAGCCGTCCACGATCTCGCGGCGGTCGATGGCCAGGGCGGCCGCGCGACGCACGCTGGGGTCGTCGAACGGCGGGCGCCGGGTGTTGAAGATCACCCCGTACGGGTTGATCAACGGATAGTCGAGCACCGCCAGGTCCGCGTGGCGGCGCACGTAGGCCGCGTGGGCGGCGGTGATGCCGGCGAAGTCGAGCTCGCCCGCGACGAGCGCCGCCAGCTTCGCCGTGGGCTCGTCCACCACCACGACGATGAACCGCTCGAGACGCGGCGGGCCGCCGAGCGCGGCGGGAAACTCCGGATTGGCCGCGAACACCCAGCGGCGATGCGGCTCGTGGAGGACAAAGCGGAACGGCCCGTTGCCGACGGGACGCGCGTTCCAGGCCGCCTCCCGCAACCGCGTGTGCGGAATGGTGTCCAGCAGGTGCGCCGGCAGGATCGCCAGATCGGTGAGCACGTCGGGGAAGCCGCTCTGCGGCGCGCTGAACCGCAGCACGACCGTGGAATCATCCGGAGCGCGGACGGTGGTGATCGGTGCCACGTCGCTCTGGCGTGGATAGCCGGTCGCCGGATCGCGGGCGGCGTCGAGCGTCCAGGCGACGTCGCGGGCGGTGGTCGGGCGGCTGTCGTGCCACCGTACGCCGCCGTGCAAGCGCAGCGTCAGCTCGCGCCGATCCGGCGACCACCGCCACTCCCGGGCGAGGTAGGGACGCGGCGTCAACGCGGAGTCGTAGCGGGCCAGCGTCGTCAGCAGCGCGAACTTCTGCACCTGGCGGGCCAGCTGGTGCTGGCCGAACAGCGGGTTGATGCTCTGGAGATCGGCGCCGGAGGCGAACAGGACGGTCGCGCCGCGACGGGCAGCACCGGCTGCCCCGCAGCCTCCTCCCCACAGCCCCGCGAGCGCGAGCAGCGTCCCGGCCGTCAGCCATCGTCGCACGCGTGGATTCTAGCGGCGCGGGGCAGGCCGCGCGAGATTCGGGCCGATGCTGCGCACGCTGTGGCACCGCGCGCTCGCCGGCATCGCCGTCGTCGCCGGCGTCCTCACGCTCACCTTCCTTCTTCTCCACGCCGCGCCCGGCGATCCCGCGGAGCGGCTCCTCGGGCCCACCGCGACCCCCGAGCAGGTGGCGGCCCTGCGCCACACGCTCGAGCTCGATCGTCCCCTCGCGGTCCAGTACGCGGGCTGGCTGGGTCGCTTCGTCCACGGCGACTGGGGCACGAGCATCGCCACAGGCCGCCCCGCGTGGGCGATGTTGCGCGAAGCGTGGCCGGCGACGGCGCGACTCGTCGCACTCTCGCTGCTGCTGGCGTACGGGATGGGGTTGCTCGTCGGCATCATTCAGGCCGCGCGTAGCCGCTCGCGCCTCGATACGACCCTGTCGGTCGTGAGCGTCACCTTGTTCGCGCTCCCAGGCTTCTGGCTGGGACTGATGTTCGTCATGCTGTTCACCTATTGGTTGCGCGTGCTGCCGGCGTTCGGGGCCGCCGGGATGGACGCCGACGTCCTGACCGGGTGGCCGTGGGTCGTCGACCAGCTGCGCCACCTGGCGCTGCCGTTGCTTACCCTCACGGTGATCGGCATCGGCGGGATGGCGCGCTTCGCGCGCGGCGCGATGCTCGACGTCATCACGCAGCCGTTCGTGGCGGCGGCCCGCGCCAAAGGGCTCGGCGAAGCGCGCGTCCTCGTCCGGCACGTGCTGCGCAACGCCCTCGGCCCCCTGCTCACCCTGCTCGGCCTCTCGCTCCCAGCCCTGTTCTCGGGCGCCGTGTTCGTCGAAGCGGTGTTCGCGTGGCCGGGGGTCGGCCGCGTGATGGTCGAGGCGGTCCTGAGCCGGGACTACCCCGTCGTGATGGCCGCGACCGCAGTGAGCGCTGTGCTCGTCGTGACGGGGAACATCCTCGCCGATATGCTCGCCACCTGGGCGGACCCGCGCGTGCGCAGCGCGGCCCGGGAGGCCTGATGCGCCTCCGCGATCGCCGCGCCGCCTTCGGGGTCGCCGTTCTCGCCGTTGTGGCGGTCGCCGCCGTCGCGGCGCCCCTCGTCACCGCCGGCAACCCCAACGCGCAGGGCGACATCGTCGCGACGCGGTTCCTGCCGCCGTTCGCCGCCGACCTCCACGGTACGGTCCACCCGCTGGGGACCGACCGCTTCGGGCGGGACGTCTGGACCCGCCTCGTGTACGGGGCCCGCATCTCGCTGGGCGTGGGGGTACTCGCCGTGTTGATCTCGGTGGTAATCGGCACGGCCGTGGGGGCGACGGCCGGCTATCTGCACGGCTGGCCTGCCACCGCCCTCCTCGCCTTCACGGATTTCGCCCTCGCCCTGCCGCGGGTGGTGCTGCTGCTGCTGCTCGCCGCGTTGTGGCGACCCAGCGCCGCGTTGGTGGTCGTGGTGCTGGGCGTCACAGGATGGATGCCGATCGCGCGCCTGGTGCACGGCGAAGTGCGGGGCTTGCTGGTCCGGCCGTTCGCGGAAGGGGCGCGCGCGCTCGGCGCGGGCCGTGCCCGCGTGCTGTGGCGGCACATCCTCCCCAATGCGCTGACGCCCGTGATCGTCGCCGCGGCGCTGGGGGTCGGCAACGCGATCCTGCTGGAGGCCGGCCTGTCCTACCTGGGGCTCGGCGTTCAGCCGCCCACGGCTTCCTGGGGCAGCATGATCGCTTCGGGACGCGACACGCTCGTGAACGCGCCCTGGGTCGCGACGGCCCCTGGCATCGCGCTGGTGCTCGTCGTGGTGGCGTGCACGCTGCTGGGCGACGCGCTGCGGGATGCCCTGGACCCGGGTGCCGCGCGCTAGCCGTCCGCCAGCAGCCGCAGCACCCCCGGTTCGATCTCGTGCCCGCCTTCGAACACGTGCGTCTGGAACGGGATCCCTTGCTCGCGCAGCCGCCGCTCCATGCCGGCGAGCACCTTGGGCGTGATGTATTCGTCCTGCGTGCCGGCGACGAGCGTGATGCGCAGTCCCGCGAGCCGCGCCGCGGCGGCCGCGAGATCCAAATCCGGCGGCAGCTCGCCGCCCCACAATACTAGCTCGTCGAGTCGCGCCGTGCCGAGGGCCGCCCAGCGACTCGCCGTCGCCGCGCCTTGCGAGAAGCCCAGCGCCCGTACGCGAACGGGAGCGACGCGGTCGCCGACGACGTCCGCGTATACCGCGTCCAGGTACTTCACGTAGTCGGCGATCTCGTTCAAACGGTCCTCGCGCGTCATCCACGTAGCGCCGACCGGCTGGTCGCGGCGCTCTCCACTCCCCACGTAGAACCGGGACAGACCTTCGGGGGCAACGACCAGCCGCGAGCCGTCCGCGATCGGGACAAAGCGTTTGAGGAACCGTGCGGCGAGCTGGCCGTAGCCGTGGCAGACGAACCAGACGTCCGCCGCCTGCGCCCGATCTCCCAGGACGAAGTACCGGGCCGTACGCGCAACACTGATATGCCGCTCGCTCACCTCATTGGACATTGGACCTTGTGCATTCCGCTAGGTGATCTGGATGGTGACGATCTCGTACGGCTTTGCCACGAAGCGCAGCGTGCGGCCGCGGTGCTCGAGCACGAGCGCCTGGGACTCGCGCTCGTCGGCACGCACGCGGTGTGCCGACTTGACGCCTTCCGTGAACCGCCACGCGCCGGGCGCTTCGCGCCCCGTCGCATTGTAGCAGCGCAGCACGACACCCGAGCCGTTCTGCGCCGGTTTGACGGCCGACAGCACGAGCCCCGTGCCCTCGAGCACGATCTCGCCTCCCAGCGTCGCGAGCGGTCCCGCGTCCCGCAGCCAGCGCCCGCGCACCGGCAGAAACGCGTCTTCCCACAGTTCGGGCAGCCGGTCGCCGCGCTCCACTTCCTCCGCGGTCACGGGCACCAGGGCGAGCTCGATCCGGTCCGGCCCCAGACACTGGGCGCCGGGCGTCGGCGTGGGCCAGCCGGCGTGGCCCGGCCGTGTCGGCAAATCACCGCGCGAGAGCTGGCCCACCGCACGCAGCAGCGTTACCAGCAGGTCGCCGCCGGGCGTCCACTCGTACTCGAAGAACCCCGGGGCGAGGATGGCGAGCCCCCGTTTCCCCTCCGCCGCCGCGACGAAGCGATGCGCCGGCGCGGTGCGCACCGGCGTTTCCATCGGAAAATCGGCCGGATCGGCGGTCACGGGCGGCCGCGCCTCGACGCCGAACGCCGCGCCCGCCACCGCCGCTCCGCCGGTCAGCGCAGTCGGCACCCGGGCGCGCAGCCGGTGATCGCCCGCGCCGTTGTCGAGATCGAGGATACAGCGGACGATGGGACTGTCGGCCTGCAGGACGACGACGAGACGGGCGCCGTATAGCCGCCCTGCCCCCCCGCCCTGGCTCCACCGCGCCTCGAGCGCCGCGACGAGGGGCCCCGCCGCGAGTCGCTGCACGGCGATCGGGCCCGTGCTGCGGCGGATGCGGTCCTGCGCGGGTGGGCAATAACTGTAGGTGTCGCCGGCATCACCACTGTCCTCGAGGTGCAGCAGGTCGAAGTAGCGCTCGCCGCTGCGCCGGTCGTGCAGGGCCAGCGCCCCGGTCGCTTCCAGGGTTACTTCGACGCTCCGGTTCGCGAGCGTACGCCCGCGCACTTCGACCCCTTCCGCCTCCGACCCCCGCATCGGACCGACCATCGTAAGCGCCGCGCAACCCAGGCCGGGGACGGGCGGCGCGCGAAACGCGACGCGCACGGCGTCCACTTCGTCCTGATCGGGATAGTGGCGCAGCGCGTCACGGCGTTCCAGCGTCTGGCGGCGGTCCAGCACCTGCACGGGGACGGGACTCCCGTCCAGCCCCGCGAGCGCGAAGGCGCGCGCGCCCGGTCCCGCGCGGGGCCGGCGCCCACCGGGCGGCCCCACCAGCACGTCGCGTCGGAAGAACGTGGCATCGGCGATCACCACGCCGCCGCGCGAGCGGGCTGCCGGGTTCCACACCACCAGGGCGGGGTCCGCGGCCTCCGTGCGCTCGCGGACCGCGTCGGGATCGTGCCCCGCGAGATCGTCGAGGGCGGCGCAGGCGATCTCCTGGGCCATGCTTTCCACGGCCGCAAGCCGCACGTCCACTTCCGTAGCGACCGCGTCGGCGACACAGCCGCCCATAGGGTCGTGCAGCTGGCAGGCGAGCAGCGTGCGCCACGCGGTTTCCAGCAGCGGGCGGCGATCCACTCCACCGCGGCGCCGGGCGAGCGCGGCGAGTGGCTCGGCGTGGCGCTCCAGATACAGCTCCGCTCGCGCGTGCCGGCGTTTCTGCGGCGTGCGCGTGCCGTGCACCCCTTGCAGGGTCCACGTGTACCGGTACGACCAGCGCAGCTCCCCGGCGAGCGGCATTGCTTTCGCGGCATCCGCCGCCGCCAGTGACAGGAACTCATCGAGCCGCGAGATGCGAACCGCGTAGTCCGGCTCCAGCGCCGCGAGCAGCTCGCGCAGCCGCGGCAGATCCGGATGGGCGGCGTGATGATCCGCGCCCACGAACACCGGCACGTGTTTCGACGCCGCGCGGGCGACCAGGGTGTCGCGCACCGGCGGCCACGCTGCGGCGAGACGTGCCGCATCGGCCGGGAGCGCGGCGCCGATTTCGTAGCCGGCGGGCGGCAGATGCCAGACGACGACTTCCTGGCCGTCGCGCCCGCGCCAGCGATAGAGGTCCCGCTCCTGCCCCGGCTCCCCACCCAGCCCGCGCCACAGCACCCCCGTGCGCAAGCCGAACTCCCGCGCCAGCGTCGGCCAGACGGCGGGGTGGCCGAACGCGTCCGGCGAGTACAGGGCCTCGCAACGCCCGCCCCAGTGCTCGGCGTCGGCCGCGCCGTAGAGCAGGTTGCGCACCAGCGACTCTCCCGACGGCATCTGCTCGTCCGCCTGGACGTACCAGGGCCCTACCTGCAGCCGGTTGGTCTTCACCAGGGCCTTCACGTCGGCCTCCCGGTCGGGCCGGGACCGCACGTAATCCTCGAGGAGAATCGTCTGGCCGTCGAGCAGGAAGGTGCGGTAGGCGGGGTCCGCCGTGAGCCTCGCCACGAGGTCGTCCAGCACCGGAACGAGCCGCGCGTGCAGCGCCGCGCGCGGGAGGTACCACTCGCGGTCCCAGTGCGTGTGGGCGATCAGGTGGAAGACGAGGCCGCTCATCGGCGAGCAAGGTTGCCCTTCCCCGGCCCCGGGCGCCAGGGGATATTGGCCCCATGCGCAAATCCCTGTGGCTGCTCCTGCCGCTGACCCTCGCGGCCGCGTTCGCCGCGCGGCGCCTCGTGCCCGGCGCGCTCGCCGGCGGTGACATCCTGCTTCCCTCGGGGTGGCGCATCCATCCCGCCGGCCGCCAGGTCGTCGTCGGCACACTCCCCTTGAACCTCGTCGTCCTCGGCGACGGCTCGCTCGCCGTGACCAACAACGGCTTCGCCGCGAACGGGCTGATGGGTATCGCGCCCGAGTCGGCAGCCGTGACGTGGCTCGTGCCGCTGCGGGCCGCCTGGCTCGGCCTCGCCCGCGCGGGGGACACGCTGTGGGCGAGCGGTGGCGTGACCAACCGCGTGTACCGCCTCGTGCCGAGCGGCGCGGCGTGGACGACGGACTCGGCCGTGCTCGCCGACTCGATGACGCGCCTGGTCGTGGGCGGGCTCGCGGTCGTACCCGGCCGCGGCCTCGTCGCCGCCGTCGGCAACATGAATGATTCGGTCTATCTCATCGACGCCGCCACGCTGGAGCGCCGCGGCGCGTTCGCCGTCGGGCACCTGCCGTACACGGTCGTCGCCGACTCGAATCATCTCTACGTGAGCAACTGGGGCGACTCGACGGTATCGATCATCGATCTGTCCGACGGTCCGACGGTCCGACCGTCCGACCGGTTTGTCGGCCCCCATCCGTCAGCGCTCGCCCTGCGCGGTGGCGAGCTGTTCGCCGCGCTCGCGGGCGCCAACGGGGTGGCGCGGCTGGATCTCGCGACCGGTCGCGTGCGGGAACAGCTCACCGTCGCCCTCGGCCCCCGCGCGCCGGTCGGCAGCGACCCCAATGCGCTCGCCCTCGCGCCCGACGGCCGGACGTTGTACGTGGCCATGGCCGGCAACAACGCCGTGGCGGTGGTCCGGCTCTCCGCCGCGGCGATGCGCGTCGCGGGCCTGATCCCCACCGGGTGGTATCCCACCGCCGTGGCCGTGGCGCCCGACGGGCGCACCCTCTACGTCGCTAACGGCAAGGGCCAGGGCTCCGCGGCCAACGCCGACGGCAAGTACATCGGCAACGTGATCACCGGCTCGGTGTCGATCATCCCGGTCCCCGACTCGGCCGGACTCGCGCGGTTCACACGCCAGGTGTACGCGCTGAGCCCCTACTCGAACCCGCGCGTTCGTCCGACCGTCCGACTGTCCGGCCGTCCGGCGATTCACCATGTCGTGTACGTCATCCGCGAGAACCGCACCTACGACCAGGTGTTCGGCGACGTCGCCGCCGGGAACGGCGATGCGGCGCTCGCGATCTTCAACGACAGCGTCACGCCCAACGCCCACGCCCTGGCACGGCGCGGCGTGCTGTTCGACAACTTCTACGTGGACGGCGAGGTCAGCGCCGACGGACACCAGTGGTCCACGCGCGCCTTCGCCGGCGACTACAACGAGAAGACCTGGCCGGCCGCGTACGGCGGCCGCCGCAACGACAACCTCGAGGACGGCGAGGACGTGAAGAACCCGCGCGACGCCTATCTCTGGGACGCGGCGCGGCGCAAGGGGCTGTGGGTGGTCAACTTCGGCGAGTTCACCGACGCGGACTCCGCTCACCACTACGAGTCGAAGATCAGCGGGCTCAAGGGCATCACCGCGCCCAACTACCCCGGCTGGGACCTCGCCGTGGCCGACACCACGCGTGCGCGCCTGTTCGCCGACTCGGTGGACAGCTGGGATCGCCAGGGCCGCTTCCCCGACCTTGTGGTGCTCTACCTGCCGCGCGACCATACCCAGGGCCGCCGCGCCGGCACCCTCACGCCGCGTGCAATGGTCGCCGATAACGATCTCGCCCTGGGTCGCGTGGTCGCGCGCCTGTCGCGGTCCCCGGCGTGGCGCTCGCTCGCGCTGTTCGCGCTCGAAGACGACGCCCAAAACGGCCCCGACCACGTGGATGCCCACCGTTCGGTCCTGGTCGTCGCCTCGCCATGGGCCCGCCGCGGCGTCGTGGACAGCACCTTCTACACGACCAGCTCCGTGGTGCGCACCATCGGGATGTTGCTGGGCATCGGCCCGCTCAGCCAGTACGACGCCGCGGCCGCGCCGCTGTGGAACGCCTTCGACACGCGGCCGGACTCCGCCCGCTACACCGCCTTGCCGGCGCGGTGGCGGCTCGACGAGCGCAACCCCACCGCGTTCCGCTCCCGCGTCCCCGACCGGGACCTGGCGCGCCCTGACGCCGCCGACGAAGAGACCCTGAACGCCGAGATCTGGGAGAGCGTGCGCCCCAAGGAGCGCCTGCCGACGCCGCGCCGCGCCCTGAGGATCGAGGCCGCGAACTAGAACCGCGCGAGCTGCCCGAGGTCCTCAGGATTCGACAGGTGGACGTGCGCCACGCGGCGCCCCTTTGCGAGCAGCGCGCGCACGTCCCCCACGGCCTGCGCGCGTTTCAGTCCCCCGAAGCTGCGCCCCATCTCGGGGATCTCCACGTCCTCCGCATCGTCCGCCGTCACCACCAGGAACAGCCCCGTGTTCGGACCGCCCTTGTGGAGCTGGCCGGTCGAGTGCAGGTAGCGTGGGCCGAACGCGGTGGTCGCCACGCAGCTCAGCGCGTCCCCCCAGGCGGCGCGGACCCGCTCTAGCGTCGCGGCGACGGCGGGGCGTGGCGGCAGGTAGGCCAGGATCGCCGCGTAGTCGCCGGGCCGGGCCGCGCCACGCAGCTGCGCCGGCGACAGGGTCGGCGGCATCGGCGCCGCCGGCTCGCGCGCGAACGCCTTGGCCGCTTCCACGTCCGGCTGGTCGAACGCGTTCACGCCCAGCTGTTCGCACAACGCCCAGGTCGCGTATTCCCACCGCAAGAACTCGGCGCCGAGGTCGAGCGGGTCGCCGGAGAATTCCGAGACAGTCTGCACATCCGGCGTCGCGGCGGCGGCCCCGACGACGGGGATCACGCCCTTCCCCTCCTTCCCCGAGCTTTCGGCCACGAGCTGCTCGACCCAGTCAGCGAGCCGCACAACCGGCGGCGGCGGCCGCAGCAGCAGCTTGTCGCGGCCCGCCAGCGCCGCGGCGGCGACGGCGCGCCCGAACCGCCGCGCCGCCTCCACGTCCACCTGCCGCGCGCGCGCGAGCAGCTCCGCCCCGTCCACGCCGAGCAGCGCGGCCGGCAGCATCCCCACGACCGTCAGTGCCGCATACCGGCCGCCGACATCCGGCGGATGCGCGAACACCGAGCGGAACCCGGCGCGCTGCGCGAGCGATTGCAGCGGACTGCCGGGATCGGTGACGGCGACGAATTGTCGGGCGGGGGCGCGGCGCGCGAAGTACCGATACGCCGCGAGCGTCTCGACGGTGGTGCCGGATTTACTCGCGATGACGAAGAGCGTGCGCTCGAGGGGAACCCGGCGCTCGACGTCCAGCACCGCACCGGGATCGGTGCTGTCCAGGATATCGAAGGCCGCACCGCCGAAGGCGTGCGCGAGGACGGCCGGCGCCAGGCTCGAGCCGCCCATCCCGCAGAGCAGGACGCGCGTGAGGCCCTCCCGGCGCGCGCCGGCGGCGAACGTGGCCAGGTCCGGCCACTGCGCGCGCGATACCTCGGGGGCGTCGATCCAGCCCAGCCGGCTCATGGCGGCCGAAACTTAATGAGCCGGGCCCTCCCTCGCCTTCCGCCCCGCCGTTAGGTTTGCCGCAGAGGTCCCCGTGATCCCCCGCGGCTGGCTGCCCCGCTCCCTCGTCGCGACGTCCGTGGTTGCGCTCGCCGCCGCCGCCGTCGCCTACCTGGTCGCTCCGCACGCGCCCTGGTCCCGCCCAGTTGTCGCCGGGCTGATCGTCCTCGCCGGCGGCCTGCTCGCGCTCCGCCTCGGCTACACGCTCCGCGCCGACCGCCGCTACGCCACGCTGCTCGAGCGCGAGGTCGCCGCGCAGACCCGATCCCTGATGGACTCGCTCGCCGCCACCGCCGCCGCGGAGCACAACGTCCGCTCGCTGATGGAGGCCGTGCCCGACGCCATCATCGTCCTCGACCCGCAGGGCCGGGTCCTCGAGCAGAACCCCTCGGCGCGCGGCGGGGGCACCGGGCCACCCGGGACGCCGCCCGGGCGCTCGGTGTTCGAGTCTCTCGATCAGTATGCCACGGCCCACATGCGCGCGAATCTCGACGCCGCGTTCACCGGCGACGTGCGGCGCTTCGAGGTCCCGTTCACGCACGGCGACGGCAGCCCCGGGGTGACCAGCGTGATCTACGCCCCCGTGCGCGAGGGCGGGAAGATCACCAAGGTCCTGGCGCTGGTGCGCGACGTCAGCGAGCAACGGCGCACCGACGCGCAGCTTCAGCAGGCGGAGAAGCTCGCGGCGATGGGCCAGCTGGTCAGCGGCGTGGCACACGAGATCAACAACCCGGCCGCGATCATCTCCGGATTCGCCGAGACTCTGCTCCTCGACCAGTTGGTGGACGAGCAGCGCGACATGGTGCGCATGATCCGCGACGAGGCCCAGCGCATCGGCCGGATCACCGCCAACCTGCTCGCGTTCGCGCGCAGCGGCGGCAGGGAGCGCGGCCTCGTGGAATTGAACGACGTCGTGCAACGCACCTTCGCCCTGCGCTCCTACTATCTCTCGACGCTGAACATCCTCGTCTCGCTCGACCTCGACCCCGGCAACCCCAAGACCTGGGCGAACGGCTCCGAGATGCAGCAGCTGCTCCTCAATCTCCTGATCAACGCCGAGCAGGCGTTGCTGAGCGTCCCCCCGCCGCGCAGCATCGTGCTGCGCACGCGCGTGGACGACCAGAACGTGCTGCTGCAGTGCGCGGACACCGGGCCGGGGGTCCCACCGGACCTGCAAACGAAAATCTTCGACCCGTTCTTCACGACCAAGCCCGAAGGCGTCGGCACGGGCCTCGGTCTCTCGATCTGCTACGGCATCGCGCGCGACCACGGCGGGCGCATCTGGGTGGAGTCCCCGCCGGGGGCCGGCGCGACCTTCACGGTGGCGATACCCCGGGACCCCCGCGCGGTCCAGCGGCCGGCGGCCCCGCTGCCGGAGCGCGCCACCGCTCCCGCCACGCCGCTCAAGGTGCTCGTCGTCGACGACGAGGCGGGGTTGCGGCATGCGGTGGTCACCTTCCTGGAACGGCGCGGCTTCGAGGCGCACGGCGTCGGTGACGGTCGGGAGGCGTTGGCACAGTTGGGGCGCGACGCCACGCCGCCGGACGTGATCGTCACCGACGTGCGGATGCCCGGGATGGGCGGGCGGGAGTTCCTCGCGCGCCTGCGCGCCGAACACCCCCGGCTCGTGCGCCGGCTCGTCTTCTCCACGGGTGACACGTTCGCACCCGAGACCGCCGCCCTGCTGCAGGAAGCCGGCGCGGCGGTGCTCATGAAGCCCTTCGATTTTTCGCAGTTGGAGACCGTGATCCGCTCTATCGCTTCGGCCTGAGCGGCACCTCCACCCCGGCGGCGCCGACACCGGTGGCGGTCGGGGTCAGGGTGACGCGCACCGGCACCGCTTCCATCCCTAACACCTCCAGGGCGCGTGGGTCCACCGTGAGATCGTAGTCCCCCGGCTTGACGCCCATCACGTAGAAGCCGCCATCGCTGAAGGTCGTGATCTCGCGCCGCGCGCCGGTCCGCCGCTCCTGCAAGATCAACGGGACGCCCGGGACGCCGTGTCCGTCGGCGACCACCCGGCCTTCGACCACACCGGCCTGCACGATGGCGACGTCGAGCAGCGTGAACCGGTTCGGCCCGGGCACGACGCTCACCGAGCCATAGGCGGGAACGGTGAGCGGGGAAGCCAGGCTCAGCGAATCGACCGAGACGAGAATCGTCTCGAACGGCACCACGTCCCACACGCGGAACACCCCGCCGGCGTCGGCCGCCGCGCTCTGCGTTCCCACCCGCACTCGCACGCCCGGCAGCGGTGGCTCGCCGGGGTCGAGTCGTCCGTTGCCGTTCTGGTCGAGGAACACCCGCCCCGCGACCCCGGCGCGCTCCAGCGAGGGCCCGGGCGCCGTTCGCACGCGTCCCGTCGCGCGGTCCCACAACAGCGAGCCCTGCACGAACTGCGTGCCCGTGGCCCCACGGCCGGCGCGCGCGTCCACGGCCGTCACGCTCCGGAACACGGCGAGATACGACGAGAGAAAGAAATGGTAGACGATGCCGCTGGAGCCGCGCGTCCACGACGCGCCCATCTCGAGCCGCACCCCGGGCCAGAGTGGCCGGCCGGCGAAGGCCTCGAAGCTCGCCAACCGGGCCGGGCCGTCCAGCTCCTCACTTGCCGCCCCGCGCAGCCACACCGACCCCAGCAGCGGACCCCACGACGGCCGCGGCAGCACATAGGCGGACAGGGCGGCGGCGGACCGCGCCGGCTGGCCCGGTTCCCAGCGGCTGCGGAGCTCCGGCAGCAGCCGCATGTCGGCCGTTTGGATCGAAGCGCCGAGACGGGTCTGCGTCTCCGCACCGGCGGTGGTGAGCGTGCGCTGCACCGCGGCGTCGAAAGAGAAATACCCGGCGCTCGGCATCGGCCGCACGAAGGCGCCGGCCGTCCACTGGGAGCTGCGGCCGGCGATGGTGAGGATCGGGGCACGCGTCCCGGTGGCGAAGCGCGTATAGCCGCCCGAGAGCCGCAGGTCCACGGTGGGCTCGAACCGCACCTCACCGGTCGCGAACGCGCCCTGCACGGCCATGGCGTCGATCGCCCAGGCGTTGGTGGGATTCGTCGTGATGCCGACGTAGGGATGCGACAGGTCGCTGAGGGAATCGCGCCAGAACCGGTCGTAGCCGGCCTGCACGGTCCAGCGGTCGCCACCGCCGTAGCGCAGGTCGAGGTTCGCGCTGCTGCGGCACTGTGGCGTGCGGCACGAGCCGCCCGACACGCCGTATTCGAAGCGCTTGGCCGGAAGCAGCTCGCTCAACACGCGATACGTGCGGTTGAACTGGCGCAGCTCGCCCAAGGGCCCGTAGGCCACGAAGTCCACCGGGTTCTCGCCGTAGCGCACCGGCAGCTGGATCGTGTAACGTCCGGCGGCATCAGCCGAGTCCACGGCCACCAGGTCGCCGCCGCGATACGCTTCCACCGACCACCCCGGGGCCAGCTCGCCCGCGTAGCGCTGGGTGCCGATGAGCGATGGGCGCACGAACGGCGCGTTGGAGATCGACACGCCCCGGATCGCTCGCAGGTTGGGACCCGTCGTGACGCCGTCGCCGACGCGCACCTGGCGCAGCCAGCGCCGCTCCTCCCACACCCCCGTCCACGAGCCTTCGAGCCGGGCCGCGCCCGACCGCACCGCGCCCACGCTCGCCACCCCGAGCTCCAGGGAGCCGCCCAGCAGGTCGGCTCCCAACGTCGCGGTGTAGGTCGCGCCCTCGATCGGGGCGTCGCTCGGCGCCAGCACGGAGTAATCCAGCACCAGTCCATCGAGACGCCGGCGCTCGGCGGGCAGCGTGAGCTCGGGCCGCAGCAGCTCGGCGCGGCGCAGGAACGCTTCCCGCGCCGCTTGGCGCTGCGCCCGGCGCCCCGCCGGGAAGACGGTGGGGTCCACGATCGACGCCGTCAGCTCGGTCCAGTCGACCAGAATCAGCGTGCTGAACAGGTCGCCGAGGCGCTCGGCGCCGACGTACAACAGGCCGTCGCGAAATATCAGGAACTCGGGCTCCACCCGCACGCGCCGGTCACCCAGCACCATGGTGTCGCGCCGTGCGTCGATGACGAGCCGGTGCCCGCCGGGATTGATCACCGCCTCGAGCCGACCCTCGGGGGAGAGCCGGTACGCGACCTCGCCAAGCTGCAGGACCTCCGTGACCGGAATCAGCGCCTCCGTCCGTGCCCGGAACGCCTGCACGGTGCGGCTCGCCAGCCGGCCCATGCGCAGCTCGATGATCACGGCCTCCAGGGAGTCAGCGCCCGCGACCGAGTCGGTCATGGCGCGGGAAACCAACCCGACAGGACTGTCGGATGGCGCCGTCGGGGCTACAGGACTGTCGCCGAGTCGAGTTACTGCCGGCCTGGGCAGGGCGACGCGCACATGGTGCGGCGCCGGCGCCGAAGGGGGGGCCAACGCAAACGCCCGCCGGCTCTGCCGGTGGGCTGCACCGAACGCCAGGCCGGCCAGCAGCACGAGCGGCGTCACCACGAGCGCCGTGCCCCGGCCGAAGCGCATCGCTCAGTACGACAGGGACACGATGATCGTTCCCTGGTAGATGCCGGGCTTCGCCGCCGCCGCAGGGGTCACCGTGCCGCCGATCCAGATGTACATGTTCGGGTTCGCCGTCGGGCCGAGGCGCCCCACGGTGCCCGCGCTGGGATTGAAGGCCGTGGCGCCCGCTGGGTTGTTGGTCGCGCGACGCCACAGCGCCGCCGCCGCGCCGAACGCAATCGGCATCGTCGAGCCGGGCTGCGCCTGGATGTTGGTGAGCTGGGTGGGCAGCGTGAGGCTGATGTTCACGAACGCGTTGGCGCTCCCGGTGATCTGCCATTCGCCGGCCCCGGCCTGGTTGGGCGCGACGGTCGACGCCACGCCCTTCGGCACGGAGCCGAAGTTCAGCCCGGAGAGCGTCGCGATCGTCATCCCGACGGTCACGACGACCGCGTCCGCCGAGACGGTCGCGGCGTTCTGTGCCGTCGCCGCGGGCGCGGCGGCGACGCAGAGACCAAGGGCGAGGATCGGGAGCCGCCGCATCACGGAATCCGCACCAGGACCGAATCACGAACGACCGGCGCGGGCAGCACCACCGACGGCTCCAGGTCCTCCCGGTCCGTGTCCACAATGAGCTTCAGCCAGTAGCGTCCAGCTGGCAGCACACCCACCGGCGCCACCAGCCGAGGCTCCATCGCATAGTAGACGCCGATCGGGTAGGCGAGGCGTGCGTGCTCCCGGCCCGCCGAGTCCACCAGCACGCCGCGCACGGTCCCGATGAAGGCGGCGTTGCCCTGCCGCTCCAGCCGCGGCCAGACCTCCAGCGAGTCGCCGACCACCGCCGCGCGCAGCCGCCGCACGGCGACCCCCGTCTGCACCGGACCCTTCCGGTAGTTCACGCCGATGATCGTCCGGACTTCGAGCGTCAGGCCGATCTTGATGCCCGTGTCGGCGACGCCCGTCACCGGGACCACGCCACCTTTAACGGCGATCACGAGCCGCACCCAGTACTCACCGTCCGGCAGCCCCGGCGGCGGCGAGGCGAGCAGGCGGATCGTCTGCCGTTCGCGCGGCGCCACCGTGAGGCGGCGGGGGAACGCCTGGATCCACCGCGCCGCCGACGGCTGGCCGGAATCGGCCGCCGCAGGCGGCAGCACCATGCGGCCGACGGAGTCGCTGGTCGGCATGCCGTGCAGCCGCAGCTGGCCGAGCGAGTCGGTCTCGGGGTAGCCGAAGAAGGTCGCGATCGTGACCTCGGCTGCCTCGGTGTTCGGATTGTAAAGCGTGACGACGCCGCTGTTGGTGCGCGAGGTCATGAACACCGCGTGCGGCGCGACCATCACGCCTTGTGCGGCGAGCGGCGCCGTGACGAGCCCCAGGAGGGCGAGCAGGCAGCGGCGGCTCATGGGAAGTACGCCACGGTGAGCGTCAGCGTGCCCGTGTATGGACCGGCGCGCTGGGAGCTACCCGGCTGCGCCGTCCCGCCGATGAACACGGAGCCCCGCCCGTTCTTGTTCAGGGTCGCCAGGAACGGCTGCTTCGGATCGAACGCGACTTGGCTGCCGATCGCCTGAGTGTCGGAGTAGCCCGCGTCGCCGCCGCCGAACGCCAGCGGCATCGTCGCGCCGACCGGTCCCGCCATCGCCGCCGGCAGGGTGAAGACCAGGCGAACCTGGCTGTTCTTGTTCCCGGTGAGATCGAACTGGCCGCTGTTGGCTGGATCGGTACGGGCGATGAAGAGCGGCACACCGGGGAAGACCGTCCCGAAGACGAGCGGGCGAACGCCCGACACCGTCACGGGACGCCCTTGAGCGCCGAGGCGCGCGGCCCCGAACACCAAGGCGAGCGGGAGAACGAGCAGCGACCGGTTCATGTGTGGCCCTCGGCGCGTCTACTTGCGACTGCGCCGGCAGAAGGAGGTACAGCCCCCCTGCCGGCGCAGCGCCAGCTCGACGCCGAGGTACTCGCTTAGTACGTGACCGTCAGCGTGACCGGAGCCGTGTAAACGCCCGCCGGCTGGTTCGTCGCCGGGTTAACCTGAGCGCCGATCCACACAAACAGGGCGCCCGTAACACTCAACGTCGGAGACGCACCGGTCGACGCAACGAAGGTCGTCGCGGCGGCCGCGTTGTTCGCCGTGTTGTAGCTGCCGGTGAAGTTAGCGATCGGGAGCAGGTTCGCGCCCGACTGCAGGTTGGCCGGCAGGGTGAACGACAGGTTCACCAGCGTGCTCGCCTGCCCCGTCACATCCCAGCGGCCGGCGTTGGTCCCGTCGGTCGCCAGAACCGTCTTGGCGATGCCGGGCAACACGTTACCGAAACTCAGGCCCTGCGCGCCAGTCACGTTGATCGGCTGCTGCACAGTCGCCGTCGCCGTGATACTGGCGTTGTTGACCTGCGCCTGGGCGGCCGTCCCGAGGACGGAGAGCGCCAGCGCGGCCAGCGTCAGCTTGGAAGCGGTGTTCATCGGTATCCTCATTTCTGTATTGAGCTGTGTAACTGGTTGCGTCTTCAGGGGCTCCCTTGGCGGCCCCGTTGCCAGCGCGCAACAGGGGCAAGGGACGTGCCATGCGGCCAGTTCCTGGTCACCTGTCAATTTCTTTGACGAACGCCGCCCCGAGCGGGAGCCGAAGGTCAGTATTGATACTTACCAACTACAATGCTGATGAACTGTCAAATACATTTACACTTCTAGGGCCGGTGCTGGAAAGGATCGCAACAATAACTACCATGATTGCAATGATTTAGAAGAAGGCATTCCCTGGTACAGGCCGTGCTTTGTGGGGGGTCGGAAGCAGGCTCACTTACTCCCTCAGGAGCTGGCGCGTGTCGAAGCGGATCAGTTGGACCCTCAAGACAGTGGCCGTGGCCGCCCTGGTCGTTGTAGGCACCGCCCTTCAGCCTGTCACCGCAGAAGCCCAAGCCCGTGGCACTCTGCAAGCCACAGCTACGGTGGTCGATACGCGCCCGAGCTTCGACGGTCTGCGGGCAGCCCAAGCAGCTGTTTCGACCTTCAGTGGATCCACCGTTACTGTACGTGATAGTGTGCAGACAGTGGCGCAAGTCTCCGTGCAGCCAAGACCGGCACAGTCGCGCGACTTGGTAGTGACCGTCGACTTCTTGAGGAACTAGATCCCGAGTTTCTGCTTGAGACCAGGCGGAAGCAGCGGGATCGCATGCTTGAGTGGTACCGACAACGCGAACCCGGGCGCCTGCGGGAGTCCCGCCCGGTGGATCGAGATGACCTCGCCGTTGGCGTTGAAGACCGGGCTCCCTGATGACCCTCCGATCGTCATACCATCGAACTGGATCACGTCCTCGGTCACGCGGGAGATGATACCGGCGGTCATCGACGTGCGCACCACCGCCGAGCGGTAGCGGGCGAAGCCCGCCCCGGCCGGGTAGCCGATGAGGGCGGCCGGTTCGCCTTGCCGCGCCTTGGCGCCCCCCCAGTCGATGGCGGCGACATAGGGGCCCTGATACCCACGGATTTTGACCACGGCGATGTCCCGGTCCTGCGAGAGCGCCACGACATCGGCGAAGTGCGCCGCGGCCTGGTCCGCCATCGTCACCCAGATGGTGTCGGCCCGCGGGGCATTGGTATCGGCGACCACGTGCCAGTTGGTGAGCATGTAGCCGTCGGCGGAGATGACGAAACCGGTCCCGTTGAAGTAGTCCCGCCCGAACGACACGGTGAGCAGCCCGACGGCACCCTGATTCTGCTGGGCAATGCTGGCGAAATCCGTGCCCCGGATCGCCCGCATCCGGGCGTCGAGGCTGGCGGCCTGCGTCTCGGTGGCGGAGATCTGGCGGCGCAGGCTGTCGATGAGACTCTGGCTGGGTGCCCGACGCTCGGTGGCGGCGAGCTCGTCGCGCAATCGCTGCAGGTCGCTCTGGGCCTGCTGGCGCCGCGTCTCTCCGGCGGCCAGCTGCTGCGTGAGGGCTCCCTGCGCCCGCTCCAGCGCCGCCTGCAGCTGGGTGGTGCGCGCCTGCGCGGCATCCAGCTGCGCGCGGAGGCTGTCGACTTGCGCGGCGGGCGCCGCCGCCGCGCGCGCGGCGACGAGCTCCTGGCGCAGCCGGTCGGTCTCGGCGCGCGCCGAATCCTCCACACTCCGCGTGGTCCGGCGGTTCTCGGCGACTTCGGCCGAGAGCAGCCGGTACACGCCGTAGACCCCGGCGCCCAGAAGGAGCACCAACACGAGGATCGTCGTCGTGAGCCAGCGGATCTTGCGACGGGAATCCGTTCCCACCTCCGCCGCCACCGCCTTGAGGAAGGCGGTGGACCCGCGCCGGCCCTGGCGGCGTTCCTCCTTCGCCTTGGCCAGCGCGTTGCCGATGAGACCGAGCACCGTCTGCTGGCCCAGGCCGGCCTTCACCCCGCGCGGCACCGCGACGACGGGCCCGGTGCCGAGACCTTCCACGATGAGCACCGGTCCCCCCGGCCCCAGCATCACCTTGTCGCCGATGCGCACCGGGACGGCTTGCGTGACGCGCTCCCCGTTGACGAAGGTGCCGTTGCGGCTGCCGGCGTCCCGCACGACCAGCGCCCCGCTCGGGCCTACAGTGAGCTCGGCGTGCACCCGCGAGACCACCGTGTCGGCGGCCCCGACGGGGCGGATTTCGCACTCGCTCCCCCGCCCCAGGCGGATGCGGGTCCCACGTGCTTCGAAACGCTTCCCGGTCGCCGCGGCCAGCATCGTGATCCCGTACACTCGCTGGGCGTCCGCCATCCTCGGGTGCTCGACGAGCGTGTCCCCGAGACCCTCGGCGATCGCGGCGACGACGAGCTTCGGGCCCGTTTCGCCGAGCGTGACCGCGTCGCCGGACGTGAGAGGGGAGTCCGCGCTCAGGCGCCTGCCGTTGAGGTAGGTCCCATTGCGGCTGCCGAGGTCCACGACGTGCCAGTGGCCGTCGTGCCAGCGCATCTCGGCGTGGCGGGTGGAGACGACGCGGGCGTCGTCACCGGTGAACGGGATCGTGGAAAGCGGGTCGCGCCCCAACCGCACCACCGCCTCGCGCAGCTCGATGGTGCGCTGGCCGGGGGTAAGCATCAGCTTCAGGTAAGGCACCGGGCGATACTACGGGGCCCGCGCCCGTGCGTCAACGCGGCGGCGAAGCGGCGGGCTTGTGGCGGCGATCGGGAATCAAGCGGCGCACGGCGAGACTGCGTCGCAGCGCCAGCCGGCGGTCGGCCTGGACGCGTCGATCCCCGTTGACGCGACGCTCGACCTCGTACAAAAGCGCGGCGCGGCGACGGTCGGGCTGCCCGCGGCGATCGAGGCCGGCGCGCCGATCGGTCAGCGCACGGCGGTCGGAGAGCTGGCGGCGGTCGGAGACGGCGATCGGGCGCTGCATATGGTCTCCTGCATGAACGAACAAAGGGGCCCGGAACGTCCGGGCCCCAATAGTATCGACCACTGTGGTTCGGGGCTAGTGTTCTTTTAACCGCCCGTCGATGTCCCCGATGACGTCGCGCGGCGGACCCCGCCGCTCCCAACCGCGGTGCCGGCCGCGATCGCGCCCTTCCCAAAGACCACGCACGGCGACCCGGTCACCCTGCGGCGTGACGAAAATACGCACGATCTCATCCGGGCCACGCCGCGCCCAGATGACGCGGTTCGGACCGCTGCGCTGGACGCGGTACACGACCCAGCCCCGCTGCACCAACACCTCGCGCGTCACGACCACGACGCGCTCAGGGGGAACGACGTAGACATATTCGGCGGGCTCCGCGTACACGATCTCCGCCCGGGTGTACCCCGGGACGCAGGCCGTGGCTGCGAGCAGCCCCAGTAAGGCAATCGTTCGTAGCATAGAGCTTCCCTCCGTGGCTGGAAGACTCAACACCGTAGGACGGGGTAACGCCGCCCCCCGTTAACCCGATTGTGATGTGGGTCACGCTGCGCTTGGTGAGTATTATCGGACCATGGACAACATCGCGCACACGCTGGTCGGCGCGGCGCTGGGACGCGCCGTGGCCGACCGCCGGGCACCCGCTCCCGCCCTGCTGGGCGCGTTCGCGGCCAACGTACCGGACCTCGCCGAGCTGTTCCTGGGCCTGCGCCCCGGCCACCGCAGCGACTACATCACCCTGCACCGCGGGATCACCCACTCCTTCATCGGCGCCGTCGGGGAAGTCGCGCTGCTCACCCTGGCCGCGGGGACCGTCGCGACGTGGTGGGCGCGACGCCGCGGTGGAGTCGCGCCGTCGTGGCGCTGGATCCTGGCGTTCATGGCGGTGACCGTTGCGAGCCATCTCCTGATGGACTGGCAGGGCTCCTACGGCCTGCGGCCGTTCCTGCCGTGGAGCGGACGGTGGTACTACGGCGATTGGGTGGCCATCGTGGATCCGTTTTTCTGGCTGGTGCCGCTCGTGGCGCTGGTCTGGGGAGCGCGACGCCACGCGTTTGCTCTGGTGCTTTTCGCCGGCGCGCTCGCGGGATGCAACCGGTTGGTGCTGTCCTACGACGACGCCGCAGCGTGGCTGGGGCCGGCGTGCGTCGCCGTATCGATCGCGGGCTTCGCGGGGTGGGCGCTGCCACGCGTCGGACCGGGCGTTCGCCGCGCCGCCGCCGCCTGGGGCTGCGCCATCCTCGCGGTCTACACGCTGGCCCAGGCCGGGGCGAGCAGCGTCGCCAAGCGGGCAACCGGCGCCGCCGCCACCCAGCGGTTCGGCGCCGACGCGCAGTGGGCGGCGCTCACCGACGTGGGGCGACCGTTTACGTGGGAGCCGGTGATCGCCGGCCGCGACACGGTAGCCGGACCGGGATGGGCACTGCCCCGGCACCTCGACGATCCCCGAGTTCGCGCCGCACTCGCGACTGAGCGAGGCCGGGCGATCGCGGGGTTCGCACGCTTCCTGGTGGCCGAGGTGGATTCGAGCGGAACTGGGGTGACCGTCTACCTGCGGGATGCCCGGTACGCCCGCACCAGCCGCGGCGGCTGGGCGGTCGTGGCGGTCAGGTTGTCGGGAGAGTGAGGTACCCTTCGCTGCGGCGCCGGTTCGTGAGGCTGCGGCGCGCGACGACGGCCCGACGCTCGCGGAGGCGGCGGTCGCGACCCGCGCGGGCGTCCGCCGACACCCAGCGAATCAGCAGGCGTCGCTCGCCGAGGCGCCGGTCGGCGCCGCCGCGGCGCTCGTCGAGCTGTCGCCGTTCACTCAGCCGCCGCTGCTCCACAAAGCCGTCGCTCATACGACACTAATCTGTGACGTGCCCGGCGTTCCGGCTAGCGGTGGCCGACCGTTAGATTCCCCGGCGCGATGACCGCCCAGACGCCGCCCGTCGACATCCTTGCCGGCATCACGCCGGCGCTGGAGCCGACGTTCCGCCTGGACCAGCTCGTGGCGCTGTCGCCCGAGCGGGCGCTGTACAAGGCGTGGGACCGGAGCCTGAAGCGATCCGTGGCGCTGCGCCTCCACCTGGTGCCGGGCTCGCCGGGACGCGAGTGGTTCGTGCGCGAGACCGAGACGCTGGCCGCGCTCGACCATCCCGCCATCCGCCACGTCTACGCCCTCGGCGAGGTCGAGCCCTTCGCGTATCGAACGGCAAACTGGATCGACGGAGAGAGCCTCGCGGACGCGATCCGCCGCGGCGCGCGACCGATCCCAGCGGCGATGTCGGTGGTGCGCGACCTGCTGGGCGCCCTCGAGCACGCCCACGCGCACGGCATCATCATCCGGCGGATCGCGCCCACCACCCTGATGCTGGACCTCGCGGGCCGCGCCATTATCACCGACCTGCGCTTTTCCAGCTGGTGCCTGGCGCATGCGCCCGCCGACCTCGGCCCGGGGGCGGCGTTCTGCGCGCCGGAGGTGCGCGGTGGCAGCGCCGGGGATCCGGCGGCGGACGTCTACACCGTCGGCGCGCTCGTCTACTACGCCCTGACCGGGCAGGAGCCCGCCGCCGAAGCGGCGGCGATCGTGCCGCCCCGGCGGCTGCGCGGCACGATTCCCGCGGCGGTCGAGCGCGTGATCCAGCGGGCCCTGTGCGCCGCGCCCGGCGACCGCTACTTCACCGCGACCGAGATGCTCGAGGATTTCGTGTCCGACGCGGGTACGTTCCACGCGCCCGCCGCCGAGCCGCAGCCCGCCGAGTCGGGGTTCGAGCGGCGGCTGCGCCGCGCCCTGGGCGACGACTACGAGCTGCTCGAGGAGATCGGCGCCGGCGGATTCGGCCGCGTGTATCGCGCGCGGGATCTGGGGCTGGAGCGCGAAGTGGCGATCAAGGTGCTGCACCCGTCGCTGACCGCGGACCTCGGCGTCGTCGAGCGCTTCCGGCGCGAGGCCCAGCTCGCGGCGCGGCTGCGCCACCCCAACATCGTGAGCATCTACGACATCGGGGGGCGGGCCGGGCTGCAGTGGTACACGATGGAGCTCGTCCCCGGCGCGAGTCTCGCGCAAATCATCGGGGCGCACGGAGCCTTGCCGGTGGACCGGGTTGTCCAGCTCCTCAACGAAGCGCTCTCGGCGCTGGAACAAGCGCACGCGCTGGGCCTGGTGCACCGCGACCTGAAGCCCGAGAACGTGCTGCTCGAGCCCGA
>WNGD01003566.1_pt1 | contig 34405 bp, 39 predicted proteins | sample 5400671 | NCBI WGS metagenome assembly WNGD01 (sample SAMN13153369, study PRJNA577476) | soil metagenome | isolation source: 40 cm soil or saprolite under grassland replicate 2 | place: USA:California | collected 2016-06-15 | reverse complement strand
ACATCATGATGCCCCGCGTCTCGGGCTGGGAAGTCGCCGCCGCCCTGCTTGCCGACCACGCCACCGACCGAATCCCGATCATCTTCATCTCCGCGCGTACTGGCGTCACCGATCGGATTCGTGCGTTCGAACTAGGAGCGCAGGCGTACGTGATGAAGCCCTTCGATCCTGCCGGGCTGGCCGCGATCGTGACGAAGGTGTTGGATCAAATCGATCGAGGCGAGCGCGACGCCGATCTCGCCGAGACGCTCGCCGCACTCAAGGCAGAACAGGAAGCGGGAAGCAAGACGCTGCGGCCTGCGTAAGCAGGGCGGCTTCCGTTCTAGTAACGGTATCCGCCGCGGGTCGTGGTCCCGCCTTCGTTGGTCGTCATTCCACCGGAGCCGCTTCCGACGGTGAGCTTGCCCTCCATGCCCTGGGCTCTGTGGCCGTCGATCGGGCAGTACAGCTCGTACGAGCCGTCCTTCGCGAGCATGACGCGAAGCGTGGCGCTCGCACCGGGCCGGATGTCGCCGGTCTTCTCCTCGACCCCGGACCCCTCGTGCTCAAGGGCGTGGGCGATCGTGCCGTTGTTCGTCACCTCGAGCTCGTAGGTACCCGTCTTCGAAACCTTGCTGGCGGCCGGGGTAAGCGAATACTCCTTCTCGGAGATCTGGATCTTCTGCTGCACTGGGCCGCTGCCGAGGGAAGAGTTCGAGCTGCCTCCACATGCAGCGAGAAGCAGCGAGAGCGGGAGCAGGACGAGCAGGCGGCCCATCGTCGAGGTCTTACGGCGCGGGATGCCGTTCGGTTTCCGCGGTACGGTGTGACCGCAGCGGGCCCGTAGCTCAGCTGGTTAGAGCAGCGGACTCATAATCCGTTGGCCGTAGGTTCGAGTCCTACCGGGCCCATCAGAAAGCCGCCGCAAATGGCGGCTTTCGTCTTGTCAGAGGCAAGGCACCAAACCCGCTCTTGTACAGGACGGGGTACAGATGTTACGATCGCCGTACTTCCAGACCAGCTAGACGAGGCGGCACGGCGATGGCAGAGCGAGCAAAGAGAGCGCACATACGCGCGCTACACACCTCGAAGTGCAAAGGCGGCAAAGGCGAGACGTCGTTCGCTGACGCGGCGCCCAGCAAGAAGAAGTGCGACTGTAATCCGCGCTACCGCGTGCAGTACCGCGACGATCGCGGCCGTTGGGTGCGAGAGGTTACGGGCAGGGACCGCAAGGACGCCGAGCAACGTCTGGCGGAGATCAGCGCAAAGATCGCCGGGGATTCGTCATGGCGACCGATCGAGCCGGAAACAATGCCTTTCGATCAGTGGGCAGACGAATGGTTCGACGGCCTGCAACGTCCGAAGGAGAACACGCGCCGCGACTACGCGACCACGATCAAGTACGCGAAGGCGGCGTTCGGTGGCAAGTCGCTCCGCAAGATCGAGCACGCCGACATTAAGCGGTTCCTCGATTCGCTCAAGCGCACCAGCGTTGACGAGGACGGCAACCCCGCCACGATCGAGGCGACGGCGACCACGAGGCGCAAGCATCTGCGTGTCCTCTCAGCGATGTTCAAAGCGGCTGCGGACCGCAGACCGCCACTGATCGACGGCAACCCCGTTAAGGGTTTCCCCGAGCTCCCGCAGGCGACCACCCACCGGGCAGCATGGTTCGAGGATGCAGAACTCGCAAGGCTCACTAAGGAGATCCCCGAAGGACTCTTCCGAACGATGTTCGTTCTGTCCTACAAGACGGGCCTACGGTCGGGGGAACTGATCGCGCTTACCTGGGGCGACCTCGAACTACTGGACGAGCCGCACATTCGAGTACGGCGCACCTACGTTGAAGGACTCGGCCTGCAAGCCACGGCGAAGTCGAAGGCGGGCAACCGGGACGTATTCGTAACCCCGGACGTTGTGAAACTCCTGGGCGACTGGCTCCGCGAAAGCGGGAACCCGGCGCCTGACGTTCTGATCTTCCCCGGCGCAGGACAGGGCGGATACGTCCGGGGTTCCCACCTGTCGAAGGGCGTCCTCTATCCCGCGCTCGACCGCGCCGGCATCGAGCGGCTACACCAGCCGACAGGGACCGAACGGACGTGGCACTCCCTCCGACACACCTACGCGCGCATCGCCATCGAGGGCGGCATTCAACTCAAGCAGCTTCAGGAGCAGATGGGCCACGAATCCTGGGCCGTCACCGATCGCACCTACAGCGATGTCTCCCCGAAGGCGAGGGCGGCAGCAGTAGGCGTGCTCAAGTTCGTCTAGTCGTGGCGACGTCGTGGCGCTCAGGCATGATCTGATGTATGGAACTACCCGAAGGCACCTTCTACGTCTGTGAGACATGCCGGGAGGAGGTACACGCCGATGATCCGAACGTCATACGGGCGATCGAGCAGGTACCGGCCAGAGGTTTTGGGGTCGGGACAAAGATGATCGACGGGTTGGGCGTCCACTTCCACCGCGAGTGTTTCCCCGGTGGACCTGCCTACCGACTGGATCACAACCAGACCTAAACTCTGAGGGCGGCCTGGCGTCCTTCTCCTCAATGGTCTGGAAGCCGTCGAGCATGCAGGACGCTGGGCCGCAGTTACTCTGCGCCGATGGAGTGGACGGTCGAGCTCGATGATGGCGGCGGGGCTGATCGAGTCGTGAAGCTTCCTGGCCCCATCATCGAAGGGCAGACCATCAGGGCCTATGGCCTCTCCTGGCGTGTCGATCGCATAGAGCCAGACCGCTTCTTTGCCCACGCTGTACCTGCAAGCTGATTACCCAGCATTTGCAGGGATAAGACGCTGAACGGGGGAGAGCCAGCCCCGTCCTACGATCCAGCCAGCCGATTCCCCGCGTGCGCTGAAAAAACATGCAAAGAGCAGGAGATACGAGCCGATTCGTACCCCATCCTGTACACAATCCCTCGGCTTTCCGCATGGATACAGGGAAAGCAACGGACTGTCGGAACGATGCCGGCCGAGCTCGGGGGCTGAGGCCCGGGATGTTAACTCTGTCTCTCTCTACAGCGCGCTATCCAGCCAGCCCAATTTTCGCGACGTAAAACACTCGGCCCGTATAGGTATCTCTGTGTGCTCTATCCGCTCTTTCCTGCTCTATCCGTAGACGCAGGGAGCAGCAGGGAGCGGAGAGCGCGGAGAGAGCAGCTATACGGCCGGCGCTCTGGGTTGCGTCCCGCACGCTTGCTAGGTTCTGTGCGGAGGTCGGACGGGGCGGTTCCCCGGAACACGGGAAAGGTCTAGATGGTCTGAAAACGCCCCAAGGGAGGTAGGCGTTAAGCCACCTTCCGTTTCAACCATCCGGGTCGAAAGGGTCACAGTGTTGATAGAGCAGTTGATGTCTGAGCGTGGGGTCACGCACGACAAGATCATGTCCGACCTTGCCGAACGTGGCATTACCCCTGAATGGATGAAGACGAAGGGCCACGAGCCACTCGTCACGTGGGCGCGCGGCTACTACCGAATAGCGAAGACAGACCTCGCGCAGGGAAAGGCCGAATACGAGTCGCTTCCCCGTAAGCGGAATCGCAACGGGGGGCGAGCGTCACCGCTTCAAGCTTTCATGACGCGCCTCATGGCTCAATCGGATGGCCTGATGCGTCCGCATCATTTCCTTCCTGAGATGGAAGACGTGTTGCGGCGCCTCCACATGAATGATCCTCACATCTATACGCAATACCGGCCTGACCACGATGCTAGAACCGGAAAACGAGAGCACCACGAGCCGCACTGGGCAGTGTGGCGCTGGCGCTACCACTTGGTTCGGCATGAGGACCACGGCAATCGTCGGGATATGTCCAACAAGGACGTGAACAAACTCAGCATCGAGGAGATCAAGGAAGTAGCGAGCAAGCGTCAGGGTAAAGAGAGCTGGCAGCCTTGGTACCGACAACACACACACGTCCCGGCGAGCCGCTTCCTTAACGTGTCGGCGCCGAAACGCGACGTTAAACGCACGCACGATCATGAGACTGCCTATCGAGGCAAGCCGAAACTGCTTGAGTTGCACCTGAAGAAGTACCACCCTGACGGCGATGTTCTTGGTCCACACGACTGGACAGAGGGCGGCGCGGCTCGTGTGGGTGCCGGGTAAGGAATACAGCGAGACGAGCCCCGATGTTTCGTTCATCTGGAATGTGATTAAGAGCGGCGGGGATCTTTCGGCAGGGTTCTCACAGGCCGGCAACTTCGGCAACACCATCACCCGTGTAGACACGGCCGCACGGCTCGGCATCCAAACTCATTCGGATGGGCGCGGGGAATGTGCCCTCCACTTACGGCGCCGCCACTGCCGGCTTCGATGAGAAGACGAAGGCGCGCTTCAACCGTCGCGTGAACGAGTACCAGCTCAACTACTACGCCGACCACGGCCATTACGCCTCGGAGCCGGATGCGGTCAAGCACGCATTGATGGGCGCGACCGCTGAGGAGGCGTGGCGCTCGATCCTTCCGCTTCCCGTCGTTCCCGACTACCAGCCGAGCTCCGAACAGAAGCTCGTCCAGCAGTTCATGTCCCTAGTCGATCCCAATAAGCGGCGTGACTTTCTCGACAAGCATCCGGGCTTCTCGGACCACTTCGGGATCTACACAGATCCCAAGGTGTATCTCCACAATCACGAGTTCTTCGGTCGCTTCCTGACTGCGGTGGACGTGATGCGGGCGGCGCGGGCTGAGGTTCTTACTCAGGCCAAGACAGACGGCTTCACTCCCGACCTGCTGCTGAAGAAACGCCAGATTGACGCTGCGTTTCAGAAGACGTTTGACAGGCTGCTACGTGAGGATGCGAGCTGGGCTGGGCACAAGGTCGGTGCGGATCAGATTCCCGGCGTGGCCGGCGTTCCCTTTGGCCCGTGGGGCAAGCTCGCGGCGGCCGACCCGCAGATCGACCCGAAGCATGTCCTTAACGCTCTCTTCCCGAAGCTGAAGACCGAGGACTACGCCAAGGTCTACGGCAATACCCAGAAGCAGCTCAAGCAAGAACTGGCGTTGCTCTCCAATCCTGCCTACTCGGAGACGTATCCAGACCCGCAAGAGCTGAAGACGCGCAGGGGCGAGATTCTTCAGCAGCTCGAAGCGTTCAAGAATCTTCCGTCCGACGCGCTCGGCGGGACCTACGCGACCTATCAGAGCGAGCACGTCTCCCCTTACTGGCGGCACATCGAGAGCGCCGTAGACACGATCAAGCACCTACACCTTCAGACGAGCAGGATCAGGCGTACGCGAAGCTGCGGGTCTGGCGCGACAGCCAAGACAAGAGCGTCACCGTGGACGGCATCAAGTTCCCGTCGCCCGCACGAATGGCCTGGGCCACGCTCGACCCGCAGACGAGGCAAGAACGCCTCTCCTACTTCGCCGCGAAGGGCTGGGACCATCTGACCAACTACGAGAAGGAACTGCTGGGACGCAAACCCACAGCGAACTTCTCCGAGGGCTGGCAGAAGCTCGAAGAGACCTACTCCGAGCAGGCGAGTCAGTTGCACCTTCAGGGAAGCAACATGCCGAGGGGCCAGAAGCTCGCGCTGGCGAAGTGGATTGACCGCTACTACGTGCCGGGGTTCCTCAAAGATTTCTACTTCGCGCAGAAGCCTCTTTTTCAACGCTTGCAGCTAACCACACTCGTTCAGCAGTCGAAGAACCAGACGCAGTGGCACGACCTTTTCAACGTGGCGGCCGGTTACGCGAAGTTCTTGGTGAGCGACACCTACAGCCATACCTCTGTCCGTGCCGGCTGGCGCAGCTACGTCAAGTCGCCTGCCTTCCAGAGCTGGCTCGACGCAACACCAGGTTTCCGTAAGGAGCTCGATCGCTTCGGGCCGGACCTACTCAACGGCCTGATCGGATAAGGAGAAGCATGAGCGCCTACTCGGACCTGATCCTCGCATCCTCCCCCAACTTTTATTACACGATGGAGGACGCCTTCAGTTCATCGCGTAGCGGGTCCTGCCGCCTATGACCTTGGCGACGTGTTCACGTTGGAAGCGTGGATCAAGCGCAATAACGCGACTGCCGCTAACTACGGGATCGTCGGCAAGGGCGCCACCGCCTACCACATGCGTCTCTCATCCGACAACAAGATCCATTTGCTGAAGGACGGTACGGCAGACATCTCTGGCTCGACTGCCACGATCACGGACACAACCACCTGGCATTACGTCGCCTGCACAAAGAACGGCGCGAGCACCGTTACGATTGAAATTGACGGGGTTGAAGGTCACTCTGCCCCAACCGCAGATGTGTGCGTGAACGCCGGGGGCGACTTCCTGATCGGCGCTGACGCGCCAGGCACGAGCGACCGGGCAGACCTAACGACCGCCCACATCGCCGGTTACCCGACCGTGTTGAGCCATGCCACGTTGCTGTCGCACTACCAGACCGGAATCACGGCTCCGACGGCGATCCTTCCCCAATGGTGCCGCATCCGTTACAACGGCTAAGGAGAAAACGAAATGTCAGAAAACAGCGAGCTCTACCGGACGGCAATCGGCAGGCCTCTGGTTGACATCGAAGAAAACGAACAGGGCGAAGTAGCTCTGGTCTTTGGAAAGCGCGAAGAGGACGGGTCTGTGCGCGTTCACCATGTACCGCTGCCGGACGGCCGGGTTTCATCGCGCCTCAAGCGGCGTCACCGTACGTATACGAGATCCAGTTGACGCCGAACTCGGCCGTTCCGGTCATCGAGAAGCTCTTCGCCTGGCTGGGCAAGTCGCTCACGGTGATTTGGAAAAAGCCGACAGGCGTCCGGAACTCATCACCCGGCAGTCCGGTACCGGTCTGCGTCACGGTCATCGTCTTCGTCGCGACTAACGGCCTCCCTAGCGTCAGAGATACGTGGAGAACCGTGTCGCCCTGAGTCTCAATGAGCCCATAGCCGGACGGAATCTTGACCCCGTCGACGATGAGAAACTCCGCAAAACGGATTCCGTCCTTCTTGAAGATCGACAGGTCGCCGGACGCCGCGGCGTCGGAAATATCGATCGTTACGGTGCTCGCTTTGTCCGCCTGTGCCGCCGGCACGACCAGTCCAGAAAGCGCAGCGAGGCAACCCGCAAGCAGCAGCCTGAGACCCATTGCAACCCCCTTTAAAAATCGTACGCTCCCTCAGCTCACGTCCTGACCTGAAGGCGGGAGTCGAAAGGAGCCGCAGAAGCCCGGCGGCTCTCGTCCGGTCTGGGCGCTTACTGCCAGTCTCCCACTTTGCGCCCAAAGGTCAAGTCGTCGAAAGCTCCACTTTCGGCGACACCTAAGAGGCCCCGAGCCCAGCGCCGGCGCAGACCTCCGCCGAGAGCCGCCAGAAGGCGGAGCAGCGCCGGGCTCTGACTAGGAGATGCGTCCTCAGGCCCGCTCTTGCGCTCTGGCAGACGCCTAGGCCGGCAGGTGATCCTTCAGCGTTCTCTCGAATCTTGAGGACGAGCCCGAGAGGGTGAACGTCCTGCGCGTGGTGCCGATCGAGCTCGACGGACGGAACCTGTCGGCGACCTAGACTGAAGCGAGGGCGAGGGATATGTCGGGCTGAGCCGCTCGAAGCTAGGACTCTTCTGGGCGACGCATGGCGTCATAGACCGCGTCCCAATGAGTCGCGATCTCTGCCAATGCGCGGGCGGTGGTCAGTGCAGCCAGCTCTAGCCGTGCGTTCACCTTCTCGACCTCACCTACGCGCCTCTCAAGGCCCTCCAACTTCTCCGCGAGGCTGCTCACCTGCTGCGCAATCAGCTCTACATCCTTCAAGCTGCGCAATCAGCTCTACATCCTTCAAGGTTCTCGCGAGATGATCTGACGTAGTCGGCCGATGGTCAAGCCCTTCGCTCCATAGCGGGGAGCCCGGGCGCTGCCGTCAGTCCCCCTTGCGCCCGGACCGCAGGCTCTCCCGATTTCAGAGTATTCGTGCCCAGATCTAATCAGCGGCTAACCCGAAAGCATGGACAAGGTGAAATAGCCAAGGGCACTAGGCCCGCTTCCAGGCCTTTCGTTGTCAGTTTTCGGGGGGTCAAGGGTTGCAGCCCCAACCACGCCGAAACCGCAATACAGTCGGCTGTAAACGGCGCACAGGGCCGCACAGACCCCATTACGAGGGTTGGGCCGTTTGTCCCGGCTTTTGGCGTCATGGTGACTACCTGAAATTCACGGGGCAGGTTGGAAAGGCAGCCCGCCCCCGTTTCGTTCCAGCAGCTAGGCGGGGAGGCTGGACAGACCGGCCCGGATAGCGGTTAAAAGATGCTGCGCGCTCTCTTGGAGCTCGTCGCACTCCTGCCGATATGCCTTGCGGCCTCGTTCTGACTTCGGGACACTCTTTGCCTTCAGCCTTTCGATGCGCTCCCCTATGAGCTGCGCCCGATACTCAGCCGCCCTTATGTCGGCTTCCGTGGTCACTACCCATCCGGCCATCGTGGCCTCCTTCTACACAGCCGCCGGGCACGGCGATGATGGCGCCGGCCCGGAGGCCGCGCGGAACGTAACACCGAAGGTGGTTGCCATCATCAGCCATGCACCGATCCTAGGACCCCGGGCGGACGATTACAAGGTCAAAAGTGTCATGACAGGTTTGTCTAGTCGAAGTTGTCCTGACAGATTTGGCAAGGAGCTAGGAAGGCCGGCGCGGGGGACGAACATCTCGGCGCCGAGCGCTCCCCGCGATTGCCGACCGGATTCGACTTTATCCCGACTTGCCTGGTTTTAAGATTTGTAAAGGGGGAAGCGTAGGCTCATGGTCAAGTCGCACTCTCGTCAGGCAGCGAAGCGGCCGAGATGAGGATCACGCGAAACCGGCGCGAGGGCACGAGCGTCACCTGCCCGGTTGAGTACAAGGGGTTGACGGGCTGCGGCGGAGCGTTGAGGTACTTCCGCACGAACGACGCCGGACTCATTAAGTGCCCGAACTGCGGCCTGTGGTTTGAACCAACAGACGTTCCTGCACGGGCTCATACGCCGCGCGAGGCCCCGCGGATCCAAGCGTCGCGGATCGTCCGAATATAGAAACATCGCGGGATAAGACGCCACTCGTATTCTGCGCGGGACCCTGCCGGGGACCAGATCCTCTAGCCGGGGGTACAAAACGTGTACAGACTGACCTCCTAGAGACCGTATCGGCGTGTCGTGGAATGTCACGCAAACCGCACAGCTACGCGGTAAACGGTCTTAGCGTGTCGCAGGCTGTACTAGCTTTTTCGTCCTCATAATCCGTTGGTCCCTGGTTCGAATCCAGGCGGGCCCACTTGGGACGCCCCCGAAAACCGGGAGGACTTCCCGGTTCCCGGGTCACATCCGAAGCGCGAGGCGGGCGCCCAGACTTACGCCCGCCCTGCGCCAGCGATCTAGGGCACGTTCGGACAATTGGCCGGGGCTGGCCGATCCGTTCTGATCGAGTCGTCGGTTGTCACGCGGCCGAGCGGATCCGGAAACGGCGCGCCACGCCGACGCCGATCACCAAAGCAAGCGCGAGCGCCGCAGCCGTCGATGCTCCAACCAACGCCGCGCGCCAGTCGAAAGCCTCGCCCGCATCCGAGTTGCTCGCCGGCCGGAATGCCTGGACTTCCTGGCGTTGGTGGCTCGCAACCCATCGTTCGATGAGATCCGGCGGAGCCAAAACGTGCGTCTTGTGGCTCGCAACCCATCGTTCGATGAGGTCTGGAGGCGCCGGCTCGGCCGTGAGCTGGGCTCCAGTGCGGCCGTCGAGCCGGACTTCGGCGCGTGCCACTGTTGCGCCGAACGCGACCACAGCGACGATGACGGCAACGATGACGACCGAGATCCTGTTGATCGGCCGACCGGCAAGCGGGCGCAATCGCGCCGCCTCCGATTCGAGCTCTTGCTCGCGTTCGCGACCGAGCATGCGGTAGGTCTCAAACATGTCTCCCTCCTTCTGGTCCGGCGGTAGTGACCGCCATGTGCATGACCGGATGGAGCATTCGTCCGCCCGCCGCGACCACTGCAGTGGCGGTTTCGGCTGAACTGGCCGGATCGAACGACCATCCCTCGAGGACGATCCCCACCGTGCGGTGATCGCGGACGAGCCCGAGATTCGTGATCCCGAGTCGAGCGAGCTCCGAGATGAGCTCAGGACGGAGGCAAAACTCGCCCTCTCTCTCCTCCAGCAACACGACCATCATCGCCACGTCCCGCTCCCTTTCAGTGGGAAGAAACAGTCCGTGGCAAAGCTAGGTCGAGCGCACCTCCGAGATCATCGGGGAGCTCCCTCGAGTTCGAGCTGAGCAACCCTCGCGGCCAACTCGGCGCGGTTGCGCACGCCGACCTTCTTGAGGACATTCGAGACGTGTCGCTCGACGGTCTTTCGGGAGAGAAAGAGCTGCTGGGCGATCTCGGGGTTGCTCGCACCGTCTGAGATCAATCGCACGATCTGGCGCTCGCGATCGGTCAGTGGCTCGGCAGCCGAGCCCCGCCGCCAGGTCCTCACCCCGAGTGACCGGAGGAGTTTTTCGGCGACCCGCCCCTCTGTGACCGCGCCCATCTGCGTCGCTGATTCGGCGGCAGTGCGGAGAACTTCGATTGAACGCTTGGGGTTTGAATCTCTGAGGCTCCGCCCGAGGTCGATCCGTGTCCAGAGAGCATCGAGGATCAGGGCGAGTCGCTCACCCTCCTCAATCGCAGCCTCGAGGGCCGCGGCTGCCGCTCCGTTACCCGCTTGTCCTTGAAGAAGCGCCTCAACCCGTTGCCGGATCACGTGGTCCCGAGGTTGTGGATTCTTTTGCAACTGTTCCCATTCGGCGAGCGACTGCGCGGCATCATCGAAGTGACCCGTCCGGGCCAGCACTTCCGCCGCGGCGAGCCGGAGCTCGGTTCCGCAGCGTGGACAAGCAGCGTCTTCTGCGCAGGCGCGAGCGTCCGCAAGCCAGGACGAAGCCTCAGGCTCGAACTCAGTGCCACCGACGAGCGCAAGCCAGAGCGCGCCGTCCTGGTAGAGCTGGATGCGTTCGTGAGTGCTCATCTCCTGCGCTTGCTCGAGGAGGCCCGCGACCGCCGAGCGCCAGTCTCCGCGATGGAAGCTGATCTCGGACGCGAGGCGCGAAATGCCGTGTCTGCCGCGCGCTTCGTCGCCGACTCGCGCGGCTAGCTCTGCAGCCTCTGCTACCACCTCTTCGGCCTCGACGATTCGCCCTTGCAGCTCGAGGACAGTGCCGAGCCAATAGGCGGCATCGATCGTCACCTGCGGCAGGACCCGCCGGTGCGCCTCCTCCCAGACGTGGCGCAGCCGCTGCTCGGATTCGTGTAAGCGACCCATCCGCCTTAGAGCCCTTGCGCTCGCGATCGATGCTCCGAGATACGCGGCGGTGTCGAATCCTCGCGCCACTTCCGCACGCTCCTCCGAGGTGGTCAGAAGTGCTTTGGCCTCGTCGTTCTGAAAGGCGAGGTCGTATTCGACGCGCAGCGCTTCCAGATAGACGCGCCGCGCCCGGGCGTCGAGCGAAACGCCTGGCCGCTCAACCATCCGACGCGCGCGTTTTGTGGTCTCGCTCGCGAACCAGCGCGCGGGTGCGCGGTCATCGCCGAACCAAAGTCCAATAGCGGCTTCCTGTGTATCCAGCTCGAGCTCGAATAGGTCGTCGGCAACATCAACCTCACGCGCTCGCGCGAGGTATTCCCGCACGCTCTTTTCGTCGTTCAGCGCAAACGACGAATGCGCAGCCTGGAGGAGCGCTGATGCGCGGAGTCCGGCTTCGGGCGCACGCTCTGCAACAAGTAACCATCGCTCTAAGGCGAGGATGTGAGACGCGAGTTGCGTTGCCAGAGACGCAATCTCTTGATCAAGTTCGAGAACGCGTTCGTCTGCGGGGTCACTTTCATCGGCGATCCGGGTCAAAAGGCTCAAGCCTTCGGTGCCCAGCAGCGTCCGCTGCGGCGAACGCGCAAGGCGATTCGCCAGCTCGAGAGACGGGAGACCAGACATATGGCGGTGATAGAGCGCTTCCCGTAGCCGCTGCATATCGTCGCCAGCGACTCGTTCGAGCCAGAAGCTCAGGCGACGGTGGACGTCAAGCCGCGTTTCGAGAGGCATGTCGCGGACCGCGGCTGCCCGGATCAAGTCGTGCGCCAGCTGAACGCCGCCGCCGGCGTAGACCGAAACGCCACGAGCGACGAGGTCGGCCGCGGCAACCTCTACGCGCTCGGATGACCATTCTTCAATCGTCGCGACATCGCTAAGACCCATGGGTCGGGCCGCGGCGGCGAGGAGCGCCAGCAGCGCAGCAGAGTCGGCGCTTACCCCGCGCAGCCGCGCGGTGACAAGCTGTCCTGCATCAGCTTCGGCGCCAGCGGTCCGAACGAGCGCTTCGACCCAGAACGGTGACCCGCTCGCCTTTTGCGCGACCCTCTGTGCTTCTTCCAAAGGAAGTCCCGGCGCGAGCGTGCCGACGAGCTCGAGTGCCTCCTCTGGGCGTAGCGGCCCGAGTTCGAGCATTGTCAGGCGTTCCGTCGGCAGGACCTGGGATAGCGAACCGCCGAAAGAGGTGGCCTGGTCGGAAGCTCGGGCGGCCGCGATCAGTGCAAGCCGCTGGCCCGTTTCTTCTGCGGCGCGCGCAAGATAATGACAAAGTGCGAGCGAGAGGTCGTCGACCCACTGGATGTCGTCGATTAGCAGCACTGCCGGGCCCAGCCGGGAGAGCGCGCGGTGCGCGGCCTCGAAGAGACGCATCGGATCCAAGGCTGACGCGCGGTTAGGCTCGAAGACGACTGCGCGTAGGCGATCACCCCCGTCGGGGACCTCGCCGAGTATCCGCAAGAGATCGGCCGCCGCAGTGAGCGGCACATCTCGCTCAGGCTCATACCCGACAACGTGAAGCTGCGTCAGGTCGCCGAGATGACCCGAAGCCTCGGCCAGGAGGCGCGTCTTCCCACTCCCTGGGTCGCCCAAGATCATTACGGCCGAAAGGCCGCCGTGCGCCTGCGCCCCGACTTCGATCAGTGCGCGAAGCTCTTCCGACCTCCCGACGAATGGGGGCACAGTAGGTACAGCCTAGATCCGTGCGGGAGATCCGCCTAGAAGGCCAATCTTCCCGCCGGCCGCGCTTGCCGGAGAGCCATCGCCCAGGTGAAAGGCGAACTCGAGGGAGCTCACCGATGATCCGTCGCGGTGTGCCACCTAACGTCACCGGTAGTGCACCTGGCGGTCTTCACCGCCGCACCCGAAGGAGGTCGCAATGATCGGAACCTGTCGCAGGAGGCTCGCTACGAAGGTAGGGCTACTCGCTTTGGTTGTAGGGGCGACATGCGCGTGGACCGTCCCAACGGCCGTCGCAGTCCAAGGTCCGCCGCAGGGCGGCGGTGGCTGTCACATGGTGTCGAGCCCGAGTTCCACGGGGCTTGGCCACATGATGGCTGGGAGCTCAAACGGCAACGGAGCCGCGAACATGGTCGAGATGCTCAGTCGCTTCTCGCCCGAGCCGTTCTGCGGCCCCTGACAACGAGCTGGGCGTCGTGCCGCAACTGCTTCCAGTACGGCGCCCAGCATCCCCTCACGCGCTCCGACTCGTGGGAACTTCCTCCCGCTTCCCGAAGAGCTTGTAACGGACGGTGTCGATGCCGGCACTGCCGGCGGAGTGGGTGGACCGCTGCGCACGAATGGCCACGTGGCTGCAAGCCATCGCTCGGCGGGCGTCATCTCTATCCTAGGCTGGCGCCGAGATCGGGCGTGCAGAGCAGCCGGGCTGACTATTTAGGCTGACTATCGGCTGCTTGTGCGCGACAATCCGGGCATGCCGATCTGTGGCCGTTGCGGAGCGGAGATCCCGCGTGAAGCGCACTTCTGCGCGACCTGCGGTGCGCCGGTTGCGGCCGAGCGGCCGGCCGAGGAGCGGAAGCTGGCGACCGTGGTGTTCGCCGACTTGGTCGGCTCGACTGCGCTCGCCGGTTTCGAGGATCCGGAGCGCACGCGAGTTTTGCTCGACCGCTTCTACGACGCAATGCTGGAGGAAGTCGAACGCGCCGGCGGGACGGTCGAGAAGTTCGCGGGCGACGCTGTGATGGCGGCGTTCGGCGCACCGACTGCGCTCGAAGACCATGCCGAGCGGGCACTACACGCCGCGCTCGCGATGCAGCGCCGCATGGCGGAGTTGTTCGAAGGGCAGCTCGAGTTGCGGATCGGGGTCAACACGGGTGACGTCGTCGTCGGGAAAGCGCGCGCCGGAAGCTCCTTCGTCAGCGGCGACGCGGTCAACGTTGCTGCTCGGCTGGAACAGGGTGCTGCCCCCGGAGCGACCCTTGTCGGCGAGCGCACCGTCGCCGTGGCGCGTGGCGCTTTCGAGTTCGAGCAGCCGGCGGCGGTTGAAGCAAAGGGGAAACCGGACGGCGTTGTAGCGCGACGGCTCGTGCGTGCGCTCTCGCTGATGCGGCCGCGCGGCGTCAGCGGCCTTGCACGGGCGTTCGTCGGCCGTGATCAGGAGGTTGAGCGCCTCCTTCGGGCGTATCGCGCCACTGTCGAGAACCGGCGGCCGAGGCTCGTGACCATTCTCGGCGATGCGGGTGTTGGCAAAACGCGGCTCGCGCGCGAACTCTGGCACAGGCTGCCCGAGCAAAAGCCGGAACCGCTGCGCCGCACCGGCCGCTGCCTCTCGTACGGAACAGGGACAGCGTATTGGGCGCTGGGCGAGGTGCTGAAAGAGCACCTGGGCCTCTTGGAGAGCGACCCGCCAGACGTGGCGCTCGACGGACTCGGCGCCCGGGAGATTCTCGGGCTCACGCTCGGTCTCGACGTCGCCCGGGATCTGCACCCGCTCGCCGTCCGCGATCGCTTCCAGGACGCCTGGGCCGAGTTCTTGACCGATGTCGTCGCCGACCGGCCCGCGGTCGTGCTCGTGGAGGACATTCATTGGGCAGAGCCTCAGCTCCTGGACCTGCTCGAGTACGTGCTCGGCAGCGTCAACGGGCCGCTTCTCGTGATCGCGACCGCGCGACCGGAACTTCTCCAACGCCGGCCGGGATGGGGCGCACGCGCCGGCGGTGAGCTCCTCGAGCTGGATCCCCTCTCGGCACAAGACGCGGACCGGATGCTCGACGATATGTTCGCCGGCGGCCTGCCCCCCGAGCTGAGCGAGCTCATTGTTGAGCGGGCCGAGGGCAATCCCTTCTTCGTCGAGGAGTTGCTCGGTGTGCTGATCGATCGTGGGCTCCTCACCCGTGAGGACGGCGGCTGGGTACTGCACGAGCTTCCGAGCGAGTTCACCGTGCCCGACTCGGTTCACGCCGTTCTCGCGGCGCGGATCGACCTACTGGGCGCTGCGGAAAAAGCAGCGCTTCAGGCTGCCGCGGTGATCGGACGCGTCTTCTGGACGGGACCGGTCTACGAGCTCGTCGAGGCAAGGCCTGACCTGCGCGTGCTCGAGGATCGCGATTTCATTCGTCGCCGAGCGGGCTCGACCATGGTTGGTGAGCGGGAGTACGTGATCAAGCATGCTCTTACGCGCGAGGTTGCCTACGAGAGCCTTCCCCGCGCGCGGCGCGCGCCGATGCACGCCGCGTTCGCGGTGTGGCTCGAGCGCCGAGAGCCAGGCCGCGACGACCTTGCGTCGCTGCTTGCGCACCACTACGCCGAGGCGGTCCGACCTGAGGACGCGGATCTCGCCTGGGCGGGAGAGGAGAAAGAACTCCAGCGCCTGCGCGAGAAGGCGCTTCTTTGGGTCGAGCGCGCCGCCGAGTTCGCAATCCGGCGCTACGAACTGGAGGACGCACTCGCGCTACTGCGGCGGGCGCTCTCGCTGCAGCCCGACGAGGAGGCGCAGGCGCGAGTCTGGCGCACTATGGGAAAGGCCAACGCGCTCAAGTTCGATGGAGAGGCCTTCTGGACCGCGATGCAAAACTCGCTCAAGGTCTGCTCGAACAAGGTCACCTGTGCCGACACCTACAGCGAGCTCGCGTTCCAGACCGCGATCCGCTCATCGATGTGGGCGAGGCGACCCGATCGGGAGCTCGTCCGCGGCTGGATCGAGCAGGCGCTCGAGCTTTCGGAACCGGAAAGCGATTCGCGCGCAAAGGCACTCATCGCCCGCAGCTTCTGGGAACGGAACACTCCCGAGGCAGCAGGCGAGGCGATCGAGTTAGCGCAGCGCTCTGGCGATATCGAGCTGCAGTCATACGCCTTGGGAGCACGCGGCGCGGTCGCGTTTGGCGAAGGAGACTTCGAGTCGGCACTGAGATGGTCGCAACGTCGCCTGAATCTCTTGAATGAGATCAGCGATCCGGACCACGTCGCAGACATCTACGAGATCGCAATCCCATCCTGCTGCGCCAACGCCCGATTCTCCGAGGCAAGGCGCTTAGCCGCGGAACACGACGCAGTGGTCGAGCCCCTCTCGGATCACCACCGTGTCCACGGCATCGCCGTGCAGCTCGAAGTCGAGGAGGCGTGCGGCGGGTGGAACCGGATCGTCGAACTCACCGAACGTACCGACGCAGCCGTCAAAGCCAACGTCGCGACACCCTGTATACGAAACGCGCGGTCCCTGCTCCTGACCGCACTCGCTGCCGCGTACACCGGAGACCACGAGATGGCACGACACTATGAACAACGCGCCGATGAGGCAACGACTGAAGGCTACGACTTCGTGCTCGCAGCGCCACGAACCTGGCTCGCTCTGGTGCGAGGCGAACTGGACAGGCTCGACCGTCTCGAAGTACTTGATCTCGCACGCGGTCAAACCTGGTATGCCCTCCCGGCAGCCGCTGCGCGCCTCGACGCACTCGCGGCTCTGAAAGAACGCTCGCTCGTCGAACGGGACGCCCCACCGCTATTACTGCCGGGCACCTACCTCGAACCATTCGCGCTGCGGGCTCTCGGCACCGTCCGCGAAGACGATCTGCTCATCGAGCAGGCCGTTGACCGTTTCGCGGCGATGGGACTCGAGTGGCACGCCGAGCAGAGCCGAACGCTCCTCGCACCGACATAGGGACCCGACGTCGCCTTCAGGGTTGCGCGATAAGTGGGTTTGCCAGGTTCGCGAGAAAGGTAGGCGACAGCGATCAGTAGCTGAACACCGTTGCAGGTTCCTCGCCGATCCATTCCCAGAGCGGGGTGGCGCCGGCGACGCGCGCGTTGGCGACGAGGTTGCCGTCGTCGACACCCCGCGAGCTGACGCAGAACGGGCAGGCGAGAAGCTCGCCGCCCTTCTCGGCGAACTGCTCGAAGATCTGCGGCAGCGGTGGGCAGCCTTCGCAGGCGATCCCGACAGCGACTCCGGGCGTCGCAAGGCGGACAGCCTCCTTGGTGAGGAACATCGCGACTTGCTTTCCCTGGTCGAGGGCGGCGCCGCCGACGAGGAAGGCGACGGTGACGCGCTCCGGGTCTTCGAGACCCGTCGCGAGGTTGACGACGACCTTCTGTCCTGCCATGTGGATCTCCTCTTCGTTTGGGGTTAGTTTTTGATCGCGAGCAGCGAGACGCTCTTGACGCCGTACTTCTGGGTGGCGTTGGCTGCGCGCTCGGAGACGAAGCGGTACTGGCCGTTCTCTCTGAGGTAGTCGAGCTGGAAGCCGGCGGCTTCGATCGCTTCGCGGTAGTCGTCGCGTTGCATGGCGCCGCCGATGCAGGCGGCCCAGAGTGCGGCGTCGCAGGTGACCCCTTCGGGGAGCTGTGTGGCGGTGACGATGTCGGCGATCGCAAGCCGGCCGTCCGGGCGGAGAATGCGCGCTGCTTCGGCGAAGACCTTTGCCTTGTGCGGGGAGAGGTTGATGACGCCGTTCGAGATCACGACGTCGGCGGAGCCGCTGTCCAGCGGCAGCTGTTCGATGTAGCTGTTGCGGAACTCCACGTTTGCGAAACCGTGTTCGGTTGCGAGGCGGGTGGCCTTGGCGAGCTGGGCCTCGGTCATGTCGATGCCGATCACGCGTCCGTCGGCACCTGTCTGACGCGCTGCGAGGAAGCTGTCGGTGCCGGAGCCGCTTCCGAGGTCGACGACCGTCTCCCCGGCGGTGATCGCGGCGAGGTCGAAGTAGTAGCCGACCCCGGCGAAGGACTCGATGGAGGGCGGCGGGATGGCGTCGAGCTGGTCGCTGGGGTAACCGAGTCGCTCGGCGAGCTGGCGGCCGGTCTCGAAGTGGAACTCGTTGAATGGCTCCTCGGCGACCTCGCGGTACATGTCCTTGACGCGCTGCTCGAGCTCCTGAGTGTTGAGCGCTCTCTGTGTTGTGCTCATCTCGTCTCCTTCGCGAGTGGTCGGGCGCAGCCTAGCGCTTGCTCCTCAAGTATTCAAGTGATAGTTTGAGAATGTGAGTGGGACTGCTAAGAGCGCCTTGTTCGATGCGTTCGCCTCGGTGGCGCAGGCGCTCGGTAGTGGCCGCCGCACCGAGATCGTGGACGTGCTCGCCCAGGGCGAGCGCTCGGTCGAGGAGATCGCGACCGAGATCGACCAGAGCCTCGCCAACACCTCCCACCACCTGCAGCTGCTTTTACGCGCCGGCTTGGTGCGCTCCCGGCGGGAGGGGACGCGGATCTACTACCGGCTCGCGAGCGATCGGGTCGGCGACCTGTGGGCGGCGGTACGCGAGGTGGCCGAGCGGCATGTCGCCGAGGTGCACGTCCTCGCCGACGAGTATTTAGGCGAACGCGACGGCGTCGAGCAGCTCGCCGCGGACCAGCTCCAGGCACGGCTCGCCAAGGGGAGCGTGATCGTGCTCGACGTCCGTCCCGAGCCGGAGTACCGCGCCGGGCACATCCCGGGCGCGCTGTCGGCGCCGCTCGGCTCGCTCGACTCGGTGGCCGCGAAGCTGCCGAAGAGGCGCGAGATCGTCGCGTACTGCCGCGGCCCCTATTGCGTCTATGCCGACGACGCTGTCCGGCTGCTGCAGGAGCGCGGGCTGAAGGCGCGCCGGCTCGACGTGGGTCTGCCCGAGTGGCGACGCGCCGGTCGTCCCGTCGAGACGAGCTGAAAGGAGAGACCGATGCTGCTTCGCCCCTCCTCTACGACAGGACCGCCTGTGCGAGCTACCTGTTCGGCTGCGGGACCCAGAGTAGGCTCGCGGTGGTCGACCCGCACTTCGACCTCGTCGAGGACTACGTCGCTACGGCCGCCGCTTTAGGCGCGCCGATCGTTGCCGCGTTCGAGACGCATGTTCAGGCAGACCACGTCTCCGGATTGCCGGCGCTCGTAGAGCGCACGGGCGCGACCGCCTATCTGCCGGCCGGGGCCGGCGTCGGGTTCGAGCACGTCGCGCTCGCAGACGCAGACACCGTTGCGCTCGGCAACATCCTCGTGACTGCGATCGCCACCCCCGGTCACGCGCCTGCCCACCACGCCTATACGGTCGCCGATCGTCGGCGCGGGGCCGATGAGCCGTGGCTGGTCTTCAGCGGCGACTCGCTCATGATCGGAGACGTCGGCCGGCCCGACCTGCACGTCGTCGGGGACGCGCGCGGCCAGGCACGGCTGCTGCACGCCAGCCTGCAGCGACTGCTCGAGCTGCCCGACTACGTTGTTCTCTACCCGAGTCACTACGCCGGCTCGGTCTGCGGCCGCGGCCTTTCCGGCAACCCGGTCTCCTCAATCGGTTTCGAGCGCACCCACAACCCGCTGCTCGCGTTGGTCGATGCGGATGCCTTCGCCGCTGCCTTGCTGGAGGAGATGCCCCCCGCTCCCGCGGAGCAAGAGCGGATCCTCGCTGCCAACCGCGCCGGCCGGGTGGGCGCCGCCGTATGACCAACCGCGTTGGGTTGGGCCTGCGCGTCAATGCGCGGCAGTTCGCGTTGCTCGTGGCTCTGAACGCGCTCGTCGGCGGCATGGTCGGGCTCGAGCGGAGCGTGCTGCCGCTGGTCGGCAAGCAGGACTTCGGCCTGCGCTCAACGTCCGCGATCCTCGCCTTCGTCGTCGCTTTCGGCGCTGCCAAGGCGGTCACCAATCTGGCCGCGGGCGGGCTGGCCGAGCGTGTCGGGCGCAAGCGGCTGCTCGTGATCGGCTGGTTGGTGGCGTTGCCGGTACCGTTGCTGATCGGGCTCGCCCCCTCGTGGTGGTTCATCGTTGCCGCCAATCTGCTGCTCGGCGTGAGCCAGGGTTTCGCCTGGTCAATGACCGTGGTGATGAAGATCGATCTCGCGGGTCCGCGGCGGCGCGGGCTCGCGCTCGGGCTGAACGAAGCCGCCGGCTACCTGGGCGTCGCCGCCACCGCTTTCCTGACCGGCGCGCTCGCCGCCAGCTACGCGCCGCTGACGGTCATCTGGGTCGGCGCCGCGCTGATCGCGCTGGCCGGATTGCTGCTGAGCATCCTCGCGGTGCGCGATACGGGGGCGCAGGTCGCGCTCGAGCAGAAGGCGCACGGCGCCGATCTGTCCGCGCACGCGACTCTCGGCGGCGCGTTTGCACAGGCGAGCCTGCGCGACCCGATCTTGCGCGCCTGCAGCCAGGCCGGGCTGGTCAACAACCTCAATGACGCGCTCGCCTGGGGGCTGGCGCCGCTCTACCTGGCAGCCCACGGCGCGAGTGTGCGGGAGATCGCCGTCGTCGCTGCCGCCTACCCGGTCGTCTGGGGCGGCGGCCAACTTGCGACCGGCTGGCTCTCCGACCACACGGGCAGGAAGCCACTGATCGCCGCCGGCATGATCGTCCAGGCGGGCGCGCTCGGCTTGCTTGTCGCCGGTAACGGCGCCTTCGCGCCTTCGCTCGCCGCGGCGCTGGCCCTCGGCGCCGGCACGGCGATGGTCTACCCGACGCTGATCGCCGCCGTCTCCGACGCGAGCCAGCCGCGTGACCGAGCGCGCGTCATCGGCGTCTACCGCTTCTGGCGCGACTTCGGCTTCGTGCTTGGCGCGCTGATCGCCGGCATCGGCGCCGATACGACCTCAGCGAAAACCGCGATCCTGATCGTCGCTGCGCTCACCGGCGCCAGCGGCCTGGTCGTTGCCGCAACGTCCTGGCAGCCGCGCACTGCGCTTCGGGCCGCCCCGGCCCCCTAAGAGAAAGAGCTTGACCTGTGAACTGGGGGCTAGCGAGAAGCATCGCTGGGCTATGACGTAGGCCTCGCTGTACCGCATCATGCCGCGTGTGCGGCGTGATCTTCCGTCCGGAACCGTCACCTTTCTCTTCACTGACGTGGAGGGGTCGACGCGGCTCTTGCACAAGCTGGGCGCGGAGGCTTTCAGCGCGGCCTTGCTAGAGCACCGGCTGATCTTGCGCCAGACCTTCGCCCGTCACGGCGGTGTCGAAGTGGACACGCAGGGTGACGCGTTCTTCTTTGCGTTTCCGACGGCCGCCGGGGCAGTGGATGCGGGTCTCGAGGCACAAGAGGCTCTGGGCTCAGGGACGATCCACGTGCGCATGGGCATCCACACCGGAAGCCCCCACCTCTCGGAGGAGGGTTACGTCGGGCAGGACGTGCACAAAGGAGCACGGATCGCGGCGGTCGGCCACGGCGGTCAGGTGCTGCTGTCGGAGGAGACGCGCGCCTTGGCTGACGTCGAGGCGACCGACCTCGGCGAGCACCGCCTGAAGGACTTCGCCGAAGCAGTCTCGATCCAGCTTGGCGCGAAGCACTTCCCGCCGCTCAAGACGATCTCAAACACCAACTTGCCCCGGCCCGCGAGCTCGTTCGTCGGCCGGGACCGCGAAGTCGAGCAAGTTGTCGCACTTCTCCAGAACAGCGCCCGCCTGCTCACGCTGACGGGACCCGGGGGTTCGGGCAAGACCCGCCTTGCGATCGAAGCTGCGGCCACGCTAGTACCAGAGTTCAAGGCGGGTGTCTTCTGGGTCGGCCTCGCGCCGCTCAGAGACCCAGCGCTCGTAGCCGACACGATTGCCCAGACACTCGGCGCGAAGAACGACCTCGCCGAGCACATCGCACAGCGCGAGCTGCTCCTTCTGGTGGACAACCTCGAGCAGGTAGTCGAGTCCGCGCCGGACCTCGCAACGCTCGTCGAAACGTGTCCCAATCTCAAGCTGCTCGTCACGAGCCGTGAGCTGCTTCGAGTCAAGGGCGAGGTCGAGTACCCAGTCTTACCGCTTGTCGAACCGGACGCGGTTGAGCTCTTCTGCACCCGGGCACGAACAGAGCCGGACGACACCGTGCGTGGGCTCTGCGGTGCGCTCGACAATCTGCCGCTCGCGCTTGAGCTCGCCGCCGCTAGGGCGAGCGTGCTCTCACCGAAGCAGATGCTGGAGCGGCTCTCGAAGCGCCTCGACCTGTTCAAGGGCGGCCGCGGCGCCGATCCGCGCCAGCAGACACTCCGGGCGACGATCGCTTGGTCGCACGAATTGCTCTCCTACGAGGAGCAGCAGCTGTTCGCGCGGCTGGCGGTCTTCGCCGGCGGCTGCACCCTCGAGGCTGTGGAGGAAGTCGTGGAGGCCCAGCTCCACACGCTCCAGTCGCTTGTCGACAAGAGTCTCGTCCGCCACACGGAAGAGCGCTTCTGGATGCTGGAGACGATACGCGAGTACGCGGCCGAGCAGCTCGAAGACTCGGGTGAGGCCAACCAACGGCGGCGGCAGCACGCGGAGTGGTTCCTGGCGCTCGCCGAAGACGCGTATCCGCATCTACGCGGAAGCCCAACGGAGTGGCTCAACCGACTGGAACGCGAACACGACAACCTCCGCGCGGCCCTCGACCGGCTGGAAGCCTCGGGCGAAACCCAGCTCGCTCTGCAGTTGGCAGGGGCGCTCTACCGGTTCTGGTACCTGCGGGGCCACTTCGCGGACGGCCGGCCTCGGCTGGACCGCCTTCTCGACATCGACGCGAATCGCACTGCGGCCCGCGCCAGGGCGTTGAACGGAGCAGCCGTGATGGCCGGCAGCACGGGAGATCCTGTGACGGACAGGCTGCGGAGCGAGGAGGCGCTCGCTCTGCATCGCGAGCTTGGTGATGCGTGGGGCATCGCCTACTCCGTCTTCTCGCTCGGGATGGCCGCAACCGAGGAGGCTGACTGGACAGCTCGGCGAGGAACACTACGCATTGGTCGCGGCCGACGGCCTCGCGTGGATATCCCGCGAGCTCGGTGATCTCGAACGCAGCCGTGCCGGACACGAGGACGTCCTGCGCCAGGCGCGCGCGCAGCACGACTGGGCAATCGCCGCGTCCGAGCTCGACCAGCTGGCGCAATTCGCCCGCGACGAGGGCCGGATTGACGATTCCCTGTCGATGCTGGCTGAATCTCTCCGCATCACGCGCGACCTCGAGATGCCCGGCCTGATCGTCGAGAATCTCTCCCGCCTCGCCGAAACCCTTGCGGTCGCAGGGCGAGCGGAGACCGCCGCCCAGCTGCTCGGTGCCGCGGAGGCTTTCCGCGAGGAGATCGGCGGCAGCCATTCCTGGGTCATAGACGTGAACGAGAAGACGCTGACGCAACTGCGCACGCAGCTACATGACGCAACTCTCGATGAAGCCCGCGAGCACGGCCGGAGACTCACGGTCGACGAGGCCGTCGCCTTCGCTCTCGAGCCTTAGGAGCGTTTGGCGAAAAGACGCCTGCGCGCGAAGCTCGTCACGGTGTAGCCAGCGCCCGCAATCCCGGCCATAGCAACCCCGACGATGTTCGTCGTGACGCAGGTTCGGCAGGCGTTGCAGCAGACGGTGGCCATCGGGGCGTTCTCGCCGTACTTCCCGGCAGCCTGTGCCACACGTCCCGTCCACATCGTCTTCATGGCACTCACTCTAGTCGTGTTCAAGGTGCTCGACCGTTGCACTCGAACTACGAGCTCCGCGAAAGTGTGCGCGCCCCGTCGCCGCTGGGGGTGAGAACATGACCCACCGAGACCGACCGAGATGCGAGCTAGGCGGATGTTGCTGAAAAGCGCGTAACGACGCGGTTCTACCCGACCGGCCGAGACGTGCCGAGGCTCTCGCGCCAATCTCATAATCCGTTGGTCCCTGGTTCGAATCCAGGCGGGCCCACTCCGAAACCCACTGACTATCCCGAAATTTGAATGGCTGTGATCGAGGAGCGGAACTTTCGCGGACACTTTTGCGGTCATTCCCGTCAGACTCCGAAGTCAGCGGTTGTTTTCTGACCGGGCGGCCCCATACTCCACGGGTTGTCTCTGGGAACCGGCGGTCGGAGGGGATCATGAGTGAAGGGCCGAACGAACCGGAGCACATTCCATCGCCCGAGCAGCGGCGGCGGAACAGGGAAATAGCGAGAGGGGCGGCGGCGCCCGGCGTGGTCTTCGACGGGAACTTCGTGAGTATCCAGTGTAAGGGCTTCGTGGCACGAGCCACCATCGGCAAAGGGGAAAAGCGGATACCCCTCGCGAGCATCGCCGCGGTCCAGTGGAAGCAGGCCGGCCCCATGGTTAACGGCTTCATTCAGTTCACGGTGCCCGGCGGCAAGGAGCGCCGCTCGTCTTTCGGGAAGCAGTCGCACGACGCGATACGTGACGAGAACTCGGTGATGTTCACAAAGGCGCAGATGCCTGCATTCGAGAAGCTCCGAGATGCGATTGAACAAGCGATCGTCACGCGCTCCGCTCCGCAGAGCGCAGTTGCGGCACCGGCCAATGTGCCCGAGCAGATCCAGCAGCTCGCGTCACTTCGGGATCAAGGCATCCTCAACGATGCCGAGTTCGACGCGAAAAAGGCCGATCTGCTCTCAAGGATGTAGGCCCGCCGCCTCCATCGAATTGAACGGATCCTAAACTCTGAGCCCTGCAATGTCGGGTCGCCGATACATAGGAAAGAGCGGAAGCACATATGAGGCGCTTGAGCACATTGGCCCAGGTGACTTCGGTGCAGTCGAGCGTGTACGAGACGAAGACGGAAACGAGTTCGCGATCAAGACCCTTCACCTCGGTTTCGATGCTGGGGTGCTCGAGGCCGAGACCGAGAACCTGCGCCGAGTACAGCACGAGAACGTCGTCGGATACGTCGATCACGGGGTTGACCCTGAGCCCTTCCTGGTAATGGAATTCGCGGATGGCGGGACGCTCAAAGACTTCATTGACGCGGCGGTGCAGGCGGGAGAGCACTTCCCGATGGCAACGCTTACGGATTGGGGGAAGCAATTGCTTCGTGGCTTGGCGGCGGTTCACGAGGTTCTCCTGCATCGCGATCTCAAGCCTGCGAACGTCCTTTCCAAGACAACGTTCTTAAGATCGCGGACTTCGGCATGACACGACTGGTTGAGGCGTCGACCAGAACGGAAACGCTCAAAGGCGGTGGAACTCCGATCTATATGCCGCCTGAGGGATGGGCCGGCCTACGGGGCCAACTCCGACCCCCGCCTACGACCTCTACTCGATCGGCGTAGTCTTGTACGAGCTTGCAACTCTGCAGGTTCCTTTCACGGGTAGCCGCGAAGATCTGCGCCATGCGCATCTTTTCATGGAGCCGCGCAGCCCCAGGCAGCTTCGCAGCGATCTCTCACCCGCCTTCGAGCGTCTGATCCTTCAACTCTTGCGTAAAAGCCCGAGTGACCGGGGCGCTTCGGCGGAAGATGCATTGCAGCTACTCGATTTGGTTACCGCACAAGAGGACGGTGCGCAGACCGACACCTCAGACGTCATCACCAAGCTTCAAGAAGAAGCGTCTAGCCTCATGCGCAAGGCAGCCGAACGCGAGGCAGAGTCGGCGCGTGAGCGCCAAGTACTTGAAACCGAGCGCGAGCTTGTCGCGCAAGCCAATACCAAACTTGACGAGATCGTTATCAAGGCTCGCGACATCGTCGCGCAGAATGTCGCGCCCCTTCAGCTCCACAGCGAAAATCGCTCGTTCAGTCTCGACGAATCCCCGCGAACTCTGAACATAGCGTTTCATGCAACGTCCGATCCCGGGGTCTTCCGAGGAGGGAATGTTCCTGGAAAGATCGTCGCCTTTGGAAATGTGGCGATCAACGAAGGCCGTCCTGCAATTGCAGGCGCGAACCTCGTTGCATTCGTGCGCGAAGACGCTCCCTGGGTGATTCACCTTCAAGAGATCCAGCTGAGAAACATGGCTCTTGTCGCTTCGCCGATGCGGGGATACGAACCGTTTTTTCTCACTTCCAATGAACTTGGGCAGCATGGCGCATGGCTCTGGGGTGGGGCCATGCACGTCTATACGGCGAACCATCGAGAGCTAACCGTCGAGGCGCTCACCGAGTGGTTCGCCCTTCTTCTCCCTAGCTAGCCTCCACCGCTCGCGAGGGCGTAAACCTCCGCCAGTAGGATTCTCCCAAGCCGTCGCCCCAGCGATCGGAAAGCCGCGCTGGCCGCTCACCTACTCGCCCGTCTACATGAAAGAGGCTGCGCCTTGGGGGCCGCGCGAGATTAGCAGACCACACTGTTTTTGCGGAGCGCTACCGCGACCGGCTCGAAAGGATCGGGGTCGATCGTTTCGTCTGGCGCTTCGCCGAAGATTTCCGAGGCGCACGAATGGACGCGGGTTGGTGTTCTTGTGCTTCGAGCCGCCCGGCGTTTTCTGCCACCGTCGCCTGCTTGCGTTCTGTCTCGAGGACCAGACCGGCCAGCACGTTCCCGAGCTAGTAACTGGTGGCGAACGGCGCTTACAATTCGCCGAGTGAGGAAGGCGAGAATCGTCTGCGCCGCGGTCGTTCTCGCGGCGTCCGTCGTAGGGGCGGTGTGGGTGTACACGTACCGCGTGTGGACCGTATATGGCTATGTCGTCTACAGCGGTCAGGCTGGCTACCACTTCCACGCCACCGGGGGCGGCAGGGAAACGGCGTGGTGGAGCGCACCCGCATCCGTTGGTCTCGTCTTCCTCGGTGTGGCAATAGCACTGTGGCTGCTACCTGGGCAGAGGAGCTTGATGAGGCGTTTCACCGATCAGTTCGCGAAGGGCAACAAGATCATCCTCGATCGCTAGTGACTTGGTAATGGAGCCTGGGTCTCCCGAGCCCAAGGTCGTTCTTCATTTGCCTGAAACGCGGCGAGACTGGCCGCGACCTATCCAAGCCTTCATTGTGGTTGCACTGATCCTCTACGCCGACGCACTGAGACGAATGCTTGCGTGGGGATTCAAGCGCTTGCTGCGCTGAGATTTCGATCCAGCGACGACTTCAGTCAGCAGCCTTGGAACGAAAAGATGTTCATGCCTTGGGAGCCCGGCGCGACGTCGACTAGCACTACCGTCCCGACCGGCACTCGTACTCCGGCTACTGGTGTCACGGCGGCAACGGTGCCGTATGGCGGCGATCCGATCGTGCTGGCCAACCTCGGTTCTGCGCATAGCCCCCGCGCCGATAACACGATGGATGCCCTTATCAGCCGCGAGGCCTACGACGTAAGGGACGCTCACCATCTCTGGCTTCGATTTGCTCGCGCCGCAGCCGGAGACGAGTGCTCCTACGGCAACAACGAGCAAGACAAACCTCACGGCAATTGGTATCGGCATCCTTTCCGGAGAACGCAAGCAACCGGCGACCCGAATCGCGGACAATTTATTGTCACTCGAGCGCAGAACGATGCTTTCTGGTGCGCCCAACGAGAAAGTGGTCGCGTTTCTCCCTCGAAATCCTGACACCGACCGCAGCCAGACGCAGCCGGGTGCAGACCCCGACACCCTCATAATCCCTTGGTCCCTGGTTCGAATCCAGGCGGGCCCACTATGAAATCCCTGGATCTGGCGACTTCGATACTCCCCATTCCGCTCGCCATCGTCGGCATGAAGGTCTTCGTCCCCCGCAGCGAACGTCGAACGTTCGAACAAGTCGAGAGGGGCGAACGTCGAGCATGGACGCTTGCCGGTCGGCTTGCGCGCCGCGGCGTCACGCCAGAGCAGATGCGGCGGGGAGACAGCAGCTAGGAGAACCAGTTTGCGGTCATCGGAGCAGGGATACTCCGATCATGCGCGTGTGGGTGCTGATCGAGATTGGCGACACGCAAGCAATCGACGCCTGCCCCGGTTCCTTGATCTCGGTCTTCCGGCCCTGCCCGGGCAAACGACGTCGCGACAGAATCCTGCTCGACTAGATCTTATAGCCAAACTCGGCGGCGAGCCGTTCTTCATCACGATGTTTCCACCGGCCGTCGTGCAAGCCGTGTCGGTCAACCCACGGCTCATGCGCCCACGAGTCAGGACGACTTCTTCTTGTCGATGAAAAGCTCGGCTCCGAGGTGACCGACGAACTGCCCGTCACGGATGATGTCGTGGCGTGGGAGTACAAGCTCGAAGTCCGAGAACGTCACCGGCACGTTGCCGGTGTTGCGGTACTCCAAGACGAAGTGAGGCATCGCCCCGAAGCGATTGAGTCGCGCTCGGGCAGATACCCCGCGCTGATCTCGTAGCTCGGGCGGTCGAGGACACCGACGGCGCGGAGGCTGAGCCAGACGCCGAGGAGCAACGCGATCAGGCCCGCGATGCTGCCGACGTCTTGGAGCACGTTCCAGAAGGTAGTGCTGGCCAGAACTGCTGCGATCGAGAGGACGAGTGCCATGGCTTGATCGGGGAGATCGCTCACGCCCAGATGTTAGGGAGTGGACAGCGGTCAACGTCACTCCTAAAGTGCGCCGGACCCGTCGCACGGCTGGCCGAGAAGACGCGATGTTCAAGCGCAGCGATCACTACCACTCGTCCGCCTCATTCCTCTGCGTTGCAACTGCCGCGCTGGTCCTGATTTCTGGCTGCGGGCACGGGAGGAAGCCGGAGACTTTCGTCGTCCAGCTGAGGGCCGTGCCTGCTCCTGACCATCTCGTGACCACGCAGGATCTCAACCGTTCCGCCTCGATCATGCGCAAGCGCCTGCGAGAGCTTGGCGTTCCAGACGCCAAAGTGCACATCGAGAGCCGTGACGTGATCGCGATCGAATTGCCGAAGGGCGCAGCCACGAATATCCGCTTTGCCACTAAGACTGCGCTACTCGAGTTCTACGATTTCGAGGCAGTCCTTGCGGGTCCGTCTGTCGCGCCCGGTCTGTCTCGATTGCCAATCGCGAAGCCGAGCCTCACCGCCCTCCTCGGCAAGGACCGGTCACTACCGGCAGGAGCCGTCGTAGTTAGCTGCAAGGTCGCCGACGGGACCTGCCTATCGGTTCAGCAGGTCACGACGAGCAAGGCGTTCTATCTCTTCAAGAACAAGCCGGCGATCACGGGCGCTGAGCTAGACCTATCCGGAACGCGCGCCGACATCGACCCACAGACGAACCGACCCGTGGTGCTGATGCAGTTCACGAACAAGGGCAAGAGGATCTTTCACGACATCACTCGCCCTGAGGCGCAGCGTGGGGCGCTCGCGTGCCAAGGTGCGAGCAAGGACCAGGACGTGCTGCGCTGCGCACAGCACTTCGCGATTGTCCTCGATCACGAGATCGTGTCGCTTCCCTACATCGACTTCGCGCGCAACCCGGACGGCATCCCAGGCGACAACGGAGTGCAAATCGACCTGGGCGAGAGCGGCTCACTCGGCGAGGCAAAGAAGCTCGCACGAGCAGTGCAGACCGGGGCGTTACCGCTCCAGTTCGTCAAGCTTCCGTAGCTGGCGCGTCAAGGAGGCAGGCCATGAACGTGAACTGGGAGCGCCTGTGGCGCAGTGCCCGTATCCAGTTCCTCCTCTTGTTCGTCATCGCTCTACGTCATCTACGGCAGTCAGCCGAAGGTGGGTGCGTCGGCGGAAAACTCGTCTCGTTTTACGACGGCGATCGCACGCGGATCCTGATTGCTACGTTCATCTTCGGTCTAGCGGTGCTCAACCTGCTCTGGTTTCGCCGCGGCGCTCACGAGCGCGTTGCGTGATGCCGGGCAAGGCGGTTGGGGGGCGGCGACTGCCTCCAGGCAGCCCTGGGCGTCGTCCTCTTCGTGCTCATCACGGTGGGCGCTGGGCTCGCGTATTCGATCGCCGGCTCCGGCAATAACCAGATCACATCTGGGCTCAGCGACCTTTCGTGGGTCTTAAGTGTTGCGTCGTTCCCGGCTGCGGTGTTGATCATGGCCGGGACGTTCGGCTCTGGCGGGCGGGAATAATCTCGAACATGTTTTTCTCGGCCGGGGTCGCCGCGGTCGTGCTTGTCCTGCTGTCCCGCAGCCGTCTGATCGTCGCGTTGCGACGTGTTCGAAGTCGCCTAGGGGCTGTGGAGCACCGAGCGCGACTCCACGCGCTCGTCGCGCCACTAGACGAGCCCGCTCCAGCGGCGTGAGCCCGGTGCTCCTGGTCGACTGCCGTCGCGGTCATGCCACAACAAAGCTTTGCGTTCTCTGCCGATTACAGCCCGACGCTGCCTGTCTTGTGCCGGTCTGTTTCCGCTCACTTGCAGTTTTTCGAACATGGGGCGCTCGAGGATTGCATTTGCTTGTGGCGATCTAGTGAACGGTATTGACCAGAACCCGCGGGTTTTGCAAAGGTGAAGTTTCGTGTTCGCGCCGCCGCCGTGACGCGACGGTCTCGGCAGTCGGAGGGGTTGACCCAACAGCCAGACGAACGGAGGTCGACATGGCAACAGTCGAAAGCGCAACCGAGGTCCGCCCCTTCCACGTCGAAGTACCGGAGGAGGATCTCGTCGAGCTCCGCAGGCGCATCGCCGCTACGCGGTGGCCCGAAAGGGAGACCGTCGCAGACGAGACACAGGGCGTGCAGCTCGCGACGATGCAGGAGCTCGTGCGCTACTGGGGCACCGAGTACGACTTCCGGAGGTTCGAGGCAAGGCTGAACGAGCTGCCTCAGTTCATCACGGAGATCGACGGCCTCGACATCCACTTCATCCACGTCAAGTCGCCGCACGAGAACGCGTTGCCGCTCATCATCACGCACGGCTGGCCGGGTTCGATCATCGAGATGCTGAACGTCGTCGGCCCGCTGACCGACCCGACGGCACACGGCGGCGACGCGGAGGATGCGTTCGATGTGGTCGTTCCGTCGATGCCCGGCTACGGGTTCTCAGGGAAACCGGCGGTTACCGGCTGGGACCCCGTCCATATCGCGGGTACCTGGATCGAGCTGATGAGGCGCCTGGGCTACACGCGATTCGTTGCCCAAGGCGGCGACTGGGGTGCGCAGGTCACGGATGTGATGGGTGCAAAGGCACCTCCGGAGTTGCTCGGCATTCACTCCAACATGCCCGGGACGGCTCCACCTGAAGTTGCGAAGGCGCTTGCGTCCGGCGGCCCGGCGCCGTCCGGTCTGTCAGCCGACGAGAATCGCGCCTGGGAGCAGCTGAACTTCCTCTATACGAAGGGAATCGGATACGCGACCGAGATGAATTTGCGCCCGCAGACGTTGTACGGGCTCGCAGACTCGCCCGTCGCCCTCGCCGCCTGGATGCTCGACCACGACGCGCGCAGCTACGAGGACATCGCACGGGCCTTCGAAGGCGATCCAGTAGGCAACCTCACACGAGACGAGGTCCTCGACAACATCACGCTCACCTGGGTGACGAACACCGGCATTTCTTCGGGTCGCCTCTACTGGGAGAACACGCTCGGCTTCTTCGACGTCAAAGGCGTCACGGTTCCGGCCGCCGTCAGCGTCTTCCCGGGAGAGCTCTATCAGGCCCCGCGGAGCTGGACCGAGCAGGCCTACCCCAACCTCATCTACTTCAACGAAGTCGACCAGGGCAACCACTTCGCGGCCTGGCAGGAGCCTGAACTCTTCTCCGAGGAAATCCGAGCGGCGTTCCGACCGCTCCGGGAGGCGGCGACGAACTGACGAGCGCCGCACCTACAGATACGACCAAGGCTGAGACGGACCCGTCGTTCGGCCCGCTGAAGCAGATCGATGCCGGCCTGCTGAACGTCGGCTATGCCGAGGCGGGTCCTGCCGATGGCCGCGCCGTCGTGCTTTTGCACGGCTGGCCATACGACATCCACAGCTACGTCGATGTGGCCCCGTTGCTGGCGGCGCACGGCTACTGGGTGATCGTCCCGTCTCTGCGCGGCTACGGGACGACGCGCTTTCTCTCGGATGAGACGTTCCGCAACGGACAGCAATCAGCCCTCGCCGTCGACACGATCGCCTTGATGGACGCACTCGAAATCGACCAGGCAATCGTTGCGGGTTTCGACTGGGGAGCGCGCACGGCGGACATCGTCGCGGCGCTCTGGCCCGAGCGCTGCAGAGCGCTCGTTGCGGTGAGCGGCTACCTGATCGGCAACCAGGAAGTCGGCAAGCTGCCGTTGCCGCCCGAAGCCGAGCTGCAGTGGTGGTACCAGTACTACTTCGCCACCGAGCGCGGCCGGGCGGGTTACGACAAGTACCTGCACGACTTTGCGAAGCTCATCTGGCAGACCGCTTCGCCGAAGCGGAACTTCGACGACGCGACCTTCGATCGCAGCGCGGCGTCCTTGGACAACCTGGATCACGTCGCTATCGCGATTCACAATTATCGCTGGAGACTGGGGCTGGCTGAAGGCGAGGCTGAATACGCCGAGCTGGAGCAACGGCTCGCCGAAGCACCGGTCATCACCGTGCCCACCATCACGCTCGAAGGTGACGCGAACGGTGCGCCCCATCCGGACCCGAGTGCCTACGCCGGGAAATTCTCGGGCAGGTATTCGCACCGCACGATCGAGGGCGGGGTCGGACACAACCTCCCTCAGGAAGCCCCGGAAGCCTTTGCCGAGGCCATCGTCGACGTCGACGCCTACTAACCAAGGAGCTCTCATGTCTGAAACAGCCACCGAGAACACGGTAGCCGCGGTTGACCAGGTACCAGCCGCGACGGGCGGCTAGCCATGGGGTCGACACGACTCACGGTCGACTTGCCCAGCGAAGGGCGGCTGCCGCCGTTCTCCGGTGCCACCGGCTGGCTGAACTCGCCGCCGCTCACAACGGACGAGTTGCGCGGGAAGGTCGTCCTCGTCGACTTCTGGACCTACAGCTGCATCAACTGGCTCCGCACGCTCGGTTATGTCCGCGCCTGGTCCGAGAAGTACGCGGATCAGGGCCTCGTCGTGGTCGGCGTCCACACGCCCGAGTTCCCGTTCGAGCGCGAAGTCGACAACGTCCGCCAGTCCGTGAAGGAGATGCGGGTCGAGTATCCGGTCGCGCTCGACAGCGACTATGCGATCTGGGAGGCCTTCAGCAACGCGTACTGGCCCGCCGTGTACATCGCCGACGAGAACGGACGAATCCGGTACCACCACTTTGGCGAGGGCGCATACGAGGAGTGCGAAAGGGTCATCCAGCAGTTGTTGCGCGAGGCCGGGGACGAAGGGATTCCCGACGATCTGGTCGTTGTCGCCGACGACGGTTTCGAGGCGCAAGCCGATTGGTCGAACTTGGAGTCACCAGAGACGTACCTCGGCTACGACCAAGGCCAGAACTTTGCGTCTCCCGGTGGGGCCAAGCTCGAGCAGGCACGCACGTATGTCGCGCCGGAGAAGTTGAAGCTGAACCAGTGGGCGCTCTCGGGGGACTGGACGGTTGAGAGGGGGGCGGGGGTGCTCGACGGAGCCGATGGGCAGATCGCGTTCCGCTTCCACGCTCGCGACGTCAATCTCGTCATGGGACCGCCTGCGCGAGGAACGTCCGTGCCGTTCACCGTGCTCGTCGACGGAGAACCTCCCGGCGCCGCGCACGGCCTTGACGTCGACGAACAGGGAAATGGAACGCTGTCCGAGCAGCGGCTGCATCAGCTGATTCGCGAGCGGGGGTCGATCACCGATCGCACGTTCGAGATCAGGTTCCTTGCTCCCGGTGTTGAGGCCTACTCGTTCACCTTCGGCTAGGGCGTCATGGTGATCCGAACCAGGTAGTCAACGCCTCGCGCAATCGGGTATCTGTGCCGTCCCCCACCCAGGCGACATATCCATCGGGTCTGATCAGCACGGCAGCGGGGGCTGCTACTTGGCCCAGCGCCGGAAGCTCCCAATCGCCGGCATATTTGGCGTCGATCGCCAACACTCGGTGTGCGTGTGCCCATGGGGAGATGTCGAAACCCCCCGGCTTGCTGAGGTTCAGAAGGACCGGGTGGGCGTCGTGGAGGAGGGTGAATACTCGCACCGTTCCACCGGGGGTGACCAGGTCGAGATCGGGCATGCGGCGTCCGAGCAGCGGGTGTCCCTCGCCCAGGTCGTAATGAATGTCCAGACCGGACATCATCGCGGCGAATCGTTTACGCGGCTCGTCCATGCTCAGCAGCTCGGACACGGTGTCGCGCAACGCCTCGATGCGATCGTCGGCGCGCATGAGCGCGGTCTGCGCCATCGTGTTGCGCAGCACGCGGGCAGCGACCGGGTGACGCTCGGGATGGTAGGTATCCAGGAGGCTTTCTGGCGATGTCCGGTTGACCACCTGGGCCAGCTTCCATCCCAGATTCACCGCATCCTGCACACCGATGTTGAGGCCCTGTCCACCGACCGGGGAATGCACGTGCGCCGCGTCGCCGGCCAGCAGGACCCGTCTGTCGCGGTAGGCCGCGGCCTGCCGAGTCATATCGGTGAACCGGGTGATCCAGGTGGGACTGTGGATCCCGTAGTCGGTCCCGTATACGGCGATGAGGCCCTCGCTGAGATCGCGCAGGGTGGGTTCGCTCGTGGGTCCGACGTGCGGTTCGGTCACCATGACCCGTACCGTCCCCCCATCCTTGTAGACCACCTCGCCGTCGCGGATCTCGTACTCCACCTTGCCCAAGG
>WNGD01000792.1_pt1 | contig 34480 bp, 29 predicted proteins | sample 5400671 | NCBI WGS metagenome assembly WNGD01 (sample SAMN13153369, study PRJNA577476) | soil metagenome | isolation source: 40 cm soil or saprolite under grassland replicate 2 | place: USA:California | collected 2016-06-15 | reverse complement strand
CCGTTTGAGCAAGGAGTGCGTCGGTATCGACAGCAGTCTCCGGCCATGGCTCTGGGGCTGACGGACCATCTCTGGTCGTTCCTGGAAGTGTTGACCTCCCGTGTTCCTACCACCTCTTAACAGGGTCACTACCGTATTTTGAGAATGGGCTGGATATTAGTGGTTTGTGTTTCAATGTGTTATACTATCAGAAAAATAATCAGCGTCTTATTAGTAGTAACCTTGGAATCCTTATAGAGTTAATCTGAAGTCTCGCAGGAGTATGTCTCGCCAATGAGCCGGAGCCACCCCAATCCCTACGAGGACTTTTACAGCGGTCCAGCGTGCGCGAAAACGTGTGCTGGGCGTTTTTTTTAAGGAGGAAACCGCACTCATGTCAGTAGAATATAATCCGAACGCTCTCGACGAAAAGTTTACCAAAGAAGGACTCACCTTCGACGATGTGCTGATCGTCCCCGCCGCTTCTTCCGTCCTGCCGCGCGATGTCTCCACCCAGACCCGCTTCACCCGTAAGATCACGCTCAATGTCCCCATCGTGAGCGCGGCTATGGATACCGTTACAGAGGGCCGGCTGGCGATCGCCCTGGCGCGCGAAGGCGGTATCGGCGTGATTCATAGCAACCTATCCATCGAAGAGCAGGCTCAGGAGGTCGATAAGGTCAAACGCTCCGAGTCGGGCATGATCACCGATCCGATCACGATGGAGCCGGACGCGTCCTTGCAGGAGGCGCTCAGCGCCATGCAGCGCTTTCATATATCCGGCATTCCTATCACGGAGAACGGCAAGCTGGTCGGTATCCTGACGAACCGCGATATCCGTTTTGAAACGAACGTCGATCGCCCCATCTTCGAACTGATGACGCGCGATCGCCTGATCACCGTTCCCGTCGGCACGACGCTGGAGCAGGCGCGCGACAGCCTGCACCGCTTCAAGATCGAGAAGCTGCCCGTGGTCGATGAGCACGGCATGCTCAAGGGCCTCATCACGATGAAGGATATTCAGAAGAAGATTCTCTATCCTCATGCCGCTAAAGATGAGTACGGTCGCCTGCGTGTCGCGGCTGCTGTGGGCGTGGGACCCGATAGCCTGGAGCGGTGCGCGGCACTCGTAGAAGAGGGCGTCGATGTGCTGGTCGTGGATACCTCCCACGCCCATTCGCATATGGTCCTTGAGACCGTCGCCCGCATCCACGATCGCTTCGGCAGAAAAGTTCAGCTCGTCGCGGGCAACGTTGTGACCGTCGAGGCGACCGAGGCGCTGATCCAGGCCGGCGTCGATGCCGTGAAGGTCGGTATCGGTGCCGGTGCGATCTGCACAACGCGCGTAATCGCCGGCATCGGCATGCCCCAGATCACCGCGATCTACGACTGCGCCCGCGTCGCCCACCAGTACAATGTCCCCATTATCGGCGACGGCGGCATCCAGTATTCCGGCGATATCGCCAAGGCCATCGCCTCTGGCGCCGATACTGTGATGCTCGGTAGCCTGTTGGCGGGCGTCGATGAGAGCCCCGGCGAGCTTATTATCTCGCATGGTGAGCGCTTCAAGGACTATCGCGGCATGGGCTCGGTCGGCGCTATGAAGCAGCGCCGCTACAGTAAGCACCGCTACTTCCAGGGCGACATGGACGAGTCCCATCTGATCGCGGAGGGTATTGAGGCGCGCGTCGCTTACAAGGGCCTGCTCGGCCCCGTGGTCTACCAGCTCGTCGGCGGCCTGCGCCAGGCAATGGGCTACGCCGGTGCCGCAACGATCAAAGATATGCAGGAGAAGACGAGCTTTGTGCGCATCACGAGCGCGGGCCTGCGTGAGAGCCATCCCCACGATGTGATCGTTACAAAGGAAGCCCCTAATTACGGCACGAAGAGCAGATAAATAGGCCGGGCGACTTTTCTAGGTCGCCCGGCCCTTCGCGTGCAGCCGTTTTCAGGTAGCTTCTTCTCTACTATTGGCGTACTATGCTCGCTTCTCGTCTATCCTGCTCTTCGGTCACGGAGGTTTGCAGTACATCCAGGAAGGCCGTGACGACCTCTGGATCGTACTGGCTCCCGGCGCAGCGCAGCAGCTCAGCGCGTGCCTCGTCAGGAGATTTTGGCTCCCGATAGACGCGCTGTGATGTCATGGCATCATATGAGTCGACGACGGAGAGGATGCGCGCCTCGATCGGAATATCGCCCTGGCTTATCTGGCGCGGATACCCACAACCGTCCCATCGCTCGTGGTGCGCACCGACGATTGACGCAAGGACCTTGAAGATGCCGCCTGCCTGCGCAAGGATGTGCTGCCCAACTTCGGGATGCAGGCGCATGATTTCCCATTCTTCTGTGGTGAGCTTCCCCGCTTTATGCAGGATGGTATCGGGTACGGCGACCTTGCCGATATCGTGGAGCAACGAACCAAGCCGCACGAGATGACATTGCTCCTCCGAAAGCTGCAATCTGTGCGCCGTCTCCTCAGCCAGGTCCGGCAGGCGGTGTGCATGATTGCTTGTTTCTGGATCATGGGCGTATGCCATTGCCGTGAGCGCCCGCAGCGTCGAAAGCTCGTCTTCGCGGTGACTGACCTCCCGTACGACATCATCTTGTATTTCTCCATTAGCGACGCAGACGCGATTGCGCCCACATCGTTTTGCCTGATACATTGCTGCATCGGCCTGCTTAATGAGTTCCTCGCGTGTTGTTCCGTGCAGCCTGTAGACCGCAACACCTATGCTGGCCGTGATGGTCAGGGATATCGCGGAAGAGTTCTTTTCCTCCTGCCACTGATACGGATGAGAACTGATGGCTAATCTCAAGCGTTCCGCAGTGTGAACTGCGCCATCCAGGTCCGCGTCGACCAGTAGAACGGCAAATTCTTCGCCTCCGTAGCGACCAACAAAGTCCTCCAGGCGTAAAGTGGTCTTCAATCGCTGCGCCATTTCGCGCAGTACCGCGTCTCCGCAGCGATGACCCCAGGTGTCGTTGAAGCGCTTGAAATGATCTATGTCCAGAAAGAGGACGGCACATGTTCCCTGCGTGCGATGTAGGCGCGCTATCTCCTCGTCGAAGCGGCTTATGACGGCGCGATGATTGGGCAGACTGGTAATTGCATCGGTAATCGCAGCTTTGGCCTGCTCTCGATAGAGACGATCCACCTCAGCAAGCAGGATCTGCTGCTGTTGCACCGATATTTCCTGTTCGCTGTATGCCTCTTGCAAACGAGCGTGCAGCTCCTTCTCGCGCTCGTTGGTGTGGCGCAGTTCGCTGATTACCGCCTGCATACGTGGAACCTCGCTGCACAGCCAACTCACGACTATCGCGACAAATGGAACGATCAGGACTAGCATTGCCCAGCGATGCGGTGGAATACTGTCGGGTAGCCATGAGCTGGTTATCGTACTCCAGGCCCCTATCAGGCATGCCACGATGCCTGCTATCCCCATGCTCAATACGAGAGCCCATTGGCCTCTTGTAACCTGCACTGATTGCTCCAACAGTTTGCCTTTCCTCTGCTTCAAAACCAGGAAGAAAGGGAGCAAGCACATCTCTATCGTTGAGAGTATCCACAGTATAGCCGAACCTGCTTGCAGCACGTAGAAGATCTCAGCGGCAAGCTCGGACGGTTCGACCGTTGTGGTGAAGATGGTCGGTATGACAATATAGGAAAAGATTGTGGTTAAGCCAACAATGACTGCCAGGACGACGATGCTTCGTAGAGGCACTCCCCAACGATTCAGCTTGAGCAGCGATGCCGGCAGGTGGCGGTTGTGCGCCATTACTACTAAGAGGCGTGAGAATGTGAGCAGGTAGGCGATGGTAATAGCGACCTGCCCGCATATCAGCATCCAGGCAACCGCTGTACCAGCCTGGTTGCCAAAGACGATCTGTACCGCTTGAATGTTGGCCGCCATCGTTCCCGCCTGCTGTGCTGGCACAACGACCATCACGCCGAAGGTACCGAGAAGATAGGCTGCCGAAACGAACGCGGTCCCCCACCAGACAAAGCGATCACTACGCCTTTTGGCGACACTTCCGCCGCGGACCTCAGCGCTCATAATAAAGGGGACATCCATGCCGAACAGCGCGAGAATGATCAGACCATAAACGGCGAAGCTGCTGTTCCCCATCTTCAGGAGATGCGGAACCGAGAGTGAGACCTGCGCTGCGTGTCCCGCCGCCAGCCACCAGGCGCCCGCCAATCCTATCAAGAGAAACGCCGCGAGGTACAGCGCCGTGAGCAAAAACAGGATGCGCTTGAGCAGGCGCATTGGCAGGCAAGTAATCGTTGCCGTTACGAGCAGCGCAAAGAGAATGCCCAGACCCTGCTCATTCGGCGTCACAAACCACGTAGGTACGAGATACTGGAGAAAGATGAGGCAGCCCTGCACCGTTGAGACGACGGCGAGCACACCGGCTAACCAGATGCTAAAAGCAAAGATGGAGGCCCACTGCGTCCCCAGCACGCGCACGGTCCACAGATAGTGCCCTCCAAATCCGGGGAAGCGCCTGGCAAGCCATTGCGCAACGTAGGCACAAGGGATCAGGCAGGTGCACACTCCGATAATCCAGACGAGGAAGACGCCTGGTCCGCCAAACTGGACTCCATTCACGTTCGAAATGAATAGTAGGATAAGGATGAAAAGAACCGTAAGATCTCGTGTGGTGAGAACTGCTGGTGCTATCTTTTGTCTATCTTCGTCTCTTGCCACCACTTCGTCCGCTGCACCTGCCGCAGCATCGATAGGTGACGTGGGGTGGAACGCACGTTGAAGGAACATACTCGTCTCCTGGTCCAGATGCCGAAGCATCACTCGCGTACGATGAATATCAGACCACCGGGTGGCCTTACTTATTCTTATCGGCAACTGAATCAGGATCAGTATGTTCAACTAAGCGATATACATCATTTTGTTTATGCCAGGAACGCAAACAATTCGTCCCACGGATATGGACCCGGACAAAAACTTCGCTGCACCGGGTCCATCGAATAGTGCCCCGTTATTCCCCCCTGGCTATCCGCCCACCGCTTTGGAATATTGTGGCGATCACAGATGTACTGCACCAGCTCGAAACTCACCTGCTTCTGTACCTCCGTCAGCTCGTCGGAGTTGTCCCGCGCCAGCTTGACGTGCTCAATAGAGATCGTGACGTAGTTAGGATTCAGGCTCCGCGACCACCATGCATCATGCCCCTCCGTCACACCACCGTTGGCCCATGCCGCATTTTCCTCATCCACCGTTTGGACTACTACTCCATCCCTCCCGATGATGTAATGCGTCGCCACATCCGCGCGCTGAAAATAGTACCCCACCTCCTCCGCGCTGCCAAATCCCGCCGTTCCATGTATAATGATCCAACGGGGCGCGTGCCCCGCGCGTCCAGGAAAGTAGTTGTTGGAGGGTATCCATAACCTGTCCGGTTCATCCATATATTTATTTCATCCTTTCCTGTAGTGCGGATACAATACGTATATATGCTCTCATCTCACGTTCATAATTAATGACGCCAATGAGAAATGTAGATATCTTAACTTTACACTAGCCAGGATGTCCCATGCCATTGCGCCTATCGTGCGCATAAGTTAGAATAACAGAGGTCAAGCTCTCTGAACATATTACACAAATGGTAGCCTTCAACGGGGAGGAATACATGGTTGATCTAAAACAAACGTTGAGCCGCTTCTTGTCGATCCCTGGAGTGCGACAAGCCATCCTGGTTGGTCGGGATGGCCTGATGATCGAAGGTTTGACACGCGATGGCAAGGAAGATATGGAGGCGGTGGGGGCTATCACAACCACTGGTTTAAGCACAGCTGAGGCGCTCGGACAGGAGATCGCACGCGGCAGCGTCGTCGGTGTCCTTATGGAATATGAGCAAGGACTGGTCAGCGTCGATCCCCTGGGCGAATTCGCCCTGATGGTTACTCTTTTTGATAATGCTTCGAATATCGGTCGCGTCCGCCACCTGGTCAAGGCGAGTCGTAACGAGATTTTAGAGGCGCTCGATATAGCGTAGATGGTATAGTAAGATAGTATTTACTAACAGAAAAACACTTTATGCTAGGCGTGTAGACGGAGGGCGGCGCGTCCATGGAACAACTGACGAACCTTGTGATAGCGGATCGTGAACTTGCTTCTATTACAACGGTGCTTGCAAAACTTATGAATGATACAAATGCGACTTCTGCGATGCTCATCGACAAAAGTGGCCAGGTGGTCGCGGTGCAAGGGGCCGGAACCAGGCGCAATTCCACGACTCTGGGAGCATTGCTGGCCGGCGTCTTCTCGTCTTCGCGCGAGGTCGCCAGATTGCTCGACGAGAAAGATTTCCGCAATATCTTTCAGCAAGGGGTGCAGGAGAATATCTATACGTCGATGATCGAGGAACAATGGCTGCTCGTCATTATCTTCGATAAACTGACGCATATTGGTCTGGTCAAGGTCCTCTCGAAAAAGTCGTCGGACGAACTCTGTCGCGTCCTGGAACGCGTACGTAGTGATACGACGCATAGGAAAGCTTCTGTGCTCAATTTACAATTTCGCTCGTCCGTTGAGGATACCATCGACCTGCTCTTCCGGGATTAGAGGACCTGGCACCTATGGCGCTGATCAATATCGCTAGTCATGAGATCCATTGCAAGATCGTCTATTATGGCATTGGCTACTGCGGCAAAACAACAAATCTACAGCATGTGTTTAAGAGCATCAACCCGAATGCACGCGGCGAGATGCTCTCTATCGCGACGGAGACGGAGCGCACCCTGTTCTTCGATTTCTTGCCGCTCGACCTGGGTACGGTCCACGGATTCCGCACACGCTTCCATCTCTATACCGTGCCCGGCCAGATCCTCTACGAGCGCACACGCCTCGCCGTCCTCAATGGCGCTGATGGCATCGTCTTCGTGGTCGACTCGCAGTCCGAAAAGTTCGAAGAGAATGTGCAAAGCATCGCCGAACTGGAGGTGAATATGCGCCGCCTCGGCAAAGATATGAGCACCTTTCCGTTCATTATTCAGTGGAATAAGCGTGATATGCCGACCGCTCTGCCTGTTCACCTGCTCGATCGCTATCTCAATCGTCGCCGCGTGCCAGGCTATGAAGCGATCGCCTCGGATGGCCGGGGCGTCTTCGCTACCCTGCGCGCCATTAGTAAAAGCGTTATGGCGCAGCTCTAGCCATGCTCATCTTCGGTCTCGATTTCACCAGCGCGCCCAATCGCCGCAAGCCAATCACCGTCGCCCGTTGCCACCTGGATGGTGCCCGACTTAGCGTCCAGTCGTGTTTGTCCCTCTTCGATTTTGCGGCCTTCGAAGCCTTTCTCCGCCTGGATGGTCCCTGGATCGCGGCCTGCGATTTCCCCTTCGGTCAGCCACTTAAGCTCATCAACAATCTCGGCTGGCCTCAGAGCTGGGAGGGCTACCTCCAGTTCGTCTCCACCATGAGCAAAGCTCAGTTTGTGGATATCATCACCCACTATTGTGCCACACGACCCGCCGGCGACAAGCTCCACTCGCGCGCGACCGACCTGCTCACGGGTGCCATCAGCCCCATGATGCTCTACCGCATCCCCGTTGGCAAGATGTTCTTCGAGGGCGCACCGCGCTTGCTCGCCTCCGACCTGAACATCCTTCCCTGCCACCCTACGACCAGCGGCAGAACCGCTCTCGAAGGCTACCCCGCCCTCGTCGCCCGCCGCTGGCTCGGCAGGCGCTCGTACAAAAGCGATGACCATCAGAAACAGACTCCCGCGCAGTTGCTCGCCCGCCGGGATCTCCTCGCAGCCCTGCAATCGGATGCGTTGATGGCTGCGTATGGTATCCAGCTCGATCTGAGCCCGGAGTTGGGAGAAGCTCTTGTTAGTGATCCGATGGGCGACCGTCTCGATGCTGTCCTGTGCGCCATCCAGGCCGCATGGGCGTATAACCAGCGTGCCAACAACTACGCGATACCCGCCGGTCACGCGCTTGAAGGGTGGATTATTGATCCAGGCAATAGGAGCGAGAATCAGGTCTGAGAATAGCTGAGCTCGACCCACCAGAGTGGGATAAGGTCTTCAACAGGTTACTCAACACATGATATACTATCAGGGTATGTAACCCTTCTATACCAAAAGTTGCCCAACATATGGTATGCGCCACCTGACATGAGGAGATTACATTATGGGAAGGCAGCGTCTTCCAGTTGTCTCCGAGAACTGCTTGCTCTTGTTGGATGAAGGAGAAGGGCAACCTACCTCAATCCTCATCGAATCGGAGGCCTGGTATCATTGGCTAGCTACTGAAAATAATCGATCCTTTACCTTTCGGCATGCTATGGGTGCGTTCACCGTTCGGCGAGAGCGCAAACGCCATAGCTGGTACTGGTATGCTTACCATAAGCATAACGGGAAATTGCATAAAGCCTACCTGGGGAAGTCGGAAGAAATGACGCTGCAGCGGCTTAACTGTGTCGCAACTGCGTTGGCGGGCCAGGACAATGATGATGAAGCGTTGGTTGGAGATCCCTTTGCTACATCTACCCTGTTCCACCAGGAGAGAATGTCCACTTCAGATCAAGTAGCCGAAGATGAGCTTCTAGTGTCCAGAAGAGACTTCTTGAAGACGGCTGCAGCTCTTCCGGTCTATCTCACACCACTGCTTGGGCGTGAACAAGAAGTACAGGAAGTATTTTTGCTGCTTCAACGTCCAGAGGTACGCCTCTTGACGCTCACCGGACCTGGTGGCATCGGCAAGACGCGTCTAAGTGTGCAAGTAGCAACGCATCTGGCAGAGTACTTCACCGATGGTGTCTACTTCGTTCCGCTTGCCTTGGTCAGTAGTCCTGATCTGGTTGTACCAACAATTGCTCAAGTGCTTGGACTGAGAGAGGTCGGTGATTGGTCGCTCTCAGAGCGCCTGAAAGCCTACCTGTGTGAACGACATCTCCTGCTGCTGGTAGATAACTTTGAACATGTGCTACTGGCAGCGCCCAGACTTGTAGAACTTCTGACAAGCTGTCCTGGAATCAAAATCCTCGTGACCAGCCGGGCGGTATTGCGCATTCGTGGCGAACATAAGTTCCTGGTTTCACCGCTGGCCCTGCCCGACCTCAATCAGCTCCCTGCTCATGAATCTCTCTTACAGTATGCAGCAATTGAGCTATTTATGCAGCGAGTATGGGCGATCAAGCCCGACTTCCAGTTGACCCCTGCCAATGTGCGTCCCATTGCAGAGATTTGTGTGAAAGTAGATGGTTTACCGCTGGCACTTGAATTGGCGGCAGCCAGAATCAGATTATTCTCCCCACAGGTGCTACTGGCACGTTTAGAGGATCAGCTGCGTCTCCTCACCTATGGTGCGAGCGAAGTGTCAGAGCGGCAGCAGACGCTGCGCAATACTATCAGATGGAGCTACGAGCTGCTATCTTCTGCAGAACAGCACCTGTTTCGGCGCTTATCCGTCTTCGTCGGCGGCTTCACAGTAGAAGCTGCGGAGTATTTGTACGCTGCTCTTGGCGCTTCAACTTTGAATGTTTTAGACAGCCTGACCTCCCTGCTCGACAAAAGCCTATTGCAGTCGGTAGAGCAAAGGCAAGATGAGCCCCGTCTCTTCATGCTGGAGGCGATTCGTGAGTACGGGCTGGAATGCCTGAAGCTGAACGAAGAAGAGGAAACAACCCGATGTGCGCACGCCAGTTACTATTTAGCCATGCTGGAGAAGGTGGGTCCGAACTTAAATGGCCCGGAACAGCGAAAATGGTTTGATCTGCTTGAGAGAGAACATAACAACTTACGGGCAGCATTGCAATGGTCAATAGAAAGAAAAGATGCGGAACTGGCCTTACGGTTGAGCAAAGATCTCAGTTGGTTCTGGCACCTGCGAGGGTATCAGGTTGAGGGACGGCAATGGCTAGACCGAGTATTGGCGGTGAGCGAGGGTGCCACGGCGTCGCTTCGAGTGCAGGTTCTTCATGGTGCTACTAGATTGGCCTTGCACCAGGGCGACTTTTATCAGGCGCAGGAGATGTCCGAAAAGATGCTGGCACTTTGTCGAGAGACAGGAGATAGACGCTATATCGCTCTCTCTTTACGCAGATTGGGGGAAGTAGCAGAGATGAAGCATAACTATGTAGCCGCATACTCGCTACTCGAAGAGAGCCTGGAACTTCTTAAAACAATGATGAGAAATCATAGTCCTGACCAGACAGAGACTATCAAAAGGAACCTTGCCTATGGTCTCACCGATCTGGCTCCTGTGATCAGCTACCAGGGGGATTTTGCCAGGGCATATGTTCTCGGAGAGGAGGGCCTCGCGCTTTTCCGCGAGATGAATGATTGGACAGGCATCATATTCGGGTTGGGCCACCTGGTAAAGATAATGATTGCCGAAGGCGATTATGGAAGAGCATACGCGGTGCAGGAAGAGGCCTTCTCCCGAGCAAAAAAAATGGACCTCAAGTATGATTCCACCCTATTGCTGCACTTGTTAGGACAGGTAGCCTTGTATCAAGGCGATGATGCAGCGGCAGGTCGGCTGCTCAAGGAAACACTGGCACCATACACTGCTCTAGGGAATCAATGGAGACGCGCTAACGTTCTCGTTCTCCTGGCGAATATAGCTGCTTCTCAGGGAGATGATGCAGAGTCACACTCCTTCTATGAAGAATGCCTGGCGACTCTGAGGGAAATTGATGATAAGGAGGCAATCGCTGCCTGTTTGGAGGATGTCGCGGAAGTAGTTATACAAAAGAGCCCAGTAAGGGGGGTGAATTTGTGGGGTTGCGCAGAGGCTTTGCGTGAAGTTATAGGAATTTCTTTTTCGCCAGCGAAGTACTTCCCATATAAACGATCCCTGGCTGCTGTACGAGCTTCCCTTGGCAAGCAAGCTTTCGCAGCGGCATGGACCGAAGGTCGAACGATGACGTATGAGCAGGCCCTCGCTGTCTACAGGCCAACAGCCAAACCCGTTTCAACTTCTCCTCCAAAATCTCGAGTTCCCTATCCCAATCAACTCAGCAATCGAGAGATTGAGGTGTTACGCCTGGTAGCGTCAGGGCTGACCGATGCACAGGTAGCCGAACGGCTCATCCTCAGTCATCGTACGGTGGGCTGGTATTTGAGCGCGATCTATCGCAAAATAGGGGTCTCTTCGCGGAGTGCTGCTACCCACTATGCTATAAAACATCATCTCGTCTAATCAAAAGCAAGTCTATCCTTTCATTCCTCTTCTGCTCCCTTTCAGCTTCTTGTATAGTTACGTGCTTCACACAAGCCCATTAGATAATTACTCCAGTAATTTTACGGGCTTGCCCCACCGGGGCAAGCTTTCGCACAAGAAAAATATCCCGTAATTCTCCAGGTGTGTTTTCTACTTAAACTATGTACACTAAGAACAGTAGTTACTGTACCATAAGGAGAATGCATGTAATATATTGTGGTTTAAACTATGATGAACCAGTCTAAACCCACAATCTCCAGGATACATTGAGCTTTTCAATGCTGAGCAGATATTTCATGCTCTCAGTCATCATCCACAGAAAGGAGGGACATTTTTCTGTTCTTCACGTAGCAGGTACATCAACCGCTGAGCACATTACGAACTGTTGAAAAGGATAGCAACCTTGTAAAGGAGACAACAGATGTTACGTACTGTATTGCGACTGCTACTGGTTGGAGCAGCGGTGGTTCTCCCGATACTCCTTGCCGCATGTGGCGGGACATCGGCCCCCGTACAAACGCACGCGACGGCCACTCCCACAGCCTCAGTGACAGTCTCTGTCTTCGCCAGGGGTCTGAATAATCCACGTGGACTCACGTTCGGGCCAGATGGCACTCTCTATGTAGCAGAAGGGGGGTTGGGAGGAACTACGTCGACCACCAGCGCACAATGCAGCCAGGTTCCGCCACCCGTTGGACCCTATAAAGGCGGCATGAGCGCTCGCATCTCGAAAATCAGTCCTGCCGGCACGGTCTCGACGATCGTTGACCACCTACCTTCGAACCAGACGAGTCAAGCTTCGGGCAGTTTAGTAAGTGGCGTGGCTGATATCCAGTTCATCGACGGTACTCTCTATGGTTTGGAGGCTGGTGCTGGGTGTTCGCATGGGCTGGTCGGTACAAACAACACGCTCTTTCGTGTGAATGCGAACGGCACCACCGCCACCGTCGTCAACTTGAGCAATTTCTTAAAGACCCACCCGGTCAAGGCTCCTAATCCAGGGGATTTTGAACCCGATGGGACCTGGTACAATATGGTACAGGTGCAGGGGAGTCTGTATGCCATCGAACCCAATCATGGGGAACTGGATAAAATCGAGCCGGGCGGCCAGATCAGCCGTGTCGCCGACATCTCCGCCAGTCGAGGACATATCGTACCGACAGCGGTGACGTATCACGATGGCAACTTCTACGTCGGCTCGCTTGGCACGTTTCCGATCAAGCCGGGCACCGAGAACATCTACAAGATCACCCCGAGCGGGAGTCTCCAGGTCGCAGCCTCAGGGCTGACCACTGTGGTTGGTGTCCAGTTCGACTCACAGGGCCATATGTTCGCTCTGGAAACCGACACGACTCCCGGCCAGCCCGGACCTACGGCTGCTGGCTCGGGCAAGGTGGTATGCGTCAAAGGCAATGGCACGCTCAGCACGGTTGCCTCGGGTCTGACGTTCCCAACGGCTCTCACCTTTGGTCCAGATGGCAAACTGTATGTCTCCAACAATGGCTTTGGAATCCCCAAGCCTGGCGCGGGACAGATCGTACGCATCGATCCAGGTGGCAGTAGCTGCGCTTGATCCCTTCTTTGCTTGAGTCTTTTTGTTGCAAAGCACTTTACGTCATCTGGCAGTTTCTGGCAATCCAGGACTGCCTTAAAAAGGAGCATTTCTTATGTCTCATCCAGACTCAGCTTCGCAGGAAGCTTGCCTCCTTAGCCTGTCACTTGACAACCAGAAGATGCCTCGACGCATGCTCTTGCGACGGATGACGGGACTCGTTTTCGCAGGTAGCAGCCTCATTCCATTAGGTACTGCATGTAGCTCTGCCCCAAACGCTGCTCCTGCACCCCAGTTATCCATTTCTTCCGCTCCAGGAACGATCATCTTTACCTATCACGGTCATAGTTCGAGTGTGGAGGCCGCCAGATGGTCGCCTGACAGCAAACGCATTGTCTCTAGCAGTGATGATATGACTGTACAGCTCTGGGATGCCGTAACTGGTGGCCATGCGCTCATCTGTCGGGGCCATACTGATGTTGTGGATACCGTTGCGTGGTCGCCCGACGGCAAGCGCATCGTCTCGGGGAGCGACGACCGCACAGCCCGGGTCTGGGATGCTGCCACTGGGAACCATACCCTGACGTATCGCGGTCATATCGGTTTAGTAGCCGGTGTAGTGCTTGCTGTGGCCTGGTCGCCTGACGGCAAGCACATCGCCTCGGGGAGTCCGGATACCACGGTACAGATCTGGGATCCCATCACTGGGGACCGCACCTTGACGTATCACGGTCATACTGCTGCTGTGTATACTGTTGCGTGGTCCCCCGATGGCAAGCATATCGCCTCGGGGGACCAGGCCAACGTGGTGCAGATATGGGATGCTACGACGGGTAAGCATGTGTTTACTTATCAAGGCCATACTCGTACAGTACATACTGTGGCCTGGTCGCCTGACAGCAAACGCGTTGCCTCAGGGGGTGAGGATAATACGGTGCAGGTCTGGGATGCTATGACTGGAAGGCATATCTTGAACTATCACGCCCACACTAATTTTGTCGAATCTGTGGCCTGGTCGCCCGATGGCAAGCATATCGCCTCGGGGGGCGATGATTCGCTGGTACATGTGTGGGATGCTGCCACTGGCTCCACCCTCCTTACCTATCACGGTCATACTAACCTTGTACTAACCGTGGCTTGGTCGCCCGATGGCAAGCGCATCGCCTCGGGGGGTGATGATAACACAGTAATGGTGTGGCAAGCACCATAACGGTGAACGAGAGGCTCCCTCTAACGAGCAGTATAGCTTTTCTTGAAAAGGAATGGCCCTGCTTCTGGTTCATGAGGAATCTTTCAGTTCTGGGCCCTGTTCTCAGCTTATCGCGTACAGTGGCCTGGGCTGATACTTTTCGCCCATCTCTGGCGTCGCGCCCATGCCTGCCAGCGCCAGTGATGCCGAGAGCCGTGTGAGGCGCGGGAGCCGTTCATTATGCGCCATCTGCTGAAGCGGTGTAATTGTTTCTTGAGCGTTCAGCAGTGTCAACAGCCACACCACAGCCTGTCGTTCGGCCTGGTCTTCATGCTGGAGCGCACGCACCAGATGGAGCGCAAAGCGACTGCCAAATAGCTTCTGGTTGAGGGATAATTGATGTTGCAGGTCGGTTGTCGTCAGCGTACTGTCGATCGTGAGGTGTATCAATTCGTTGATCTTACTGCGAAGATGTCTGCGAGACTCAAGCTCCACAATGTTCCAGCTTTGTTCAGAGTGGTCGTCGATGCCAGCTATCTGCTGGGACTGCCTGGCGTCCCATTTTTCCATCAAGATATGTCCTTCAGGAGCGTAAAGGTGACTCCCTCACCAATCATTAAACGTTCTCTCGAAGTGGCGCGAAAGCCTCTTGCCGCGTTGCCAGCAATGTCAACAGTGCCTGCAAGCCAGCATGTGCCCCGGCGCGTTGCTCGTCGGTGAGCATGATGTCAGCTGCAAACTCGTCCTCGTCCAGCAGCAGAGGTTCACCCTCCGCGCTTACCCATACATCCAGGAGAAGGTCGATCTGCTCTATATGGTCCTCAAAAATAACGGCAGGCTCTGCAACGTTGCAGTACCAGCCCTTGCGTCTACCATCCGCACGCGCGATATCAAAAATATTGAACCAGCGGTCGGTATAATAATACTCCGTAAAACGATCACCCGGCTCAAAGCGTGCGTAATCTAGCTCTTTCGCCGGCAGTGTCCACTTCGCTGCGATCACCACTCCGTCTACAAGTCGTTCTACAATTTCGCCTTGATAACGAATCTTTTCAGCCCCTCGTGGGTCCTGTTTAATGACGGTGAACATGTTTCCTATAGATGTGCTTAAATGTTATCCTAACCAGCCCTTGCTCAAACACTGTATAGTGTACATCAAATCTATCTAATATGTCAAAAGATGTAATGCGCTTCCTTCTAAATTCTCTCTCCTTGATCTAATGTCAATATTGCTTACTAGAAAGCTGTTGACAGCCTGGACGTATGGATGCTCAAAAAATGTGTAGGTGAGAGAACCCATCCAGATCCCCGAATCCTGTGTTGCGTGGCCGGATCGCGCTGGCCGAGCCGGATGGGGCTTGCCCCATCCCTACTTGAAGTGAGGAAATGAACAGTTACCGGATATCTCATGTCGTGCTCTACGCAGTAAACTTGAACGATTGCAGCATCGGCTGGAAACTCTGCGTATCAACCAGATCGAAAAGCTGCGTCGGTGCCGAACGGGTCAACAGGTACGTCTTCGTATTGAGTGCGCTCGCTGGATGATTGTTAGAGAGAACAACAAACTTCACATTGGTCGCTTGCCCGTTCTGTGTGGCGTCAGAGGTCAGTGCGCTCTGGTTCCATTTCTCCCCATTTACCGTCGTGGTTGGCGCGATAGCGACCTTTTTGAAATTCTTTCCCTGCTTCTGTAATGAGTTCACTCCCTGATCGATAGCCGCGGAGGACGAGATGGCGCCGTTGGGATCAGGGAATTCTTCGATGATAAACGTCGTCGCTCCCAGAGGATCGCTAAAGGTAACGAGATTTCCGCTCCCCTTTGCGCTCCAGCTCTGCGGATAGCTGATAGAATATCCATCTCCCTGATAGGTCGTCAGCGTCTGTGCGGGTGGCGATGTTGGCGTCGGCGTTGCAGTGCTCCCTCCAAACAGGCTGCATGCCGATAGTAGCAACATAAGCGATAAACAGCCAGCGATTGATAAGAAACCCGATAGTGTCTGCTGTGTTTGCAGTTTCATAAGTGAAAAAATCCTCCTGTAGATCGAAAAACTTCCCGTTCTCCAATACTTAGACTTTTATGGACATAAAGTTGCTATCCGAGACCGCCTGTGCGAGACAATGGTTCTTGAGCATGCCAGCTACGTGAAGGTCTTCAATGGCTATCATTGCGTGGTTTTTGCAGAGATAGCTCGTCAACTTATGGCTGGCATCCTTTTTGAAGTTCTCCGTCCATAGATACGGCGTGTATTATAACAGATTGCCGTTCTGCTGCATATTCCATCGTTTTAATGTAGGACCCGGTTTCCAGGCCGTATATCGACCTGGAAACAGAGGCGGTCTTGTAAAACGCGCTTCTACATGTTAATAAATCTTTTCCGAGTAATAAGCGAAATTCCCAGAATATGTTCGCACACAACCATTCTCGTCAATCGCCACGATTTTTGTCGCGATCTTATCCAGGAAGTAGCGATCGTGCGAGACTGTCAGGATAGTTCCCTCGAACTGCTCTAACGCCTCCTCCAGCACCTCGATCGAGGGAATATCGAGATTATTGGTTGGCTCGTCGAGCAGCAGGAAGTTTGCCTCTGTGAGCATCAGGCGCGCAATCTGCAAACGGCTCTTCTCACCGCCGCTCAGATGACGAATGGTCGTGTGCATATCGCGATAGGTGAAGAGCAGGCGCCGCAGCACGCCGATCGCCTGTGGCTCGGTCATCCGTTTGAGTCTGCGCACAAAATCGATCGGCGTGCTCTCGAAAGGCAGCGTCTCCTGCTCCTGCGAGTAGTAGCCTACGACGACGCTGGCCCCGATCTTCACCGTTCCCCTGTCAGAGGGCAGGATGTCCAGTAGCGTCTTCAAGAGCGTCGTCTTGCCGCTGCCATTGGCCCCTACGATGCCGACGCGCTCGCCGTACAATATCGTCAGGTCAAAGGGCCGAAACAGTTCACGCTCCCCGAACGACTTGCTCAATCCCTTCACTTCCAGAACCTTCTTGCCGCTGCGCTCGGCGTCGAGCTGCACCTTGATCCTGTTGCGCACCAGCACTGGCCGTTCGGCGAGTTCCTCCTTGATCCGCTCAATACGCTTCTCCATACTGTGCATGCGCCCGGAGAACGTATCGTTCATCTTCGCCCATTCGCGCAGTTGCACCAGGCTTGCCTCCAGCCGCTTGATCTCGTCCTTCTGGGTCATATAATATTCGTAGCGCTGCAGCAGGCGCTGCCGTCGCTCTTCGACATAATAGCTATAGTTACCAGCATAGCTCTCGATCGTACCATCCTCAAGCTGGAAGATCTTCTTAACGGTCCGGTCCAGCAGGTGCCGATCGTGCGAGATGATCAGCACAGCCCCTGGATAGTCGCGAATGTACTGCTCCAACCATTCTTTGGCCTGCATAGCCAGGTGGTTATCCGGCTCGTCGAGCAGCAACAGGTCCGGCATCTGCACCAGGATGCGCGCCAGGTTCACAATCTTCTTCTCGCCCCCGCTGAGGGAGCCGATCGTCTGCTGGTACTGCTGCGCTGTAATACCCAACCCCGTCAGCACTGCCTTCGCCCGGTGCTCGATCATATAGCCATCCATGGCTTCAAAGCGCTCCTGGGCCACGCCGTACTCATCTAACAGGGCGCTCATTGCCTCTGGATCATCTGCGTTCTCAGGATCGGCCATGCGTGCTTCAAGCTCGTGCACGCGCGCGACCAGCGCCGCGAAGGCGTCCGACACCTCTTCGACCACTGCAAAAACGGTCTTCGTATACTGCCGCGGATCGATCTCCTGTGCCAGGTAGCCCACCGTCATATTGCGTTTGCGCGCGATCGTTCCCTCAGTTGGCGTCTCCACATTGGCGAGCAGCTTGAACAGCGTCGATTTGCCGCAGCCGTTCTCCCCCACCAGTCCGATCCGTTCCCCTTCGAGAATATCCAGATCGATCTCATCAAAGACGGAGTTCCCGCCAAAATCTTTACTTACCTTTGCAAAATTGACCAGTAACATAGTTTCTTTCCTTTGCTACAATCTGCATACCATAGCCTGTTGCCCACAATCCAACAGGGAAGACAACACGGTGAATGACCCGGCTCTGCATGCAGAGGAAAGAAGCGTGAGGCTGAGAATGTGAGGAGGAGAGCAGCACAAACAATGAGGAATGTCTTACAACTCAAGGCGAGCGTAAGTCACACATTGTACCGGCACCACTTTCCGCCGCATAAGCAAATGTGCCAGGCTTATGCGGCGGGAACAGGCGAAATGCGTTTATAATGATAGTGATGAAAGACCAGCAGATGAGCGATGCTGTCGTGCTCATCGCGGCGTACAATGGTTGTGTTCATGCTGCAATCGTAACATGGTGGGGTTGCTGGTGTCAAGCTCCATCTGGCTGAACTCATCTTACTATAGTGTGCTAAAATAGAGATAGCTCGTCATGGCTTTCTGTACTTTGGCGTAAAGGGGAGAGTTTATGGTCAAGAAGCAATCTCAGACGGATGCATATTCTCTTCGTACTCCAGATCAGAAAGGCGATCTTGTGCATTCAGTACAGCGAGCCCTGAATGTGCTCAGTCTCGTTGCTGATCATCCACAAGGGCTCTCGGCCCGCGAAATCAGCGCAAGACTCCTTCTGAATATCAGTACTTGCTGCCACATTCTCAATACCTTACAGGCAAATGGCTATCTCGATCGTCATCCCCATAGCCTGGTATATTTATTGGGGCCGCAGATTCCTTTTTTGAACAATGCGTTTGTAGATAGTCTGACGAAACAAGAAGATGTGACAGCAGCGGAATTAAAAAGAGAAGAGATTTTTCCCGCTGCAGTCACTTCCCCTACACTGGTCAACCGCATACGTCCAATTCTCTATCGCCTCACCGAACAGACCCAGGAACCCTCATATATGGCCTGTTGGCATTATGAAGAGATCGTTTTGCAGGCTATCGTTGAAGCTCCGCAGGCAACGAAAATCACGAAGCTCTATGTTGGCTATCGTGGCCAGGCACACTCACATGCCCTGGGAAAAGTCCTACTGGCATACAGTGATCCTGCTTTAGTCGAAGCATATCTAGACTCTCATCCCCTCACTCCCTCTGGACCCAATACCATCATACAAAGATCTCGTTTTATCGATCAACTGAACGATATCGTGCGCCAGGGCTACGCTATTGACCGTGAGGAATTTCTTCTCGACACCTGTTGTATTGCCGCACCCATCTTCGCTCCGCAGGGGCAGGTTGTAGCAGCTATCTCTATCTCCCTGGCAATCGATTCTCTTGCAAGACGTGCAGAATGGCTCACCGCTCAGGTCTGCCAGGCTGCAAATCATGCCCGTGCCGAGCTGCGTGTAGCTTCAATCTATTCAGAATAGCTAAACGAGCCAGGAGGCGGGTGGGGAGGCAAACGATTGGCTCATAGCGGAGCAAATTTCACCTATAGAAATCACTCTATTGAAATCGAGAAAACCGAAATATATACTTTCCGCAGGAATGATATTTGGTCTGTTTTCATGTCGTAGACCAGCCTCTCTATGAGTTCCTTCAGGAGCGCTTTCTCGTAGTGTGTCCTAAAACTGCTATTTGCTCAACGTTGAGACCTGTTATATGACGTTGTTGTTAGCGCATCTCCTTTCCATGAGCATGACGCTGATGTTCCCCACCAAAGGTAAAGTAGCTGATACTTTGCCACTATGCTGACTAAGTGAAAGGATCGATCAATGAAGAACGGATCATTTGTATTTGATGCCCACACCGGATTTTGGGATGCCAGCAAGGAAAATTGTAAGAATCGATTTGGCGAGGCCTTCATCGAAAGCTTCTATGCATTCCACAAAGGCTGGAACCCGGTCGGTGACGCACAATGGGCGATGGACTACGAAAAACAGTTCCGCAAGGTCGACCCTGATGGTACCTCGAGGAAGTCTTTATTAAGGGTGATGCGGACATGTCCATCCTCTCCACCCAGGTGCTTAGCGACTTTTACCACACGGGATTTTGCAATGCGGATCGCAACATGGCGATGCGTGCGCGAGCCCCCGAGCGCATAATCTCCCTGGGTGCGGTTGACCCCCGCCTGCCCAATGCGGCGGAAGAGATTGAGCGCCAGGTCAAAGAATGTGGCGTGAGTGGCTTCAAATGGTATACTGCCGAGTGGCGCGGCCCTTCACGCGGCTGGAGTGCTAACGATCCGATGGTCTTCCCGCTCTATGAGAAGTGTATAGAACTGGGCGTGAAGAATATGCACTTCCATAAAGGCCCTGCCGTCGAGCCGCTCACCCTTGCCAAATTTGATGTGCGCGATATTGATGAACCCGCCTGGCTCTACCCTGAATTGAACTTCATTATTGATCACGTCGGCTTACCACGACTCGATGATTTCTGCTGGATCGCCGCTCGCTGCCCGAATGTGTATGGCTCTCTGGCGGTGGCGCTCGCCTTCGTCCACAACCATCCGCGCTTCTTTGCCGAAGCGATGGCTAACCTGCTCTTCTGGATTGGCTCTGACCGAATCATCTATGGCACCGACTTCCCCATCTGGCATACGCGCTGGCAGCTCGACGATTTTATGGCATTCCAGTTGCCAGAAGATGTTAAAGAAGAGTACAAGGTGGATCTGACCGATGAGATCAAGCAAAAGATCATCGGTGGCAATATTGCCCGGCTCTATAACATCGATATTCCTGCTAAGCTAAAGGCAATTGAAAACGACGAGATCGCCCAGCGTAAGCGCGCATATGCAGCATCGCATCCCGTTACAGACACAGGGATAGCAGGGACGGTGTCACGATGACGATTAATGTTGATGCAGTGCGAGCCGCGGCTGGGTCGACACGTGACCCCGAAATCCGCCGCTCTCTTGGCGAAATGGGTCTTTTAGACGAGGTGCAGGTTGTCGGGAGCCAGGTCACCGTTCATTTCCACCTGACCAGCCCACTCTGCCCATCTAAATTTGCCACCAGTATCGGCCAGGAGATTCGGCGACGCGTTGAAGGGGTTCCTGGTGTTACCTCGTGTGATGTAGTGTTGCGTGACCATTTCCTGCGCGACAAAATTCAGGAACTTATCAACGCTCGAGGCCGCCGATGAATACTGCACGTATACTTGATGGCCGCAAGGAAGGCGAACTCCTCGCCTTCCCATCGGTTCGTCGGATGACAGACATACTTTCACAGCGCTGTCGGGAGCCATCATGGGTGCGTACCTCAGTAGCAAGCCTGGAACGTTTCCGCGCCATGACTGGAAATACTGATCTTGAGGCGCTGCTGGAACGGGCGCTTGCTGAACCAGAGGTGGCCGAACGGGCGCTTGTGGCCTTTGCCTCTGCGCTTGCTGGCTATACGGCAAGCCAGGTCTCCGCACTCGCGATGGGTGCGAAGCTCTGGTTTCGTTTGAATCGGGTCGCTGTATCCTGGCGACCGCTGGGCGGCAAGCCTTCCTCTCCCGTGTTGGGTGCAACGGACCAGGATGGAATCGATCGTGTCATGCTACTCGCGCTGATTGGGAGTGGTCTACAGCTTGCTGAGCTGTTGCGTCTGCGCGTAGGTGACATCGGTTCATTGGACAGCGAGGGTCGCCTCATTGCGGACATCGAAGCGGATCCTCTGGCGGTACAGCATACTCCCCGCCGTGGGAAACGGATCGAACGCGTTACCTTTTTGACCTATCAAGCACGCGAGGCACTCCTCGCCTCACTGGAGCACCAGACTGCCGCTAGTCGCCCACTCGATCTGGATGCTCCACTTCTTGCTCAAAGCGATGGCTCAAGGCTGACTGCAAAGAGTGTTGCACATGTCAGGCAGCGCAGTAAGGCCTTGATTCAGGCAGGCAACGAGGTCAATGTGAGCTTATGCCGTGCAACAGGCGATTTCTTTCGCGAGTGGGGCCTCCCCGGTTCGCGCTTTGTTGGTCCAGAAGAATTACCTATGGAGGAGTACATATGAAAGCAGTTCGTTTACACCACTATCACGAACTTCCTAAAATCGAAGAAACGGCTGAACCAAAGGTGACCGGTCCATGGGATGTGATTGTCCGTATCGGCGGTGCCGGTCTCTGTCGCACCGATCTGCATATCATTGAGGGGCAGTGGGCCGATCGCTCCGGCGTGACCTTGCCCTACACGCTCGGCCACGAGAACGCGGGCTGGGTGCAAGAGATTGGCTCGGCGGTCAGCAATGTCGCGGTCGGTGATACCGTGATTATGCATCCCCTGGTCACCTGTGGCCTCTGTCGCGCCTGCCGGGCCGGAGACGACGTGCACTGTATCAACTCCGCCTTTCCGGGTGTCGGCGTTGATGGCGGGATGGCCCACTTCCTCAAGACCGGCGCACGCTCGGTCGTTAAGCTGGAGCCCAGCCTTCATCCCAAAGATATTGCCGCTCTGGCCGATGCGGGTCTGACCGCCTACCATGCCGTCAAGAAGGCGGCAGCGATCCTTTACCCAGGCACCAAAGTGGCCGTGCTGGGAGCCGGGGGGCTGGGTCACATCGGCGTGCAATGCCTCAAAGCCCTGGCACCTGCTGAGATCATCGTCATTGATCGCTCACCGGCAGCCCTCGAACTGACTAAGAGCTGGGGGGCCGATCAGACGGTGGTGGCCGATGGCACGCATGTGGCCAAAGTCAAAGAGATGACCAATGGACTGGGAGTCGATGCTGTGATCGACTTTGTGGGAGAACAGGGCGCGCAACAGGATGCCGTGGCCATGTTACGTCGTGCAGGGTCTGATTACATCGTGGGCTACGGGGGCAATCTCAATGTGCCCACCATCGACATCATCTCCACCGAGATTAACTTCATTGGCAACCTCGTTGGCACCTATAACGACCTGGCTGAACTCATGACCCTCACCGCTCAAGGGAAAGTCAAGCTCCACACCGCTGTCTATCCTCTGGACGCTGCCCTTGATGCCATTCATGATCTCGATAGCGGCAAACTGCGGGGTCGAGGGATCCTGGTTCCTGAAGCATAAGTGATCTGCTCCTGATAGGTGGACGACTGGCAAGGTCTGTGTACTCTATCAATGGCGATGCCTACTCACTCGGTAGGCATCGCTATGCTTAAACACGCTCATTTACAGGTCCACAAAGGAAGCAGTGTATAGTACCTTGCGTCAGATGTGTTCACCTGCATTATTCGTGTGCTATACTGTGCCTGATATGTTAAGTCTTGATTTCATCTGTCAACATCCCCAGGTTGTTCGTGAGGCACTGCGGCGACGGCGTGACCCCCGCAATCTCGACGAGATACTTCGCCTGGCTGAGCAGCGGCGTAGCCTTGTCACGCGCTGTGATAGCCTCTATGCCTCCCTGAAGGGATTAAAAGAAACCGTAAAGAGCAGGTCCGTCAAGCCCGCGGCCAACCCGGAGGTAAAGGCGCTGACGCGCGAGATCCGCCAGTTGGAGATGCAGGTGAGCGATATCGGCACGCGCCTGCAACCGCTGCTGCTCAGTCTGCCCAACCTGCCCCACCAGAGCGTGCCAGACGGCGATCAAGAGAACGTCGAGCTGCGCAGATGGGGTGAGCCCGTCGAATTCTATTTCCCACCACGTCCCCACTGGGAGCTCGGCGAACGTTCTGGATTGATCGACGCTGAAAGTGGCGCACGGATCGCCGGCAGCCGTTTCGTGACATTGAAGGGATCGGCTGCACGCCTGGAGCGCGCGCTGATCTCATTTATGCTGGATGTGCATACGCGCGAGCATGGCTATACGGAGATCATGCCTCCGCAACTGGTCAAGCGCGCCGTGATGGTGGGCGCGGGCCAGTTGCCCAAGTTCGAGGACCAGGTATATTTCAGCTCCGAAGACGAACTCTATCTCAATCCCACCGCCGAGGTCCCATTGGTGGGGATGCATAGCGCTTCGATCTTGCCTCCCAATACCCTGCCTCTGCGCTACGTTGCCTGGACCACCGCCTTCCGCCGCGAAGTGGGTTCGGCATCACGCCACACCAGGGGCCTGCTGCGCCTGCACCAGTTTAACAAAGTAGAACTCTTTCAATACGTCGCCCCCCAGGACTCGTATGATGTGCTGGCCCAGATGCTGGGCCATGCGGAGCGCATTCTGCAATATCTGGAGCTCTCCTACCGCGTCGTAGAACTCTGCACCGGCAACCTGCCCTTCACGTCTGCAAAATCCTACGACCTGGAGGTGTGGATGCCGGGCCAGGAGAGCTATATCGAGGTGTCGTCGCTGAGTAACTGCGAAACTTTCCAGGCGTGCCGTGCGGATATCAAATACCGCCCCACGCATAGCGCGCGTGCTGAGTATGTGCACACGCTGAACGCCTCGGGCCTGGCCGTGGGGCGCACGATGGCCGCCATCCTCGAAACCTATCAGCAGGCGGACGGCTCTATCATCATTCCAAAAGTACTACGCCCATATATGCAATCCTCCGTGCTTACTCCATTGCTCTAATCGAGCCTGGGCTACCGTTTGAGGCATGAAAATTCTATAAAAAAAGAGGTATACCTGGAAAAATGGCATATCCCTCTTTCTAAAGCTATGCGAGCTGTGGTATATTGACTGTGGAGGGATGGCAGAGTGGTCTATTGCGGCTGTCTTGAAAACAGCTGGGTTAACAGCCCCGGGGGTTCGAATCCCTCTCCCTCCGTACCAGGACAATGATGTCCTCTTCGGATGCTGCCTCCGCGTCTATCTTCCTGGCAACCTCAAAGATGAGGCTCTCCTGGTATACTATTGACATAGGCAGTCAATTCCAGGCGCTTTGTGATGAAAGCATGCGTATTCCGCTTTATCGTAGGGGACTCTTGTGCTGGCGTTCGACCTGTGGGGGGAGTAGGCCAGTCGTCAGGAGCCGTTTTGTAGACGGACGGTGATTTACAGTGTCGTTAACGTTATTAGGTACATTAGAGCAGTTCACTCTTTCAAGCGTTTTGCAAAGAATCGAAACGCATACTAAAACCGGGTTGCTGACGATCAGGCAAGGAACGCAATCGGTAGAGCTCTATCTGCGCGATGGCCGCCTGATGTGCGTTGGTCCGGTTCGCACGAACGCTACACTCGGCGATAGACTACTACAGGATGGCGTCATTTCGCCGCACGCGTTGCAAGAGACGCTTTTGGCCGTCGGTAATGCACGGCACAGCGAGACACGTATGGCGCTGATCCTGATAGATCTGGGTTACGTAGGTCACGAAGATCTGCGCGCCTGGGCCACGCGGAAAGCTACCGAGGTGCTACAGGTTCTTCTTACCTGGACAAGTGGTGAAGTGCATTTCGATGATGGAGCCACTCCTCCCAGTGACCGTTTGCTGGTTGCCCTTTCCATTACAGATCTGTTCTCTACGGTTCCAGCGCTGGTGCCTGCTCTGCAATCGTATAATGATACTATGCAACCCGCTAAGGAGCAAGATGGACCAGCCCAACCGCTGGCGATTTCTGCCCGCCAGGTTCCCGATGCTCCGACGCTCATCGATGCCGCTGATCTCTTGCCTGAAGATCCTCCCCCCACAGCGGTTTTCTCAACGGATGCGTTCTCATCAATGCGCTCTCCTAAAAATATTATGTCCGGGCCTCTTGTCGATGCTCCAACAATACAACCCGTCGCCGTCATGGCGCCCGCACCTGCGAAGCGCATCGATACTTCGTTCATGCGCCCCGATATGGTGCTCGCTCCTCTTGACCTCTCGGCTGCGCGCGAAAGCAATCCTCCGATACAGTTGACGCCCGATCAATGGCGGCTCCTGACAAAGGTGGATGGTCTCACTTCTCTACAGGTGGCGTGTCAAGAACTCTCTATGACTCCCGATATGGTACGCCAGGTCGCCGGTGAACTGATTGCTGAGGGCTTGATCCAGCTCACTTTGCCTGCTCCTATGCAGGCAAGTGAGCTTTCTCCCATCTCTAGAGAGCTGATCCCTTCCAGCCTGGGCAATGGCCTTGTTGCTCCTGTCTATGCCGTGGCTTCTCCATGGTCCCCGGCCCTGCCGACCTCGGATGTCCTGCCACAGTTCGCCTCGTCGGTGCCGTTCGAGACGCAGTCACAATGGGGCAATGGCGGCAACAACGCTTCGTTTATACCTGGGCGAGGTTGGATCGCCTCTCCGCAGCCTCTGCAACCGCTGCCGACAAATGGTCCCCTGGCTTCTACGTATAGCGATATTTATGCCCAGGTGGGCGGCAGCCATATGTGATTGTCAGTCCTTCCTTGCGGGATGGAAGAGGTAGGTGTGAGGAAATCCGATAGAGCTAATTATGATTCATCGGACGGCCCTGGCGAAGATATGCTTGCTGGCATGCTTATCGGTCGCAGCCCGGCTATGCAAGAGGTCGCGGCCCTGGTGCGCCAGGTGGCCCAGTACCCGACGACGACGGTGCTTTTGCAGGGAGAGAGTGGCACCGGCAAGGATGTTGTGGCACGTGCCATTCATGAGTTAAGCAGTCGTTCTGCATACCAGTTTGTCGCTATCAATTGCGCGGCTATCCCCGAGACATTGCTGGAGACGGAGCTCTTCGGCGTCGAGGCCGGAGCCTATACAGATGCGAGGATCTCACGCGAGGGTTATCTCCTACACGCCGATGGAGGCACCCTTTTCTTCGACGAGATCGGCTCTATGCCACCCGTGCTCCAGGCGAAACTGCTCCGTTTCCTGGAGACGCGTAGCTTTCGCCGCGTAGGCAGTAACAGGGAGATTCACGTCGATCTGCGCGTCATCTCTGCGACGAATGTCGATCTACAGGCGGCAGTCATACACCGAACCTTTCGCGACGATCTCTACTATCGCCTGAAAGTTATCACTATCGTTCTACCTCCTCTGCGAGAACGTCCGGAGGATATAGAGCCTTTAGTCGAGCACTTTTTGCAGCTTCATAGCGCCGATAGTGCCAATCCGCTGCGTATCAGCCCCGAGGCGCTGGCCCTTTTGCAGCGCTATCAATGGCCCGGCAATGTTCGCGAACTGCGCAGCGTAATCCAGCGCGGTCAGATCTTAGGCGATGATAATATCATCCTGCCCAGGGATCTGCCCGAAGGTATCCGCGAGGCCAGCACAAGCGCTAACCGGCGCCTGCAAGAACTCCGCCAGCAGATGCATCTTCCACCAGAAGGGATTGACCTGCATGCATTCCTCGGGAGTATCGAGCGAACCTTCCTGCAGGAGGCCCTGGATCGTTGCTCTGGCAACCAGGTGCAGGCCGCTGCCCTGCTCGGTATCTCCCGCGATCAGCTTCGCTATCGTCTCTCGCATCCACAGTAGCGACCTGTGTGCATGCTTTGATGGCTACTCTTCGGGCCAGTCAAGCATCATCGCCCTGGCACTACCTCCTGTCGGAATATCTATCCCTCCTTCGGGCACGATCACCAGCGCGTTGGCCCCCAACAACGAGGTCATGATGTGCGAGCCTTGATTCCCCGTCGTACGCGCGACGAAGCGACCGTCGCGCCGCTCCACGTGTGAGCGCACATAGTGGCGCCTGGTCCCACTATCGCGTACGCCATCCTCTACGGTGACTTCAATCTGCGGCTTGAACAGGTGCCTGTGTCCCTGCATCTTCCGTATGACCGGGCGCGCGAAGAGCTCGAAGGTGACGGCGCTGGAGACCGGATTTCCCGGCAGCCCCAGCAGGGGGACGTTGCCAATGCGACCGAAAGCAACCGGCTTGCCAGGACGCATATTGATGCGCCAGAAGTTGATGTTGCCCTGCTCCTGCATAATATTCTTCACGAGGTCGAAGTCTCCGACCGAGACGCCGCCGGTGGTGAGAATCAGGTCGTACTGTATGGCCTCGCCGAACTTTTGACGCAGGCTCTCGACGGTATCACGCGCCACTCCCAGGCGCTGCGGCTCCGCTCCCGCCCGTTTGACCGCCGCCTCTATCAGATAACTGTTGCTGTTGCGAATCTTGCCCGGTTGCAAGCTCTCTCCTACATCGATCACTTCGTCGCCCGTTCCCAGAATTGCAACGCGTGGACTGCGTATGACCGGAACGTTGGCCCAGCCGAGCGTAGCCAGAATACCGATTACCCACGGATCAACCTCTGTGCCTCGCACCAGTGCTGTCTGCCCCCGCCGCATGTCTTCGCCCGCTGGTCGAATATTGTTGCCCGGCGCGACCTCCTGCAGGATCTCTACCCATATGCTTTCAGGCCCGTCGTTGCGCGTCAACTCTACCTGTATGACCGTGTCGGCCCCTGGTGGTACCGGCGCACCCGTCATAATGCGCATCGCAGTCCCTTCTTCGACCGCAGTCTCGGAGACATAGCCCGCCGCAACGCCGCCCGTAATGCGTAGACGCGGCGGTTGGCCGTTGCGTGGTCGGCTATCCCTGCTCAAGAGCGCAAAGCCGTCCATGGCGGAGTTATCGAAAGGTGGAATATCATCCTGCGCTACGATGTCCTGTGCAAGCACGCGACCGAGAGCGTCCGCGAGCGGAACCTGCACGATCTCCAATGGATGTATCTCGGCAAGGATGCGCTCGATCGCCTCTTCTACGCTGATCATTATAGAACCTCCTCTGTGAGTAATGATGAAGCGGTTTGACCTGTAGACAAGAAAAAATAGAGACGCCTGACATAGCAAAAATAGCCACTTATGCCAGGCGTCTCTAGAAAATAGTACCTCGTACGGGATTCGAACCCGTGATCCCCGCCTTGAAAGGGCGATGTCCTAGGCCGCTAGACGAACGAGGCGTGTTCGAGGTTTCTCACGTGTCTCGGATTCTACTCTATTGCCGTCGCTTTGTCAAGCAAAATTGGCCTGGTTTCTGGCCCTCCACCATCGCGCCTCACATCTCCTCGTTATAGTCCCCCCGTATGGTCGTGAACTCAACCAGGTTATGGAATGGATCACGACAGAAGAAACGCGGACGATTAGGAATAGGTGTCGCTTCAATGATTGGATACCCCGCCTCAATCAGCCTGTTGCGGTATGGCTCCAGGGCGGCAACATCGAGGCAGAAATGATATTGCCCCGCCGGATCTGGCAGAATCGGATCAGGAATGAAGTGCAGTTCCATCTCGTTATCGCCCACCGAGAACCAGACAAGATTGAGGGAGGCAAGCGACTTTGGAGAGGATTTCTCTTCCAGTCCTAACACTTTGCCGTAAAAGGCCCGCACCGTCTCGTGTGAGCCAGCAGGGATCGAACAGGAAACATGTTGTAAGCGTGGCTTTTTCATAGCATCAGCCTTCTCGCTAGACAGAATCGGCACATGCACTACCATACGCTAAAAGGGTCGTAGTGAAAGTCTATCTCAAACCTGTTCCCGTCGTCAATCTGTGCTAAAATAAAAATGTCGTCGTCCAGCCAGGAAAGGAAGCGCGTCATGCCAGATCTCTCTCATCTTATGCCCGCTACAGACGGTATGAATTTCTACACCGTTGATCCCGATCTGGCATTTCTCTTGCGCCGTTCTCTGTCGGAAGATGACTTTGAACGCGCTCAATCACTCCTCACGGCTATGGGCGCGGAGGCTTCGCAGCATATGGACGCACTGGCGGAGGTCGCGAATCGCCAGGGACCGGTCTTACGGCAGTTCGATAGGCGCGGTCAGCGTGTTGACGAGGTGATTTTTCATCCCGCTTATTCCGAACTGGAGCGCATCACGTATGAACAGTTCGCCATCGCCGCGTGCTCCCATCGCGCGGGCGCACTCGACTGGCCCACACGCGTGCCACAGCCGGTCAAGTTTGCCCTGGGCTATCTGGGCATGCAGGCCGAGTCCGGCATCTTCTGCCCTGTCTCCATGACCGATGCCCTTGCCCGCGTCCTTGAGCGCTACGGCAGCGAGCCATTGAAAAAGCGCTTTTTGCCAGGACTCACAGCCCTCTCGATGCACGAGCTACAACAGGGTGCGATGTTCTTGACCGAGAAGCAGGGCGGCTCCGATATCGGTCTGACGCTGACCGTGGCGCGCCCACTCTCCGAGCTCCAATCTTCAGAACAGGAGCTGCAGCCGCAATGGGAGCTGTGGGGCGAAAAATGGTTCTGCTCCAACGTCTCCGCCGATCTCATTCTAACCCTGGCGCGGCCTGAAGGCGCTGCGGCGGGCACGCGCGGTCTGGGCCTCTTCCTTGTGCCCAGAATGCTGGATGATGGCACGCGCAACCATTATACGATTGATCGCTTGAAAGATAAGCTCGGTACCCGCTCGCTCGCTACCGGCGAGGTGACGCTCAGTGGTGCCCGCGCCTATCTCGTGGGAGACCTGGGGCGCGGCTTCGTGCAGATGACCGAGATGATCAATCTCACGCGCATCTGGTCAGATCGCCATTGAGATCGTTCATTTCCATGACAGGCAGAACCCACCAGAAGGCCGCCCTTTCTTTCGCACCTGTCGTTCTGGCCAGGTAGTTGAGCTGTTTCAACACCTCCATGCCCTCCTCGCTGGTAATATCGGCTTCCAGTGATGCACAGGCTTTTACCCAATCGTCGTAGCAGAGCGCCTGGTTCATGATGCACCCCTTTGATGGATGCCACAGGTGCCCGGCTCGCCGCACGCCGAGATCGCCTGCGCGTGCCTTAATTGACGCGCCCGATTTGGTCGGAATCGCCCTGTAGATGTCAAACTTGTCCGCTGCGGGCCATAATTCGCGGATGCTTTGATCTTCCGCCTCGGCCCATTGCCGATCAATAGCACTCAGCAAGTTCGTGCGTACCGCTTGCCGTTTATAGATAAGAGCGCAGTCCCAGCGCTGCGCCACCGGATCTTTCCATTTCAGCAGCAGCTTATAGAGATGCGGCGAAATGTTCTCGACCTGAATCTCATCGACGAGCAGGCTCATCATGCGGCGCTGGCGGTCAACGCCCAGCTTCCAGAAGTCACCAGGAGCTTCACCCAGGATACGGTAAAAGGCGGGGATAAACTGTTCCGGCTGGTTGCACTCGTACCGGAGCAGTGCGGCTTGCGCCTTCTGCAAATCGAGTTCAGCATCGGCCTGATCCTTGAGGTAACGTTTTTCCTGGGATACTGTCAACGGCTGCGCTGGCTTTGTGAGGAGATGGTCGTAGCGGGCAATGAGCGCCTCGAGTCTGGCTATTTCTTGAAGAATGGCGTTCTTCTCATTGGCTTTATTGGCGGTCAATTCCTTGTAGTACTTTTCAACGCGGTTTGCCAGTTCCTTGTCGTGTTCCGCCAGCGCAGCCATGCGCCCGACAACCGAACGGTCAAAGGCCGCGACGGGCAACCGCCAGAGCACCGAGCTGCCCCACTGCGTCACTCGCTTTTCTTCGTTCCCATCGCCACTGCGTTTGAGGTAGCAGAGGTAGCATCTCGTATTCGTCTCCGTTTTCTCGTAGCTCGCCTGGAAATCGAGCGTGGGGTCTGGAGAGGTAAAATGCTGCGTAAGCAGATCGCTCTTCTCGTAGGATGATCTCTTGCGGATAAAGCGGCTCCGATTTGATGGCATGGTGCTTGGTTTGCCATCGAGCGTGAAGCCGGTTATCGACTCGTATGACGACTCGAACAGGTCTCGTGGTATGGCTGCCTCGAATGCGCCTTCTACGTAGATGCGGTTTCCCTCATCGTCTTTTCCGACGCTGGCATAGCCGAGGTGCATGAGGTTGCACAGCCACTTTGACAGTTGTGTTGGTCCGGTGATGGTATACCCTCTACCGAGCACTAACCGCATACTTACCTTGAAGAGATACCGTTGTGTATCTTCAGTCACCGGCAGCGGGAAGATATATTTGCGTTCCTCGATGTAGCGACCCAGGCGCGAGCGTGAGAAGTCGAACAGTTTGAATTTTTCAAACAGGTCCAACGCTATAGGATGCCACGGTTCATAGATGATGGGTCGGAAAGCCTGAGCGATGACCTGCTCTTCCTCTTCGCTGTCACCGAATTCCTTGAGGACCTTGCGCTGTTCGCGGGCAACAGCAATGGCCAGGCGGTCCAGGACGTACGGCGCGACCAGGCCTCCGCCGACCCACTCGCCGCGAGCCTGTTTTTGCTGTTTCATCTGGTTCATATACTTAACGTGGGTATTGATGTATCCATATGCCTCCCGCATTTTGTTGATGAACGCATCGAAGTCATCCTGAATACGGAAGTCGTAACAACGGCGACCTGCCACGATGAGGATGACGCCCCGTTTTGCGCATTCTTCAGCGAATTGTGTTGCTTGCGTCAGGAAGCGGTCACGGAATAGGCGGTCTTCGCGGGCGACGATGACACTACCGACCAAACCGTCCTGGATAGCCTGCCAGAGTTCCAGGAACTTTGGACGCTCATAAATTTTCTTTTGCCCTGACACGCCAGAACCTTCATCGCATTCAATAACCATCAGCGGATCGTGATCATCACGAATTTCTAGTGCTATACGCACCAGTCCTTCCTGGCGCAGACGACTTTCCGGGTTCCGCTCATCTGCACCTTTGCGGCTCTGGCGCATGAGCACCGCCGTCTTTCGGGCGAGATCGAGCGTGTAACCGTACATGTAACTGTGGGTGTAATCGTAGCCGCTGCTCAAGGTAGAGACGGTAGCATTGGCTTTAATGATACGGACACCATCACTTCTCATGGCCGCCTCCTTCCGTATCTGACGTTACAACCAGCGTCACGCCCATCGCTTCGAGCTGCTGTTGAAGGTTAACCAGCGCATGCTCATCGCGAGCGAGACGGTCGAGGTGGTAGACAATCAGCTCGTCACCGCTACGCAAGAGGTCTAGGAGTTGCCTGCGGGCAGCAGGAGCCGCAAACGGCTCGGTCGCTTCGTGGATGTCGGTGCAGCCGGCTTGTTTCAGAGATGCTGCCTGTACATCGGGATTCTGGTCAGTCGGAGAGATACGGAGGTAGCCGATACGGCGCAGTTGCTCGCTCATAGCATGACCTTTCTGTTTTCGATTGACAGGCAGTCTTCAGTAATGCGACAATGCGCTTGAAGCCTGCACCTGTCTTTTTTCCAACAAAAGATGAGGGGCGGTAGGTGGTACTGGGAAGCGCCTCAAAACTTGACAGTACCAGACCTACCTCATAGCACATGGTTTCGTAGGGGACGCCTGGCTTTCCTGTGCTAAGGGAGTTCAGGCGTTTTCTATCACCTCCTTAAGTGTGCAGTTCTAATCGGCAAACACTACTCCGTCAAGATCAGTGTACTTAATGGTCGGTTTGCCCCGGCGCTCTAGTTCCCGGTTGATGGCCTCAGCGATAAGTCCTACCTTCGCCCGGTAGACCGGATTGCCGGCGATGGCGCTCCTGAGTGTGGTTATATCGATACCTGCTTCGTCCGCCATATGTCGGCGCGACCAGCCGAACTGCACGCGGTAATCGTCTATGGTCATTCGTCCCCCTCGCGACTAATATTTGTTGTATAGAATATAATGGAAGTTATAGAATGTCAATGGGAGTAGTAGGTATTGTACGATGATGTACGAAACCTAGCGAGATTCGGCATCCAGCCGCGCCTGTATCCAGGCGAGATACTGTTTGGCTTTCTCTTCGCCCAGGAGTGCCAGCCCCCATTTCATTTGGACGTATTTATCTATTTCAGGAGACGACAACCTCTTCTTTTTCTCTCTTGATCGCCGAGCAGGAGAGGTAGCTTGCTTCTTTGAGATGCCGGAAGTTCCATTCTCCCTTTTTTTAGATCCAGCCATGATTTTCTTTGTACTTTCTATATGTATGATTCCCCGGCTCCTGCTGAGGTAGCCTGCTTCCTCGTTCCTTATAAAGTAGCTGCAAGTAGAAGTCACTGCCTGGCTTGCACTTAGCTTATTGTGCCAGCGGCAACTAGTCGCGTTCCTCATGTGGACACTGAGCGCAAGGAGTGTAGGCGATGCCGTGCTGCCCCAGCGCTGCCAATAAGGGTGCCATTTGCGCTGGCGTAATCATCCACTTACGCTTCTTGGTAGTGGCTCACTTGAGCAGGATAGCCCGCTCTCGGTTGTAGCGATGAAGAAAGAGAAGCAAACAGGCCTCGTGCATGACCACCGACTTGGAAAATGATAACGTCATGCGGACAAAACGGGCCAGACGCTGCCGCAGCGTGTTATTCCAGCGCTCCACGTGGGCAGTTTCTCCGGTCTCTTTTCCCACCGCAAAGTGCTGTTCCTCTGGGATCACCGCCGCGTAGGCCGCCCAGAAATCCGTGAAGTAGTGCCCCTGCCGATACCCCTGCGGAATCGCTTCCCACAACCGCTGGCACGTCCGTTTGCTCCGATCACCCACTGCATAGGCGACCACCTGTCGCGTCTTGCGACAGAGAGCAATCCAAATCCAGGAGTCGTGCGCTTTTTTGAGCACGAACGACCACAGTTCATCCAGTTCCAGCGTGGTGGAAGCGGCATCTTCTGGATCCGGGGTGAGCAGAGTTGGGTAGTGGTACAAAGAAGCAGGATATGGTAGACTCTGAAAGTCAATCAGTTCTTAGAAAAGAGGAGCCTTTCATGGTGACGATAACCTTGCACTGCCCTCACTGTCAGAGTGAGGCTCTCGTACGCAATGGACATGCCCCCAATGGCAAACAACTGTATCGCTGTCGAGCGTGCGGACGGCAAAGCCGCGAGAACCCGACTCCCCACGCCTATCCCGAAGCTCGCCGCGAGGAGATTCTGCACGCCTACCAAGAACGCAGCAGTCTCCGCGGCCTCACCCGCACCTTCGGGGTTTCTCGCACCACCGTGT
>WNGD01002847.1_pt1 | contig 34481 bp, 27 predicted proteins | sample 5400671 | NCBI WGS metagenome assembly WNGD01 (sample SAMN13153369, study PRJNA577476) | soil metagenome | isolation source: 40 cm soil or saprolite under grassland replicate 2 | place: USA:California | collected 2016-06-15 | reverse complement strand
CCCGAACTTCGACCCCATGGCAATAGGACTCATGATTGGCAGCGGACCCTACGAATGCCTAGCTCTCCCCGGCGCCCCGAGTGGTCTCCCGGCCGGCACCCCCGGGGGTACTTGCAGTCAGACAGCGAGCGGTATCCCTTCAGGGCAGTCGAACACTCTCGGCGGAACCCTGCTCCTTACAGCAAACCCGAACTATGATCGAGGGCCTGTCGCGAACCAGGGTAGCAGATATCAGAAGTTCGCATGGGCCGACAAGTTCAACCAAGGTATCGTTACCATCGCCGACATTTCCGATGCTGCGTTGCACTTCAAACAGTACGACCCATACTGGGCGCATCCACTGTTCAGCTCGACGACGACATGCTCGGCGACTGGCGGACCCGGCACGGGCACTCTCCAGTGCGTGGATGTTGGAGTAATCAGCACTATTGCTCTCTATAATCACGTCGGTGCGACAGACCCTCTAAGCCTGAGCTCAGCAGTTGGGTTGGACCCGACCATCAACCGATTCAGCTCGAGTGGAATCACGTATCTGGCGACTAAGCAAACGAGTCCAACAACACTGACAATCGACACAGTCGGAGCGGCGGCCACAACTGTAACAGCCACTACGGGAACATCCACGGTTACATGCACGCGGACAACTGCGAGCGGACCGGGACGCACAACCTACTCGTGCACCTTCACAGCTGCGATAAGTTCACCTATCTACATTCGCATAACAACAATTAGCGGCGTTATCGTCGTCAAAGACTAGCAAAGATCTCAAAGAACTCTCACATGTTCTGATTTTTTGGTCAAAAAGCAAGACGACCATTCCATGGACATTGGAGAGAATATTTTCGAATAAGCAGTAAGCAGGCTCTGCGTGAGAGCCAGCTCATACTTGTCCTGTGGCGCATCCGAATATGCGTTGAATGTCCAATAGGACAAATTTTGTCTCAACCAAAAGACCCGGGGGGGATTGATTATGGAATAGCTCGGGTATCGCCGAAACTGTAATTAGACCAGCCATTCCCTTATAGACAACGACTCAGAGGTCAGCACGTATGCAATTACCGCTAGGCAAAAGATCTATACTCAAATCTCTCGCCCTGATTCTATTAGTCGCAATTGGTTTGTCCTCGCCGTTGAGCCTCGGGCTGGCCCATGCCTCCAAGATCGCAGTCGCCCCCATAGCATACATGCCCTCAAATCCTCGTCCAACAATCAACCAGACGATAACCTTCAGCGAAAACTGGACTGGTGGCGGCGGGCTCTACACTTACTCGTGGGCCTTCGGCGACGGATCAGCAAACGTTACTTCGACTTACACTAACGCTACAGGGAACATGGGAACAGCTTCAACTACACACGCATACGCGACTGCTGGGAGCTTCACTGTGAAGTTTGCAGTGAGCGATAATGGTGGGACGGACTCTGGGTCGGCACAGACAGCGCTAGTAGTCCGAGGTTTGCTCACAGCCGATTTTTCGTTCCCATCGACTGCCACCTTTGGAGATCGCATTCAGTTCACAGCGACCGTAAGCAACGGAACTCAAACTCTCGCTGGGACATGGAATTTCACCTTCAGATGGAATTATGGTGATGGGGGCACGAATACCACAACGGTTTCGACGACGACGAAACCGACGCAAGCGACTCCGGCGACATCCACCACAATCCACGTGGTTCATGCCTCGTTCACGGTAAGCGTACAGCTCACTGTGTCTGATCCCTTCGGTGAAAGCAGCGGCCAAATAATTCACACGATAGAGGTAGGTGGGCTTCTGGGAATCGACTGTGGATATGGAAGCAATGAGGCGGTATACAACGCTACAAGATATCCCAATCCCGACGGTGCGCAAAGTACGGGGAATGCTGGTGCATCTACTCTCGACCCAAGCTGCTCTTGGGCAGGAGGTCCGGACATTTCTGCAGGCGGTGAACCCGGCGGCGGAACATATCTAACACCGCTCGTTTCGGACAGTCCAACCAGCATCGGAGCATCATGCTGTCAATTCCAAGGAGGAGGATTCACCGCTGACATCGTCTACATTCAAGGCGGCAGCTCCGCTATCAGCGGATTCGATGTGACCGTGTCTTGGAATCCAAATGTTCTATACGCGGTCGAGTTCGACGAGACAGGCCTCCCGTTCTACGGCGTAAACTCCTTTACGTCTATTACTGTAATCGATAATTCTGCGGGGATGGCAGAACTTTCACAAACTATTCTCTCCCCGCCCTCTCCGACGGCTACATTGAGCGGAAACGTGACGTTGTTTCGAATACGGTTCGATGTTGTAGGCATTGGCGCGACCAGTCTAACAGTTTCCAGCGACAAGATTATTGACGTTAGCGCTAGTCCAAACGCTTTACCTCACGAGACGATCCAGGGAAGCTTTACAAGCTCAAACATTCCGGACCTATTTGCCGGAACAGCTCTCGGCTACGAGGTTAACTGGACCTATACTCCAAACCCTGAGGTTCCAAGCGCCCCGCTGACTCTCACAGCCCAAGCATCCTGCCCTGGCTGTACAGGAGCCTTGACCTACAAGTGGGACACCGATAGTAGTCAAGGTTATCCTGATCCTTCGACGCCCCCCGCGACAATAGAAGCTGCAGGCAGCACCATAACTATCACCGCTCCTTCTCTAACTCTGCAGGTTTATCGTGTCACGCTTATCGTCAACGACTCGCTTGGTCACGTCGCAGAGGCGACCCGGCGTCTGCCTTTAGCCGCCCCTGTCGTTTCATCCCTTGGACCACTCACGGTGGGCTCCGCCGGCACACTCCAGGCCAAATGGCTCGGAGGTATCCCGCCCTACACAGGTTCAACAGGTCAGGTCGGTGTTACATGGAAGAACCTCTGCTACCCTTCAAATCTCATCTGCTCGAATCCCAACCCCAGAACGACGACTACTTCCGTTCAGAACAACAACGTGACCGTCACGTACCACTTTGCCGGGGTCTACGCAGGAGAGGTTGACATTACTGATACGGGGCTATCACAGATTCCAACCTCTCCAACAACTGTGAAAGGCTATTTCCGACTGAACGTTACCGGCACCCCGCAAGTCTTCACTGTAGCAGTCACAACCAACGCCTCTTCAACTACGGGGGTAGGGCAGACGGTTTCTTTCAATGTCGTAATTGCCTACGATCCGAATTATCCTGGAGCTGCTCGATCGACTCAGTTCAACTATACGATCATTTTCGGCGATGGAAGTCAGCAGCTAGTGCCATCGCGGAGTGGAGCCTTCTCAACGACGCACGCCTACAGCTCTGCCGGAACCTATACGATTACTGTCTTGGCCCAAGAGAGTTCGGGCCAAGCACTCTCCAAAGTTACGGAGGCTGGGTTCTACAGTCTGCCTGTTACGGTGATTCCACTAACTGGAAGTTTTAGCTTCACGCCTAGCTCAGTTACGGTGGCGCAGTCAGTGTCTTTCGCAGCGACAGCTTCAGGTGGTCAAGGACCCTACAGTTTTAGCTGGGACTTCGGAGATGGCTCCACAGGAACCGGTGCTTCTCCCAGTCACTCATACAGCGCAAGTGGCTCTTATACTGTAACGTTGACGGTCACAGATTCGGCCGGTCATTCGACAACATCAACCCAGACGCTGACCATTCCAGCAGGCGGCGGAGGCGGTAACGCGTCGATGTTATATCTGGAAATTGGAGGTGTGATCGCCGCAGCTGTCGTGGCAGGACTGGCCGGGCTTCTCTTGCTCCGACGCCGAAGAACTGCGACCCAGAGCAGCCGATAGTGGTCACTGAAGTTTGGGTGGCGGGGAAGCACGCTTGCTATGCTGATTCTTCCTCGACCTATCTCAATCAAGTTCGGAAGAGCGACGATTTCGCTCTAGAAGAAGCCAAGAATCCTAGACCTGTACGTCTTCATTTCTTCGCACTCCAAATTCTATTCGGCTGGAGTTTTGCGCATAAACTTTTAAGGAACACTCAGTTCACGGCCTCTTCGTACAACCAATAAATTAACAGTGTTTGAATCATTGAAAAGAACCGTGGCAATATTTCTCGTCCTATTGTCTCTTGAACTAATCGCGCAGCTACCGCACGCAAGAGTTTCCGGACAACCATCACCTACCACGCCTAATGTGGGAATATGGAATGATAATTGCCTAGCAGCAAATATGACAGTGGCTAACCCTCTCTGCTCTGCCTTGGGCGGCAGTAACTACCTCGCGCCCGGCACTCAGGTGACTGTTGACGTTAACGTGACTAATGCTCCATTGTTCAATGCATACGAATTCTCATTGTTCTATGATCCGACCAACCTGACTCTTTCGAGCTACAACGTCGGTGTTGCCGGCAGTCCACCGGGAACAATGTTCAACAATGCCTTCATAGACAACCCCCGCGGCACACTAGACAACTCGACCGCTGGCACGATCAGAGCGGGCGTAGTTAACCTGGCGAGCGGGACTGGCAACGGCACCGTCTCCGGGAACGGTGTACTAGCATATCTCACGTTCAATATCAAGGGAGTGGGGGCCAGCCCGTTTGTGTTTGCAGCGGGAACCTGTTGCCCGGCAGAAGGCGGGGGAGCGACAGCCGGCGACTGGACCCGTCTCGTCCTAGGGAATAAATTTACCACAGTCACTACCTCTGACGGCTACTTCCAGAACAATTTCGAAGGAAAGCTTGGACCAGTTGCAGCATTCACCTGGTCTCCGGCCTCACCGGTGCAAGGACAGAGCATACTATTCAACGCAACCGGAAGCTACGATCCTGAAACCCCGACCTTCGGGAACGCGAATATCACAACTTATGTCTGGGACTTTGGCGATGGCGCGACAGCGGGTCCAACTAACTCACCAACCACGCTCTATACTTTCAAATCTGCTCTCGGATCGTCTCTCCCGTACTCCGGTAATTTCTCTGTGCTCTTGACCGTCACCGATCATGACAACGGTTTCATAGGAATGGTAACGCACTTGGTGGAAATTTCCCAGCTTCCTTTCCACAGGTTGTCGATAGGCATCCTAACAAGCCCCTCGTCTGTGCTATCAGGTGCAAACATAACCGTGACCGTCTATGTTACAAACTCAGGCACATTCGACGAGACTTACAATCTAACCGTAACCTATGGTCCCCCCACAGTACTACTCGAAACCTCCCTAAACCGGACGGTTAGTCACAGTTTCGGCAACAACGAAGACTTCACGAAAATAGTCCTTGGCACAAAGGGGTTGTCCACGGGAACCTTTGAGATCGACGCGGTCGTGACGGATCCGTTCACGAGTCCCACAAACACAACAGCCAAGACCACCTTCCATGTCACCCCAGTGCAGAATTCTCCTCTACTATACACGTTGAGCGGAATTGTTGGCGTTGGCGTAGTCGGGACACTGGTCGCCCTTTTCTTGAGGCGGCGTAGTCGGATTCCCGAGGAAGAATAGCTCTCAGGATGCCCCGGCCCACCTCGGGGTATCCGAAGCCATCCAGACGAGGGATAATCTTAAAAGTGAAGTGGGCTGCGATACCCTTTCGAAGAAAAATATGCAATCCAAGACAATACCAATCGCAATAATCTTAACAGCAACACTCCTAATGATTCTCCCAAACGCGAGCAGAGTGCAAGGATTTAACCAGACACAACCAGCCACAAACCTTCCGTTCGGTCCTCAGACAGACAATATCGTCTACCAGTACTATTCCGACTTTTCAACGATGTTCAGCGCTTTCAGTACAGGTGGAGCAAGCGGACTCGACCTAACCGACTGGCCACTGTTCGCTTCTGACAGCGGCATAGTTAACCCAACAGGCAGCTTCTGCGATTCTAGCCTTCACCCCGACTGGTACTGCGGCACCACGGACGTGAACTTCGGACTTTTCCAGGTCGACGTTAACCACGACAGGGCGTTCCTGGGCGTCAACCAACTCCAGGCACGACCAGCAACGACCGTACACGTTACTACAGGAGCGACCAGCACCGCATGCTCGACCGGTCAAGGTTCAGTAACCGCACAGCTCGCTAACCAGGAGACTAACCTTGTGGACGGTCTGTTCGACGTAAACAACATGACCTTGACACAGGTCCTCTCTGGCGGCGTTCTGGGCGGCAGCACGACTATCGGTGGCACGGGTCACCACGGCCTCTACAGCTTCCCCTGTGTGGTTGCCGGAACATACCTTCTGAGCAACTCTGCCTACTCTAACTGTGGCAGCGCAAGTCTAGCCTCTTGTGAGGTGACTATCAGCTCGAATACCAATACTCTGGCTACCTTCTTGAGCAGCTGGAAGAGTTCGAGCACACAGCAGTACACTCAGGCAGGCATCTACATTCGCCAAGCTGTCCGCCATCTCTTGGACAAGCCCAAGTTCATACTCAGCACATCCCTGCAAGGGCAGGCAACGTGTACCGACATCTACGCGGCCAAGCCACAAGGGTTCACCACGGGCTTTTGCGCCAACCCGAGCATTCCATTGCCGGCAGATGTTCTGAAGGCAGAATGCCCGGCGCTCTCAATAGACCCGACTCTCGCATGCAACCCAATCGATGCATACTTGCTGAACAGTACGGCTATTGGCTCGACCAAAGTCTGGTGGGGCTTCGATCCGGTTGGCACCGCTGACAATGGTTTCCCCAGCGAGCAGGACATCAGGGCATCTTGTGACCTCTTCGTTAGGGCCGGCTTCTCGCTGACGCCGAGCGGCGCAACTTGCGCCCAGGTCGCGGCAGCGGCCCAGGGTACCTCAATACCCTCGTCGTATCCGCACCTCGTTCTGCCAGCGTCCGGTGCACAGATCATCTTCTACGACCGCACTCACCCGCCGAGAAGGGCGTTCGGCCAGATCACTCTTGACGGGTTGAACTTCCTCTTCGGCACAGCGAACAATGGAGCCAACCAGGGTGGCGGCAACCCAGCGGGTGCTGCCACTTGCGCAATAAACTATGGCTTCAAGTCTCCAGGCAACGGGTGCACTCCCGAGTGGTATGGTTTCAGTGAGATTTCGGACATTATCTTTGCTGATGGTCTGAACGCTCAGACCTGGAACCTGTACACTGGAGGCGAGAGCTTCAGCATCAACCCTGACAACGAGTACACCACGTTCAACAGTGTCTTCGCTAGCAACTACTGCGGTGGAGCCGTAGCTACGGTCATCTCCGACTATGACATTGCTTGCGATCCCAAGCTTGACGCGTACACGTCTGCAGGTGAATTCGCCGACTCTTTCGCCCATTCCGTGAACATCTTACAGAACGCCACCTACGTGTCCACATTAGCCGTGTCGGCTAACCCTGTCTACAACCTGGAACAACGGTTCGTCGGTCTCAACTGCCTGAACTTTGGCAACACTGCTACCTCCGAAGGAAGCATCATTAGCGGCCTCGGAACAGGGTGGCAAGCTGGAACCGTGGGAGCATTCTCGACCCTACTCAACACACACATAAATGAGAACTATGTTCCATCGAACAGCGCATACGCCTGCCAAGGCAAAGACGGTACCATCCGTCGTGGTCAGTCGCAGGACAGTGACAGTTTCAACCCGATCACTGCCACATCAGTCTGGGACTTTGACGTAATCGATGAGATCTGGGACACGATGCTGTATGTGAACCCCAACACTGGCGGAGGACTTCTCCAGTTGAGCAACTGGATGGTCGTCAGCCACGCATCTAATTTCGTCGCGTCCGAGGTCTCGACTAGCCCTGGACTGGGAACGGTCGTCGGCACCACAACCCAGGTCTGGCATCTGCGGCCAGACATACAGTTCCACGATGGAACACAGGTCACAGCGGACGATGTCTGCTTCACATTGCTCGTCTATCGCGACGTCCCTGCAGCCCTGCTCCAGCCGAGCGTTGTCAACATGGCCTCATGCATCGCACTCAACGCCTCCACCGTACAGGTGAAACTAGGCCTCTCCGGACCCTTCTACGATGACCTGATAGGCGGCCTGCCTATACTTCCTCACCATGTCTGGGGAGCAGCTTGCAGCTGGCCAGTAGGCAGTCCGGAACCATCAACAGCGGTACTCGGTGCTTCGAGCTGTGCCGACCCTGGCTTCGACCCAATGGCAGCCGGTCTCATGATCGGCAGCGGACCCTTCGAATGCCTCACACTACCGGGTGCTCCCAGTGGGCTTCCGGCCGGTACGCCGGGCGGTACTTGCAGTCAGACTGCCGCCGGTGTTCCAGCAGGCCAGTCCCTGGGTATAGGAGCATCACTACTGCTGACAGAGAACAAGAACTATCACCGAGGACCGGTAGCTGAGCTAGGCTCGAAATATCACAAGTTCAGCTGGGCTGACAAGTTCGGCGCCGGCATAGTCTCAATCGCTGACATTTCCGATGCAGCACTCCACTTCAAGCACTACGATCCATACTGGTCGAACTCCCTGTTCAGCTCGACACAAACGTGCTCAGCGGCCGGTGGACCCGGAACGGGCACTTTGTACTGCGTGGACGCGGGAGTCATCAGCACCATAGCACTCTACAATCACATCGGAGCATGGGACCCGATATCGCTGTCTTCCGTAGTCGCCGCTGATCCACACCTCAACCGCTTCGGAAGTACAACTCCGGGCGGAGATGTGGTCCTGCAATCGGAGGTATCAGGCAATACAGTGACAATCGTCATAGCAGACCTCGCTACCTCCGCTAACAAAGCGACAGCCATCCAAGACGTTCAAGCAGACGTTGGAGGAGTAGCGGAAGTAGCGCCGACGTCTTGCACTGCCTTACAGACAAACGCGGCACCAGGTACACCAGCGTTCGTTGGACCGAACCAACTGTGGGAGACTTGCACGTGGTCAGGCGTCCCGACCGACATCGGCTTCGATGTCGTCTACGCCAACGGCTACGTCCTCTACGACGTAGAGCAGGCCTCTTAACAGCCAACCTCTCAAACCCCCCTCCTCTTCCTTTTTTCGCCTCCTACGCGGTAGCTACGCCCACGAAAATTTGAACAGATGCCGTCGAAAATCTAGGGTTGACACTCTAGCCTCTCGACGGGCTCAGGCTTCAATCTCGGGGGGACCATGTAGCTCTCGTCGAGGGCATAAACCCGTTCTCATGCAAAGAATGACATGCTTCACGCGAAGAGCAAAATGGGTCTCTCGGTGCATTGCGGATGCTATTATTCCAACCGAGAAAGAAGACGCTATTCCCTTGGATCCGTTTCCACAAGAGGCCGTTTCGTGCTACTTCCCAGGATACCTTCGTCAAACGAAACGACCCTTTGGGCCGCAAACCTATTTAGGCCGTGGTGAAGTTCGACTCCAATGGTCTGAATGGGTCTTCGGGGCTATCTGTTAAAGCGCGCTCTAAACACGTTCGTCCTGATATGCTTCGTTATTACGCTCAACTTCGTGATATTTCAGGCCCTGCCGGGAACCTCGGGGCTGATCGCAAACATCATTCAAAACCCCAAGGTTCACGATCCCACAGTAATAGAGCACTTCGAGACGCTTTACGGGATCTGCAAATCTTTCGTTAACCACCAATGCATTCCCGCCTCACTACTGGACCGGTTTACCAAATACTTCGTCAACATGCTGACGTTTCAATTCGGCCTTTCCTACCAGACGGGTCATCCAATAGTCTATGATATGATCACAACGGGAAGACTTGAGAATACTCTGCTCCTTCTGGGCGTTTCAACCACTCTGGCTCTGCTCGTCGGACTCTTCCTTGGAGTACTTGCGGCAGCAAAGAGAGGGTCCATCTTCGACACCGGCTGGGTCACAACATCGCTCGTCACCTTCTCGCTCCCTACGTTCTGGATGGGGCTGCTCGCAATCTTCATCTTCGCACAACAACTACAATGGTTTCCATCAGGCGGAGTCACCCCAAACACCTGGATCAGTGGAAAGCCTCCACTCCTGACTCAGCTCTTCGTCAGGGCGCAGTACCTCTTTCTCCCTGCAGCTGTGCTGACGCTATTCTTTTACGGGGGGAACCTGTTGATCACACGAGCAACTGTACTTATGGAGCTCAACTCTGACTATATTACAACAGCCAGAGCGAAGGGGCTTTCCGAGCGGACCGTTCTCTTCAAACACGCGCTCAAGAATGCCTCTCTGCCGATCGTGACCAACGCTGCTCTCGCGTTTGGTGGGCTGCTTGGCGGAGCTATAATCACAGAGACCATCTTCAACTGGGATGGTCTCGGATTCTGGATCTACAATTCAATCGGGTTCAAGGATATTCCCGTCATGCAAGCCATGTTCTATCTTATAGCGCTCTGCGTTATTTTCGCCAATTTCGTCTCAGACATCTTGTATGGCGTATTGGACCCGAGGATAAAGTATGAATGAGGACAAGGGGACTGCCCGAACACCTCGGGTCCCGTTTATCCTCGTCCGCTCGTGGAATTTTATCCGGCAGGTGCTATCAAACAAGCTTGCCTTGGTTGGCGCTGTGATGTTGTTTGTCTTCGTATTCATGGCCGCTGCCGCACCTATTCTCACCCCGTACCCGCCTCAGGGACAAGTCGTTTCGGGCCCGTTGGCCGCTCCGGTCTGGGTGAAATATTTCAGGGGCGACGCTGGGCTAAGCGAGAACGTCAACTTCGCCAATCCAACAGCATCGGCTGGAACAGGCGTCACCTTGAATTCGCAGACTCCGAATGGGGCCGACTCCGTGAAAATGTTGGTCACAACCGCCTCTGGAGGGCCGGTCGCGGTCAAGGAGTCTGTTAACTATCCGTACACTGGCTCTCCTCTCCGTTTTATCGGTGGTGTCGGCATGACCTTGCCTGGGACGAGCACGGGCAATATTACTGCCCTCTTGTTCGTTGACAGGTACGATTCCAACAACCAGTTCTTGAAAAGATATGACCTCTGGACATTTTCTGGCCCCGCAAATTCCACGTTCCGCGAGGGGATCGACTCCTACAACCAAGAACTTCTAGCTATTCTGGGGATATCTGGAGCCGGTACAAGCGCTCCAGACTTCATATTCTCCGCCCCGGGGCAATACGTGTACACATTCGAGATAACACTCCCCGCAGGTTTTAACGGGAACATTTTAGTCCAGAACTTCGAACTTCAACTCTTCGGAAACACATTCGGAAACCTAGGCACCGATGCCGGCGGCCAGGACATCTTCACCCAATTCGTCTACGGTGCCAGACTCTCCCTCTATGTGGGCCTGTTTGCGACCTTCATCGGCATTGGACTAGGATTGGTGATAGGTCTCATGGCAGGCTATCTCGGGAAGTTCGTGGACGAGGTTCTGATGCGCTTCACGGACATGATGCTAGTTATACCCACGCTACCGCTCCTAATCGTTCTCTCGTTCATTCTTGGTCCTTCGATAAACACGGTAGTGTTGATACTCGGATTTCTCGGCTGGATGGGCTTCGCACGTCTAGTCAGATCTCAAGTGCTCAGCCTCAGAGAACGTCCCTTCATCGAGGCAGCCAAGGCATCCGGGGCAGGAACGAGCTACATACTCACGAAACATGTTTTTCCAAATATTATCGCACTACTGTACGTGAACCTAGCACTCTCCGTTCCCGCGGCCATAGTGAGCGAAGCAGCCCTCAGCTTCCTGGGATTAGGAGACCAGTCGCTAATCACGTGGGGTAAAATGCTCGAGCTAGCCAGGTCTGCTGGCACGACGACTGGCCTGACCTGGTGGTGGATAATTCCGCCCGGGCTTGGCATCGCGCTGTTGTCCCTGTCCTTCATCCTGATAGGCTACTCGCTGGACGAACTGTTCAATCCAAGGCTCAGAAGACGCCGCTGAAAACTACGAGCAATCAGGCTTCTCCCACCCAAAGCTTATCACAACGAACAAACAAGGCCCATCAAGAACGTTGACAAGGTAGAACAATACTTTGCCTGTCCTCCAACTCGACAAACTCACCACCAACTACCGCACACTACGCGGTTGGGTGCGAGCAGCCGAGGACGTAAGCTTCTCCGTCGAAAGAGGAGAGGCGCTAGGAATCGTCGGAGAATCCGGTTGCGGAAAAACTACCGTCGCACTATCAATACTCAAACTCCTCCCTTCAGGCGGCAAGATAAGAAAAGGGAAGATCCTCTTCAACGGACAAGACATTGTACCGCTATCAACAAAGGAAATGCGGAAGATAAGATGGACAGGGATTTCAATAGTCTTCCAGGGCGCGATGAACGCTTTGAACCCTGTATTCAAAGTCGAGGACCAGATCGTCGAGGCGATAAAATTACATGAACCCGACGTCCCAAAGGCCGACGCGAGGAAACGGGCCGAGGGGCTCTTCGAGATGGTCGGCATAGAACCCAGCAGGATAACCAACTATCCTCACGAGTTCAGTGGTGGAATGAGGCAGAGAGCGCTGATCGCCATGGCCCTGGCATGTAATCCTCAGCTCCTCATCGCTGACGAGCCAGGAACAGCATTGGACGTTGTCGTCCAAGCACAGGTCTTGCAGCTCATGCGTTCGCTGAAAGAAAAGCTGGGCTTGGGAATGATTGTGATCAGTCATGATCTTTCGATCGTTGCCGAGATCTGCGAAAATGTCGCAATAATGTACGCAGGGAATGTTGTCGAATACGGAAAGGCCGAGGAGATCTTCAAGGAACCGTTGCACCCCTACACCCAAGGCCTAATCGGTGCCTTCCCGAGCATAAAGGGCGAAAAGAAGAAACTCGCTTCAATCCCTGGCCAACCCCCAGACCTTCTGCACCCGCCTACAGGCTGTCGTTTTCATCCGCGCTGTCCCTACGTGATGGATGTGTGCAAGGGAGAGAGACCCGAGCTGAAGAAAGGAGGCTCAACAAATCACCCTGTCGCGTGCTACCTCTACTAGTCAACCTCTGAAGGAGTGTTGAGCCATGGCCGAAGTTGATTCGATCATCGTTGCCGAGAAACTGAAAAAATACTTTCCCATAAAACGAGGATTCCTGTCCACACTCGTTTCCAGAGAAGCACTCACGGTCAAGGCTGTGGACGGCATCAGCTTTAGTGTACGAAAGGGCGAGATATTTGGCCTTGTCGGAGAGAGTGGAAGCGGAAAGACAACGACTGGAAGACTACTCCTCCGTCTGACGGAGCCGACAGAGGGAAAAGTCCTCTACAAGGGGAAAGACATCACAGAACTGTCAGGCAAGCAAATGAAGCGTCTCCGAAGAGAGATGCAGATCATTTTCCAAGATCCCTTCGAGTCACTTGACCCTCACATGGTTATCAAGGATATCGTTGCGGAGCCATTACGGATCCAGAGGGTCGCGAGGACCAGGGAGGAAGTTGATGAGAGGGTGAAGCAGATTCTCTCAGACGTAGAACTGCAGCCGCCCGAAGAGTTCATGCTCAGGTTTCCTCACGAGTTGAGCGGTGGGCAGAGGCAGCGCGTGGCTGTTGCCCGAGCATTTGTTCTGAACCCGGAGTTTATCGTGGCGGACGAGCCGGTCTCGATGCTGGACGTTTCCATAAGAGCCGAGATTCTCTTGCTAATGCTTCAGCTCGTCCAGAAGATGGGTGCATCAGTGCTCCTAGTTACCCATGACCTAGCGTTAGCACGGCATGTCTGCGACCGTGTAGCTGTCATGTATCTGGGACGAATAGTTGAACTCGGTGACACGGAGACTGTCGTCCGCAACCCTGTCCACCCGTACACCAGTGCGCTGATTGCTGCAGTACCAGTTCCCGACCCTTCGTCCAAGCGTCTGGGCGAGGTCATCAGCGGAGAGATTCCGAGTCCCATCGATCCACCTCCTGGCTGCAACTTTCATACTCGATGCCCATATGCGCACATGAGATGTATGTCGGAGATTCCGCCTTTGATAGAGGTGGAAAAGAGCCATTGGGCGGCATGCCACCTTGTCGACCGGCCCGTTGCGGGCTAGTCTTTCAAGTGTAGAATGTGTGACGACTTTACATCGCCCGGATACGGTCATTAGGTCAGTCTTGTCAGTATCCTAGACTTTACAGCCGTAAAGGGCCGCGAGATTTGGCGAATGAAGGGCTATGATCCAGTTCTTACCATCCGACAGTCCATAGTTTCTATGGACACAACCCTCGTTCTGACCCCCATCCGACATGACCGGGGCGGGCACAGCATTATCCCAGACTGTGTTGTGATTCGCATCGTAGAATCTCAGATCCGGGTCAACCGACAACTGGGCTCCGGGAGTGGGCGTATTATTCCCGGAGATTAACGGGTCATTAAAGGCGTAGGTCGAATTATTATTAGTGTCATAGACAACCGTCTCGCCGGAATCCCAGATTCCGTTGTGGTCAGCATCCAAGAACTTGATACTTGGGTCATCGGAGAGAGGAGCCCCGATCAAGGGCCTTGTCCCATTGTCATTTAGAACGGTGTCTACTACAGAGTAAGCGTGACTGTTGTCGGAATCGTAGACCACAAGCTCGGCAGGTGCGGCGCAGTAGTCCGCGACGCAAGTAGCGTTGAAGGGTTTTCCCCAGATGTTGAACAGGTCGCCGAATGTAAAGATGGCAAGGTGGTTTGCTTCAATGTAGATCGTTCCCGTGTTATCCTGTGTATTGATCGGTGCATAGCCAGGGGGCCCGAAACGGTCTAGAGTGTGGTTGACCCATAGCGCTGGTAGAATTCCTATGCCGTAGGGCAGGGTTGAATTGGTCTCGGTCTTGGAGTCGTGAAATATCAGAGTGAGCTTCCATCGTTGGATTATGCTTGTGTTCTGGGGAAAGATGTTGGGGAAGTAGGTGAAGAGAAGCAGGAGCAGAATAATGACGACTACTATTGTCGAAACCAAAATGGTCCGTTGTGTTTGAGATTTTGCATGGGTCCTACGTGGACCGGGCTTCAAAGTATTCCCCCTTGGAAGGCACACCAAATATTGTCTTCGTGTCCTTTAAGAGCATCGTTTCATCGTCACAGCCCCTTGGGCGAATCGGGTCTTGCGAGCTTGGATCCTAGCGCTTACCGTTCTACTTCTTGTTGTCGCCTCGCCCGTCCATGCGACAGGCGCATCTCCACTCTCTGGGTTTTCGATGAATCTCAGCACTGGTGTCGCAAACGTGTCGTTGACGGTCAGGGTCTTCCAGAACCTTACCCTCCTCGACAAGAGCTTCTCTCTGCCCCAAGGCAACGGCACAATTATTGGTTCTAATGCGACCCAGATCGCTGACTCTTTCCAGAACGCGCTAAGGGTGAAGAGTGCCTCAGCGGTTGTGAAAGATGTATCGGGCACCGTCGAGTCTTCGGCGTGGAATGCGACGACGAGTGCTCAGTGGCTAAATCTGACGATAAACTTTGACGTTGACGGGATTTCTGTAAACCGCTACGGGGGAACAACGGTCGATGCAGCCTGGAGATCCTTCGCGGTTCCGTCCAACATCACATTATCCGGGGTCGAATTGAACCAGGTCGGGGCAACCTACCTGGAATCTTTTGCAGCCTTTCTCCAAGGCTTGACGAATTCTAGGACCATCACTTACACCTACCGTGTCAACCAGCTAGCCATTGCCCAGTCGAGAATCCCGGGCGTTGTGCCGTCGATGAGGCTGTTCAACTTTTCAAGTCTCTCAACCCCGCTTTCCAAATGGTCTTCGACCTACAACGCGACCAGCAACTCAATAGTCTGGTCTCTGAGTCCGCTTCCCACCTACGGGATCACTGTAGTCGAAATCGTGACAGAGGTTGAGCAGTCGACTCTCAAGTACGAGCTATCTTACAGCTTCAACCAGGCTACAATCACCACCCCGCTGAGGTCGAGCGTGACGGGAGACACGATCTTAATCGTCTTCGGAGATTCGCAGGAAACATCGATGGCACTGATCATCGCCTCCGCCTCTGCCATTGCAGTCGGAACAACCTTCTACGAGAGGCGAGTTCTCCGCAAAGTTCCCAAAAAGAGATCAAGACGCTGACATTCTAGATGGTGCGGGGGGTGGGATTCGAACCCACGAAGGCCTTCGCCACAGGGTCCTAAGCCCTGGACAGGCTATCGCACCTTCTGCCCATTAGACCTGGCTCTGGTACCCCCGCGACGACAATCAGCCCAGGCCGAAACCTTCCCACATCCGAGAGCAAATTAAGACTATTCGCCACACACATCGACATCTCCACAATCCCAATATGGGCCAAATCGCGCCAACCCTGATGCGAAATCTAAGCTCCAGAAAGATTCGCTACAGGAGGATTCGTCCAAGACTCTACGTTTCACTCCACCATCCGCCCATAGCGCAGCCTTTGGAAATCAACACTCCAACCCCACCGCTCCAATGCGCGTTTTCCTTGCGGCTCCTGCTCGTTTCCAGCCACTCTCAAAAGCGAGTTCAGGCTTCAAAACAGCCCCTGAACCTGAAACCAAGCAATATCCGGAACAAACACAACTCCGACCCCCCCTCCCCCCCGGGGGGTAGAGAATCACGACACACTTCCGGCCACCAAAACGGTCAGAGTCAGGCAGTCCCCAGAAGATCGACATCACCCGCGTTATTCCTAAAAATGGTCCAACACGCGAAATATCGTCAGACCGCAGGTTTCGAGCTTTCCCAGAGATACTCAAAGTAGCTCTTACCAAACCTCACCAAGCCAATATGGTCAGATGAAATAGCGAGGGTCAGCCCCTTCTCCGGATCCTCGCCCAAGAGAAGTATGATCTGATTATCATCCGAGATTATTCCACCCCCGAACAGCGACTCTCTAGTCCGGACCTGAGCAGCCTCCCTTAAACGATCCAGATATCCGGCTTCTCCTGAACCCCCTTCTTCTCATAAAGCGGCCTCAGCTCCAGCAGAGCATCCGCCTCGCTCGCCCTCAAAGTCGTCTCGAAACGGACCCGGGACGATTCAAGCGCGGTCGAAGGAGCCTTAGCGTAATACTTACTAGGACGGCCCTGCTCCGACTCGACCCAGCCCTTCCGCTCAAGATTGCCAATAATCTCGTAAATCTTCGAATAGGGAATAGAAGCAATCCTGCTCAGCTCGCTCGCAGCGAGAGCACCAGACTCGACAAGCGACACGTACGCCTTCGCCTCATACTCCGTCAGCCCAAACTCTTTCAGAGCCCTCCTCGTCTTCTCACTCACAGGCAAAAGTCAAACCATCACGAACTCGTCGACAACCAGGAAAACATCTCCTCGTCAAGGAATAGCATGTAAATACCTTCCCAAGCCTCCTTCTCTAGGAGGAACTCGTCAAATACTTTGATCGACAAGCAAGGCGTCATAGAGAGCCTTCGCAATGTCCTAGACCCAGAGATCGGAATAAGCATCGTCGACCTCAACATGGTCCGAGACATCTCCATAAACGGCGACCATGTAAAGGTGAAAATCGCCCTCACCGTCGCCCACTGCCCACTCGCCAAGACACTCCAGTCAGACGTCGAGAACGCGTTGAAGAAATCCGGCCAGGTCCGCACGGTCACCGTTGAGACCACAGCAATGACCAAAGCAGAACTCAACGAGTTGAGAACACAACTCCAGAACAAGACAACAAAGACCCAGACAGAGCCCAAGACAGGAATAGGCCCCGGCATCGAGCGGCTTGGAAAACGCGAGATACGAAATATAATAGCAATAGTCTCAGGAAAGGGCGGCGTCGGAAAATCATTCGTCACAAGCATGCTCGCCTGCGAGCTACGCAGACAGGGCTACGAGGTAGGGGTCCTAGACGCTGACCTCACAGGACCCAGCATCGCAAAAGTCTTCGGCCTCACCGATCATCCCTCCAAAACTCCCACAGGAGCCATCACCCCGATCCTAACCAGGACAGGAATCAAGGTCATGTCGATCAACCTCGTCCTCGACGATCCCGGAACACCAGTAATCTGGCGCGGACCAATCGTCAACAGTGTAATCCGACAGCTATACTGGGATGTCGACTGGGGACCACTCCACTACCTCCTCGTAGACCTTCCACCAGGTACAAGCGATGCACCGCTGACAGTATTCCAATCCCTCCCACTCGACGGAACAATCGTAGTCTCCTCCCCACAGGATCTAGCAGCACTAATAGTAACGAAGGCGGTCAACATGGCCAAGAAAATGAACGCCGAAATCCTCGGCCTAGTAGAAAACATGAGCTACCTAGAATGTCCCAAGTGCGGCGAGAAGATGAACGTGTTTGGACAATCGAACGGAGAAAAACTAGCTAAAGAGCTAGCAGTCCAGTTCCTAGGATCAATTCCAATAGATCCAATGATAGCAAGCAAGTCTGATGAGGGACGGATCGAGGAGTACACATCACCTGTCTTCCAAGCAATCACAGACAGACTCCGGCTCAAAACCTCAGAACAAGTGCAACAACTTATGCAGGGCCTCCCAATAGCATGGTCGCTCGAACCCCCAAAGACCTAAAGTCTTCCCACGCGCATTAATATCAGAGTCCCCAAGGCTGTAAGGGAAGAACCGTTACAAGAACGTGAAAAATACCATGAAGACCACCCGTTCGAAGACTAGAAAGCTGAAGAAGGGAAAGGCGAAGAGAACCTCAAGAAAGCCACATCGCACCACCGGCCCAGCCGAGAGACAACCTTCGGCAAAACAAGCTCTCAAAGCTCCTAACACATCCCCTATCATCCCGAATTCACCAACACAAGCCATTTCCCCGACCATCTCAATCCCCGGCCGCCCAGTCTTCTCAATAGAGATCAGCTCAATAAACGGTGACACCACCATCGGAGACCTAATTGTCGCGTTTCCCAGAACCAGAGACGTGCTCATGAAGCATGGCCTAAGGTTCGACGTAGAACAAGCCGGCTACCTCTACATGACCTTGAGCGTGTTCTCAGCGATACACGGCCTCACAACTAACAATCTCGTGCAGGAACTACACCTCGCCTCCAAAGACCCGCCCCCGCAGCCTTCGGCCCAACAGCTCCGTCCGATCCCCGCAGCGACCAACGTCTAGGACGGTTCCTGTCTGCCAGTCTGTTAAACCCTTCAAACTTAGACTCTTAAAACTCTTGAGAAACGTGAGCCAAGAAACAAATCTCAGTCCTGCCACCTTCCGGTAGTGGAAACCCGTGCAAGAATCCTCATCTCTGGACTAGTCCAAGGGGTATTCTTTAGACGAGAGATCACGGATCGAGCAAGGAGACTAGCTCTTAGAGGATGGGTAAGAAATCTACCCGACGGACGAGTCGAAGTAACCGCTGAAGGAGAAAAGTCAAAGCTCGACGAGCTCATCCAATACTGCCACTTCGGACCAACAGGCGCCAGAGTTCGCAAAGTCGAAGTCGAATGGCTAGACTACTTGGCAGAATTCCACGGCTTCAAGATTACCAGATAGCCCACGGGACACCTAACATGGCTCGCAAAGGTTGCGGATACTGCACGATTCTGAAAGGTCCGATATTTCCAATCGTAACCAAAAGGTAAATCAAACCTGATTCTGAACTGTCGACCGCTCCGGTGGTGTAGCCCGGTTTAGCATAGCGGCCTTTCGAGCCGTTGATCGCGGGTTCAAAAGCAGCAGACCGCTGCGGTAAATCCCGCCCGGAGCACCACCAAAAACGCTTTGTACGCTCCCCCGTTTCGGAGGTCTCACAACATCCTAACGCAGAATGAAAACCAAGGGCCTCGGAGTATTTGACAGGTCAAAGGTTCTCGTAATATTTTCTGGCTATGGACACGGCGTCTTGAGATCTGCTGGCCACCGTTTTGTATTCGGGTCTTGAGTCTCCGGAAATCATAGAGGCCTTTTCGAAGAATTTTCGCACGCTATCCGCATCCCCCCGGTAGAGGGCTATTCCGCCGGCGATCCGGTACCACAACTCAGCTCTTATCTTATTGCCTGCAGATTCGAAGCTCGTAGCTTGGCTTACCGCTTCCTCCAGGGGGGTAGTAATCCTTTTGGGATCTAGGAAGAGAAGCCGCGTCATTGCCCCGTACATTTCGACATCATCTCCGATTATTTCCTGCAGTCTATTCAGCACGACCGGTTCCGGGGTCTGATTAGACTGCGTCTGGGGCTTCCTCTTTCCAAACAGACCGAACGTCAGCTGTCCACGACCTTCCCTAGCCAGAGTTCAACGAACAACTGAGCCCATTTAAGAGTTCATTCCGAAAACTTGATACCCGCGAAATGAGACCGAGATCGGCGATCTGGTAATTTGAGTCTCGAAGACAAAATGATCCGGCGACGCGAATCGAAGGAAAAGTCGCGCAAGAGGAAAAGAGGTCCCTACCGGAAGGCTTCGAGTGGGAAACTGATCAAATACTAGCTAGGTCGCTAAATCTGAAAACTCCGCCTTGACCCATAGATGCGTTCAGCTAACCAAAAAAGCCCACATTCCCTGCGCGCCCAGATCGAAGGAAGCCCCAATGCCGCTAAGAGCGTATAGGAATGCGCCTATACTTTCCCATACTGCTCGGCTCTATACTCACGAGTTCCGAACAACTATGATTCCCAAAGCAAATCGTGCAGTGTTCGACATCCCATGCCGGGTCCACTTTATGACAAGTCTCACACATCAAACCAAGCGCACGAATATCAGTACAAGCTTGGCAGAGCTTCTGAGATACCGCAATCGGGTTCGGATTCGCAGACAACATGGAAGCAATAGACTTGCTAATCGTCCGCACCTCAGGGGCAGACTCCAGCTGCACCGCTTCTCCTCGAACTTGATGGCGATACTTGCTGACAGCAGCTTGAGTAACCCCAAGCCTCGCAGCCACCTGCTCCTGCTTCAGACCGTACTCTTCAATCAGTTCGCGAGCGACCATTGCCCGAAGAGCTGGAATCACTGACTTGGAGGCAATTTCGCAAGGGATTATCAAATAGATCAACCATAAAAAATGGCCGCAGCCTATTTAAGCATGACTTATGTCATAAATCTTGCCGGCGTTACAGCGACTCAACCAAATTTGCGTTATCCGGAGAAACAATGGATCATGAAACGGAACCCCGAGGCTCTCCGCCAGCTAACGAATGTATAAATGAAAACTACTACTGAGATCGTGTTGGGAGAAATTCATTGGTCACAGTCGATGAAGTAACGCGGGAATTGGAGAAAGTCGTCGATCCAGAAATAGGTCTTCCAATTACCGAGATGCACCTCGTAGATGAGATAACCATCAAAGAGGACGGGGAACTCTTCATCAAATATCACCTCACTGCCCCGTTTTGCCCACCGATATTCGCCGAGGACATTGGAGTGAATATACGCCAGCTTACATCCAAACTAAACGGAGTAAGAAAAGTCACAGTCATACTCCACGGCCATGCATTGGCCAACGAAATCAACCAAAGAGTCAACCCTGACTATTCACCGCCGCAATCCTAAACCGCAAAGCGATCTAGTACCCACGGTTGTAGATTCGCTTGACAACGGTAAGACTCTGCCACGAAACTGACCTCGCCGGTAATTCCATGAGACGGTTCACAGCGGGAGAAAAGTAGATCCTTCTGGTCAAATTTGCGGACAATACTATGCCCTCTGTGATAGATGCACCCACCGGGGCGGCCCCTTGTCAGAAGGGTCACTGGAAGAGGGAACCGTCACGTGCCTATGGCACTACGGCCAGTTCGACATCGAAACGGGCAATGCGCGGTCACCTCCTCCAACCGAACCGCTAAGGAGATACGAGCTGACCATCCAAGCGGGAAACGTCCTCATATCGATAACCTGAGGCTCGTCAGCCCTAGGACTCGGGCTGGCCCATCTTAGGCTATATAGTACCTCTTTTTACTGGACTCGAATTCTGATTTCGATAGCGAGTCACCTGTACTCTATGCGTTTCAGTTGGGTAGAAGCAAGAATTTTTCTATGTTATCAACAGGGATCATGTGAATAGTCATTGGGAATTGACAACAGCCTCACATGGATGATAGGAGGCCCCCAGGGTAGTGGGATAAACTCTGTTGCTGAAAACTTCGCTAAAGCATGCATCAGAGGAGGGCTTCATGTCTTCGCCAATATCGAATATCACTCCAACATCAAAGGCGAACACAGCTACTACCGACTGAGGGTAGATTCTCGCGAGCTGCGCTCTCACGTGGACTGGGTAGACCTGTTGGTCGCACTCGACAAGGAGACCATTTTCGGTGATCTGAACAAAGCTCATCCGACTCACAAGGGACATCGCCACGAAGTCAGCCCCGGAGGGGGAATAATTTACGATGCTGGTATGAAATTGTCGCCCGAGTTGTTTGGCCGAGATGACATCAGCCTCTTTCCAGTCCCCTACATGGACCTCCTAGTTGACGCTCTGAAAGAGTTCGGAAAGGATCGTGAGCTTAGCAAATATCAGGTCATGGTGAACACCATCGCACTAGGCGCCTCTCTAGGGCTGGTCAGGTATGATTTCGGCCTAGCTTCAGAAGCGATCAAGGAGGGCTTCACCGGTAGGAAAGCTGCTCTTGGAGAATTGAATATCAGCGCAGCACAGCACGGATACGATTACGTGCAGAAACTGTTTGGCCATAATGCGTTCCCGTTCCGATTGCAGAAACAGGCCCTAGGCGAGAAGAGAATGATGATTCGCGGAGTCCAGGCTGTTGCCATTGGCAAAGTAAAAGCGGGATGCGGTTTCCAGACATACTATCCGATAACACCTGCAACCGATGAGAGCGAGTATCTTGAGTCTCACCAAGAAGACTACAACATGATAGTCGTCCAGGCTGAAGATGAGATTTCAGCGATCAACATGGCCACAGGTGCGGCACACGCGGGACTCCGTTCATCAACTTCGACCTCTGGCCCCGGATTCTCGTTGATGGCCGAAGGGCTGGGATGGTCCGGAATAACTGAAGCCCCCGGTCCAGTGGTAGTTCTATGGCAGAGAGCGGGACCGGCGACTGGAATGCCTACGAGGACGGAACAGGCCGACCTGCGATTTGCCTTGCACGCGGCGCATGGCGAGTTTCCCAGAATGGTCATAGCGCCCGGCGATGTCGTCGAATGTTTCTACGACACGTTTGACGCGTTCAATTATGCGGATCGATACCAGGTCCCGGTGATCCTCTTAACTGACAAGTTTCTCGCCAGCACGTACAAGGACATACCCTTCTTGAACACGGAAGGAATGAAGGTTGACAGAGGAGATCTCTTGCAGGAAGCCGATCTGGCGAAGAATCCGGACTACAAGAGGTACCGGTGGACAGATCTCGGTATATCCCCCAGGACGAGACCAGGTATGAAGGGTGGAATATTCTGGACGACGGGTGACGAGCACGATGAGTATGGCCACATAACCGAGGCGGCCGACCTACGCGTTCGGATGATGGCGAAGAGGATGAGAAAGATAGAATTGGCCAGTCAAGTCATTCCGGACTCGAAGAAGGCCACTCTTCACGGGCCAGGGTCTGCACCAATAACCCTAGTGGGTTGGGGTTCGACCAAAGGAGCGATACTAGACGGAATGGAAGAACTAAAGGCCAATGGAATTGAAGCGAACTTTCTACAGATACGGTACGTCAACCCCTTCCCGACAGAACTCGTCCAGAGAACATTATCAGATTCTATCCGTAAGATCGCGGTTGAAAATAACTACTCGGCGCAGATGGCCGGTCTGATACGAGAGACGACGGGGATAGCGGTAGACAACAAAGTCGTCAAGTTCGACGGACGACCCTTCTCACAGAACGAGATTTATGAAGGCGTCAGAGACATTGTTAGAGATGGGATGAAAGAGGTCGTGCTCAGCCATGCTTGAACTGAAGAACTACCGGACACAGGTCCATAACGACTGGTGTCCAGGCTGTGGCGACTTTGGCATCGTCAACGCAATACAGATGACTCTCCTAGAAATGCAGCTAGAGCCACACCGAGTCGCTATCTTCTCCGGAATTGGCTGCTCAGCCAAAACACCGCACTACATTAACGCGTACGGATTCCACACTCTTCACGGGAGAGTCTTACCGATCGCAACAGGAGCAAAGCTCGCCAACCCAGGTCTCACCGTCCTCGCTGTAGGAGGAGACGGTGACGGATTAGGGATAGGAGCAGGACACTTTGTCAACACAGGACGTCGGAATCTCGATTTCGCATATGTCCTCTATGACAACGGTGTCTATGGCCTTACGAAGGGTCAAGCCTCGCCCACTCTTCCGAAAGGTCTGAAGACGAAATCTATGCCGGCCCCGTCAATCCAGGAGGGCGTGAATCCTATTGCGATGGCAGTGGCCTCCGGCTACACGTTTGTCGCCAGGAGCTACGCCCTGGATGTTAGACATTTGAAAACGATTCTACGAGCAGCAATCGAGCATCGGGGCGGCGCCTTCGTCGATGTCCTTCAGACGTGCCCGACCTATAATGACATCAACACTAAGGAGTGGTATGCTGGTGACGATCTCCCGTCAAAGGCTCCTCGACTGTACAAGCTCGAAGAGACAGGCTACAATGGTCGGGTAGCGGATTCCAGCATCAGAGACGAGGTCACTGCGAAGAAGGGGAATGCTCTGTTGAAATCGTTCGAGTGGGGCGACAAGATACCGATCGGGGTTTTCTTCCAGATGGAAGTTGCTACGTACGAGGATCAGCTTGCCAGCCGGATGCCTGCTTTGGGAGAGAAACCATTCGTCGAACAGGACGTTTACAACAGAGATGTCACATCGCTGCTTGAAGAGCTAACCTAGCATGCAGTTACTCCGAAAGAGTATAGGGTATTCTAAGGTCTTGACTTGAGGTCCGAAAGCCCAGCTTTAGCGCCAGTGGCGGTCGACGCTTGTGCTCCGCTAGTAACCACCTTTTCCTAATGCTCTCCACCGTCTTAAGTGGGATTCCAAGGTCTCTGCTAACGTCCGCGGAAGGAATCCATCTTTCTAGTCCCCACAATACCAAATCCAGCTTCTCATAGCTGAGACCCAGCTCACCCTCCGCCGTCTGTCCGGGCCAAAGCTCTGGGCTAGAGGGCTTGGAGCAAATCTTACTGGGGAGCTCCAGGTACTTTCCGAGATCTCGCACAGTGCTCTTGTAGAGGTCCGCGATTGGCTGAATGTCGCATGCGCCGTCTCCGTATTTCGTGAAGTATCCGAGCATAATCTCACTCTTGTCTCCGGTTCCAACAACTAGCCCGTGATTGATGTTGGAGTAGTAGTAGAGGATCATTCCTCTGAGACGCGCTTTCATGTTTCCCAAGGGAGTCTTGCCCTCGTGTTTCGAGGGGTGGACCAAATGTTCACCAGCTTTGACCAGTGAAGTGATGTCGAGCGACCTGTACTTGATTCCACGATTTTTCGCGAGTTCTTCGGCGTCTCGTAGATTCGACTGATTCCTAGTATCCTCCTCCGGGAGAGATAGTCCGATGGTTCTGCGTCCACCAACGGCCATTGAACAGAGGACGGCTGTGACACTTGAGTCGAGCCCCCCTGACATTCCGACGATGAGATTCCTAGCGCCAACCCTTTCAGTGTGGGTCTTGAGAAACCTGATGATTCTCTCCACGGTCTCGGCTGGAACGTGGAGCGACAGTGCCTCCGGTCCGAACCTGGAACTCATAAGGTGTCCTACTGTAAGATGAGGGATAAAACGGGAATGTTAGCTGACGACGCGCGAGTGGCGCTCTTCCGAAGAGAGGCTTTTGAACAGAGTCAACAGTCTCTCCATGGTCACATACTGTTCACCCGCGAACGAGGCTTCGCTTGCGGCTTCTTGGATCACATTCTTCATGTCTCGGGGTGTGATGACGTACTGGTCACGAACGGAGATTCCACGGTCGGGTATTGACGCTTCATATACTTGTCGCCTAGACCGAATTATCTTCCAGACTTCTTCGAACGACTCTTCTGTTAGACCGCCGTCGTAGGTCGAGATTTTCGGGTCTATCTCCACCTTGGCCAAGTAAGAGTCGAGCAGCCTCTTAATTTCGTCACGCGTCTTCGGAGGGGGCACATAGATGATTCGTTTCATCCTGTCGAGCAGAGCGGGGTCGATGACGCTCGGATAATTGGTAGCGAAGATGACCGCGACATTGCGGTTGACGTGGAATCCTTCGCCGAGCTCCGTCAATATCTGGTTCAGCATTCCCTGGACATCTCGTCCCGCGTCCGTAGTAGCTTCCATTCTTGCCCTACCGATCGCGTCAGCCTCGTCGATGAAGAGGACTGTAGGTGCGGACTCGCGTGCGAGTTTGAAGATCTCCTTCACGTTCTTCGCGGATTCGCCGAGCCACTTGGAGACTATCTCATAGCTTTCTATTTTGAGGAAGCTGGTATTCTGTCCATGGTTGCTGATGGTTCCAGCGACCGCTTTAGCCATGTAGGTCTTACCGACTCCCGGTGGTCCAAAAAGGAGTACGGATCCTGCCTCCTCCAACATCCGCGGGTCCCTAATGATCTGCTCCCTCCTGCTTCTGGTCCCGGGGTCTAGTATCCATTCGATGGCTTGTCTGAGGCTGAGCAGTTCTTTCCTCAGCCCTACGATATCTTCGTAGAAGACCTTGGGAGCTTTCTCGACCTGGTATTCTAGTAGGCTGCGATCCTTTATCCGTTCAATAACATCGACTATCACTCCCTTCGTCGGGGACAGCACGGCGTCGACATTTGTGCCAACTCTGTCTCTGATTTCTGGAGGGATGCTAACTTGAAAGGCCTGGCCGCCAGAAAGGCGCACAAGGGCTGTGTCTCCCTTTACTTCCTCAATTGTCCCGATCGGCCGCATACCCTGTTTGAGTTCTTCCATCAGGTTGTGGTAGCGGCGGAGTTCGGTCTGGAGGTATTCTATCTGCCGTTCCTTACGAGTGAGCTCCTTTTCGAGTTCGAGTGCCGGAGGATATTCTGGCGTGTTTTGCTCGGCCATGCCAGGGTCTGACTACTCATAGTCTGTCCGGAGATAAATAGATATGGGCTTCAGTTCTCGGTTCGGTTCTATGGCTTGTCCAATGACGGTTAGATGGGGCGGTCGATGGGGCAAGCCATCGATCTACAGGGATTTAGCTGGTCGCTAGTTCCCCGGAGGGGTACGGAGAACTCCGGTTCTCCTCAAGAGAAAGCCCAGTTTTGAGAGTTTGAGTTGTATTCCTCGACCGCCTATGATGTCAAACTGGACGAGGCGAGGTGTTATGTGACGTCTATCCATCTTGCGTACGAGTAAGTATCTTTTGAGCATCTGCCCCTGTTCGACCATTCTGAGTTCTACGACTCCGTCGACGAGGCTTTCGACTTTGTGAAATAGCTCGGGATTGACGCTGCCGGTGGAAAGTGTTACTATGAGTTTTCCTCCGGCTTTCTTCACCTTTCCCGCGATGCTTTGTATGAAGCTGATCGCGTGTTTGCTCTCTGTCTCGCTGAATATCGGTATTAGAGAATCCAGCACGATTGTTATTTGCCGGTTCCCGAGTTTGTCCATGACAGTGGAGAGGTATATGCTGACGTTGGTAAGGTCGAAAGGTTGTGGCACGACTCCTTCCGTGATGCCTGCGGTCGCCGAGTAGCAGTCTACGATGTCAAGCTTGTTCGTCTGCAGATATTTTTTCGGGTCCCATCCGAACTCGTTCATTCTCTCTATGATGTTGGATGGGAACGTGTCGTAGGTGATTATGATGCATGGCTTCGATGCGGAAAGCTCGTCGTAGAGGATCTGTTGAGCGAGGGTGGTCTTTCCGCTTCCCGGGTCTCCCGATATGAGGATTGAGGAAGCTTCTGGGAGGCTTCCGCCGAGAAGAGCATAAAAGTTCCTGAAGGGCGTCGTAATGTTGTCCAGTTTTCAGTCACGTCCACTCTAGCCGGTCCTGGCCTCGACCCTGTCCGACAAAGACAGCTCTTGAGAACACCGGCGGGTATGAATACGGATTGTAACCCTTTCCAACTTTGTGATAGGACCCTCATGCGTCGGGTGTGTTCCAGCGAAGAGTTAATCAGCCGTGACCAGTGACTCGGCAAGCCTTCGATGTGGGTGGATCAGAGATGGGGTTTGGATCGTATATTCTGATGCAGCTCGCGCCTGGGACTGCCAAGACTGCTGCCCACGCGATCTCGAAGATTGACGGTGTCAAGATGGCTCACGCCGTCACGGGGCCCTTCGATGTGATCGCATTTGCAGAAGTTCCTGATCTGACTACATTGTCAGATCTTGTACTGTCAAAGATTCAGAAGATCAAGGGAGTTCAGAAGACCCAGACCGCAGTAGTGGTGGCGCCGGATGTTTTCGGGCACGGTCCAAAGCGGGCACGTCTCTACAAGAGGCCTGCTCGGCCAAAGAATAGGTCGAGGAGACCAGCGAGAGATGGCTGAGATTCGTCTCAGTCTGATTGGGTCTCTATCGAATCTGTTCTTGTTCTCAAACGAGATTGCAGCTCGAGAAGGTTCTTGACGACGCTAATGTCCTCGAAGTCATCAGCTGATTTTGGGACCTGATTTTTCTCGTTTGATCGCATGACCGTTTTCTTGCGAGTGACGGTATAAGCGTTATTGACAATGAGAACGGTCTCTCGATCATCTGTCAAATGGGGCAAGACTCATCAGACAAGCAAGCTAAACAGAGGAGAGAGTGGGGGTTGTTCCCCTATATTCTGGGTGGGGCGGCTGGTCTTCTGACTTTTATCGCGAGCAGAATTAGGAAGAATGCTATACCGAAGATAACTAGCAAGACAACCGCCGTGGTCGTTGTGCTGGTTGTTGATCCTGCGTTTACCTGAACTGTGTAGGTCGGGCTGTCGGCCGCGCTTGGACTGTACGGTCCGTACATTTGATTCTGGTAGTGGACGGTTAGGCCGAATGATCCTGGGTAGGGTATGTCGCCGAGGTGGACCTTGCCCGTGTTGTCGCTGAGATACGTCTTGCTGGCGATGGTGCCGTTGACGAATGTGACGGTCACGTTTGCGCCTGAGACTGGACTGTTATTGTTGTCGACAATCTGGACTGTTTCTGGGAAGGCTTTTAGCGAGATTGTTGCCGTTGCAGGTGCGTTTGTAAGGTCGAGGGTCTCTGTGGAGTTTGTTGGAATGTTGGTTCCCTCCCAGAGAGCTGATGTGATTGTGTACATGTCGGCGGAGACATACTGTCCGGAGTATCCTGTGATGGTGGTTGTGCCTATTGCTTGGCCCTGTAGTGTAAGAGAGATTGGTGATGGGCTTAGAGGGTTTCCTTGGACATCGGTGAACGATAGTGTTGCTGGATACTGTTTGTCAAAAACGGCTGTGAGACCGGCTGTGCCTGTGTAATTGTATACTATTCCGGTCGGAACGCATTGGTTTGCTGGGCATATTCTGACTGTGGGATTGGTTGTCCAGACTCTCGTACCTGGTGAGGTCGTTCCATAGTAGTTCGCCCATTCTTTCCAGACATAATGGCCAGCGGTGGATGCGCCGGTGAAAGTTAGGTTGGCGCTTAGCACAGTGAGTGTGTGAGTCGTGTTATAGGGAAAGTCGAAGGTGGGGGGCGAAACCTGAGGCAAGGCGACTGTGCATTGGTTGGAGCTGCAATAGGAGCCGGTTCCGTTGTCGATCTTGATCCAGATGGTTCCATCCGCTGAGGGAACGTTCGAGCTGACGTTTACTTGGCAGTTGCCTGGTGGGCAGCTGGACGCGTAAACATTTCCGATTAGGATGGGAACTAGGAATGAGGCGACTAAGGTTAGGAGTATGACTGGGGCTCTTGCTCTCACAGTGGGCCTGGCCTCGACGTTGGCCGAGAAACTGGGGTTGTAGGCTTAGAAGCTCGTGAACCGTCCGGCTGTGATTATGAGTTACAGCCGGTTTAACACAGGAAAATGCTGACCCCCGCTTTTTCTCTTTTCTGTGGTTGAATCCGTGAAAGTACGAGTGAGGCTAGCCCTTGAACTTGTAGGATTCTTGCGGAAAAGAGCGATCCGTGTCGCATGGACAAGTTTTTTTGGAGTTTTTCTAGAAGGGTCTGGCTGGGTGGGTTGTTTTCTGGGCTTGTCTGGCTGATCGGGGCTTGTAATGGGCTGGTCTGGGGTGATCGAAAGTGTTGGTTTAGCGCAAGGAAACTGTATGAAAACAGCACAGCCCTCCCAGATTCATAATCAGGGTTCAATCTGCGCGATTTCTGGGAGTGTTCCTTGTTGTCAAAGTCGCGGGTTAGTATGGTTTGGCGAGAATGATCTGGAAGCCCCTTCCGGTAGTAGTCCCTCTAGGCGGTTTCCTCTTTATACTACATTAGCCTAGCCTTGGGAGACATTGACAGTTCAGCTTCAGAAGTACAAGATGCTTGTCGGGGGAGAATGGAAAGAGAGTGGCAATGGGCTCGCCACATCGATCCTCGACCCGTCGAACAACCAGGTGATAGCGGAGGTTCCGCGAGGGACCAAGCATGACGCTAGGGCAGCCGTAGACGCAGCAAAGACTGCGTTTCACTCTCCTGAATGGAGGGATATGGATTCCGCGAAGAGAGGACGAATTCTGACGAAGCTGACGGGTCTCGTGCGGGAGAACTCTGACGAGCTGGCGCAGTTGGAGACTATGAATGAGGGAAAGACTCTGCGAGAGTCGAAGGGAGACGTTGCCTGGGCGGCACGTGCCTTCGAATATTTCGCGGGACTGGCAGACAAGATAGAGGGAGAGACGATCCCGGTTCCACCGAGAAGACTCAATTACACTCTAAGGGAGCCCATGGGAGTCACCGTGCACATTGTTCCATGGAATTATCCGATCGCGCTGGCTGCAAGAAGCCTCGCCCCAGCATTGGCCGCGGGCAACACGGTTGTCATGAAACCGTCCGAGACTACTCCACTGACCGCTATCAAGCTTGGAGAATTAGCCCTGAAAGCCGGACTGCCTAAGGGAGTCGTCAACGTTGTAACAGGATCCGGTGCCGAAGTGGGCTCTCACCTTGTTTCTGACAAGGACGTGGACGGGATAATTTTCACAGGATCAGACGAGACCGGTAAACAGGTGATGGAGGCCGCGGCGAGAAACGTCACGCATGTGTTGATGGAGCTGGGCGGCAAGAACCCCCACATAGTATTCCCAGACGCAGACATTCCCAAAGCAATCAAAGCGGTCAAAGACGGAATCTTCACCAACGCGGGACAAATGTGCTGGGCAGGATCACGCGCGTTCATACACGAATCCATCTACGAAGGATTCGTCAGAGAACTGGTCGACAAGACAGCCGCGATGAAGATCGGACCTGGAATAGAGGACTCGACAGAGATGGGGCCCGTCGTATCCAAATCACGACAAGAGATCGTCCTCGCATTCGTAAAAGATGGAGTAAATGAAGGAGCGAAACTCCTCCACGGCGGAAAGAAGCCAAAAGACCCCAGACTGGAAAAGGGAAACTTTGTCGAACCCACAATATTCGAAAACGTGAGCGGAGAAATGAAGATTGGCACCGACGAAATATTCGGACCAGTCCTAAACATAGCCAAGTTCAAGACCACCGACGAGGCAGTCGCAATGGCCAACGAGACAGACTACGGGCTCTACGGAGGCATCTGGACCAGCAACCTGAAAACTGCTCACGACGTCGCCTCAAGGCTAGAGGTGGGGGGAGTCGCGATAAACGAGTACTTGGTTACTTTTCCACAGACCCCATTTGGCGGCTACAAAGATAGCGGAATAGGCCACGAGAATGGTATCAGAGCCCTCGAACACTACACCAGGACGAAAAACGTTTCAGTGAACCTAAACTAAGTCAGTCTGGCTTTTCCAGCTGGTAGAAGACTCCTTCGCCAGACTGTCTAGCCTTCAACACCAACTCTAGATCAGGTCTCAGCTGTTTGACATCCAGACTGTGGCTGATCGGTGCGAAGACTCTGAGGCCGTTCTGAAACTCTGCAAGCCCGAGAACGTACGGAGTTGACTGCTCGAAGGCAGGAGGTCCGAAAAATACCTCTGTGAATGTGACAAGTTTCGTTTTGCCCTCCAAGGGGACCCATTCTATCTCGCTCTTTCGACAGTCGAGACAATCCGCTCGCGGCGGAAAGTAGAACTTTCCACAATCCTTGCAGCGTGTACCGGCAATGATTCCTTTCTGGAGATACGAGATTAGGGGAGTGATCTTGGTTTGTGAGATGTAGCCTGCTTGTCCGAATTTTTCGAAACCCATAGACATCAAGCTCTCAAAATTGAGACGGCAGCGTACATTCCGATACCTCCGATGTTCTGAGCAAGCCCCACTCTGGCACCGTCCACTTGGAGATCACCTGCCTCCTTTCTGAGCTGCTGGACGAGGCTAGTGATCTGAGATGCCCCTGTCGCTCCGACGGGATGGCCCTTTGAGATTAGTCCTCCATCAATATTGACCGGAATCTTTCCACCCAACTCTGTCTCACCATCTTTGAGAAGTTTAGATCCTTTGCCGGGCCGTGCAAATCCAAGGTCCTCATAGTTCAAGATCTCTGTGATCGAGAACGAATCGTGAACTTCTGCAACGTCAATGTCGCCTGGTTTGACACGTGCCATTTCGTAGGCTGACTTGGCCGCGTTCTTGGTGACTTCGAAGCTGGTCATGGCTCCATGTCTTCCAGCCAAAGCCATCGGGCTTGAAGCCAATCCCAATCCTGCTACCCAAACTGGTTTGTCGGTTATCTTCTTGGCTTTCTCAGCGTTGGTTACTAGCAAGCATGCGGCTCCGTCCGCGTTTGCACAGCAGTCGAATAGTTTGAGAGGTGTTGACACGGGGCGGGACTTGAGGACTTCTTCTGCACTTACTGGTTTCTGAAACATTGCCTTGGGGTTCTTCGCTCCATATTTTCGATTCTTCACCGTTACCGCTGCCAGGTCCTCCTCGGTTGTGCCGTATCGTGCCATGTGGGCTGTGGCGTACATTGCATAGTATGCGGGCATTGTCGTCCCGAATGGTGATTCCCACATCACGTCTCCTGCCCTGCCCATGAGTTCTTGGATCTCTTTTGAGGCGAGTTCTGTCATCTTCTGGACCCCTACTACCACAACTAAGTCATGGAGCCCGGATCTTACTAGTGAGAAGGCTGTTCGGAGACCAACGGCGCTTGAGGCACATGCGGCTTCTACATTGAAGGTCGGCTTTGGGTTGAGCCCGAGATACTCTGCCACTACTCCAGCAGGCGATCGTTGCTTGTCATAATGTGTTGCCGAACAGACTATTGAGGCGTCTATTGTTGACGGTTCTATTTCTGCATCGTCGAGAGCTTCACTATACGATTCGAAGGCTAACTCTCGCAGAGATGCATCACTGCGTTTTCCAAACTTTGAGTGGCCGACTCCAACTATTGCGACTCGGCTCATGCTACGACGCCATTGTGCTTTCCTACCGGACTAGAAGAAGGTTATCGGAGTTCTCCCGGTTTGGTTGGGCCATTCGTTCTGGACGACAAGGAGCTCAGAGATACAGGAGCATTTCTCGCGAGCATTCCATCGGAAGCTATCTCATCGGCCTCCGACGTGACGGTTAGTAGTCTTCGATTTTTCAGAGGAGAAAAGTTGTTCGAGCTCTGAACATCCTACAAAATTTCTGAGATTTTTCCCGAACAAATTCGGGACTACGAACTGTCCAAAGCCGTGTCACAGTTCGTTTATGGTTTTGCTATCTCTAAAGTGAGTTGGGTAGGTTGGGTCTTGATGAGAGAGGGTGTGGCGAGAGGGCTCACTGCCATTGCTTGCGCTGTCTTTCTGGTAGGCCAAAGGGGAACACGAGAGAGGGCAGAAGGTCCTCATGGTGAGACTTCGTCGATGTCTTGACGCCCATCTGTAGGTTGAACCGTCTTCCTTGCACGTCTTAATCCGTTGATTGCAACAACGAGCGCCAAGAGTCCCGTGACCACCGCGATCGAAAGTATTCCTGTTGGTGGCTGTGAAGTCCGAGGTGTGGCAGGAGAGGAGGTTGTGCTAACATGCGCGACGTATGTGGGATCGTGTCTTAGAGCTTTGCCGGACCAGATGGGATAGGAGACTCTGTAGAGGAACTTGGTAGTATTGTAATCCAGGTTTGATGTTGATGGCAGACCTGCGATATCCGGTAGCTGTCCCTGAACGAAGTACTGGACCCTAACGAGGGGCGCGAAATATTGGCCTTGAAAAGCGTTTGCAGGAATCGAGTCGATGGGTGAGGCAAGGTATACCGCAGGGTAACTTGGCGAAGGACTTGCGAGAAGTGTGTAACTGTCATTGAACCGGAACTCATATGCCAAAGCATCATCGACTTTGACCTGTGCCGTGTTAAACTGTGAGGCGGGCTGATTCGTCTGCGAATCGTACGGCATGCTTCCAGCCTCTACCGAGAGAGGGTTAGATGCAACCGTTAGGGTGGCATGTAGCAGTGAGAGGCTCAGGCCCTGAAGCATGGCCCCCGGATCAGCAGGGGTGATGTTGCCGACCTGATAGCTGGTTTTTAGGAAGGTCGTGTTTCCTACGACCGAGTAGTCGTAGAAGACAGATACGTAGTCGATCGTTGCGTCTGAAAATAGCGTTCCTCCTCCATAGCCATAGTCGGGTGGGACCGCCTTGATCAGAAGCGCTTGGATAGAACTGTACGTTATCCCCCAGCGATAGTGAGGAGTGCCATTTGTGACTGTCTTGTTTACAGGATAAGGTGTGAATGTCTGAGAAGCATTCATGACTAAAGTGTATCTGAGTTCAGTCGTGCCGGAAGTATAGTTGGCGTCGAGGTAACCGTTATGGTCGGTGTCGTTGTAGACTTCCATTGCGAGTAGTGCGTTCCCGACGAAGATTCGAGAGCCGGTTGTGGTGTTGTAAGCTTGACCGACGAATGCGAACACAGGCGACGG
>WNGD01002861.1_pt1 | contig 34530 bp, 33 predicted proteins | sample 5400671 | NCBI WGS metagenome assembly WNGD01 (sample SAMN13153369, study PRJNA577476) | soil metagenome | isolation source: 40 cm soil or saprolite under grassland replicate 2 | place: USA:California | collected 2016-06-15 | reverse complement strand
CGGCGAACCTCACCGCGTGCAGCGCGGGACGCATCCCGACCTGTACGTGCTCGAGCCGGGCGGCGACCAGATCCGCATCGACGACATCCGCGAACTGCGGCGCGACCTGCACATGCGGCCCTTCGAGGCCGATCGCCGTGTGTACCTCGTCTACGCGGCGGAGACGATGAACGAGGACGCGGCCGACGCGCTGCTCAAGGATCTCGAGGAGCCGCCTCTGTACGCCGTGATCGTCCTCGTCGCGGACGACCTCGGCCCGCTGCCGGAGACGATCCGCTCACGCTGCCAGCTCGTCCCGTTCACGCGTCTCTCAGAACGTGCAGTGCGGGAGGAGATCGCCGCGCGCGCACCGGCCCTCGACCCCGGCGAGACCGCGGCGCTGGCACGGCTCGCGGCCGGCCGGCTCGACCGCGCGGCGCGCCTACTCGATCCCAAGTCCGCCAAGCGCCGCGAGGCGCTGCTCGAGGTCGCCCGCTCGGTCTACGGCGACCCGGAGTTCGAGGCCCGCGACGCCGCGCAGCGCATCCTCGACGGCGCCCGCGAGCGGGCCGCCGACGCCAAGACCACCGCCGAGCAGGAGCTCGAGCTGCTCGACCTGCCGACGCGCGAGGCCGAGCAACGCGTCCGCCGCGCGGCGCGCGGCGCGGAACGCGACGAGCTGCTCGCCGCGCTCGAGGAGCTCGCCTCCTGGTACCGCGACCTCGTCGTCGTCGCCGTCGGCGCCGAGCGTGCCGTCGTCCACGCCGACCGGATCGCCGTGCTCGCGGAGGACGGCACGACCGAGCGCCGCGCGGGGGCAGAGCGCGCCTGCGAGATCGTCCGCGAGACGTGGCGCGCCTTCGAGGAGTTCAACCTCAGCCCGCCTCTGGCTCTGGAAGCGCTGTTCGTGCGGCTCCGGCGGGAGCTCGGCTCCGCGCCCGCGCTGGTCTAGAAGACCCTCGTTCAAGGGCTGTAGCGGCCCGGCTGCCCGCCGACATTCGTCATACGTGCGTACCCGCAGGCGCGCGTACCCGCAGTCAGGAGTACAGGTGGCCGCAGTCCCGTCCATAGGTCGAGCAACCCGCGTCGAGCGACCCTCCGTTGCCGGCGCTGCGGCGGCGGGCGACCTCTACGAGCGCTACTCCCCGCAGATCTTCGGCTACTGCCTGCACCAGCTCGGCTCGCGCGAGGAGGCGGAGGACGCCGTCCAGACCACGTTCATGAACGCGTTCCGCGGCCTGCAGCGCGGCATCGTCCCCGAGCTCGAGTCCGCCTGGCTGTTCAAGATCGCGCACAACGTTTGCCTCTCGCGCCGGCGGTCGTCCTGGCGCCGCGGCAAGGTCGAGGCGCCGAACAACTTCGAGGTACTGCAGGAGATCGTCCCCGGCCGCGAGCACGTCGCGGACGAGCTGATTCGCCTGCAGGACGTCCTCGAGGAGATGCCGGAGAACCAGCGGCGCGCCATCCTGCTGCGCGAGTGGCAGGGCTTGACGTACCGCGAGATCTCCGACGAGTTGGGTCTCTCTCAGGCCGCCGTAGAGACCCTGATCTTCCGCGCTCGCCGCGCTTTAGCTCAGGGCCTGGAGCAGGACGCGGACACGTGGAAGAAGCGGCTGCGCCGTGGCGCTGACGCGGGCGGCGCGATCGCTTGCGTGAAGACGCTGCTCGGCGGCGGCGGCGCAGCCGCAATCAAGATCGGAACGACGGCCGCGCTCGTCGCGACGGCGGCAGTTGCCGCCGCGACGGCGCCCGTCGCTCCGAAGCCTGCGCACGCACAGCATGCCCGCGCAGCGCAGACGGCAACGAGGTCGGCCGCCTCGAAGCCGCGGACGCGGCGAACCCTCGCCGCTACGCACTCGTCGCCGGCCGCCTCGCGCGCTGCGCGGGCAGTCTTGCGGCCCCGCGCGAAAGCCGCGCGCCCGCACGCGTCGACCATCGCAGCCACCGCGCCTGCCGTTTCGTCGCCGCTGGTGTTGCCGGACGCCGCCGATCCGACTCCGCCGGCTGACCCGGCCCAGACCGAATCGATGACAGTTGCGCCACCGCCGACCGACCCGGCGCTACCGCCTGCGGCCGATCCCCCGGCGCAGCAGCCCTCGGACCCGGCGCCCGACGCTCAGGGCAACAAGCCCGACCAGCCGAACGAGCCCGACAAGTCGAAGCCTGGCCCTCCGGACCACCCGGACAACGGGCACGCGAAGGATCATAAGTAGGTCACGCGTGCGTGGCGGCGAGCACGCTGCGCAGGACGTCGAGTGTTCCGCCGCCCTCACCTGACGAGGTGAGGAGCACGACCTCGTCGAGGCGCGGGACGACGACGAGCGCCTGTCCGAGATAGCCGTGTGCCGCGAAGACGTGAAGCCGGCGATCGACCCACCAGTCGTATCCGTACGCGTCCGTGATCCCCTGATCCGGCGGTACATCGACGTGCGCATGCGTTGAGGTGCGGACCCAGGCCGCCGGCACGATCCGCCGCCCGTTCCACGTTCCACCGTTGAGATACATCTGCCCGAACGCGAGCAGGTCGCGAGGGCGCAGGACGAGACCGGAGCCACCACCCCGTGAGCCGGGCCACCGCGCGTCGCGGATGCCCATCGGTCCGAACAGCCGGAGTTGCGCGTACGCCGCCGCCGACGTCCCCGTCACGCGCGACAGCACCGCGGCGAGCAGATCGCTGCTGCCGCTGTCGTATACGAACGTCGTGCCGGGCTCGTTGACGAGCGGACGATTCGCCAGGGACGAGGGGTCCGTCTGCTGAAAGGTGAGCCCGCGCCCGTAGCCGGCCGTCATCGAGAGCAGCTCGCGAAGCGTGATCGAGCGGTGAGGTGTGTCGGGAAGAACGTCGGCGAGGCGATCGTCGACGCCGTGCAGGCGGCCGTCGGCGATCGCGATGCCCACGAGCGCCGAGACGACGGTCTTCGTGATCGAAAAAACCGGAACGCGATCGGCCGCCTGGACTCCGTCGTAATAGCGCTCGACGACGAGCCGCCCGTGGCGGGCGACGAGGAGGCTCGTGACACCTTTCAGGTCGGTGCGATCGAGCGCATGGATGTCGATTCCCTCCTGCTGCGGCGTTGCTCGCACCCATCTGGGCGATTGCGGGACCGGCTCTGCGGCCCGCCGTGCGCCGCTTCCCGCGCAACCGGCAGCGATCAGCGCGACGGCAACGGTGACGGAAAAGCGGCCCGGCATCCCGCTACAGTAGGTGCCTCGCCGACGTAGCTCAGCTGGTAGAGCACTTCACTCGTAATGAAGGGGTCCCCGGTTCGAGTCCGGGCGTCGGCTTCCCTTTCCAAGCCGCATTGCGACTTCCGCGCTCATCCGGCCAGGCGCATTGGCAAGTCGAACGGCGCGCGACGGTCTACCTGATCGGTCTGGTCGTGCTCTGGAAGGTGTCGCCGTTGATCTGGGGCGAGACGCACTGCGCCTGAGGCCGGGCGTTGTCACCAGCGGGACGGACGTTCTAGCCTCTGCTGGTGTCGGTCTGTGAAGCGTGCGGCCAAGAGAACCCCCCGGGCGCAAGCTTCTGCAATGCATGCGGTGCGCCTCTTGCCGCACACGACGAAAGCTCGGAGCGCCGGAAGACGGTCACCGTGTTGTTCTGCGACGTCATCGGCTCGACCGCTCTCGGCGAGCGGCTGGACCCCGAAAGCCTGCGCCGTGTCCTGGCGCGCTACTTCGACGTAGCGCGTGACGCGGTCGGGCGGCACGGCGGCGTCGTCGAGAAGTTCATCGGCGACGCGGTGATGGCCGTCTTCGGAGTGCCGCAGGTGCACGAGGACGACGCGCTGCGTGCCGTACGAGCGGCCGAGGAGCTGCGCGGCGCGCTCGAGCATCTCAACGAAGAGTTGCAGCGCGAGTACGGGACCAAGCTCGCGGTCCGAATCGGCCTCAACACCGGTGAGGTCGTGACGGGAACAGAGGAGCGGCTCGCGACGGGAGATGCAGTCAACGTCGCGGCGCGGCTCGAGCAGGCCGCCGAGCCGGGCGAGATCCTGATCGGCTCCGACACGCTGGAGCTGCTGCGGGACGCCGTCTCGGTCGAGCCGCTCGAGCCCCTCGAGCTCAAGGGTAAGGCGGAGGCAGTCGCGGTGTATCGCCTGCTCGCGCTGAATGCTTCAGCGACCGCGCCTGGTCGCCGTCTCGACGTTCCGATGGTCGGCCGCGAGCGCCAGCTCAAGCTGCTTCGAGGCGCGTTCGAGCACGTCGTCAGCGAGCGCTCGTGCCACCTCTTCACCATCCTCGGTATGGCGGGCGTTGGGAAATCCCGCCTCGTGTCCGAGTTCCTGCGCTCGCTCGACGGCGCGACCGTCCTTCGCGGCCGCTGTCTCTCCTACGGCGAAGGCATCACGTACTGGCCGGTGGTCGAGATCGTGAAGCAGGCCGGTGGTGCAGAGGTGCTCGTGGATGAGGTCGCGCGCAACGCAATCGATGTCGTCCTCGGCGAGACGGGCGCGGCCGCGACTCCCGACGAGATCGCGTGGGCGTTCCGCAAGCTGCTCGAGACGAAGGCCTCCGAGCTACCCGTCGTCTGTTTGTTCGACGACATCCAGTGGGGCGAGGACACGTTCCTCGACCTGGTCGAGCATGTCGCGGATCTCTCGCGAGGCGTCCCGATCCTGCTCCTCTGCATGGCGCGTCCCGAGCTGCTCGATCGTCGACCGGCCTGGAGCGGCGGCAAGCTCAACGCGACGAGCGTGCTGCTGGAGCCGCTCTCCGAACAGGAGACCGACGAGCTGATTGCCCGTCTGCTCGAGGGCTCCGCGCTGCCGGAGTCGTTGCACCTCCGTGTCCGCCGCGCGGCGGGTGGCAACCCGCTCTTCGTCGAGGAGATGCTCGCGCTCGTCGAGCAGTCCCACGACGGAAGCGCGGTTGCTGTTCCGCCGACGATCCAGGCGCTGCTTGCCGCGCGGCTCGACCAACTCGACCCGTCCGAGCGACACGTTCTCGAACGCGGGTCGGTTGAGGGCGAGGTCTTCCACCGCGGCGCCGTCGCCGCCCTCAGCCCTGACGAGGCGCGCCTCGACACTCGCCTGACTGCCCTCGTTCGCAAGGATCTGTTGCGTCCGGAACAGGCGCAGCTGACGGGCGACGACGGGTACCGCTTCCGACACCTGCTGATCCGCGACGCCGCGTACGAGGCTTTGCCGAAGGCGACGCGCGCCGACCTCCACGAGCGCTTCGCGTCGTGGCTCCTGCAGCGCGGCGCCGACCTCGTCGAACTCGACGAGATCGTCGGCTACCACCTCGAGCAGGCGATTCGGTACCGCAGCGAGCTCGGACCGCTCACCGACGATCAGCGGCGCCGTGCAGACGAGGCCGGCGAGCTGCTCGCGCGCGCAGGTCGCAAGGCGCTCGAACGGGGCGACCGCCGCGCCGGCGCAAACCTTCTCGACCGCGCGGCGCGGCTGCTGTTGAAGCCCGACCCGAAGCATGTCCTGGCTCTCCTCGACCTCGGCCGCTGCCTTGGCGAGGCCGGCGACGATCTCCAGCGGAGTCAACTCGTGCTCGACGAGGCGCTGGCAGAGGCGGACGCGCTCGGCCGTGAGGACCTGCAGATTCGAGCGCGGCTCGAGCTCTCGTTCGTCGCGACCTTGCGGGGTGAGTCGCGACCGGAGGAGCAGGAGCAGCTGGCGCGCGAGGCGATCGCGGTGCTGGAGCGCTCTGGCGACGATGAAGGCCTCGCCCGTGCGTGGTTCGTCTTAGCGACCTCATTCTGGATTCGGTCGGAATGGGACACGATGCGCGAGCTCCTCGGCCACGCGATCGAGCACGCCCGTCGTATGGGAAACCGGAGCATCGAGATCGAGGCGATGGTGTTCGTCTTGGCCGCGACGATGTTCGGCAGCACTCCGGTCAAAGACGGCATTCGCGTCAGTCAGGAGATCCTGGACGACGCCTCCGACAGCCGGGAGCTCCAGGGATGGGCCGTGCGGATGGCCGGCACGTTCCTGGCGCTCGAAGGACGATTTGACGAGGCCCGAGAGCGCCTCGCGCGTGCGAGAGCGATCTTCACGGAGCTCGGGAACAACGCTGCGCTCGTGGGGATCACGTTTTCCGCGGGCCCGCTCGAGGTTTGGTCCGGTGATGCCGTAGCTGGCGAGCGCGAGCTTCGCCGCGGTCTCGAGTTGGCCCAGCGGATCGGCGATCGCGGGCGCGTGCCCAACCTGGCGGCGTTGCTCGCGAGCGCGCTGCTCGATCAGGGCCACACCGACGACGCCGAGGAGTACGTGAATCTGGCCCGTGACGAGGCGCACAAGTCCGACTCAAGTGCGCAGGCGCTCTGGCGCATAGCAGCCGCACGCCTACTCGTGCGGCGTGGGGCGACGGAAGACGCGGTCACGCTCACGGGCGAGGCAGTCGCCGCCCTCCGCGAGACGCAGGAGCTCTTTACGCTGTCCCACTTGCTCATCGACGCGGCGGAGGTACTGCAGCTCGCCGGACGCCCCGACGACGCGACCGAGGCCCTGCGAGACGCCGTTCGCGTCTCCCAGCAGAAGGGCGCAACCGCGCTCGTTCGACGAGCGAATGCGCGCCTTGAGCAACTGGCCGTGTCGCGGTCGTGAGACCGCTGACCGGGCACATCGAGTCGTATGACGCCCCGTCGACGGAGGAGATCGCCGCGCGGGTCGGGCTCCCGGTCGAGCGGATCGTTCGCTTCGACGGCAACACGTCGCCGCAGGCGCTGCCGTCGACACGGGCGGAGGCGCTCGCCGAGGAGCTTGCCCGGATCCACACCTACCCGCACGGCGGCTACCCGCAGCTCGAGCGTGCGATCGCCGACTACGCCGGCGTCGCGCCCGAGAACGTCGTGCTCGGCGCCGGTGCGGACGACCTCATCCTCCTGCTGACCCGCTCCTTCGCCGGGCCGGGCGACCGGGTGGCGATCGCGAACGACCCGACCTACCCGATGTTCCCGATCTCCGTCTGGGTCGCGCGCGCCGAGGTCGGCGACGACGACCCGGCGCTGACGATCTGCTGCCGGCCGAACAACCCGACCGGCGAGCTCGGCGAGCTGCCGGCGGCCCGGCCGCTCGTCGTCGACGAGGCGTACTTCGAGTACTCCGGCGAGACGGCGGTCGACCTGATCGGGGACGGAGTGATCGTGATCCGCACCTTCTCCAAGGCGTTCGGCCTCGCCGGCGCCCGCGTCGGCTATGCACTGGCCGGACGCGACGTCGCGGCGGAGCTGAACAAGCGCCAGCATCCGGCGCCGTTGTCGACGCTGTCGGCCGCGCTCGCGCTCGCTGGCCTCGGGGCTCCGCCCGACGTCACGCCCATCCTCGAGGAGCGCGAACGCCTCGCCGGAGAGCTGCGTGCGTTCGGACTCGAGCCGCTGCCGTCACACGCCAACTTCCTCTACGTGTCGGTCGAAGATCCGCAGCAGCGCTACGACGAACTGTTGCAGCTGGGGCTCGCCGTTCGCCCTGTCCGCGGCGGAATCCGCATCACCGTCCGCACGCCGCAAGACGACGACCGACTCCTGCAGGCATTACAGCCGTAGCCGGCCCTAAGGAAGCTTCCATTTGGGCGCCACGGCAGTCGGTACGACGGCGACCGCATTTGGCCCAATGCCGAACGTCTGAGTGACGACGTCACGCTGTGCCGCAATCGCAGCGTCTAACGCGTCCGCCCAATTCGTGCCGACGAGGTACCAGACGGTTACGACGAAGTAGTACAGGACGATCACGCCCGCAGTGCTCGCAAGGGCGACTGCCGTCCAGCCCCAAAAGCCGCCGCCGAGAATCTCGTAAAACAAGACCGCGAGCGTGCCTAGCTCCCCGACGACGGCGGCCAATGTGACCTCGCACGCGAGCAGCACGGTGATGTTGAAGCCCCAGCGACCCGAGTCTTGGTTGACGGGCGACTTCCTGGGATTGCGAATGCATTGGAAGATGAAAGGCCCTGCCAGGACGAGGAGGCCGAAGAAGAGATTGAGGGAGGCAAGCGCGGCGGGGTTGAGCGGTTTGGCAGTGGCTGCGAGCGTGGTGCTGGTCAGGACCGTGCCGAACGCGGCTCCGGCGGCCGTGATGTTGGTCGCCCAACTGTCAAAGCTCCACGTCGGGCCGGGCGCCTCGTCGAACAAACACCCGAACCCTTTCCTGAAGCCCACCGCGAAGCCGACCGCCGTTCCCGTGCCGAGGCCTGCGCCGAGCGCCCCGAAGACGATCGTGAGGACCCAGCCGTGCTGACCCATGTGACATTCGATGCTAAAGCCTGTGACCGGGATTTACCAGGCGGCTGCCCGCACTACTCGTAGATCGCGTCGCCCGTCTCCGGATCGAAGAAATGCAGCCGGTTCGTGTCGACGGCCAGCTCGATCTGGGCCTGCTCGGCCGCCTGCGTGTCGCGATCGACCCGCGCGACCCACGTGCTGCCCTTCACCTCGGCCGCGTCCTCGCCCACCGCCGCCCTGACGTCCTCGCCGACCACCGGCTTGCCGCCGATGCCGAAGTGGACGAAGACCTCTGAGCCCATGTCCTCACGGATGTCGACGACGGCGCTGAGCCGCTCGCCGGTGCCGAACGCGGCGTCCTCGATGTCTTCGGGACGCACGCCGAGGATCACCCGCTTTCCCTCGAAGCTCAGCAGCGCCGGCCGCGCGGACGAGACACGTTCGCCGACGCGGAGCGACCGCTCGCCGAACGTCGCGACGACATCTCCGTTCGAGCGCGCGATGTCGGCGCCGATCAGGTTCATCGCCGGGGAGCCGATGAATTCCGCCACGAACAGGTTGCGCGGCCGGTCGTAGAGCTCCTGCGGCCCGGCCACCTGCTGCAGCACGCCGTCGCGCATGATCGCGACGCGGTCGCCGAGCGTCATCGCCTCGACCTGGTCGTGCGTGACGTAGATCGTCGTCACGCCGAGCTCGCGCTGCAGGCGCGCGATCTCCGCGCGCATCTCGACGCGCAGCTTCGCGTCGAGGTTCGAGAGCGGTTCGTCCATCAGAAACGCACGGGGCTCGCGCACGATCGCGCGGCCCATGGCGACCCGCTGCCGCTGCCCGCCGGAGAGCGTCCGCGGCTTCTTCGGCAGGACCTCCGCCAGCCCGAGCGTCTTCGCCGCCCCGTTCACCCGGTCGCCCCGGCGCTCCTTCTTCACCCCCCGCAGCTTGAGCCCGAACGCCATGTTGTCGAACGCGCTCATGTGCGGGTAGAGGGCGTAGTTCTGGAAGATCATCGCGATGTCGCGGTCCTTCGGCGGCAGGTCGTTCACGACCTCGCCGCCGATCACCACGCGACCCTCGGTGATCGGCTCGAGACCGGCGACCATCCTCAGCGCGCTCGTCTTGCCGCAGCCGCTCGGACCGACGAGCACGACGAACTCCCCGTCGTCGATCTCGAGGTCGAGGTCCGACACAGCCCGGGTCCCGTCCCCGTAGACCTTGGTCAGCTTCTCGAGCGTGATCTCGGCCATCGCCGCTGCGCAGACTCTAGTTAGTATCGCGTTCGGGTGGAGGCTGTCGCCGCCGCACGGCCGCGGGGGAGGCGCTGGACGAACGTCTTCGAGCGCCAAGGTGTCCTTGCGTCCGCGCTCATCGCCCCGGCCGTCATCTTCGTGCTCGCACTCGTCGGGGGACCGCTCGCCCTGGCGATCGGGCTCAGCTTCACGAACGCGACTTCGGGCCACCTGCACGGCAAGTGGGTGGGCCTCGAGAACTTCCGCCACGAGTGGACGAACCCGGCCTTCGAGCATGCGGTCTGGCACACGTTCCTGTTCACCGTCATCTCGCAGGTGATCGTGCTCGTCGGAGCCGGCCTGATCGCGCACGCGCTGACCCGGAAGTTCCGTGGCCGCTGGATCCTCCGCTTCCTGATCCTGTTGCCCTGGGCCGCGCCGATCGCGCTCAGCCTGATGGCGTGGAAGTGGATGTTTGACACGAGCTACTCGATCCTCAACTGGACGCTCGTCCACGCGCACCTCTACAAACCGCTCGAAGTCCCGCAGTACCTGGCGCAGCCGAAGATCGCGATGGGCTCGGTGATCGCGGTGCATACCTGGCGGATCCTTCCGTTCGCGGTCGTGATCTTCCTCGCAGGCCTCGCGTCGATCCCGAAGGAGGTCAACGACGCAGCTGCGATCGACGGCGCAACGGGCTTCCAGAAGTTCTGGTCGGTGACGCTGCCGCTGCAGCTGCCGATCGCGACGGTGGCGCTGCTGTTCGGGATCGTCTTCACCGCGACGGATATGGCCGTCGTGTACATCCTCACGCAGGGCGGGCCGCCGCCGTCGTTCAGCACGGAGATGGTGACGACGTGGGCCTACAAGACCGGGGTCGAGTCCGGCTCGCTCGGGCCCGGTGCGGCGATCTCGCTCTTCCTGTTACCGGTGCTCGCCGTCGTCAGCATCGCGATGCTGCTGTTCGCACGCCGGAGTGAGGTCGCGTGAGCGCCGCGTTCCGCGAGAAAGGCCTGTCGTACTTGATCGTCGGGCCGTTCGCGATCGTGCTCGCGTTCCCGTTCTATGTGATGGTGATCACGGCGTTCAAGAACCAGACCGAGTTCTACAACCCGGGCATCACGCCGTACTGGTTCGGCAAGCACAGCCCGACCTTGGACAACGTCCGCTTCCTCTTCCACCACACGGACTACACGCGCTGGCTGGCGAACACGGCGATCGTCGGTCTCTGCGTCGTCGGCATCACGCTCGCGCTGGCGGTGCCCGCGGGCTACGCGCTGGCGCGCCTGGCGGGTCGGGTCGGCCAGAGCCTCGGCGTCGGGATCTTCCTCACCTACCTGGTGCCGCCGACGTTGCTCTTCATCCCGTTCTTCTGGGTGATCAACCAGGTGCACCTGCAGAACTCGATCTGGTCGCTCGTGCTGGTGTACCCGTCGTTCACCGTTCCGTTCGCGACCTGGCTCCTGATGGGGTTCTTCAAGACGATCCCCGCGGAGCTCGAGGACGCAGCACGGGTCGACGGCGCCTCGCGGGTCGGGACGCTGGTGCGGGTCGTCTTCCCGATCTCGCTGCCCGGGGTGCTGACGGTGGTGATCTTCTCGTTCTCGCTCGTCGTGAACGAGTTCGTCTACGCCTTCACGTTCATCTCCCCGTCCCAGCACGCGATGCTGTCGCCGGGCGTCTACACGAATCTCATCCGAGGCGACCTGCCTGAGTGGGGCGCGATCATGGTCGCCGCGCTGATCCCGAGCATTCCGCTCGCGCTCCTCTACAACACGTTTCTCGATCGGTTCATTGCGGGATTTACCGGTGGGGCATTCCGCTAGGTGCGGAGAAAGGAGGGTCGATGGCGAGTTCCGACGATCCGAGTCATCGCAAAGGGAGGTATGACCGACGCGAGCTGCTCCGGCGTGCGGGCGCTGGGGCGGTCGCGGCCGGCGCCGCCGGCTCGGGCTTCGGCCAGGCGTTCTACGGACCGCTGAGGTTCAAGGGGCGCTGGCTCAAGGGCGATCTGACGCTGATCACGTGGGCGCACTTCGTCCCGGCATTCGATGTCTGGTTTGACAACACGTGGGCACCGCATTGGGGACAGCAGAACGACGTCCAGGTGAAGGTCGACCACATCCTCAACACGCTGCTGCCCGCACGTGCTCAGGCAGAGGTGGCCGCGAAGAGCGGACACGACATCTTCTTCGACCTGGCGCCGCGTCCGCAGTTCGAAGACGACGTCATCAACCACAACGAGATCGTGCAGCAGGTCCAGCACAAGGTCGGGAAGATCGGCCGGATCGCGCACAAGGCGACGTACAACCCGAAGACGAAGAAGTACTTCCACTTCTCCGACAACTACGTTCCCGATCCCGTCGTGTGGCGCCACGACATCTGGAACGGGATCGGCTTGTCACCGTACACGTGGGACAACGTGCGGAAGGCCGCACCGAAGCTGAAGGCGACCGGCCATCCGCTTGGCATCGGGCAGTCGGCGGAGCTCGACTCGAACATGGCCTTGTCGGGGTTCTTGATGTGCTTCGGCAGCTTCGCCCAGAACGAGCACCATCAGGTCACGATCAAGAACAAGCACACGGTCGAGGCGCTGAAGTTCATGGCCGACATCTACCAGCGCGGCGAGACCGACGAGATCTTCGGCTGGGATCCCTCCGGCAACAACAACTTCCTCTACTCCGGCAAGGGCTCGCTGATCCTGAACGCCATCTCGGCGACACGTACGCCGGAAGACCGCGGCCTCCCCTTCGCGGACGATCTCTGGATCTGGCCGATCCCGAAGGGCCCCCACGGCCGCCTCGGCTACGAGCACGTGATGGGCTGCTGGTGGATCTGGAAGTTCGCCCAGAACCAGGCAGCGGCGAAGAAGTTCCTCGCCGACCTCGAGATCAACTACAAGGACGCGTTCCTGGCGTCGAAGTTCTACAACTTCCCCAGCTTCCCGGGCGCGTTCCCGTTCAAGCAGATCCGCAAGGCCGTCGCGCAGGACAAGCACAAGCCGCTCGGCAAGTACGGCGTCCTCACGACGATCGCGCAGAAGTACACGACGAACCCTGGGCATCCCGGCTACGCCAATGCGGCGTTCGGCGAGATGTTCAGCAAGTTCCTGATCCCGCAGATGTTCGCTCAGGTGTCGCAGAAGAAGATGAGCGCCCAAGACGCGGTCAACGCCGCGAACCACGACATGAAGAACATCTACGCGAAGTGGCGCAAGCTCGGGAAGATCTAGGAAGGTGAAAGGCTGGGGTCTGACCCCTGCAGGGGTCAGACCCCAGCCTGTCGATTTCAACCCGCGCCGTTCGTCTGACGGAATAACCTGATGACGGCCGCTCGTTCGAGCGGCTACGTCGTCTAATTCCGCCGGAGGTTCGCGCCATGGCTTCTGATCCCCATCGCTGGAGAGTCCTCGCGGTCGTCGCGACGGCCTTCTTCATGACGATCCTCGACGTCTCGATCGTGAACGTCGCGCTCCCGTCGATCGGACGCGACCTGAACTTCTCGCAGGCGAACCTCCAGTGGGTGATCACGGCGTATGCGATCGCATTCGGCGGCTTTTTGCTGCTCGGCGGCCGCGCCGCCGACCTGATCGGACGCCGTCGCGTCTTCATCGTCGGCGTGGCGCTGTTCACGCTTGCCTCGCTCGTCTGCGGGCTTGCCCAGAACGAGGGGATGCTGATCACGTCGCGAGCCGTGCAGGGCCTCGGCGGCGCGATCATCTCGCCCGCGGCGCTGTCGATCGTGATGACGAGCTTCGAGGAGGGAGCCGAGCGCAACAAGGCGCTCGGGATCTGGGGCGCGCTCGGCGGCAGCGGCGCCGCGGTGGGCGTGCTCGCCGGCGGAGTGCTGACCAAGTACCTCGGCTGGCAGTGGATCTTCTTCGTCAACGTCCCCGTCGGCGCGCTCGTGCTCGCGCTGACCCCGCGGATCGTCCGCGAGAGCCGCCGCGAGACCGCCGAGCGCCATTACGACGCACTCGGTGCCGTGCTCGTCAGCAGCGGCCTCGCCCTGCTCGTGTACGCGATCTCGGAGGCGCCGAACGTCGGCTGGGCGACTGCGCGGACGATTTTGCTGCTCATCGCCTCGGGCGCGCTGCTCGTCGGCTTTCTGGTCAGCGAGCGCAGGATCCACGACCCGTTGATGCCGTTTCACATCTTTCGCGTCCGCACCGTTGCGGGAGCGAACGCTGTCGGGGCGCTCCTCGGCGCGGTGATCTTCGCGAACTTCTTCCTGCTCACGCTGTACGTGCAGGACGTGCTCGGCTATTCCGCGTTGAAGACGGGCATCACGTTCGTCGCAACCGCAGGTACGGCGGTCGTGGCGGCGGGCTTCGCACAAGCGTTGACCACCAAGGTCGGCGCGAAGCCGATCATCGTCATCGGCCTCGCGCTGCTAACCGGGGCCATGATCTGGTACTCGCAGATCCCGGTGCACGGGAGCTACGCACGGGATCTCCTGCCGGGCTACCTGATGGTCGGCGTCGGCATCGCGTTCGCGTTCGTCCCCGTTTCGATCGCCGCGCTCGCGGGCGTCGCCGAACGGGAGGCGGGCCTGGCGTCGGGCCTGATCAACACGTCACAACAGGTCGGAGGCGCTATCGGGACCGCGGTGGCGTCGACCGTCTTCACCAGCCACTTCAAGACGCTCATCGGGGAAGGCAGGCCGAAGCTCGACGCACTCACTCATGGCTACGGCTACGGCTTCTGGGCGCTGGCCTTCTTCGGCGCCGCGGCGATCGTTGCCGCGTTGACGCTGATCAGGCGGGAGGAGATGGCCGAGACGCCTGCCACGGCGCCGGCTGCCTAGACCTTCGCCAGCAGAGCCTCCGAGACCGAGGCGTGCACGGTGAAGTGCCGGTCGAGCCCCGAGATCTCGAGCGCGCGCCGCGTCTCGAGCCCCGGTGCCGCGAGCAGGAAGGCGCGCCGGTTGTTCAGCTTGGTCCGCGCCTCGATCAGGACGCCGAGGGCGGTGGAATCGATGAACTCGACCTGGCTGAGGTCGACGACGATGCGTTGAGGCGAGTCTGCGGTCGCCTCGGTGAGCGCCTGGCGCACCTGAGGGGCGTTGTAGAGGTCGAGCTCGCCCGCCAGCTTGACGACGCACGCCTGCCCGACGGCCTCCACGGCCAGCACCGCATCCTTGCGCAGCCCGTCCCCCTCGGCCAACTGCCCTCCAGTTCGTTCGTAGCTGGACCTGCGCCCGCAGCGGGGTCATGGCAGCTCTCTGGCGCCGAGGCATTAGACCACCTGCAGCCGCGGTGTGCAAACGTTCCTGCATGGATGTGGCTGCAGTTGCCCGGCGTGCGCGGACGGAGAACTTTCCCGTCGCTTCACTGCTGTTCCCGCGACGGCTGCGGCCGCACCTGCGGGCCGTGTACGGATTCGCACGTCTCGTCGACATCCTCGGGGACGAGGTCGAAGGCGACCGGCTCGCGGCGCTCGACGAGCTCGAGCGCGAGGTCGACGCGTGCTACGGCGGCGAGCCCACCTGGCCGGTGATGCGCGTTCTCCAACCGACGATCCTGGAGTTCTCGCTGCCGCGCGAGCCGTTCCTCGGGCTGATCGAGGCGAACCGCATGGACCAGCGCATCGCTGAGTACGCGACCTGGGATGACCTGCGCGAGTACTGCCGGCACTCCGCCGACCCGGTCGGGCGGCTCGTGTTGGGATTGTTGCGCCTCGGCGGGGACGCGGAGCTCGTCGCCGCGAGCGACGACGTCTGCACGGGCCTCCAACTCGTCAACTTTCTGCAGGACGTACCGCGCGACCTCGCGCTCGGCCGGATCTACATGCCGCGCGACGATCGTGAGCGCTTCGGCGTCACGGAGCTGGGCCGGCCGAGCCCCGAGCTGACCAAGCTGTTGCAGTTCGAGGCTGAACGGGCGCGCGGGCTGCTGGCCCGGGGTCAGGTCTTGCATTCGCGCATCGGCGGGCGCGTCGGACGCGCGGTCGGCCTGTTCGCGCGCGGCGGGCTCGCGGCGCTCGACGCCCTCGAGGCCGCACGCTGGGACATCTTCACGCAACGTCCTCGCCCCTCGCGGGCCCGGCTCGCCCTGGCGGCCTTCGCGCGATGACGACCGCGCGCGCCTACGCCGAGGTCGAGCGCCTGACGCGCCAGCGCGCACGCAACTTCGCGTACGGAATCATGGTGCTGCCGCGCGACAAGCGGCGCGCGATCGCCGCGATCTACGCGTTTGCGCGCCGCGTCGACGACATCGCCGACGGCGACCTCGACCCGGAGCGCAAACGAGTGCAGCTGCACGAGCTGCACGCTGCGCTCGACGGCCCGGCGCACGACGACGCGATGCTCGTCGCGCTGGCGGATGCGCGGACGCGCTTCCCGATCCCGGCGCACGCACTGCACGCCCTCGTCGACGGAGGCCTGCAGGACCTCGGCCAGTCGCGCTACACGGACTTCGAGGAGCTGTGCGGCTATTGCACCAAGGTCGCCGGCGCGGTCGGCGTCTGCTGCGTCGCGGTGTACGGCTCCGAGGACGTCGAACGCGCCCAGACGCTCGGCATCGCACTGCAGCTGATCAACATCATCCGCGACGTCGCAGAGGACTGGGAGCTGGGGCGCGTCTACATCCCCCAGGACGAGCTCGCCTCGTTCGGCGTGTCCGAAGCGGACATCGCCGCGGGGAACGCGTCACCTGCCTGGCACGCGCTGATGACGTTCCAGGCCGAGCGCGCGCGCGCATATCTGCAGGACGGGCTCGGCCTGTTGCGCTCGCTCGACGGCCGCAGCGCGCTCTGCGTGTCGACGTTCGCCGGGCTCTACCGGGCGACCCTCGAACGGATCGAGGCGCGCGGCTTCGACGTCTTCGACGGGCCGCCCCATCTGTCGACGCTGACGAAGCTGCGGATCGTCGGACAGGGGCTCTGGTGAGGGCGGCAGTCGTCGGCGGCGGCCTCGCCGGGCTCGCGGCGGCGCTCGAGCTCGTCGACGCCGGGCACGAGGTGACGCTCTACGAGGCGCGTCCGACTCTGGGCGGCGCAGTCCAGACGCTGCCGGAGCGCGACGGCGATCCGGTGCCGCCGCCCGACAACGGCCAGCACATCGCGCTCGGCTGCTTCACCGAGTACCTCGCGTTTCTCGACCGCATCGGCGAAGGGAGGTCGTATGTGCGACGGCCGCTCGTTCTGCCGGTGATCGCGGAAGACGGCCGCCGCGCGAACGTGCAGCCGAGCCTGCCGGCGCTCCTCTCCTACTCGCACCTTCCGCTCCGCGACCGGCTGCGGATCCCAGTCGTGACGGCGCGGTGCCGCAAGGCGCGGGCGCGGCCTGGCGAGACGCTCGGCGCGCTGCTGCGGCGGCTCGGCGCGAGCGACGCGGCGGTCGCGCGCTTCTGGGATGTCTTCATGCGTCCCGCGCTCAACCTCCCGGCCGACGAAGTCGACGCCGACGCAGGTCTCTTCACGGTGCGGACGGCGCTGCTCGGCCCGCGTGCGAACTCGGACCTGATTCTGCCTGCGAGACCGCTCGGGTGGATGCACGGCGACGCGGCGGGTCGGGCGCTCGAGCGGGTGGGCGCGACAGTGCACACGGGGACGCGCGTAGACGATCTCGACGATCTCGACGCGGACGCGATCGTCGACGCAAGGCCGCCGGAAGACATCGAGCACTCCCCGATCGTGAGCGTCCACCTGCTGTTCGACCGCAGGCTGCTCGCCACCCCGCTCGCCGCGCTGCTGAGATCGGATGCACATTGGATCTTCGATCGGGGTGCGCTCACGGGCAACGAGCCGGAGCAGGGCCAATACCTGACCGTCGTCTCCAGCGGCGTGCCCGAGCTGATGGAGATCCGCGGCGGCGATCTCGTCGAGCGGATCGCGACGCAGGTGACCGAACGCCTCGGCGTCGCCGAGGTCTTGTGGTCGCGCGTCAGCCGCGAGCCGAGAGCGACGATCGCCCTCCGTCCGGGAACGGCGCGCCCGACGGCCCAGACATCAAGCGCCAATGTCACACGCGCGGGTGCATGGACGGCGACCGGCTGGCCGCCGACGATGGAGAGCGCCGTGCGCTCCGGCCGCACGGCCGCGCGACTGTTGTCCGATGTGACAACTAGGATAGTTGCGTGACGGTAGTGCAGGAACTGACGGCGCTCGACAACGGCGTCGAACGCGCGGCCGAGCGGCTGCTCGCGCTCCAGCATCCCGACGGCTGGTGGAAGGGTGAGCTCGAGTCGAACGCGACGATGATCGCGGAGCACCTCTTCCTGCACCACTTCCTCGGCCTGCGCGATCCCGAGACCGACCGGTTGCTCGCGAACGAGCTGCTCGCCCGCGGTGTGGCCCGCACGCGCATCTTCACGCGCGCCTTCCTGGCGTTGATCGGCCAGTGGCCGTGGCGGCGGCTGGCGCACGTGCCGGTCGAGCTGATCCTCCTACCCGCCGACGGCCCGTTGTCGGTCTACGACTTCTCGTGCTGGGCACGGCAGACGATGGTCGCGCTCTCCGTCGTCGAGGCGTTGCGACCGGTGCGGCCGAGCCCGATCGACCTGAGCGAGATCGGCGGGCAGAAGACGGAGCCCGGGCGGACGCCGCCGCTCTCCCGCCTGCGCCGGCACGCCGTGGGCGTCGCGGAGCGCTGGGTGCGCGAGCGTCAGGAGGCCGACGGCTCCTGGGGCGGGATCCAGCCGCCGTGGGTCTGGTCGCTGGTGATGCTGGCCGCGCTCGGCCACGGCTTCGAGGACGAGACCTTCGCGCGCGGGCTGGCCGGCTGGGACCGGTTCATGGTGCGTGACGGCGACAGGCTCCGGCCGGAGGCGTGCCAGTCCCCCGTCTGGGACACGGCGCTGGCGGTGCTCGCCTTGCGCGCCGCCGGCGTGCCTGCCGACGATCCGCGCCTGCAGGCAGCCGGCGACTGGCTCCTGCGCGAGGAGGTGACGGTGCGTGGCGACTGGGCCGTCCGGCGCCCCGGCCTGGCGCCCGGTGGCTGGGCGTTCGAGTTCGACAACGACCTCTATCCCGATGTCGACGACGCGGCGGTCGTGGTGCTCGCGTTGCGCGAGCTCGGGATCGGCGACGACGCCGTCCGCCGGGGGCTCGACTGGCTCGTGGGGATGCGGTCGCGCAGTGGCGGCTGGGGCGCGTTCGACGTCGACAACGAGGCGCTCTGGCTCTACAAGCTGCCGATCTGCGACTTCGGCAAGGTCACGGACGAGCCGACCGCCGACGTGACCGCGCACGCCCTCGAGGCGCTCGGCAACGGGCAGGGCTACGACGCAGCGCTCGAGGCCGGCCTCGACTGGCTGCTCGCCGAGCAGGAGCGCGACGGGTCCTGGTTCGGCCGCTGGGGCGTCAACCACGTCTACGGAACCGGCGCCGCAGTGCCGGCGCTCGAGGCCTGCGGGCTCCCGCCGGACCATCCGGCGATCCGCCGGGCGCTCGCCTGGCTCGACTCCGTCCAGCAGCCGAGCGGCGCCTTCGGCGAGGACATCCGCTCGTATGCCGACGCCGCCTGGCGCGGCCGGGGGGCCCCGACCCCCTCGCAAACGGCCTGGGCGCTGCTGGCGTACGTCTCGGGCGGGGCCGCGCCGGGCTTGTCCACGCGGCAGGCCGCCGAGTATCTTCTGCGGGTTCAGCGTCCCGACGGTGACTGGGACGAGCAGCACTACACGGGCACGGGCTTTCCCCTCGATTTCATGATTCGCTACCACCTGTACCGTCTGACGTTTCCGCTCCTCGCCCTCGGGCGACTGAGAGAAAGGCTGAATGGATGAAGTTCCCGCTCCGCTCAACCATGCAGATCGGCCGCTACGTCGCGACCCAGCAGCGCAAAGGCGAGCGCTATCCGCTCGTGCTCATGCTCGAGCCGACGCTCGCGTGCAACATCGCGTGCATCGGGTGCGGAAAGATCCGCGAGTACGAGTCGAACAAGGCGCGACTCACCGTTGACGAATGCGTCGACGCGGGCGTCCAGTGCCCCGCCCCGGTGGTGTCGATCTGCGGCGGCGAACCGCTGGTCTACAAGGGAGTCGAGGACGTCGTTGCCGGCATGCTCGAGCTCGGCAAGAACATTGACCTCTGCACGAACGCTCTCCGGCTCGAGCAGTACCTCGACGTGTTCAAGCCGAGCCACAGGCTGACGTTCGTCGTCCACCTCGACGGCATGCGGGAGATCCACGACTACATCTGCGACTACCCGGGGCTGTGGGACGTCGCGATCGATTCGATCAAGAAGGCGCGCGAGGCCGGCTTCCGCGTCACGACGAACACGACCGTGTTCAAGGAAACATCGGTCGACGATGTGCTCGAGATGATGCATTACCTCACGAACGAGGTCGGCATCGACGGCATGCTGATCGCGCCGGGCTACCAGTACTCGCAGATCGATCCGAAGCTGACAATGACGCGGGCGGAGCACGAGGAGAAGTTCCGGATCGTCCGCAAGGTCGCGCGGCAGCGCGGTTACCGCTGGCTGGCGAGCCCGATCTACCAGGAGTTCCTCACCGGCGAGCGCAAGCTGAAGTGCGCGCCGTGGGGCTCGATCACGCGCAACCCGTACGGCTGGAAGGGACCGTGCTACCTGCTCACGGACGGAATCTTCCCCACGTACGACGCGCTGCTCGAGGGGATCGAGTGGGAGGAATACGGCCCGGGCAACGATCCGCGGTGCGAGCACTGCGGCATCCACTCCGGGTTCGAGCCTTCGGCGGCGTACGAGGCGGCGGGTTCAATCAAGGAGAGCGCCAGGAGCATGGCGTGGACGTTGACGGGCTGACGTTCGCCTGCGCCATGACCGTCGAGGAGCGGATCGCGCGGCGGCTCGGACGGACGGCGCTCGTCGGCTTGGGCGCCTCGCGCGGCGTGCCCGAGGGACGCCTCGTGTCGTTCGGCATCGCCGGGGCACTGTCTCCCGACCTGCCGATCGGGACGGTGATCGACGCGACCCGCGTCGTCGACGAGTCCGGTGCCGTGCTCTGGGAGGGCGGCCCGCTCGGGGCCGCGTCGGCGCGCCCCGGCACGATCCTCGGCGCCGCCCGGATCGTCGACGACCCGCTCGAGCGCGCGCGGCTGCACGAGCAGACGGGCGCAGAAGCCGTCGACATGGAGTCCGGGCCGCTCGCCCGGAGCGGTCGGCTCGTCGGCTGCCTGCGCGCCGTCAGCGACACGCCGGCGCGGCGGCTCGGCGGCGTTGCGCAGGGTGCCACCGGCGGCGGCGAGGTCGACGTGCTCGGGTTCCTACGCGGGTTTGTGCGCGAGCCGGTGGTGACGCTGCGCGTCCTCCTCGCTGCACCACGCTCCTTCTGCGCGGGGGTCGACCGGGCGATCGAGATCGTCGAGCGGCTACTCGCCGAGCACGGCCCGCCGATCTACGTCCGGCACCAGATCGTGCACAACGACCACGTCGTGCGCAGGCTCGAGCGGATGGGGGCGGTCTTCGTCGACAGCGAGGACGAGGTGCCCGCGGGGGAGATCTGCGTCCTGTCGGCACACGGAGTCGCGCCCGCCGTGCGCGAGAACTGCGAGCGCCGCGGGCTGCGCGTCGTCGACGCCGTCTGCCCGCTCGTGTCCAAGGTGCACGCGGAGGCGCGACGCTACGCCGACAGCGGGCATCTGGTCGCCCTCGTCGGCCACGCCGACCACGTCGAGGTGATCGGCACGCGCGGAGAGCGCCCCGACGCGACGGTCGTCGTGGAGTCTCCGGAGGAGGCGGCGCGGCTCGACTCGGACGGCAGGCCGGTCGCCGTGATCAGCCAGACAACCCTCTCGCTCGACGACGTGCGTGCAACCGTCGATGCCCTCGAGGAGCGGTTCGGTACGCTCCGGCGTCCTGCCGCCGATGACATCTGTTATGCGACCCAGAATCGCCAGGATGCGGTCAAGCGGCTCGCCGAGGAGGCGACGCTGATCCTGGTGATCGGCTCGCAGACGAGCTCCAACGCGCAGCGACTCGTCGAGGTGGCGCGCAACGCCGGCGCGGCCGCGGAGCTGATCGACGGCGAGAGCGAGCTGCCCGCGGCCGTCCCACAGCACGAGGTGATCGGGCTGACCGCAGGCGCGTCGACCCCGGAACAGCTCATCGAGGCGACCATCACCCGCCTGGCAGCGCTCGGCTACGGCGAGGTGGAGGAGGTCACGGTCGCGCGCGAGGACGTGCACTTCCGTCTCCCGCGCGAGGTGGCCGCGCAATGACGTCGGTCGAGATCCCTCTCTCGATCGCCGCCGCGCTGCCAAACCTGACCGTGCTGGACATCACGAACGACGTGCAGCGCGAGGTCGCTGCGAGCGGCGGCAGCGGGATTGCGTTCGTGTCCCCCAACGGCGACCCGTCCCTGATCCGCGTGCAGGAGCGTGAGACGGGGTTCTTCTCCGACCTGGAATCCATGCTCGAGCGGCTCGTGCCGCTGGAGGCCGGGGAGCGCGACAGACTCATCGCCCTCCTGCTCGGGCCGCGCACCGAGCAGATCCCCTTCACCGACGGTCACCTCCACCTCGGTCAGTACCAGCGGATCTTCCTCGTCGCCTTCGAGGATCGCTGCACCGACGAGTGGATGGTCACCGTAGTCGGCGAAACCTAACTGCCGGGGTCTGACCCCCAAAGGAGTCAGACCCCCGAACTTGACGTGCTCGCGCTCCGGCGCGCAGACTCTCAGCGGGGATGGAGAGGGCACGCCGCCATCAGCGTCTCTTGGCACGTCTGGCCCTGGTCCTGCTCGCGCTCGTCGCGGAGCTGCTCGGACGTAGCCTGTCGCATCGACTCGATTTCGGCCGGCACGTAGCCGCCCCGAGCTACTCCGGCGCCGACTACTACCCGATCCTGCTCGTTGTCGTGAAGGTGAGCGTCGCGCTGATGCTGGCGCGGCTCGCATGGCGCTTCGTCAAGGCATCGCGGCTGCTGGCGGCGTACGGATCACTCGGCGCGGGCTGCCGCCGCCGCGTTCGTATCGAGCTGTCACCCCGCCTCTGGCTCGTCTCATTCGTCGTCACCTCCGCGATCTACCTCGTGCAGACGGATGCGGAGGGAATCTCCAGCGGGCGTTGGCCGTTGCTGGGTCCATGGCTGCACACTGCCGCGCTGCCGGTGTTCGCCGTCTTGTCGGTCGTCGTCGCGGTCATCTACCGCGCCGCCGAACAGTGGCTTTCGGAGTACGAGACGTACGCACTCGCCGCAGCCGCGCGCGCCACGCGTGCGGCCGCCGTGGCACCGTCACAGCGTCCGACGCTTGCCGAACTGATCAATCCGCGCGCCCTCTTCGGGCTCGCATTCGAAAGCAGGCCTCCGCCGCTGCACGCCTGAGGCCTGCGGACACGCCGTCCGTGGGCCCGTGTCGTGCCCTCGATGACGGGAGGACGTCGTGAACGCAGAGCTCGTTTCCGAACTCGAAGTACCAGTCCAACGAACGGCACGCGCACGCTTCGTGGCGGCGCTCGGCCCCCTGACGGCGCTTGCCGGGGTCGTCTGGGCGATTCTGCAGCCGTACCGCGTGACGCTGCTGCACCCGCGCGGCCAAGGCTTCTGGTGGCTGTTCGTGGAGCCGCCGCTGCTCGTGATCGCGGTCGGGCTTCTCTTCTATTTCGTCGTGCTGCCCGGGCTGCTGGAGGACCTCGAGGGACAACATGCAGCCGCCCGCTGAGCACGTCCACTGGCTCTTCGCGACCGGCTTCCTGATCCTCGGCCTGTGCCTGCTCGCCGAGGCGGTCGTCGGCACCGAGGTCTGGCGGCGGCGCGCGTGGCGTGCCTACCTCTGGCCCGGGCTCGCGTTCACGCTCGGGCTGTTCATGTGGCCGGTGATGGTCTTCTTCACCAGCTCGACGCTGCACATGCTCGCGCACGGCGCCTGGGCCGAAGTGCTGATGCTCGCGGGCGCCGCCGAGCTGGCGCTCGTGCGCGGGAAGCTGCAGAGCAGGTGGTGGCGGCTCGCGACGAGCGCGGGCTGTGCCGTCTCGGGCGCAGCCTTCCTGGTCCACGAGCAGAACGCGTGGCTCTACCAGCGCTCGGCGTTCCTGCACCACGCGCTCGGGTGGACGATGCTCGGCGCAGCGGTGTTCCCAGTTGCGCGCAGCTTCCGGCCTCGCTCGCAGGCGGCAGCCGCAGGGTTCGCGCTCGCGTTCGTCGTGGTCGCGGTGTTCCTCTATTGCGACCGCGACACGGCACCGATCTTCGGTCACATCTCCCCGCAGGCGGGGGCGCCGCACCGATGAGGCGGCTGCTGCTCCTCGGCGGGCTGGCGGCGCTCGCGATGCCGACACCGGCGTTCGCGCATGCGACATTGCTGAAGACGTCGCCGGGTTTCCAGGCGCGAGTCGGGTTGGCGCCGCGCGCGGTCAGGCTGCAGTTCGACCAGTACGTCAAGGCGCTGCCCGGCTCCGTGCAGCTGTTCTCGGCGACCGGGCCGATCTCGGTCCGGCGCGTGTGGAGTGACGGGCGTCTGCTCGAGGCGTCGTTGCCGCCCCTGCCTAAGGGCGCCTACACCGTGCGCTGGCACGCGATGTCCGGCGACGGTCACGTGGTCTCGGGCGTTTTCACCTTCGGCGTGCGCGCCAGGGCGCCGGCCCCGACCGAGGCGTACGGCGCCTCGGGCCCGACGCGGACCGAGGACGTCGTGCGCTGGCTGTACTTCCTCTCGTTGGCCCTGCTGGTGGGCGGCCTCGGCTTCCGCCTGCTGGTGGTCCGCCGCCCGCTGCCGCGCCGCTTCTACGTCGTCACCGCCATCGGCGCGGCTGCAACGCTGAACGTCGGCATCGCCGCGTTCATCCTGCGGTCGGAGGACGCGTTGCAACTGCCGTTCGGGCGACTCCTCTACGGGGATCTGACGCCGATCGCGCGTACGCGGTTCGGGACGGCCTTCATCGTGATGACGCTCGGATTCGCGTTCGTCACGGGCCTGCTCTTCCTCGCCTGGCTGAGCGATCGCGAGGTCTTGCTGTGGCCGGCGTTCCTGCTCGGCCTTGCCTTCGCCTCCGGTCTGTCGCTCTCGGGCCATTCGGCCGCCGATGCCGGTTCGTCCTGGAAGTCGGAGCTCGCGGACTGGGCGCACCTCTCCGCGGCCTGTCTGTGGATCGGCGGCCTCGTGCAGCTCGTGGTCGTCGTCTGGCCGCTGCTGCCGGAGCTGAGACGTGCGGCCTTCCTTGCCTTCTCCCGCTTGGCGACCGTGTGCGTCGGCGTGCTGCTGCTGGCCGGCACGTACCTGAGCGTGCTGCGCCTGCCCCGCCTGAGCGATCTCTGGACGTCCGGCTACGGGCACATCCTGCTGGTCAAGATCGGCCTTGTCGCGCTCGCACTGGCCTGGGGAGGGCTGCACCGGGTGCTTGCGGTCCCCGCGGCCGAGCGCGGCGGGCTGCTGCCGCGGCTCCGCGCCAGCCTGGTCGGTGAGAGCATGGTCGGGATGGGAGTGCTCCTCGTGGCGGCGATCCTCGTGAACGCCAAGCCCCCCGGCTGATGTTGTGGGCGATCTCCGGCGGTGCGGGTTTTCTCGGCCTGCATCTCTCGCGACGCTTGCTCGCCGACGGGCACGCCGTCCGCACGCTCGACGTCGTCCCGCTCGATGATGCAGAGCTCGAAGGCGCGGTGCTGGAGCTCCGCGGGGACGTGCGCGATCGCGAGCGCGTCCGGGAGCTCGTCTCCAGAGCCGACGTGGTCGTGCACGCCGCGGCGGCGCTGCCGATTCAGGCGTCGCGCGAGTCGATCCGGTCCGTCAACGTTGCCGGCACGGAGAACGTTCTGCTCGCTGCGCGCGATGCGGACGTTCGCCGGGTCGTCTTCATCTCGTCGACCGCCGTCTACGGCGTGCCCGAAAAGCATCCGATCGAGGAGGACGACCCGCTCGTCGGTGTCGGCTGGTACGGCGAGTCGAAGATCGACGCGGAAGCGCTTTGCCGCGTCGCCGCGGTCGAGACGACGATCGTCAGGCCGAAGACGTTCATCGGCCCCGAGCGCCTGGGTGTCTTCGAGATCCTGTTCGACTGGATCCGCGAGGGCCGCCGGATCTACGTCCTCGGGAAGGGACACAACCGCTACCAGCTGCTCGCCGTCGAGGATCTCGTCGATGCGATCGTCCGCGCCGGGACGGTCCCCGAAGCTGCCGGCGAGACGTTCAACGTGGGCGCGACGGAGTTCGGCAGCGTCCGCTCGGACCTGCAGGCGCTGATCGATCACGCGGGGTCCGCGTCCCGACTCCAGCCTGTGCCGGTGAAGCCGGCCGAGCTGGCGTTGCGCGCCCTGGAGCTGCTGAAGGTCTCGCCGCTCGCGGAGTGGCACTACAAAACGGCGCACAAGGACTCGTTCGTCGACGTCTCGCGTGCGCAACGTGTTCTCGGCTGGCAGCCGCGGCTGTCGAATCGCGCCGCGCTGATCGAGACGTACGACTGGTACCTCGCCAACCGGGGGCGGGTCGGGGCCGCCGGCGTCACGCACCGGGTTCCGTGGAACCAGCAGGCGCTCGGCCTGCTCAAGCGCCTGTCGTGATCCTGCTCTCGCAGGCCGAAGTGCGCGAGCTGCTGGATCTCGACGCGCTCGTCGACGCCCTCGCCGCCGCGCACCGCGACCTCAGCGAAGGCAAGGCGTCAATGCCCCCGCGCATCGCCGCCTTCGCGGAGCGCGACGGCCTGCTCGGCGCGATGCCGTCCTACCTCCCGTCGGCGGGGCTCGCGTGCAAGCTCGTGACGCTCTTCCCGCAGAACCGTGACCGCCACACGCACCAGGCGCTCATCTGCGTCTTCGATCCCGAGAACGGCACGCCCGTCGCGTTGATGGACGGGACATACATCACGGCGGCTCGCACCGCGGGCGGCTCGGCGCTGGCGACACGTTTGCTGGCTCGCGACGACGCGCGTGTGCTCGCGATTCTCGGTGCAGGCGTTCAGGCGCACGCGCACGCGGAGGCGCTCGCGCGCGTGCGGAGCTTCGACGTCGTGCGGGTCGCGAGTCGCGAGCGGGCGCGTGCCGAGCGGCTCGCAGCCGAGATCGGTGCGACCGTTGCGGCGTCGTGGGAGGAAGCGCTCGCCGGTGCAGACGTCGTTGCCGCGACGACGCACACGACGGAGCCGATCGTGCGGCGCGAGTGGTTGACGAAGGGCGTTCACGTGAACTCGGTCGGCGCAAATCCGAGCGGCAGTGGCGAAGTCGACGCAGCGACGATCGCCGACGCCCTCGTCGCCGTCGAGTCCCGCTCGTCCACGCTCGCGGCGCCGCCCGCGGGCGCCGCCGAGTTCCGTGAGGCCGACCACGCGGACGTCGTCGAGCTCGGCGAGCTGGTCGCCGGAACGAGGCCGGGGCGCAGCTCGCCGGAGCAGATCACCCTGTATAAGTCAGTCGGCGTCGCCGTCCAGGACGCCGCCGCAGCAGCCCTTGTGCTCGCGGCGGCCCGAGAGCGGTCGGTCGGCCGGGAGATCGAGCTGGAGGAAGCGAGATGAGCAGCAACAACGACTTCAAGCCGGGCCTCGAGGGCGTGGTCGCTGTTGAGACCGAGATCATGGAGCCGGACCGCGAAGGCGGGATGCTGCGCTACCGCGGCGTCGACGTCGAGCCCCTGATCGGGAAGGTTCCGTACGAGAACGTCTGGGGCCTGCTCGTCGACAACGACCTCAACTCGAAGATGCCGGAGCCCGAGCCCTACGAGCCCGCGCGGCTGACGGGCGATGCGCCGGCAGACCTGCAAGCGGAGACGGCGCGAATGGGAGGGGAGTGGAGGCTCGGCAAGCTGAACGAGATTTCCGAGGAGCAGGCGCGGGAAGATCTCGGCCGGCTGTCGGCACAGATGATGTCCATCGTCGCGCGCTCTGCCCGAATCGCGGACGGCAAGACGGATCCAGTTCCCGACGATGTCGTCGCAGAGGGGAAGACGGCAGCCGAAAGATTCCTGCTGCGCTGGCGTGGTGAGGCTGACCCCCGCGCCGTGAAGGCGATCGACACGTATTGGATCTGCACCGCCGAGCACGGGTTGAATGCGTCGACCTTCACAGCCCGCGTGGTTGCGTCGACAGGTGCCAGCTGCGGGGCCGCGCTGTCCGCCGCCGTCGGGGCGCTGTCCGGCCCGCTGCACGGCGGCGCGCCCGCCTACGTCAAGCCGATGCTCGAGGAGGTGACGCAGCTGGGCGATCCCGAGAAGTGGGTGCGCGACGCGCTCGCGAACAAGAAGCGCATCATGGGCTTCGGCCATCGCGTCTACCGCGCCGAGGATCCGCGCTCCCGCATCCTCAAACGCACCGCGCAGGAGCTCGGCTCACCGCAGTTCGAGGTCGCCGAGGAGCTCGAACGCGTGGCGTTGAAGGCGCTGCAAGAGCGCTCGCCCGACCGCGTGCTCGCGACGAACGTCGAGTACTACTCGGCGATCGTGCTCGACGTCGCGGAGATCCCGCCGCCGCTGGCGCCGGCGATGTTCGCGTGCTCACGCGTCGCCGGCTGGTCCGCGCACATCCTCGAGCAGAAGAAGACCGGCCGCCTCTTCCGTCCGTCCGCGCGTTACGTCGGCCCGGCCGAGCGTCAGCTCAACTGATCGAATGGAGCTGACGTCGTACCGGGATCGCTTTCCGATCCTGGAGCACACGACGTACCTGATCAACCATTCGCTCGGCGCGATGCCTGCGGCGGCGGAGGAACGCATGCTCGAGTACGCGCGCACCTGGAAGGAGCGGGGCATCCGTGCCTGGGCCGAGGGCTGGTGGGAAATGCCGCTCACGGTCGGCGACCAGATCGGACGGATCATCGGCGCGCCGGCGGGCTCCACCGTCATGCACCAGAACGTCGCCGTCGCGGAGGCGATCGTCGTCTCCTGTTTCCGCCCCGTCGACCCGCACCGCAACCGCGTCGTGTACGAAGAGGGGAACTTCCCGAGCGTCCGCTACCTGTACCAGGCGCAGCCGGACCTCGAGGTCGTCGTCGTTCCGGACGACGGCGCGATCGTCGAGGCGATCGACGAACGCACGCTGTTGGTGCCGATCACCCACGTCCTGTTCAAGACCGCCGAGATTCAGGACGTGCAGGCGATCGTCCGGCGCGCGCACGAGGCCGGCGCCCACGTCGTGCTCGACGCCTACCAGTCCGCCGGGATCGTGCCGCTTGACGTGACGTCGCTCAACGTCGACTTCGCGGTCGGCGGCAGCGTCAAATGGTTGTGCGGCGGACCGGGCAACGGATGGCTCTATGTCCGCCCCGATCTCGCCGGGGTCCTCGAGCCGACGTTCATGGGCTGGCAGGCGCACGCACGCCCGTTCGGATTCGAGCCCGAGCTCGAGTATGCCGAAGGCGCCGCCCGCTTCCTCACGGGAACGCCGAACGTGCCGGCGCTGTACCCGGCGACCGCCGGCTACGACCTGATCGAGGAGCTCGGCGTCGACCGGATCCGCGCTAACTCCGTGCGCCAGACGCAGTTGCTGATCGACCTGCTCGACGGGGCCGGCTTCGACGTCGGCAGCCCGCGCGACCCGGCCCGCCGCGGCGGCACCGTCACGGTCCGCACCCCGGAGTTCGAGGCCGTGCACAGGGAGCTCGCCGAGCGGCAGATCCTGTGCGACTTCCGTCCAGACGCCGGGCTACGCCTCGGGCCGCACTACTACAACACCGACGACGAGCTGCGTCACGCCGTCGACCAGATCTCCGAGATCGTCGGGACGCGCGCCTACGAGCGCCACCTCGGCGCGGCCGCGCGGTTCTGAGGAGCTGAGATCCCTCGTCTGAGGGAGCTTGGCGTCGCAACGGCCGGGTACGTTGAGAGCGTGATGAAGACTGCCGTCGTCTTCGCCGCACCCCTCTTGGCGCTCGCGGCTGCGGGCTCCGGCCGGGCTTCCAACATCATCGACCGGAACGCGCACAACGTGCGTCTCGCCGTGAACCGAGACGGGCAGGCGTTGGTCAGCTACACGGTCCGTGGCCGCGAGATGCACGTCATGGCGTGGGGCGCGATCGACGCACGGCAGCCGACCCGAAGGCGTGCGCAGGTCTCTTTCAGGATGGACTACTCCGGCCGCTCGTGGACGTCGTTCACGAACCAGTGCCGCGCGTACGACGGTCCGGTGCTCGCGTTCCGTGTGGCCGCGTGCTCCGCTCCGGACGGGTCGTACTGGGCGCTCCAGTCGTGGCGACGGACGCTGCCGAACTTCGACGGTCGGCCCCGGGCGGGACTCGGCTCCTGGGAGTTGCATCTCTCTCACTGGAGGGGCCCGACGGCAATACTCGAGGCGTGGACCGACTGGGTCTACGGGGGGCGCTACCACCACCTCTTCGGCCGCCTGCGTTACGAGGGCCAGCCGGTGTACGGGTTCTCCGCCTCTCGCGCCGGCTCGCCGACCGACGGCTACGGGCGCAACATCTACGTCGACACATTCGACTCGCGCTACGGGAAGGGCTGGCGGCGCGAGAACGCGTTCCTCGCCCACAGGCCGACCGGGGTCTTCTGTTACGGCTTCTACGCGTTCACTAAGCGCGGTCCCGGCAACGGCGCCAAGTATCGGCTGACGGTGATCGGGCCGGGTGTGACCCCTGACGTGAGCCTCGTCGTTCCCGGCCTACACGACTATGACCGCAACAACGCCGCGGACGTTGCGAACGAACGCCAGCAGAACGCGTTGCTCGACTCCATTCGCGGAGCCGACAAGAAGTGCAGGGCGCACTAGCGCATGAACTCGAGCAGGCGGTCCGCATACGCAGGCGCGCTCGGCTCGTCCTCGTGGCGGAAGTATGCGAAGAGCGGCTCCTTCACGCTGCGCAGCCGCCCGGCCCAGTCCTGCAGTTCCCCGTCCGAGTACGGCGGGTCGCGGAAGCGCACGTAGCGGAACGGGGCGTCGTGCTCGAGGTCGTTGACTCGTACCGCGCCGGCCGCGGCGAGCCGCGGCTCGACTCCGTCCCAGCTGGGATGCTCGAGGTCGAATGCGACGCGGAAGTCGGGGTCGAGCGAGCCGAGGATCAGCTCGAGCATGCCCTCGTCGCGGGCGCTGATCAACTGCACGCGCACCGGCCCGAGCCGGTCGCCGAGCAGCCGCACCCGGGCGCCGAACTCCGCGACCATCCGCGGCCGGTTGCCCGCCAGCTTCGGCGCAAAGCGGAAGCCCGCCGGCGTCTGCTCGGCCCAGCGCCGGAACTGCTCCTCCGCCGGCAGCCGGTACCCGGTCGTGTTCAGCTCGACCGTCGAGAAGCGCTGCGCGTAGAAGGAAAGGAACTCCTTCGCGTCCGTGCCGGCCGGGTAGAAGTCCGGCTTCCACGACGGATACGACCAGCCCGAGGTGCCGACATGGACCCCGGCTAAACTCGATTGCCCAGTGACCACGACCGACAGAGTCATAGCCGAGGACGCGATCCGGGTCCTCGATCACGGCTTCGTCCGGCTCGACGGCTCGATGGCGACCGACCTCTCCGTCGTCAACGCGGCGCGCGTCAGCTTCGCCCGGCGCAAGGAGGAGATGGACGAGTCGGACGAGGGCCTGATCCGTTTTCTGATGCGCGATCTGCACGGAACGCCGTTCGAGCACAACTCGTTCCGCTTCCATATCCGCGCGCCGATCTTCGTCGCCCGTGAGTGGTTCCGGCATCGCATCGGCTCGTTCAACGAGTTTTCGATGCGCTACGCGAAGGCCACGGACGACTTCTACGTCCCGGAGCCTGAGGACGTGCGCTCACAGGTCGGCAAGCCCGGCGCGTACTCGTTCGAGCCCGTCGCCGACGAGCTGGCGGAGCGCACGCGCGACGAGCTTCGGGAGGTGTACGAGCACGCCTACGACACGTACACGCGGCTCGTCGAAGCCGGTGTCGCACGCGAGCTCGCGCGGTCGGTGATGCCGGTCGGCGCGTATACCGAGTTCTTCTGGACCGTGAATGCGCGCGCGCTGATGAACTTCGTCTCGCTCCGGGCTGCCGAGACGGCGCAACGAGAGATCCGCCGCTACGCGGACGCGGTCGAGCAGTTCCTCGCGGCGAAGATGCCCGTCACGCACGCCGCGTTCGTTGCGGCGAACCGCGTCGCGCCTTAAACGCCTCCACGGTCGGCATCGCAAGCGACGCCTTAAGCCGTTGCGCTGAGGACGATCTGGGTCGGCTCGAAGTGGCCGGGCGTCTTGCGCACGATCACCCAGCCGTTCCTGTCGAAGCGCTCGAGGTTATACGCGGCCGACAACGGCACCACGGTATCGCCCTTGACGTTGAAGGTGCCGCACGAGACGAGCGGCTTGCCGCCCTTCGTCAGATACAGGTCGTAGTAGCCGTCCTTCGGAAGCTGAGGCAAACCTCTGACCCGCAGCACCATCGGCCAGTTGCCCTCGGCGTCGCGCTTGCCGAGCTTCAGGGTCGCGAACGCGCGTCGGGCGAGGCTCGTCCCGCGTAGCTGCACGGTCGTCCGCGCGCTGATGGACGTCTTGCTGCTCGGGCCTGTCGCCTGTCCGAGGAGGAAGCCGACGACCGCTACGGTCGCGAGCGTCGCGGCCAGCAGGAGGGGTCTCCGCTGCTTCACCGGCCGGCGCCGGCCCCAGATCGGCCCGAGCGCATCGTCCGGCCACGGCACGCTCTCCAGCTCCGGCGACAGCTCCGGCGGCGGACCAGCCTCGACCAGCAGCTCGTGCGCGCGGCGCAGACGTTCGCGCTCCTCGGCCGGCACGTCGCTCCCGATCAGGTCGTCGAAGTCCGGATGGCGGGTCATCGCAGCTCTCCTTCGAGCTGGTCGGCGAGCCGGCCCAGGCCGGAGCGCGTGCGCGTCTTGACGGTCCCGAGCGGGATGTCGAGGAAGTCCGCGACCTCGCTCTGCGACAGGTCCCCGTAGTACGCGAGCTCGATCACCTCTCGCTCGTTCTCCGGGAGCGTCTCGAGCGCGCGGTGCACGCGCCACGAGGTGTACGACGTCTCGGCGCGCTCGGCGGGCGTGGGCTCGTCCGATGGGAGCTCGGGGCCCTCGCCCGGCGGTTCGCTGCGGCTGCGGCTGCGGTCGACGATCGCGTTGCGCGCGACGGCGTAGAGCCACGGCGCGCCGGCGCCCCGGTCCGGCCTGTACGTCCGCGCGGAACGCCAGATCGCGGCGAAGGTCTCCTGGACGGCGTCCTCGGCGTTCATGCGGTCACCCAGCCTGCGCAGCGCGAGGCCGAAGACCGGCCGGGCGTACCGCCGGTAGAGCGCCTCGAACGCAGAGGCGTCACGCCGTGCGACCCGGCGGATCAGATCCCCGTCGCTGATCGCAGGGTCGTCGACGAACGGCTCCCGGCTCGTCCGTTCACGGCCCGCTTCGAGAGGCAAGGCCGCAGGCAAGGCATAGCTGACGCCCATCTCTTCTGGGTCTCTACGGCCTTCCACGTCCGCCGGATTGCAGCACAAAACGCTTACGAACCTTTAACCCTCCCGGTGCGTCGGAATGGGGGCACGGAGGGTAGACACCCCGCAGACGCTTGACCAAGGGGGTTCCAATGCGCAGGGTCATCTGGTTCGCCGCCGCAGCGCTGGCTCTGGTGCTGGCCGCACCTGCCGCGACGGCAACCACCACGGTTCAGATCAAGGGCTCGGGCTTTGCCCCGGCGACGGTCACGATCAACCAGGGCGACTCCGTCACGTGGACGAACGCGGACACGATCAACCACCAGGTTGTCGCGAACCTCGGCTCGTTCGCGTCGCCGATCCTGAAGCCCGGGAAGTCATGGACACACACCTTCAACCACGGCGGCACGTTCCACTACCACGACAGCCTGCATCCGGCGCTGAAGGGGACGGTGACGGTCCGCGGCGCGCCCGACGAAGTCACGTTGGCCGCGTCGGCGCCGGTCGTGAAGTTCGGCGGCACGATCACCCTTACCGGCACCGTGTCGAACAAGAAAGCCGGCGAGACGGTGACGATCGTTCAGCTGCCGTACGGCCAGACGACGAAGCAGGTCGTGGCGACATTGCAGACGGCCACGGGCGGTACCTTCTCGTTCACCGTCACGCCACAGTTGAGCACGACGTACCAGGCGCAGTGGAAGACGCGCGAGAGCTCGGTGATCGTGCAGGTGCAGCCGATGATCAAGCTGCCCTTCGTGTCCCGCACGGGCTACTTCCACTTCTACGTCAGGGCAGCCACGTCGTTCGCCGGGAAGACGGTCTACCTGCAACGCTTCACGCTGGCGCGGCAGTGGGTGAACATCCGGGCGCTCACGCTGGGCTCGAAGTCGGGGCGGCTCATCTCGGTGCGCTTCGTGCGGTCCCTGATCCCACGCGGCCGCTGGTCGATCCGCGTCTTCATGCCCGCGACAGAGATGGGCGGCGGCTACCTCGACGGCTGGAGCGGCACGCAGCCGGTCGTGAGGCGTTAGTAGGACGGGGGAGCTCTCGCTCCCCCGTCTGTTTCTCTAGCGGACTTGGTCGAATCGCTGCTGGACGGCGTCCCAGTTGACGACGTTCCACCACGCGGCGAGATAGTCGGGCCGCTTGTTCTGGTACTTGAGGTAGTAGGCGTGCTCCCAGACGTCGATCCCGAGCAGGGGGACGTCGTCGGTCATCAGCGGGGAGTCCTGGTTCGCCGTCGAGTACACCGCCAGCCCGGTGCCGTCGTGGACGAGCCAGGTCCAGCCGGAGCCGAACCGCTTCACGCCGGTGTCGTTGACGAGCTGCTTCAGCTGGTCGAGGCCGTCGAAGGTGCTCTCGATCGCCTCGGCGAGCGCCCCCGAGGGCTCGCCGCCGCCGTCGGGACTCATGATCTCCCAGAACCGCGTGTGGTTGGCGTGCCCGCCGACGTTGTTCCGGGCGGCGGTCTGCCTGTCCTCGGGGAGGATGTCGAGGTTCGTCAGCACGTGTTCGACCGGGCGGTCGGCCAGCTCGGTTCCCTCCAACGCCTTGTTCGCGTTGTCGACGTAGGCCTGGTGGTGCTTGTCGTGATGCAAGCGCATCGTCTGCTCGTCGATCGTCGGCTCGAGCGCGCCGTAGTCGTACGGAAGCGGGGGCACTTCGAAGGCCATCTGGACTCCTTTGCTCGCTGGCGCTGAGGCTAACCGGTTCGAGCCCGCGGCGATATGCTCACCCGTCGTCCGCTCGCCGAAAGGAGTCGCGTTGGCCACGCTCGCGTTCAACCACGAGGAGATCGTCGCCCGGGAGCTGAAGCCGGCGCTGCTCGAGCTCGACGGGATCTCCCGCGAGACGGTGGAGGCGCACTACAAGCTCTACGAGGGCTACGTCAACAAGCGCAACGAGATCATGGGGAAGCTGGCCGAGGTCGATCTCGCGAGCGCCAACCAGGTCTACTCGGAGGTGCGGGCGCTGAAGGTC
>WNGD01001287.1_pt1 | contig 34538 bp, 33 predicted proteins | sample 5400671 | NCBI WGS metagenome assembly WNGD01 (sample SAMN13153369, study PRJNA577476) | soil metagenome | isolation source: 40 cm soil or saprolite under grassland replicate 2 | place: USA:California | collected 2016-06-15 | reverse complement strand
GGGCAGCGCGCGCTGCACGATCACGCTCATCGAGTAGTCGAGGAACGACTCTCGCATCTCGTCTTCGATGAGGCGCGGCAGGATGCGTTCGCGGGCGTTGGGTGCGGTCATGAAAACCGGGTGTCGGGTGCCAGGGTCTCAGGTGTCGGCAAGGCCTGGGGAGGCCGCCTAAGTTCCCAAAAACTAATCACTTAGGCGGCGAAAGGCAACGCGAAACCGGCAGCTAACTAGGGGTGGTGGCGGCAGTTACGACAGGCCCTTCAGGATGGCACCAGACGCGGGCTCTCACTCGGCGACCTGAATCACGATCTTGCCCAGCTGCTCCCCCCGCTCCAGCCGCTCGAACGCCGCCCGGGCCTCCGTGAACGGAAACACGCGATCCACGATGGGGCGCAGCTCGCCCGTGCCGAGCAGCCGCACGACCTCCCGGTATTCCGCGTCGTTCCCCATGGTCGAGCCCAGCAGGCTCCACTGGTACCAGAAGAGGCGGCGGAGGTCAATCGCCACCTTCGGCCCGGTCGTGGCGCCGCAGCTCACGAGCCGCCCCCCGCGACCGAGGGAGCGCAGCGACTCGTCCCACGTCGCCTCACCCACGTTCTCGATCACCACGTCCGCGCCGCGCTTCTGGGTGAGCGCGCGAACCTCCTGCGAGATCTTTTGCGCAGTGTGGTTGAGGGTGACATCGGCGCCGAGTCGGCGCGCCTCCTGCAACTTGGCGTCGTGGGACGAGGTCACGATAACCCTGGCCCCGCGCAGCCGGGCGATGCGCATCGCGGCGAGTGACACCCCGCCCCCGACCCCCCAGATCAGCACCGTCTCGCCGGGCTGCACCCTGGCGCGTGTCACCACCATGCGCCACGCGGTGAGCGTCACGAGGGAAAACGCGGCGGCTTCGGCCCAGGTGAGCGGTGTCGCCAGTGTCGGGGTGATGGCGAGATTCTGCTCGGGCACGACCACGTACTGGGCGAGCGTGCCGGGGAGGTGCTCGCCGAGCAGGCGGTAGTTGACGCACAACGAGTGCTCGCCGGCCTGGCAGTACGCGCAGCTGTAGTCGGCGATCCCCGGGTTGATCATCACGCGGTCGCCCGGCTCGACGGAGCGGACATCCGCGCCGACCGCGTCAACCACGCCGGCGCCGTCCGCGCCGAGGATGTGGGGGAATTGGTACGGGACGGGCAGCCCCTGCACGGCGAACAGATCGAGGTGGTTCAGCGCGGCGGCGCGCAGGGCGACGCGCACGTCGCGCGGAGCCAGCAGGCCTGGGGGGGGGTCTGGAACTTCGGCGAGCTGCAACTGGTCGAGGCCGCCCGTGGCGCGGATGACCCAGGCTCGCATGTCGTTGGGGGTCGCCGTTATGGCATGAACGCCGGGGACACCATCTGTTCGGCGCCGGTCGTCGGGATCGGCACGGGGGCGCCGCCGCCGGGGCCGACCGGTTGGATGTACACCCGGTACACGTTCTTTTGCACCATCACCACCAGGCCGACGAGGTCGCCTCCGGGAGACACGGCGAAGTCCGTGATCACCAGGTCGGTGCCCGTGAGCGGCGTGACCTTGCCCGTCGCGAGGTCGGCCCGCACCACCTGCGTGACCGGGCGGCCGCTCTCCTTCTGCTCGAGCAGGTAGGCGAGCGAGCCGTCGCGCAGGAAGTGGGGCGCGCTCTCCTTGATCTGCGGGGTCTTGGTGAAGGCGCGTTGGCTCGAGCCGTCCCGCGACATCAGCCAGATGTCGTTATTGCCCTCGCGGTTCGAGACGAACGCGATCGTCTCGCCCTCGGGCGACACCGTCGGCTGGGAGTTATCGGCCGGCTCCTGGGTGAGCTGGGTCGCGTCCGAGCCGGTGATCGATTGCAGGAAGATCTGCCGGTGCCCGGTGCGCTGTGAATGGTACACGACGGCCTGCCCGTCCGCCGTGAACGAGGCGTCGCCGTCGGCGCCCGGAGAGTTGGTGAGCCGCGCGGCGTCCGTCCCGTCCGCGTCCATCGCGTAGATCTCGGGTTGCCCGTCGCGCGTGGAGGTGAACGCGATGCGGGAGCCGTCCGGCGAGAACGCCGGCTCGGTGGCGGTCGAGGTATCGTCCATGACCTTGCGCAGCTGGGCGAGATTCGAGCGCTCGGCGGAGTAGAGCTGGAAGCGGCCGGTGCGCGAGCTCGCGAGGATGATCTCCCCCTGGACGAACACCGCGGCGCTGGCGCGCTTGCCGCCCGGTGCCGTGGCCGTGATGCGCGCGTGGCCGTAGCCGGCCGTCGAGACGGTGCCGTCCTCGCTCACCGCCGCCACGGGGGGATTGTCGGACGCCCACGTGACGCCCGTGGCCGCGCCGATCGGCACGCCCGTTTCGTCCGCGAAGTTCGCCTTCAGGGTGTAGCGCCGGCCGATCGGCAACCCAATCCGCGTGGCCGAAAGCTTCAAGCCCGCGGCAATCACCCGAATCTGCCAGGTCACGAGGAGCCCCGGGCTCGGGCCCTTCGCCGTCAGCGTCGTCTTCCCGGAGCGTTTTCCCATCAGCAACCCGGTCGCGGGATCGAAGCTCGCGAGCGACGTGTCCGCGACGCTCCAGTGGATCGGCGCCTCGGGCACCAACGTCTTGTCGGCCGCGACCGCCTGCACCTGGAACTTCACGCTCCCCTGGATGGGCAGCGCCACGTCCGTCCTGAACGTGGGGATCACGGTCAGCTGGTCGACCGTCTTGTGAACGACGATGTCGAGGGTCTTGGACTGGAGCAGTCCTGAGACGGTGAGCGTAGTCCGGCCCGGTGCCACCGCGGTCACCACGCCCGTGAGGCTCACGCGGGCGACGCCGGCGTCGGCCGCCGACCACTGCAGGGCGAGCGGGCTGACCACGCGACCGCCCTGCGTCGGCACGACGACCCGCAGCGTGTCCACGTCGCCGGGCGAGAGCAGCAGCGGGTTGGGTTCCTGGATCGCGATGTCGCTCGGCGTCACCACGATCGGCGCCGTAGCCGTGAGGCCCGTCGTGCTTGTGCCCTGCACCGTCCCCTGTCCCTGCGCGAGCGCTACGATGACGCCGTTCTGGTCGACGCTGGCGATATCGGGCCGCAGCGACTTCCACGTCACGGCCACGGGCGCCGCAGGGGATCCGTCCTCCTTGAGCGCCCGCGGCGACACGCGGGTATTCTCGGAGGGGAGCAGATACACCGTGGGCGGCTCAATGCGGAGCACCGTCGCCGGGCCGCTGCCGGGGGGCTGCCCCACGAACGCATCTGGGCCCGTACCGGCGGGGGGAGCCGTAGGGGGCGGCTGCGTCGGCGTTTGCGGCGTAGCGGGGGGAGCGCCCACGACCTGCACCGCCGCCTGTCCCTTCCGGGCGCTTACCCGTGCCTCGATGATCGCCACCCCACCCGCCACGCCGGTGACCGTGCCGTCGTTGTCCACCTTCGCGACCGCGACGTTGTTGGACGACCAAATGACGCGCACCGTCGGGATGACGTTGCCGGCGCGGTCGAACGCCGTCGCCAGCAGCCCGGTGCGCTCCCCCACCTTGATCGTCACCGACGGTGGAGCGACCTGGACTTCGGCCACATTCTGGCCGAGCGCGGCGCTCGGGAGGGCGAATACCGCCAGCACGACGACGAGACGAGGCACCATAGCGGCGCCAACGTAAATGGTCGTAAGTGCCGTTGTCAAGCTAACTTGTCGCTACGGCCCTGAAAACGCGCCCGACCCAAGCCGGTGGCACTCCGATCACTTGCGTGGCACGATTCCCAGGGTAAGCTATAGGCCACGCCCACGGGACAACCCAGCAGAGGAGAGATCATCCGATGCTCGAGCCAACTGATTTTCCGGAGAGCAGCTGGACCGGCCCCGGCATGATGGAGCCGATGTATCCGCCGGCAACGCCGACGCCTCCCACTTCGATGCCGATGCGGGAGCAGCCGATGGGAGCGCCCAAGCCGCGGCCGAAGAAGAAAAAGAAAGCGTCCAGACCGAAGGCGAAGAAGAAGGGCGGGAAGAAGCGGCCCAAGGCTAGGGCGAAGCGGGGCGGGAAGGGGAAGCGGAAAAGAGCCGCGAAGAAGCGGCGCCGTTAGCACCCCTCGACGTCACACGGCGGGAGCGCCTCTGTCGGATGGCTCGAGCCATCTCCTCCAAGGCGCTCCCGCGGCATTTTACTCCCTGCATCACCGTCTCCTGGATTGCATGAGGCACCCGTGCGCTGTGTATGGTCCATGACGCTCTGCGCCGTCGCGGCCTGCGCGGCGCCCCCCGCGCCCCCCGCGCCCGACGTCACCTCGCCGGCGCCGCTGGCGGACGCACAGCGCGAGGTCACAGCGCTGCTCACGCGCAGCGCCGCCGACTGGAACCGCGGTGACCTCGCGGGCTTCATGAGCGACTATGCGCGCGACTCGCTCACCAGCTACGTCTCGGGCGGGCACGTACAGTACGGCTGGCAGAAGCTGTTCGACCGCTACCAGACCACGTATTTCGCGCCCGGGAAGACGCGCGATTCGCTGACGTTCGAGGAGGTGCGCGTGCGGCTCCTGGCGCCCGACCTGGCGTTCTGCACAGCGCGGTTCAAGCTGCTGCGCGACGACGCGGTCACGGCGAGCGGCCCCTTCACGCTGATCCTCGAGAAGCGAGGAGATCGGTGGTACATCCTGCACGACCACACGTCCGCGGACCCCAGGTGACGCCGCCCCGCTCCCGCCTGGTGCTGAGCACCTTGCTCCTGCTCGTCGCGCTCGGCGGCTGCAAGGCGGCGGGCGAGGGCGTGATCGCGCTCGCAGGCGCCACCCTGATCGACGGCTCCGGGGGCGATCCCGTGCACGACGCGCTCGTCCTCGTGAAGCACGGCCATATCGCCGGCGTCGCGCGCGTGAACGAGCTTCAGGTCCCGCGCGGGGCGCAGGTGGTTAGCCTGGGCGGCAAAACGATCGTTCCCGGGCTGATCGACGCGCACGCGCACGTCGAGCGCTGGGCCGTGCAGCGCTACCTCGCCTGGGGCGTCACCACGGTGCGCGATCTGGGGGCGAGCAGCACCGATTCGGCCGTGGCACTCAAGAACGCGCTCAATCTCGGCTCCGTGCTGGGCCCGCGGATGTTCACCTCCGGGGCGATGATCGACGGCGCGCCCCCGACCTATCCCGTCGCCACGGTGGTGCGGACGCGCGACCAGATACGGCGAGCGGTGGATCAGCGCGCCGTGGTGGGCGCCGACTACGTCAAGATCTACACCAAGGTCACCCCCGACCTGCTGGAGCCGTTGCTCGACGAGGCGGCGACGCTGCGGCTCCCGGTGGCGGCGCATCTCGGCAAGATCGACGCGGTCACGGCCGCGCGGGCGGGGGTCGCATCGCTCGAGCACATGGCGGGCGTCGTCCAGGCCGCCGCGCGCAACCCGGCCCCGTACCTGAGGGCCCACGACCAGTTCCTCAGGGGTTGGACCCTCGAGGAGGCCGGCTGGAGCGGGCTCGACTCGGGCGCGGTGGCACGCGTGGCGCGCGCGCTCGCCGCGACGCACGTGGCGGTCGTGCCGACGCTGGTGCTGCACGAGATGTTGTCGCGCCTCGACAATCCGACGCTGCTGTCGCGCCCGGGCATGGAGGACGTCCCCGGCGCCGCGGCGGGGGTGCGCGACGTGCAAGGACTGCTGCGCCGCGCGGGGTGGCGCACCGCGGAGCTCCAGGCGTTCCGACGCGCGCGGCCGCGCCAGGACCAGTTCGTACGCGAGTTCAAGCGCGCGGGTGGCCTCATCGCGGCGGGCTCGGACGCCGCGAACCAGCTGCTCGTGCCCGGGCTCTCGCTGCACGAGGAGCTGAGTCTGCTCGTCACCGCGGGCCTCACCCCCCTCGAGGCGATCACGGCCGCCACGCGCAAGGGCGCCGAGCTGTTGCACGCCGACTCGCTCGGCCGGATCGTCCAGGGTAACGTGGCGGACCTGGTGGTGCTCGACGCCAACCCGGCGGCGGACATCGGAGCCACCCGCCGCATCGCGTTCGTCATGATCCGGGGGCGGATCATTCACCCCGACTCGTTGAGGAGAACATGGGGAAGGTGAGACTGGCTTTCGTCGCGCTGATCGCACTCCTTGCGTGCGGGAAGAGGGAAGCGGGAAGAGGGAAGGGTGTGGCCGATGTCCTCCTCCGGGGCGGCTGGATCGTCGACGGCAGCGGGAACCCACGCTACCGGGGCGACGTGGCCATCGCGGGCGATCGCATCGCCGCAGTCGGCTTCCTGAGCGGCGCCCAGGCGCGCGAGACGGTAGACGTGAGCGGGTTGGTCGTCGCCCCCGGGTTTATCGACATGATGGGGCAGTCGGAGATCAACGTCCTGATCGACAACCGGGTCTTCAGCAAGGTCACGCAAGGGATCACCACCGAGGTGACGGGGGAAGGCGGCTCGGTCGCCCCGCTCACCGACCGGCTGGTCGTGGACGACTCCGATGCGATGAAGAAGTGGCACTATCGCGAGGATTGGCGGGACCTGGACGGGTATTTCGCCCAGCTCGCACGACAGGGCTCGACGGTGAACATCGCCACGTTCGTGGGCGCCACGCAGGTGCGCCTCGCGGTGGTGGGCAAAGAGAAGCGGGCGCCGACAGCGCCTGAGCTGGCGCACATGACGGCGCTCGTCGACACGCTGATGGAGCAGGGCGCGCTGGGCGTCTGGACTGCGCTCGAGTACGCGCCGGCGAGCTACTCCACGACCGACGAGATCATCGCGCTCGCCAGAGCGGCGCGGCGGCATGGCGGAATCTACGCCTCGCACATGCGGAACGAGGGGAGCCGGATCGACGCGGCGCTGGACGAGGTGTTCCGGATCGCGCGCGAGGCGGACATTCCGGCCGAGGTCTCGCACCTGAAGATCGCGGGACGGAACAGCTGGGGCCGGATGCCGCGGGTGCTCGCCCGGATCGACTCGGCCCGCGCCGCGGGCCTCGACATCACGGCCGACCAATACCCATACATCGCCGCGGCGACCTCGCTCGACGCTACGATTCCGACGTGGGCCGAGAGCGGGGGATGGGACTCGCTGCTCGCCCGGCTGCGCGATCCCGGGACGCGGGACAGGATCCGCAAGGAGATGCGGCACCCCACGGACGGCACGGAAGGATTCTACAATGAAGCGGGTGGCGGGGCCGGCATCCTGATCACCGGCGTGTTCCAGGACTCGCTGCGCTACATGCAGGGGAAGCGGCTCAGCGAGATCGCGGCGGCGCGGCACCGCGACCCCGTCGAGACGATCTGCGACATCGTGCTCGCCGAGGGTGGCCACCGCACCGACGCCGTGTACTTCGTGATGAGCGAGCCGGACGTGCAGGACGCGCTGAAAGCGTGGTGGGTGGCGGTGAACACCGACTTCGGCGGCGTCGCGCCGGACGGGCCGTTCGGCGCTCAGTCCGCGCATCCACGCGCCTACGGCACGTTCGCCCGGATCCTCGGCCACTACGCGCGCGACCTGAAGCTGTTCCCGCTGGAATTCGCCGTCCGCAAGATGACGTCGCTCGCCGCGCAACGTGTCGGGCTGGACGACCGCGGCCTGCTCAAGGCCGGGATGGCGGCCGACATCACGGTGTTCGACCCGAGTACCGTGGCCGACAAGGCGACGTTCGGGCAGCCGCACCAGCCGTCGGCGGGGTTCGCGTACGTGTTCGTGAACGGGGAGAAGGTGCTGGATCACGGCGCGCTCACGGCGGCGCGACCGGGACGCGGGCTCCGCGGGCCGGGCTACGTGCCCCGGGAGCGGCGCGGGCGGCGACTGTAGCGAGTCCCGCAGGGTGACGCTCACGCGGCTGGTCTTCGCGTGGCTGCCGGTGGCCGCCTGGTTCCTGATCGCGGCGCGTGTGATGCCGCGGCTCGTCGCGGCGCTCGCGCAGCCCGCCGGTCAGCCGGGAGTGCGGGGGGGGGTCGCGATCCCGCTTCCCTCGCTGAAGTGGCGCATCGTCGAAGCGGCCCTGCTCACGCTGTTCGCGTCGCTGTGGTTCGACTCGCTCGGCAGCGGCGGCTGGTGGCTTGTGTTCCTCATCGTCGGCGCGCTCGCGACGATTCCTACGTGGCTGCGCACCCGCGCGGACCAGCCCACGAGCGGGGCGCTCCTCGTCGGCGCCTGCGCAGATCTGGCTCGCTACATCGTCGCCGGCGCCATTCTCGCCTGGAGACTCGGATAGAGTATCTTCGGTAGACCCTATGTCTACCGCACCCATGACCGCGATTCGGTTGACGCGCTTCTCGCACGGCGCGGGCTGAGCCTGCAAGCTCGGCCCTGCCGAGCTGGCGCAGGTCTTGCGCCACGTGCCGGTCGCGACGGATCCCCGGATCCTCGTCGACGCCTCGAGCCGCGACGACGCCGCCGTCTTTCAGGTGGCGCCCGATCGCGCGATCGTGGCGACGGTGGACTTCTTCACGCCCATCGTGGACGATCCCTACGACTTCGGGCGCATCGCGGCGGCGAACGCGTTCTCCGACATCTACGCGATGGCGGCGGCACCGTTGTTGGCGCTCAACCTGGTCGGGTGGCCGCGCGACAAGCTGCCCTTCGAGCTGCTGGGCGAAGTGATCCGCGGCGGGGCCGACGTGGCGCGCGCGGCCGGCGCCTTCGTGCTCGGCGGCCATTCGGTGGACGACCCCGAGCCGAAGTACGGGATGGTCGTGATCGGCGAGGCGCGCCCCGAGCGCATCGTGCGGAACAGCGGGGCGCGGCCCGGCGACGCGCTGGTGCTCACCAAGCCGATCGGCACGGGCGTCCTGGCCACGGCCTTGAAGCGCGATCTCCTGGACGCGGGAGACCTCGCCCCCGCCGTGGCGGCGATGACGACGCTCAACGCCGGCGCCGCCCGGGCGATGGCCGCCGTGGGCGTGCATGCGGCGACCGACGTGACGGGGTTCGGGCTGCTGGGACACCTGCGGAGCCTGCTCGAAGCGAGCGGCGCGGCCGCCGAAATCACGGCGGCCGCCGTGCCGCTGCTCCCCGGCGCGCGCCAGCTCGCCGAGCGCGGGGCGATCCCGGGCGGAACGGAGCGGAACCTGGCGAGCCTCGCGGACGCGGTGACGTTCGCCGCCGGCGTCGTCCCGACCGACCGGGTGCTGCTGGCCGACGCGCAGACGTCTGGTGGGTTGCTGATCGCCGTCGCGCCGGACCGGACCGACGCCCTGGTCGCGGCGCTCGGCCGCGAGGGGGCCCCGGCCGCCGCCGTGATCGGTCGGGTCGTGGCTGGAGCCGCGGGGCGGGTGTCGGTCGTCTAGGACTCGGGCGATGCGCGCGATCCGCGAGTACACGAGCCTCACGCCCGACGCGCTCGATGCGCTGGAGCGGGCGGTGCGGGAGCGGCGCCGCGTGGCGCTGCGGCGGCGCGGGACGGAATACGTCGTGGTCGCCGAGCGGCTCGACACGAACGAGCGTGAGGAAGCGCTCGCGGGGAGGCTGCCGATGACGGGTGAGGTCCTGTCGTTCCCGCTGCGCGAGCTGGAGTTCTTCGCGGTGCTGCCGTAGCCGTGTTCACCCGCCTGCTGGTGGGTCTCGACGGGAGCCCGCGGGCCGATTCGGCCTTCGAGCAAGCGGTCGTGCTGGGGAAGCGGTTCGGCAGCACCATCCTCGTCGCGTACGTCGACGAGCCGGGCGGGCGCACCGTGGACGGGGCGGCGATGCTCGATCGGGCGCGGGAGCGGCTGCTCGCCGCCGGGCTCAAGGTCGAAACCGTGGCGCTCGCCGGGCATCCGGACGTCGAGCTCGCCGAGCTGGCCAAGTCCGCGGACGCCGTGTTGGTCGGCCGCCGTGGCGTCACCACTAAGGGGGACGCGCTCGGCCCCACGGTCACCTCCCTCATCCGGATCGCGGAGCGCTGCGTGATCGTGTGCGGCGGCCTGCCGTCGCCGATGCAGTCGTTGGCCGTCGCCTTCGACGGGCGCGATACGAGCCGCCGCGCGCTGGAACTGGCGATGCAGTTCGCGAGCGTCGCCGAGAGCACGATCCACGTCATCCACGCCAGCGACGACCGGGAGGCGGGGCTCAAAGTGGTGGGCGTCGCCGAGGCGACGCTCTCGATGGAGCGCGTCGCCTTCGTGACGCACGTCGAGGCGGGGAAGCCCGGCGAAGTGGCGGCCCGCGTGATCAAGCGCGTCCGGTGCGACGCGCTGTTCGCCGGGGCGCACATGAGCCACCGCGAGGGACGGCCCAGCGCCGTCGTCGTGTCCCACGCCGAGGAGATCCTGCGCCAGACCGACATCCCGGTCGTGATCCAGCCCTGACATGGCGGCGCCCACCGAGCCGACCCGCGTCCTCGTGCACGCCGACGAGAGCTGCCTCGGGAACGACAGCTCCAAGCCGAGCCCCGGCGGCAACGCCGCCCTGATCGAGGCACCCGCGGGGGACAGCGTGGCGCGGTGGGATTTCTACGAGTCCTCTCCGCAAACGACGAACAACAAGATGGCCCTCGCGGGCGCCATCGCGACGCTGGAATGGATCCGCCGCCAGTGGAAGCGCGCGCGCGTGCTCTACGTCTCCGACTCGCAGTACCTGGTGAAGGGGATGAGCGAGTGGGTGAAGGGATGGGAGGAGCGCGGCTGGAAGCGCAAAGGTGGCGCCCTGGAGAACCAGGAGCTATGGCAGAAGCTCGTGCAGGCCACGGCGGCGCACGAGGTCGCCTGGCGGTGGATCGAGGGGCACGCGGGCCATGCCAAGAACGAATACGCCAACGACCTCGCGATCCGCGCGGCGCAGCGCCAGGAGCGCTCCAACGGGCTTCTCCCCTCGGGCTTCGACACCTGGCTCGCGCAGCGACGCGCCCGCGGGCACTACCCAGACTACGACCCGGATCGGGAGCTCAGTGAGCGTTTTTAAAGACGGCGTCCCCGCCAACACGCACTTCCTGAACATCCTCCCCGACGGTGCTACGGCGCCCCCGGTCGAGCGCATCCCCTTGTACGAGGTGTATATGCGCATGGCGGAGGAGCTGGCGAAGCGCTCCACCTGCGCGCGGCTCCAGGTCGGGACCGTGGTCACCGACCAGCGGCTCGAGAACGTGCTGGCCATCGGCTACAACGGGAATGCACGGGGCCTGCCGAACAAGTGCGACTCCGCGGTGCCGGGGAACTGCGGCTGCATTCATTCCGAGATGAACGCGCTCGTGAAGGCCCCGGGCAGCATGCGCGACAAGGTGGCGTTCATCAGCGCCTCGCCCTGCGTGATGTGCGCCAAGCTGATCATCAACTCGGGTGTGACCCACGTGTTCTACCGCAAAGCGTACCGCGACCCCTCGGGGATCGAGGTGCTCGAGCAGGGAGGCGTCGTCCCCGTGCTGTACGACAAGTGGGTCCGCGAGTGGCGGTGATTCAAGTGCGGAATGCGGAGTGCGGAATGCGGAATCGAAAGGGGAGGGCTGTCATGAAACGTGTCTCGTTCGCTTTGCTCGCCCTCGCGGTCCCATCGGCCGCCGTGCCGCTCGGCGCGCAGTCGCTGATGTACCGTTCGGCCAACCTTGGGGGCACGTGGGTAGTCGATCCGGGGGTCGTCCAGTTCAACTTCGTGCATCGCTTCTACGTGACACCGGGTCCGTCCCATGCCGTTGTGAACGACCCGACGTTCACCCTCGCGACCGGCATCGTGCAAAACGTCGCCATAGGCGCGCAGTTTGCCACCCACTCGTTCATCATCCAAGGGTTCAGCGGCTCTCAGTCTTCCAACGAGACGCAGCTGTACGCGCGGTGGCGGGCATGGGGCGGCCCCGAGGGGAGCGAGGGTTTCCACGTGTCCGTCACCCCGGCCTACAACTTTCTCGCGAAGAGCGCGGACGGCGAATTGGGCGCCGATTGGACCAAGGGCGCCTTGACACTTGAGGGAGCGGCCCGTATCGCCGGCAACCCCCTCGGCCAGTCCGGGGCGCGGGCCGCGTTCGGAGGCGGGCTCGTCGCGCGGGTCAACCGCTATGTCGCGCTCAGCGCGGACGTGGGATCGTTCGTGAGTCCCACGGTGCTCGCCGCGTGGAGCGCCGCGCTCAACCTGGAGATCCCCGGCTCGCCCCACACCTTCAGTTTCGAGGTCAGCAACGCCCTCACGAGCACCATCCAGGGCAATTCCATCGGCCAGAGCCAGCGTCTCTACGGCTTCGAGTTCACCATCCCGATCCACTTGAAGCGCTTCAGCCCCTGGTTCCACAGGACGCCGAAACCGGTCGCCCTCGGCGGCGCCGCCGGTGCGGCGATTGCGGCCGACGTGCGGATGTCAAGCGTCAAGTTCATGGGCGACACGGTCACGATCGCCGCGGGCCAGGCGGTGCGCTGGACGAACGCCGACCCCGTCGAGCACACCGTCACGTTCGATGGTGCTGCGGAGCCGGGCTCCCCGGTGATCCCGCCGAACGGCAGCTTCGTCCACCGCTTCGACAAGCCGGGCACGTACACCTATCACTGCACGCCGCACCCGTTCATGAAGGGCGTGGTGGTCGTCAGGTGAAAGGCCGGGGAAGGGGGAAGAGGGAAGAGTGACCAATGGCGGATGATCTCGACCGGTTGTTCGAGCGGTTGGTCACGGTACTCGCCCAGGACACACCGGGCAAGCTGGCCGTGCCTTTCCCCGCCTCGGAGGTGTACGAGCGGCTCGTCCCGTACCGCTCCAACCGCTCGACCCTCAAGGTCGCGACCCATCAGGACTACGAGATGGCGGTGTTGCGGCTGCTCTCCGGGGAGCGGGGGTACGCCTCACTCGATCCGTCCGAGGTCCAGCAGGCGCTGCAGCGCGAGGCCGCCGAATCGAATCCCGACACGGCTCTCTTCCGCCAATTCCCCAACGCGATCATGAGCCTCAACCGGCTCGCGGCCGAGCGGTTCTTGCGGGGCGACCGGGCATACGCCCCGCCGCCACTCCCCCCCCTGTCCGAGGCGGCCGAAGAGGCGGAGCAGCACGAGGAAGACGAGGAAGAAGAAGAGACCGGCGCCGCCCCGACGTCCCAGTCGGCGTCACCGTTCGAGCTGGCGGAGCAATCTGAGACACCCCGCCAGTGCCCCTACTGCGGCGAGACGGTGCCGGGGAACCGCAAGGTGAACTTCTGCCCGCAGTGCGGGCAGCCGCCCTCCGGGGAGCTGCGCTGCCCGGCGTGCGGCAGCGAGGTGGACGTGGGCTGGCGCTACTGTGTGAGTTGCGGCCGAGCCACGGGGTTCGAGTGACCGTCGGACAGTCGAACTGTCGGACGGTCGGACTGTGAAGACCCACCGAATCGCTGTCATTGCGGGAGACGGCATCGGACCGGAAGTCATCGAAGCCGCCATCCCGGTGCTCGAGCGGGCGGCGGCCGTGCACGGGTTCGCGCTCGCGTGGGAGCGGCTCCCCTACGGGGCAGAGCATTACCTGAAGACCACGGAAACGCTGCCCGACGCGGCGTTCCGTCACCTCCGCGACGACGTGGATGCCATCTTCTTTGGCGCGATCGGCGATCCACGGGTCCCGGGCAACGAGCATGCCCGCGACATCCTCCTCGGGCTGCGATTCCGACTCGACCTCTACGTCAACTTTCGTCCCGTACAGCTCCTTCATCCCGACCTAACCCCGCTCCGATGGCACGGTCCGACGGTCCGACCGTCCGACCGTCCGACCATTGACTTCGTGATCTTCCGTGAAAACACCGAGGGCGTGTACGCCGGCAAGGGGCGCATCGAAGGGGAAACGTACATCGCCGAGGAGATCAACACCGCGAAGGGCGTCGAGCGGATCATCAGGGCCGCGTTCGAATGGGCGCGGGCGCACGGCAAGGCGCGTGTGACGATGAGCGACAAGGCCAACGCCGTGCCGGCGCATCGGGTGTGGCAGGAGACATTCAAGCGCGTTGCGGCCGAGTTCTCCGGGGTCACGGCCGAGCATCGCTACGTGGACGCGCTCGCGATGGAGCTGGTGCGCGAACCGGAGCGGTTCGAGGTGATCGTGACGAACAACCTGTACGGCGACATCCTGTCGGACCTCGGGGCCGGGCTCGTGGGCGGCTTGGGGCTGGCGGCGAGCGCCAACCTCCACCCCGGCCGGCCGGGGCTGTTCGAGCCGGTGCACGGTTCGGCGCCGCCCTTGGCCGGTAAGGGAGTCGCGAACCCGATGGCCGCGGTGCTCACGGGCGCGCTGATGTGCGAGCAGCTGGGGCATACGGAGGCGGCGCGCGATCTCGAGCGGGCGGTGCGGGAGACGCTCGCGGCGGGCGTACGCACGCCGGACATCGGGGGGAAGGCGGGGACCCGGGACGTTGCAGCGGCGATCGCCGAGCGGCTCTGATGCTCTCGGCCCGCTCCGTTGGCTTCGCGCCCTGAGAGGGCGCGCTCGGCCGGGGGTGCGCCCTTACAGGGCGCCACACTAACGCCGAGCCCAGGCTCTCAGCCCGGGTAACACGTTCGCCGTGGCCTCGTCCCTACCGCCCCCCCGCCGTATCCCCGATATTCCCCTCATCTGGCGCGGAGCTTCCCCCATGAAGACCCAGGGTTCCCATAAAGACGTCGTGTTCCTGTCGGGCGTGCGCACCGGCTTCGGCACCTTCGGCGGCTCGCTCAAGGACCTCTCGGCCATCGAGCTCGGCGCCGCGGCGGCGAAGTATGCCCTGGAGCGCTCGGGCGTAGCGGCGGCCGAGATCGGCCACACCGTCTTCGGCAACGCGCTCCAGACCTCGGCCGACGCCATCTATTGCGCCCGTCACGTGGGGCTGAAGGCGGGCCTCCCGATCGAGGTCCCCGCCGTGACCGTCAACCGGTTGTGCGGCTCGGGGTTCGAGGCGATCACCCAGGGCGCCCAGCTCATCCTGCTCGGCGAAGCCCAGGCAGTGCTCGCGGGCGGCACCGAGTCGATGAGCCAGGCGCCGCACGTCGTGCGGGGCGCCCGCTGGGGGCTGCGGCTCGGCCCCGCGGCCCCGCTCGAGGACCTGTTGTGGGAAGCGCTCAAGGACCCGCAGTGCGGGCTCTCGATGGCCGAGACGGCGGAGCAGCTCGCCGAGCGCTACCACCTCACCCGTAAAGCCGTCGACGAAGTGGCCCTCGCTTCGCAGCAGCGCGCCAAGAAGGCCTGGGACGACTGCGTGTTCACCGACGAGGTGATCCCCGTGCCCGTAAAGAAGAAGGGCCAGACGGTCGAATTCCGCGCGGACGAGCACATGCGACCCGACACGACCCTCGAGGTCCTGATGGGTCTGAAGCCGTACTTCAAGAAGGACGGGCTCGTCACCGCGGGCAACGCGTCGGGGATCTGCGACGGTGCCGCGGCGACGGTGATCGCGGGCGAGGACTTCGCCACGGGCCACCGCCTGAAGCCGCTGGGCCGGCTCGTGGCGTGGGCGGTGGCGGGCGTCGAGCCCCAGGTCATGGGGATCGGGCCGGCGCCGGCGGCCCGCAAGGCGCTCGCGAAGGCGGGGATGACGCTCGCTCAGATGGACCTGGTAGAGGTGAACGAGGCGTTCGCCCCGCAGTACCTCGCGGTGGAGCAGGAGCTGGGCCTCGACCGCGCGAAGACCAACGTCCATGGCGGCGCCATCGCGATCGGGCACCCACTCGCCGCGAGCGGCACCCGCATCACGATTCACCTGCTGCACGCGCTGCGGGCCGCGAAGCGGCGCTTCGGGTTGGGGTCGGCCTGCATCGGCGGCGGCCAGGGAGCGGCCGTGATCGTCGAAGCCTTCGCGCCCTGAGGAGCAATCGCGATGGATGTGGTGGTGACCGCCGTCCTTGGCATCCTGGCGCTGTACCTGTTCGGCGGCCTCAAGGTGCTCCGGGAGTACGAGCGCGCGGTGTACTTCTTCCTGGGCCGCTCGTGGGGCGCGAAGGGCCCGGGGCTGATCTACGTGCCGCCGCTGTTCGCGAAGACGCAGACGGTCAGCTTGCGCGTCGTGGCGATGGACATCCCGCCACAGGACGTCATCACCCGCGACAACATCTCGATCAAGGTGAACGCGGTCCTCTACATGCTGGTGAAGGACCCGGTGAAAGCAGTGATCGGCGTGGAAAACTACCTCTACGCCACGAGCCAACTGGCGCAAACGACGCTGCGCTCGGTGCTGGGCGAGACGGAGCTCGACGAGCTGCTGATGAACCGCGAGAAGATCAACAACATCCTGAAGAACATCATCGATAAGCGCACCGAGAACTGGGGCATCGAGGTCTCGGCGGTCGAGGTGAAGGACGTGGACCTGCCGCCCGAGATGAAGCGCGCGATGGCGCGCCAGGCCGAAGCGGAACGCGAGCGCCGGGCGAAGGTCATCAACGCGGAAGGCGAGCTCCAGGCATCGGAGAAGCTGGCGCAGGCCGCCCACGTGATCGGAGCCGAGCCCGTGGCCATCCAGCTGCGGTTCCTCCAGACAGTCACCGAGATCGCGTCGGAGAACAACTCGACGACTATCTTCCCGATTCCGCTCGACCTGTTCCGGGGATTCCTCGACACGGTGACCAAGAAGGCGGCGCCCGCGGCGCTGCCCGAGCGAGCCTCGGGCGAGCCGCTCCCGGCCGAGCCGAGCAAGACGAAGGCCGAGGCGTAGGATGGCGGGCGACCTCATCAGCCGCGAGGCGCTCGAGCGCATCATCCAGCGCGCGGCCGAGCTGCAGGCCGCGGAGCGGGACATCGGTGAGGGGCTGACCGAAGGGGAGCTGCTGGCGCTGGGGCAGGACGTCGGCATCCCAGGGCGCTACCTGAAGCAGGCGCTCCTCGAGGAGCAGACGCGCAGCGTCGTGGCGGGGGGCGGGGGCCGCGGCCTGTTCGCCTGGCTCACGGGGTCGTCGCTGCTCATGGCCGAGCGCGTCGTGCCCGGCGACAGAGCCGGCGTGGAGCGGGCCCTCACGGCCTGGATGGAGCGGGAGGAATCGCTCCAGGTGAAGCGGCGCTACCCCGACCGCACGACATGGGAGCCCCGCGTCGGCGCGTTCGCCTCGATCCAGCGCGCGCTCGGCGCGGGTGGGAAGACCTTCGCCCTCGCACGCGCCACCGAGGTGGCGGCCCAGGTCACCCCCCTCGAGACCGGCTTCTGCCACGTGCGGCTGCTTGCCGACGTGCGGGAACTGCGCGTCCGGCGCTTGGGGGGCGCGGCCGGGCTCGTGGCCTTGGGCGTCGCGCTCGCCGCCAGCGTCCCGGTGCTCGGCGTGCTCGCCCCCTGGAGCCTCGCGCCCGCGCTCGCGACGTGGGTCGCGGCCATCGCGGTCGCGCGCCGCCACCGCCGCGAGAATGAGCGCATTCAGGTGGGCCTGGAGCAGGTGCTCGACCGCGTGGAACGGGGTGAGATCAAGCCCGAGCACGCGCTGCCCGGTCCGCGCGTCACCGCGTTCGCGCGCCTCGCCGAGGAACTGCGGAAAGCCTTCGACACCCCTGGCGCGCGGCCCCGGGGCTAGTCCACCCGAACAAGACGCAGGAGCGCAATGGCCGAGATCAAGCGGGTCGGGGTGCTGGGGTGCGGCCTGATGGGGAGCGGCATCGCGCAGGTGGCCGCGACCGCAGGGTACGAGACGATCGTGCGCGATGTGTCCCAGCAGGTGTGGGACAAGGCCCGCGCGGGGATCGAGCGGTCGCTCGCCAAGTTCGTGGAGAAGGGGAAGCTCGCCGCCGGCGACCGCGATGCGACGCTCAAGCGCCTGCGCTTCACGACCACGACGGCCGACCTGAAGGGTTGTGACATCGTGGTCGAGGCGGTGACGGAGGACCTCGAGCTCAAGAACTCGCTGTGGCGGGAGCTCGACGCCCTCACCGGCCCGAGCGCCATCTTCGCCTCGAACACCTCGAGCCTCACGATCGCGGCCATGGCCGCGGCGACCAAGCGCGGCGACCGGTTCGTCGGGCTCCACTTTTTCAATCCGGTGCCGCTGATGCCCCTCGTCGAAGTAGTGCGGACGGTGACGACGTCGGAAGAGACCTTCAAGCGCGCGTTCGCGTTCGCCAAGTCGCTCGGGAAGGAGCCGGTGGCGGCGAAGGACAACTCCGGGTTCATCGTGAACCTGCTGCTCGTCCCCTACCTCCTCGACGCGATCCGGGCGGTGGAGCGCGGCGTCGGCAGCGTGCCGGACGTCGATAAGGCGATGCAGCTCGGCTGCGGCTACCCGATGGGTCCGCTCACGCTGCTCGACTTCGTCGGGCTCGACACGACCTACAAGATCGCGGAGATCATGTTCGCCGAATACCGCGAGCATCGCTACGCGCCGCCGCCGCTCCTCAAGCGCATGGTGCTCGCCGGCATGAACGGTCGGAAGAGCGGCAAGGGCTTCTACGATTATTCCAGCGATCCGCCCCGGGTCGTCGACCTGGGCGTCTGACCCCCCCGACCTCCCGACCCCCTCGCAACCCCTAGCACAAGGAACCGACCGGCAATGTTCGGCTACGACTGGCCTCGCTTTCACGCGGCGGTGAACGACCTGCCCGCGGCGCTGCTCTTGGTGACCGTGCTGTTCGACCTCGGCGCGTGGCTCACGAAGCGCGATTCGCTCAAGGCGGCGGCGCTCTGGACCCTATGGGCGGGAGTCATCGGCGGCTGGGTGGCGGTGGTCGCCGGCCTCGAGGCCGAGGACGCGATCGAGCACAGCGAGGCGGTCCACGAACTCATGGAGACGCACGAGACGCTCGCGCTCACGACGATGGGCATCTTCACCATCGTGCTGGCGTGGACGCTGTTGCGCCGCGCGCGGCTCACCCGCGCCGAAGAGGCCGGCCTGCGCCTGCTGAGCGTCGCGGGCCTGGTGGGGATCGTGTGGACGGGGGCAATCGGCGGGAAGATGATGTTCGAGCACGCCGCCGGCCTCACGACCGCGACGCTGCACACGGAGATGCAGGACCGCGCAGCGGGGCGCCATCACCATCCGGGTGAGGCGGAAGAGGACGAGCATGAGCACGCCGACTCGAGCGCGGACACGACCCACCGCCACTCGCCCGGCACGCCGCCGCATCGGCACTAATGCGGAACGCGGAAGTCGGAACGCGGAACAGCAGGGGTAGGTCGTGCGCAGCGAAGCCCGCCCTTGTGTTCCGCGTTCCGCGTTCCCCGTTCCGCGTTTGCCTCTTTTTCGCCGCCTGCACCCCCGTCTCCACCCGCCCCGATTTCCGACCGGATCCCCGCGCCCTGACCGTCGTCCTCAACGCGCGTCCGGAGCGCGTCACGGCGGAGCTCGCGAATCTGGTGCCGGCGGAGAGTCTTGAGGTAGCGCGGTTCAACGTACGCGACGGCTACGTCGAGACCGCGTGGTACGACACCCGGGCGCACCGCACCCGGCGGCACGAGCGTGACATCTCGAATCTCGCCGCGACCGTGAGGATCCGCTTCTGGGCCGACCCCTACGTGCCCGGGCAGACCCGGCTCACAATCGAGCCCGTGTACCGCCCCCGCTACGACCCGTCACGCAGCGAGCGGGATCTCGAGGTGCTCCTCTCCAAAGACGACGAGGGGTACAAGCTCGCGCAGAAATTCGTGGAGAAGCTGAAGGAGCGATTCGGAGTACCGAAGACAGGCGGTTAGGCGGTTACCCAGCTCCTCACCCACCGCTCCATCGTTTCCAGATCGAGCATCGCGTCGCGGCACGGCCCGTTGGGGAGGAGCATCGTCAACCCCAGCACCGGCAGCTTGCCCGCCACGTCGCGCAGCCCCGTCATCATGTCCCGCTCGCACGCCACCGCCACCACCGCCCGCGGCCGCCGCTCGCGGATCACGCGCCGCGCGAGCTGCCCGCGCGTGGCCACGAACACCGGCACCTCGTAGCGACCGGCGATCGCCAGCACCCCGTCCAACGCCTGCTTCGAGAGGCAGCGCGGGATCAGGACCAGCAGCTCGCCTTTCCCCACGCGACGCTGCCGCCGCGCGGCAAGCGTGTTGTAGACGTCGATCGCGGCGTGCTCCACCCAGTCCCGCTTGCCGAATGCGCGCGACACGTACGACGTCACGTTCATGAGATGGAGGTAGGGCCCCCGCTCGAGCCACCCCTCCGGGAGCAGGAGCAGCCTTCCATAGAAGGAAAGGAGCAGCACGCCGAACCACAGCCACGCGAGCGCGGTCGCAGCGCCGAGGGCCAGCCAGACGCCGGCGGGCAGGGCCGGGGCGACGGAGGCCAGCCGCGGCGCGAGCAGGAAGATCACAGCGGCCGCACCGCCCGCGACGAGCGCCAGCGTGAGGCCGGCGTAGCGGAAGAACAGGCCGGGAGGAGCCGAGAAGTCGCCATTGCCAGGCAGCGGCCTGCCGTCCCACTCGTCCCACTCGTGTCCCAGGCGGCGGTCGGTCTCGATGTGGATGAGGTGCGCGCGCGGTGTGTCAGAGGTCATGGCCGGGGTCAAGCATCACCCTGAACCCCTCGCGGTGTCAAGCTGAGACCGCGCGTAGTAAGTTCTCCGATTGTGGCCGCGCCCCTTCCCCCTTCCCCTTTTCCCGGCCTTTTCACCGATCTGCGGAGCCGCGCCGCATACGCGGAAGGTGCCGGGATCTACCGGATTCTTCCCGCCGCGGTCGCCGTGCCGCGCGGCGTCGAGGAGCTGCAACACTTGGTCCGCTGGGCGGCGGAGACGGGCACCCCGCTCGTGCCGCGCGGGGCGGGGAGCGGGATGGCGGGCGGGAGCGTGGGGAGGGGAGTGATCGTGGACCTGAGCCAGGGGTTCCGCTGGACGGCGCCGGACTGGGCGCGCCGCGCGATGTGGGTGGGCGCATCGGTGACGTGGGCCGCGGTGGGCGAGACCGCGCGACCGTTCGGGCTGCGCCTCCCGCCCGATCCCTCGTCTGGAGAGTTCGCCACCGCGGGGGGCATGGTGGCGACCAACGCGGCGGGTCCGCGCTCGGTGCGCTGCGGCAGCGTGCGCACCTGGGTCGAGGCCATCGAAATCATCGGAGCGGATGGCGAGGCGCGGCGAGTCAAACGGGGAGATAGGAGAGGGGAGAGGTTCGTCCTGTCGCCCGAGCAGCGGCAGCTTGTCGCGGCCCGGTTTCCGAAGACGCGCAAGAGCTCGGCGGGCTACGCGCTCGACCGGTACGCCGAGTCGGGGGACGAGCTGGACCTGCTGGTCGGCTCCGAGGGAACGCTCGCCTTCGTCACGGCTGTGGAGTGGCGGCTCGAGCCCATCCCGGTCGATGTCGCCGGCGTGGCTCTCGGGTTCCGGAGCCTGGAGCAGCTCGCGGAGGCAGTGCCGTATCTGGTGGCGCTCAACCCCTCGGCGGTCGAGCTGCTCGACCGGACGTTGCTCGACTTCGTCCGCGACGAAGGAGGAGCGCTGCCCCAGGGGCTCGACGGGCTGCTCCTGGTCGAGTTCGAGCGGGAGACGGCAGCCGCGGCCCGCGGGGTGGTGGGTGACGCGGTGCAGGGCCTGCGTGCGGTCACCATGCACGTGGAGACGGCGGTGGACCGGGCGGGGCTCGAGAAGCTCTGGGCGGTGCGGAGGCTCGCCAGCCCGGCGCTCGCCCGCCTCCCGCCGACCCGGCGCTCTCTCCAGGTGGTCGAGGACGGCTGCGTGCCGCTCGAGCGTCTAGGCGAATACATCGCCGGCCTCCGGGCGGCGGCCCACAGGCAACAGGTCCCCGTCGCCATCTTCGGGCACGCGGGCGACGGTCACGTGCACGTGAACACGCTGCCCGATACGACCCGCCCGGGCTGGACCGACGCACTGGCGGCGCTGTTCGACGAGGCGACCGCCCTGCTGCTCCGGCTCGGCGGTACGCCCAGCGGCGAGCACGGGATGGGGCGGCTGCGCGCCGGGCTCGTCGAACGGCTCTACGGGCCCGAGGTCCTCCGCCTGTTCCGCGACCTGAAGCGCGCGTACGACGCGCGCGGCATCCTCAATCCCGATGTTATAATCCCCTCGGCCGAGTGGGCGCCGCTCGCCGACCTGAAGGTCGGTCCCGGCACGGCGCCGCTGCCGAACGACATTGCCGCCGGGCTGCGCGAGATCGAGCGCACCGCCGGCTGGGCGACGCCGAAGCTCGAACTGGCCCGAGCCGCTGACACCTGACACCCGACACCCGAGTCCCTGGGTCCCGATGGAAATCTTCCGCGCTCCTCGCGTCTCCCTCATCGCCCGCCCCGAGTTTCTCGAGCCGGAGCACCTGCGCGTCGTGTGGCGGGGCGACGCGTCCGCGGGAGAGCGCCTCGCCGAGTTCGCCGGCCGCATCTGCTACATGAGCCAGGGCAACCCGGCGAACCGGACGACCCTCGAGTACCTGGAGAACATCAAGAAGCAGGGGCACGGCTCGGTGCTGGAGCACGCGGTCTACGTGCTCCTGATCGAAGGGATCTCCCGCTCGTGCTCGCACGAGCTGGTGCGACACCGGGCCGGGTTCGGCTACTCGCAGCTCTCGCAGCGCTACGTGGACGAATCGCACGCGGCGTTCGTCGTGCCGCCCGCGATGCTCGGTGACGCGGCGCTCGAAGCCGACTGGGAGCGCCAGGTCACCGACGCGCAGGCGGCATACGTGCGCGCCGTCGAAGGCCTCATGGAGCGGTACGCGTGGGTGGCGGACAAAGTCCACCGTCGCAAGATGGCGCGCGAGGCAGCGCGCAGCGTGCTGCCGAACGCCACCGAGGTGAAGATCGTCGTCTCAGGGAACGCGCGCGCGTGGCGCACGATGCTCGAGCTGCGGTGCGGCGAGGGCGCGGAGCTCGAGATCCGACGCATGGCGATTGCGTGTCTGCGCGCGCTGCAGCGCGAGGCACCTGCGCTGTTCTCCGATTTCGAGATCTACGTCGCCGACGACAAACAGGAAGCCGCGCGCGTCGCGTACCACAAAGTCTGACGGCTCGACCGTCGAAAAAAAATTCCGGATTCCCTATTGCGCATCTCCTCGGCGTTTCGTATTCTCTACTCGACAACGCGTTTCGATCCACAGACCGCACGAGCGGCCTTTTTTTGTAGGAGGTCACCCGAGACCACATGCGCATCGGTCTCGCATACAACGAAAAACCCGACCCTGCGTCCGCCGAGGAGCCCGCGAGTACCAACGACGCGTTCGCCGAGTGGGACGATCCAACCACCATCGTCGCGGTGGAGCAGGCCCTCGGCCTCTTCGGCAGCGTCACCCGGCTCGAAGCCGACCAGTTCTTCCCGCAGAAGCTCGCGGTCGCCCGCCCCGATCTCGTCTTCAACATGGTCGAGGGATGGCGCGGCCAGAATCGCGAGGCCCTGGTCCCCGCGATCTGCGAGTATCTGAACGTCCCCTACACGGGCTCGGACCCGCTCACGCTCGCGCTCTCACTCCACAAGGGGCGCACCAAGGAGATCCTCGCCTATCGCGGCGTGCCGACCGCGCCGTTCGCGTGCATCGAGACGACCGCGGACCTGGAGCGCGTGGCGCTGCCCTACCCGGTGTTCGTGAAACCGGTCGCCGAGGGGTCGGGGAAGGGCGTTTTTGCCGACAACCGGTGCGACACGGCGGCGCAGCTGCGCGAGCGCGCCCGTTTCCTGCTGGATCGTTACGCCGAGCCGGTGCTGGTGGAGACTTATCTCCCGGGCCCGGAGTTCACGGTGGCCATCCTCGGCAATGGGCCCCAGGCCTCCTGCCTGCCGGTGATCGGGTTCGACTTCTCCGCGCTGCCGGCAGGCGCGCCGCCGGTCTACGGCTACGAGGCGAAGTGGGTGTGGGACCGCCCCGAGGCGCCGCTGGCGATCTTCCAGTGCCCGGCGCGGGTCCCCGCAGCGCTGTACCGCGAGATCGAGCGCACCGCCCTCGACGCCTACCACGCGCTCGGCTGTCGCGACTGGTGTCGCGTCGACATCCGCGTGGACCGGTTCGGCGTGCCCAACATCCTCGAGCTCAACCCCCTGCCGGGGGTCATCCCCGATCCGGCCATGAACTCCTGCTTTCCCAAGGCCGCCCGCGCGGCCGGCATTGGCTACGACGAGCTGATCCAGGAAGTGGTCCGCCTCGCCTGGCGCCGGCAGACGGGGCGCGACGTGACGATCGCCGTCGAGGCGGCGGCGGTCTCCGCATGAGGATCGTCATCCTCTACGACCCCGGGGCCGAGGACTGGACACCGGAAGACATCCGCGGAGTGATGAAGGCCGTGGACGAGATCGGCGCGATCTTCGGCGCGATGGGCGACCACGAGATCCGCAAGCTGCCCGTGCGACACGACATGCGGTGGTTCCAGGCGGCCCGGCGTGCCGACCTCGCGTTCAATCTCTGCGAGGGGGTCCACGGGAAGAGCGAGTGGGAGGAGCACGTGGTGGGGACGCTCGAGTTCGCGGGCATCCCGGTCACAGGCGCAAGCCTCTGGACCATCGCGGCGTGCCGCCGCAAGCCGATCGCCAACGCGCTGCTCGCGCAGGCCGGGCTCCCGATCCCGCGCTGGACCATCGCGCAGGGGAAGATCGAGGACGACTTCCCGCTCCCCGCGATCGTCAAGCCGGCGGCGGAAGACGCGAGCGCCGGCCTCGACCGCGGCTCGGTGGTCACGGACCGCAAGTCGCTGCGCGCCCGGGTGGCGGCGATGACCGAGCAATTCGACGAGGTGCTGGTCCAGGAGTACATCGCGGGCCGCGAGTTCAACGTCGGGTTCGTCGGCACCCGCTCCCTCCCCATCGCCGAGATCGACTTCAGTCGCATGCCGGACGGGGCCTGGCCCATCCTGACCTACGCCGGGAAATGGGAGACGGGCTCGCCCGACGACCTGGGAAGCGTGCCCGTGTGCCCCGCGAACATCCCGCTGAAGCTCGCCGACAAGCTGGTCCGCGTCGCCGAAGCGGCATGGGGCGTGATGCAGGGGAAGGGGTACGGCCGCGTGGACCTGCGCGGGGACGAGCAGGGGCGCGTCTGGATCCTCGAGGTCAATCCCAACCCCGACCTGAACGACGATGCCGGCCTGTCGCGCATGGGGCGGGCGGCCGGCTGGGATTACGCCGAGCTGGTGCGCCGCATCGCCGAGGTCGCGCTTCGCGAGGCGCAGGGCGCCAAGGCGGCGCGTGAGCTGCTCGCTCCGTCCCGTCGGCCACGCGCAACGCGCACGGTTTGAGCAGCTCACGGCGGCCACCGGCCTGTTCCGGCCGGACGAGGTGGCCATCGCGGTGGAGCTGCTCGACGACAGCCTCGCCGGCGACGCCGACTACCGCTGCCTCGGCGCCTACGCCGGCGATGAGCTCGTGGGCTACGCCTGCTGGGGGCCCACGCCGGGCACCCAGGGCACGTACGATCTCTACTGGATCGTCGTCGACCCGGCATGGCAACGGAAGGGAGTCGGGTCGCAGCTGCTCAGCGCGGTCGAGAACCAACTGGTGACGGACGACGGACGACTGATCGTCGTCGAGACCTCCTCCCGCGCCGAGTACTCGTCCACGCGCGCCTTCTACGAGCGACGCGGCTACGCGCCGGCGGCGCGGCTCCCGGGCTACTACGCGCCCGATGACGATCTCGTCATCTACCTCAAGGACCTGACGCATGGAGTCCTGGCAAGCGCGACTTCGTAGGCAGAGCATCGCGTCGCTCGAGGCCCTCGTGGCCAGGTTCGGCGCCGAGCACTTCCCGGACCTGGCGCGGCTGCGGCAGGCGGCGGAGAACTTCGAGTTCCGCATCTCGCCCGCGATGGTGGACCTCATCAAGTCCCCGGGCGATCCGATCTGGCGGCAGTACGTGCCCGATCTGCAAGAGCTCGAGGTCCACGACGGGCTCGTGGACTCGCTCGCGGAGGACGCGAACTCTCCGGTGCCGAACGTCACGCACCGGTATCCGGACCGGGCGCTGTTCCTCGTGTCTCCGGTGTGCGCGTCGTACTGTCGCTTCTGCACGCGGCGCCGCAAGGTCGGGGACCCCGAGAAGATCCCCCTCGCCGAGCTCGAGTCGGCGTTCCGCTACTTCGAGCAGCACACCGAGATCCGCGACATCATCATGTCGGGGGGCGATCCGCTGCTCCTCTCCGACCGGCGCGTCGACGAGATCTGCAAGCGGCTGCGGGCGATCAGGCACATCGAGATCATCCGGATCGGGAGCCGCGTGCCGTGCCATCTGCCCGAGCGGATTACGCCGGAGCTGTGCGGCATCCTTGGCCGGTACCATCCCCTCTACATCAACACGCACTTCAATCACCCGGACGAACTCACGCCCCCCGCCGTCCGGGCCCTCGGCATGCTCGCCGACGCCGGCATCCCGCTCGGCTGCCAGACGGTGCTGCTGCGGGGCGTGAACGACGACCCCGAGGTGATGAAGCGGCTGATGCAACGGCTGCTCACCGCCCGGGTGCGCCCGTACTACATCTACATGTGCGATCAGGTGGCGGGCGCGGAGCACTTCCGCACCACGGTCGAGAAGGGGCTCGAGATCATCAAGGCGTTGCGGGGCTGGACATCGGGGCTCGCCGTGCCGCACTTCGTGATCGACGCGCCAGGGGGCGGGGGCAAGATCCCGTTGCTCCCCGAGTACGTCGAGTCGATCAGCGACGATGAGGTGGTGCTCCGGAACTACGCGGGGGGGCGCTACGTGTACAAGCAGCCGCAGCCCGACACCGCGCCGCACCCGCCCATCGAGTTCGAGCCGGTGCTGGTGGGGTAGCCGCCTACCCTGCCTGGAGCAGTCCCGCGCGCAGGGCGAACCGGACCAGCTCCGGGCGACCCTTCAGTCCGAGCTGAACCTTCAGGTGGGCGCGGTACGTTTCCACGGTCTTCTGGCTGACGCCGAGGCGGCGGGCGATTTCCCTCGAGCTGTGGCCCAAGGCGAGCAGGGCCAGCACGTCGCGCTCGCGGGCGCTGAGGCGGTCGGCGGCGGCCCTTTCGTCCTCGGCCTGCCCCGCTTTCCGGTAGCGTTGCATTACGACGAGCTTCGCCGCGTCCGGGCACAGGAACAGCCGGCATACGGTCACCGCCCGGATCGCCCGCACCAGGTCCTCAATGGGGCCTGCCTTCTCGACGAAGCCGTTCGCGCCCGCCTCGAGCGCGTCGAGCAACTGCTGCTCCTGCGGCAGCCCCGTGATGACCAGCACTTTGGCCCCGATGTTGAGCGCGACGATCCGGCGCGTGGCCTCGAGCCCTCCCTCCCCGGGCATCGCCAGATCCATCAGGACGACATCCGGCCGGGTCGCCTCGGCGCGGACCACGGCCTCGTCCCCCGTCCCGGCCTCGCCGACCACGACGAGATCGGGCTGGTGCTCGAGCAGCGCCCGCAGGCCGGCGCGGAAGACGACGTGGTCGTCCACGAGCAGCAGCCGGATAGTGTGCCGCAAGTCGCGGGTAGGGTCGAGGTCGATCACAGACGCAGCTGGTGATGGCACGCTCGGTTCACTGATAGCAACTTCTGTGCGCCGTGAAAAGGTCCACGCGCCGCGTCCCGCTGTAGCGCCGGCGCCACAAAGAATGGGACGAGGCCGCGACATGCGGCTCGCCGTTCCACCCGCACACCAGAAGCTCGGGCGAGAGCTCGAGCACGTCAGAACGGCGCCCGGGGTTTCTCTTCGATGTCGCAGTGCATTCGAGCACACAGCGAGTCAAGACCGCTCTTGAACCGCTGAGCGTTTCAGGCCGGACGCGGCGATAGTAGGGTCCGAAGTCGTTCCAGACGCGGGCCACCACGTCGCCGGGCAACTCTACCCAGTTGTGATCGTCGGGATGCTTCAAGTCGTAGATATGGGCGACGATGCTTGGTGGAGAGCCGCTCGAATCCGGAGCGAACACGGACGTGTCGAAGATGTACAACCCACGATACGCCACGTCCTTCATCTCAACCCAAGCGTCGGTCACGTATACGCGCTGCGGAGTGCGCCCACCAACAATGGGATTGACCGCTTCTCCGTTCTTATACCACTCCACGTCTTGAACATCACCCTTAAAGACGTACTTGGCCCTCCCCGGCATGTATCCGCCAGCAGCCGATAGTGCTCTTCCCAGAGCACTGCCGAAGGTCTCGCCCTGCTTGGGAACCACCAACACGGAGACCGCCGGGCTGGTGAGGTCTCCGACATAGTCGATCCAGTCTCGAAAGGCGCTGACCTCCGAGTATCGCTCTTCTTCGCGCAAGCCGGCACGCGCTTCGCGCTTCCGGCGGTCCTTCGCTACTTCATTCTCATGCTTCTTGAAGTACACGAAGTTGGCGACCGGCGTGCTGAACGAGAGAATGAAATTGCCAGCACTGAACTCCTGGACCTCGTCGTAACCCTCAGCCGGGACACTGTCCGCGGCCGCACGCAGTTCTGTCAGAGGATATGAAGGCCCACTTAGCATCGGAAGGCGCGCGAACTCGGGCAGAGGCAGCGTAGACAGCGTGTCTGCGGCCCTCTTCAGCAAGGGCGCAAGCTGAGTGATTAGAACGGACCCCGACACCCCTGGACCGTGCTCGCCCTGTTCTAGGAACGTATTCACTCCCACGACTTCCCCAGCGAGGTTCAGCAGGCAACCTCCAGAATTGCCGGGATTGATGTTGACGTCGGATATGATCGCCCGTTCCCGCACGCTGCTCACGATCCCGGATGTCACGGTGGACTGCTGACTCAGGGGGTAGCCAACAGCGACCACTCGCTCTCCCGGCACGACGACGGCCCCGGCAGAGTCCGCCTTCGCAACGCGCAGGCGTGGGCAATCAGGGCACGCTGACGGACTGATTCGCAGCAGGGCAAGGTCGGCGTCGTGATCACGCACGATCACCTGGGCCGGTACGCGCGTGCTGGTATCCAATGCAATGCTGACAGATCGCTCGCCGGCGAGCACGTGATCGTTCGTGACGATGAGTCCAGCGAGAGTATCGACGAAGAATCCACTACCGTGCTTCAAACCCGCGTCGACGCGTACTACGCCACGTTTTACCCGGTTGTACACCTCGATCTCGGGGGCGACCTGCCGGGCAGCAGTCACCACTTGGGCCGACGAACTGTCGATCGCGGCGTTGACGTTGGTCAACTCGATCGTGACCGTCTTCACCACGGCGACCGTGACAGGCACATTCCACGAGTAGGCCTTCCCTCCCAGCCGCGCCGGCGCGACACTGCGCACGTGATATTCACCAGCCGGAACCGCCTGCGTCGCCTTGCCGTCGAGACCGGTTCGCAGCACGAACCGGACGCCCGTGTCCGCCGCCCTCACCACTTCGAGCGGGAACAGGGGGACCGGCCGGACCTGCAGCTCTTCCGCGACCAGGGCCACGGTCACGACGATGGTGCCCACCTTCGGTTGCTGGGCGAGGAGCATTCTTGGGGCCGTGAGAACGAGAGCGAAGGCAAGGGAGAAGAGACGCGAGGGACGCACGCGTGGGTTCATGGGACCTTCCTAAAAGATGATGCCCGGAACCAATAGGCCGCCCGGGACCGGGCTTCGTCAGGTAGCTTGGGAGGCGTATGCGCGCCATGGTCATGGATGCCGCCCGCCGCCCCCTGCGCCTCGCCGACATCCCTCGTCCCGCGCCCGAGCCGGGCCAGGTGCTGATCGCCGTTCGCGCGTGCGGCGTGTGCCGGACGGACCTGCACGTCCTGGACGGCGAGTTGCCCAATCCCGAACTGCCCCTCGTCCTCGGCCACGAGATCATCGGGACCGTCGCCGCGACAGGGGGGGACGCGGGGGGAGAGCGGTTCCGCGCCGGGCAGCGCGTCGGCGTGCCGTGGCTGGGGTGGAGCTGCGGCGAGTGCGGCTATTGCCGCTCGGGGCGCGAGAACTTGTGCGATCGCGCGCGCTTCACGGGCTACCAGATCGACGGTGGTTATGCCGAGTACACGGTGGCGGACGCGCGGTTTTGCTTCGCGGTTCCCGACGGCTACAGCGATCTCCAGGCCGCGCCGCTGTTGTGCGCCGGACTGATCGGGTACCGCTCGCTCGTCGCCGCGGGAGACGCCCAGCGGCTCGGGCTGTATGGCTTCGGCGCCGCCGCGCACATCGTGGCGCAGGTGGCGCGCCACCAGGGCCGCCGGGTGTTCGCGTTGACGCGCCCGGGTGACAGTGCCGCCCAGCGGTTCGCGCTTGAGCTCGGCGCCGCGTGGGCGGGGCCGTCGGACGTGCCGCCGCCCGAGCCGCTCGACGCCGCGATCATCTTCGCGCCAGCCGGCGCGCTCGTCCCGGCGGCGCTGCGCGCTGTCGCCAAAGGCGGAACGGTGGTGTGCGCAGGCATCCACATGAGCGACATCCCCGCGTTTCCTTACGATATCCTCTGGGGCGAGCGGGTCATTCGCTCCGTTGCGAACCTGACCCGGAAAGACGGAGAAGCATTTCTCGCGCTCGCGCCCAAGGTCCCGGTGCGCACGGAGGTGGAGCCGTACCCGCTCGCACGCGCCAACGAGGCACTGGAGAAGCTGAGGGCGGGGAAAGTCAGGGGAGCGGCGGTGTTACAGAACTAGTGCGGAGTGCAGCATGCGGAATTGACATGGACGGGTCGAACCCCGATGCCGTCCACCGGCGTCGACGCTCGCGCGATACATTCCGCATTCCACACTCCGCATTCCGCACTGGCCTTACGGTAACTGCCAGATCTCCACGCGGTTCCCGGACAGGATCGGGATGAGCACGCGGTTGCGCTTGGCGTCGTACCCGATGTCGGCCGGGCTGGGCACGCCCGTGATTAGCTTCACTTCCTGGCCGGTCTCGTAGCTCGACACGGTCGAGTCGGTCCAGCTCGACACGAGGATCTTCCCGCCGGCGATCACGACGCCGTCGAACCCGCCCGCGCCTTTGGCGATCACACTCGGCGCCTTGTCCCCGGGTTTCCATGCGAGTACCGAGCGCGCGCCGAACGACACGACAATGAACCGCTTGCCAACGGAGTCCAGGGTGATCCCGTTCGGCCGGCCCAGGGTGTCGCCGCGCACGGCGACCGTCACCTGCCGGTCCGGTCCGATGCGGAAAATCCGATCGGGGCCGGGGTGCAGCACGTTGCCGACGTCGTCGAACCGGATGCCCGTATCGGTGATGTAGAGCGCGCCGGTCGGGGCGATCGCCACGTCGTTGAGAAAGACCGCGCCGAGCTTGGCGAGGCTGACACTGTCGATCGCGGCACCGGTCCTCGCGTTGAACGCGCGCACGACGTCGATGTCCACGACCCACAACGTGTCACCCACCAGCCCCAACCCCTTGGGCGCGTTGAGCACGATGCCGTCCCGTCCGCCGGCGATGAACTTGAGATTCTCGACCGCGCCATCCGGCCGCACACGGCTGATGAACCCGTTGTTGTCCTTCGCCGTCGGGCTGCCGTTGATGTTCGAGACGAAGTAGATGTCCTGCGCCGTGTCGTGCAGCACGGACTCCGGCGTGAGGAACCCCGCCACGGCGGTCAGCTTCGTGGCGCCAGGACCGGCGGGCGTGGCTGGCGCGAGCGGCACGGCCGGCGCGGCCGGGGGCGCCGCGGCGGTGTCGGGCGCGGCCCGCGACCGGTCCAGCGGAGTCTTGTCGAGCGGCTTGCAGGCCGCGCCAAGGGCGGCGAGGGCCGCACACAGCGTCGTCACTCTCATCGGTGCGCTTCCTCCTCGGCCAGGATGGCGCTGCGGGAACCTATCCACGGTCGCCCGGAAGTACCCGTCGAGGTGCCAGGGGTTCACGTCCCGCCTCACGACGCCTTCGCCTCCTGGAGCTCCTTCTTCCGCGCCTCGATCACCTTGTGGGCCGCCTCGGGCGGGACTTCCTGGTACACCTGGAACTTCTGGCGGTACGTGCCGCGCCCGTGCGTGAGGGAATGCAGCACCGTGGCGTACTTGTCGAGCTCCGCCTCCGGCACGAGCGCCCTGACCTTGGTGAGGCGGCCGTCCTTTTCGGTGCCGAGAATCTGGCCGCGCCGCGACGACAGGTCGCCCATCACGGCGCCCTGGTACTCGTCGGGCGTCCACACCTCGAGCTCGAGGATCGGCTCGAGCAGCGCGGGTCGCGCGTTCGGGCTCACGTTTCGGAATGCCAGGATCCCGGCCATCTTGAACGACTGCTCGTTCGAGTCGACGTCGTGGTAGGACCCGTCGTACAACTCCACCTTGAAGTCCACGACCGGATAGCCCGCCACCGGACCACGCGCCGCCGCCTCCTGGATGCCCCGCTCGACCGCCGGGATGTACTGGCGCGGGATCACCCCGCCCACGATCTCGTCGACGAACTGGACCCCCGACCCGCGCGGCAGCGGCGCGATGCGGATCCAGCAGTCGCCGTACTGGCCGCGGCCGCCGGTCTGCTTCTTGTGCTTCCCCTGCCCCTCGGCTCTGCCCTTGAACGTCTCGCGGTACGCGACCTTGGGCTTGGTGATGACCGCATGGACGCCGAACTTCCGCGCCAGCCGTCCGACGATGATCTCGAGGTGTCGCTCCCCCAGCCCGCGGATCAGCGTTTGCTGCAGCTCGCCGTTGTACTCATGCTGGAACGTCGGGTCTTCCTCGTGCAGCTTGTGCAGCCCGTTCGAGAGCTTCTCCTCCTCGCCCCGCTGCTTTACCTCGATCGCCTCGGTGATCACGGGCTCGGGGAACGGGATCTTGCGGAGCACGATCGGCATCTCTCGCGTGGAGAGCGTGTCGTTGGTGTGCGTGTCCCGCAGCTTGGCGACGACCCCGATGTCCCCCGCGTGCAGCTCGGCGATTTCGAAGCGGTCCTTGCCGACCGCCACGCACAGGTGATTCAGCTTCTCCACGGCCTCGCGCGGCGCGTTGTAGACGTCCTGCCCGTTCCTCACGAGCCCCGAGTACACGCGGAAGAAGGTCACGTCGCCCACGTGGGGCTCGGACATCGTCTTGAAGACCTGCGCCGCGAACGGACCGCCGTCCTCCGCCTTGAGGACGACGCGCTCGGCGCTCCCCCACTTCTGTGCCTCGCCGGGCGGCCGCTCGTGCGGCGCGGGGCACAGCTCCACCAGCTTCGCGAGCAGCGCCCGCGTCCCGTACGTCAGCTCGGCGGCCCCGCAGAACAGCGGGAACACCTCGCCCTTCGCCATCCCGGCCTTCATGGCGGCGATCGCTTCGTCGCGCCCGATTTCCTCGCCTCCCAGGTAGCGCTCGAGCAGCATATCATCCGTCTCCGCGATGCGCTCGATCAGCTCCTTCGAGTATTGCTCGAAGCGAGCCGTGTACTCGGGCGGCACGTCGACTTCTTCGTACTCGCCCGCCTTCGTGCCCTTCTTGTACATGTGGCACTTCTTCGAGAACAGGTTGATGATCCCGTGGAACTCCGGGCCTTCGCCCACCGGGATTTCCACCGGGATCACCTTCGGCGTGAGGCGCTGTTTGATCTGGTTGTAGACCCGCTCGAAGTCGGCGTGCTCCTTGTCCATCAAGGAGACGAAGAACAGGCGGGGGATGTCCCGCCCCTCGCAATAGTCCCACACCTTCTCGGTTCCGACCTCGACCCCACCCGTGGCGGACACCACCACGACCGCGCCGTCCGCGGCGTACACGCCGGCGAGCGCCTCGCCCGTGAAGTCGAGGTAGCCGGGGGTGTCGATGAGGTTGAGCTTCGTGTCTTTCCATTCGGCGACGGCGACGGCGAGGTTGATGGAGTACTTCCGTTCGATTTCGTCCGGGGTGTAATCGGTGAGGGCGGTGCCGTCCTTCACAGACCCGTGGCGTTTGCTCGTGCCGGCCACGAACGCAAGCGCATCGACCAACGAGGTCTTGCCGCTCGCGCCGTGGCCCACGACCGCCACGTTGCGGATCTCCGCTGTCTTGTACACGCGCATGGGCGCACACAGCTCCTGCAGGGGACCGGGAGAATATGAGGGAGAAAACGGATGGTAGGCTAGACGGGTAGACGGCGAGACGGCGAGCGGTCCGTAGGTCGCGGTTACTGGGCTCATCTGCCGACTACACGCTACTCACCGCTCACCGTCTATCCGCCTACCCGTCTACCCGCCTAGCCTTTGGCGAGCACCTGCTCACTCGGCTCTTTCTCCAGCCCGAGCGTCGCGAGCCACGCCACCACCATCACGCCCCCCGCCGCGAAGAACGCCGCCCGCGCGCCCGCGGCGTCGTACGCCCCGCCGATCGCCTCGGGGCCCAGTGTCCGTCCGAGCGCCCCCAGCGCCTGCGCCGCCCCGAGCGTCGTCCCCTGCTCGTTGGACCGCGCCGATCGCCACCGCGACCCCGGCCGTGCCGAGAATCACCAGCCACCGCTCCCCGATACGCGGCGCCAGATGGCCGAAGACGAGCCCCTGCGTCAAGGCGCCGGTGATCCCGAAGACGACGAAAAACAGCGCCAAGTCCGACTGCCGCCACCCCAACTCCGCCGCGGCGTGGTAGGGCAGCGCCACGGTGTAACCGGCGAAGGCGAAGGGGAAGATCCCCCACACGAGCATCAGCGGCCGCAGGCGGCGGTCGGCGAGGCCCCGCGCGATCGCGTCGAAGCCGAGGCCGCGCCGCTCGGTGCGGTGGTCCGGATGAAGCGATTCGGGGAGGATCGCCCAGGCGAAGACGAAATTGAGGAGCGACAGCCCGGCCGCCACGAGGCCGGGCGCGGCGGAGCCGATGTGCACCGCGGCGCCGCCGATCGCGGGCCCGATCACGAACCCCAGACCAAACGCCGCCCCGAGCATTCCCATCCCACGCGACCGATCCGCTACGGAGGTCGAGTCGGCGATGTAGGCCTGCGCCGCGGAAATGTTGCCCCCCGCGAGCCCGCCGATCACCCGCGAGGCGAACAGGGCCCAGTAGGAGCCGGCGAACGCGAACAGGAGATACCCGCCCGTGTTGAGCACCATGGTCGTGAGGAGCACGGGGCGCCGCCCCACCCGGTCGGAGAGCCGGCCCAGGACGGCGGCGGCGAAGAACTGCA
>WNGD01001214.1_pt1 | contig 34556 bp, 43 predicted proteins | sample 5400671 | NCBI WGS metagenome assembly WNGD01 (sample SAMN13153369, study PRJNA577476) | soil metagenome | isolation source: 40 cm soil or saprolite under grassland replicate 2 | place: USA:California | collected 2016-06-15 | reverse complement strand
GGGTCGTTATTCATCCTCTCTTTTACTTCTTCTACTGATAAATGTGGCGCTGCTCTTGTTATCCTTGCCATCGCTCTTTCCTTCCGATCTTGGTTTCCTCTTTTCAGAATTCTACCACAGACCGCAAGTTGGTATCAAAGCGTGCGCGCATGTCGGCCATGGTGAGCAGCTGGCCAGGGCGCTCTTCGGTGTAGAAGCGAACCAGGGCGTCATTGATCAACGTCCCCAACTCCGTCGTATGAAACTTCTCAGGGAACCGGAACCCGTAGCTCAGGAGTGGATCGCCATAGAAGTAGCGACTCACATCCTGCGCAGATCCTCGGATATCGCCTGGGAGATCGCCTGCAAAGGTATACCCCTCAGCATACAGTGCCAGATTCGCAAGATGCTGGCCGAGTGGGCTCGCTCTCAGTTCCTCAATCGGCGGTTCACGTACCAGCAGCCCGAGGCCCCCGAGCAACTCCTGGGTGCGGCGGGCAGCCAGACGGAGCAGTTTGTCGATCACTTTCTGATGTGTTGGTGTCATACCTCGTCTACGTACGAGGCAGTCCATGGGTTCCTTCTCGCGTCAGTTGACACACCAGAGAGCCGATCGCGCAACACCATCCGCACCACGGGCCTGGACCGCCGGTAATGGTTGAGCTAGTGGAGCCTCTCTGGTAGAACCGCTGACAGTGTCACGAAAGTTCTGGCCGTGTCACGAAAGTCGTTGAAGAGCATGTGGGAAAGAGGGGAAGATGTCAGCTTACAGGGGGTACTGGGTGTAAGCTGACAGGCTCCCTTTTCCATGCAACAATGCCCTTACCGTCAACTACAGCGTCAATTGACGCATTCATGACGTAGCCACTCACGCTGGTTTCCCTTCCAGGCGTAGAGAGCCACTGGCTATGAGAACTGTTTACCTGTGAAGCTTTCCGGCAAACTCTGAAAAGCAGATACCCCCCGTCGAGTGGTACGGCGTTGCATGGCAAGGCAGAGGCATCACCGGCAACAAACACCAGGGCAGCGGGATCTCCCTCGGCGGGCTTCCTTCGGCCCACTCGCGCCTGGTTGTGGCTCTCTCACCTCGATGTAGCGGGGGCATCCTCATAAGCTGAGCTGTGTACCCCTTTACTGACACTCCCCTGCATCGAATGCAGGGGGTTCTTCCTTCAACCAGCCCGCTTGCTCGTAGCCCGTTTGGGTCGACGAGTAGAGGCAGTCTGTCCAGAAGCGTTTGCTGAGTCTCGCTCAGCGGTTCCCGTATGCCCTACGGTACGTTCTAATGCCTTTGCCAGAATATTGAGCGCCGCATTGTGATCTCTGTCCAAGACGACGCCACACCTGGTACAGATGTGGGTGCGTACACTCAGCGACTTCTTCACGATGGTTCCACAGCCTGAACACTCCTGGGAGGTCCACTGTGGGGCTACAGCGATTACGGGGAGAGTGTGAAGCGATCCATAGTAGTTGAAGATTGAGCCACTTGCTATCGGATTACACAAGTCGCTTGCATCACTCATCGAACGGCTTCTGCAACAGACTGGAGGAATAAGCAAGTGACCTATGATATGGATCAGCGAATGGCTCACGCTCGGATTAGCGTTCACATTTTGACCATGTTTGCTATCTTGAGGTCTTCATAGGCAATCAAATCGCTAGATGTGATAAGCGTGTTTGCCGTCTTGCGGGCAAAATCCTCACGCTGCCTCTGGACCTTCAAATGAGCTTTAGCTAACTGTTTGCAAGCTTTCTTGCGGTTCTTGCTCTTCTTCTGTTTACGGGAGAGTTGACGTTGCAACTTCTTCAGCTTCTTTTCTGCCTTGCGGTAGTGCCGTGGGTTGTCTACCGTGTTTCCTTCGGAGTCGGTTAAGAAGGACTTGAGACCCACGTCAATACCGACCTGTCTGCCAGATGGAACGTGCTCCACCTTGCGTTCTGCCTGCACTGAGAACTGGGCGTAGTAGCCATCCGCACGCCGTACAAGGCGTACGCGCTTGATCGCCTTGACAGGAAATGCGGCAATCTGCTGTTTAGGGTTGCCAACAAGCCGCAAGCGACCGATACCACACCCATCGGTAAAGAGGATATGCTTCCCATCTGGCTCAAGTTTCCATCCCGTCGTTTTGTACTCGACTGAGCGGTTATCATGCTGAAACTGAGGATAGCCCTTCTTCCCTCTTCTGATCCGAGCGCCTGACTGTGTAGCTGCGCATGCAGCGTTGGCGCTCGGAATACTCATTGGTTGGTGACCTTTGCAGTGGTCGTAGAAACGGGAGATAGCAAACCAGGCACGGTCTGCTGCTGCTTGGCGTGCCTGGGAGTTGAGGGAATGGGCAAATGAGTACTCTTTAGACAGCATAGCACAGTAGCATTGAAGATCGTTCTTTGAGACGCCACGTTCATCCATCCATTTGCGCAGACATTTGTTGCGGATGAACTGCACGACTCTGATCGCCTCCTCAATGGCGGCGTACTGCTGCTTGCTTCCGTCTAACTTGTACTCGTAGATGAGCATTAGATACCTGACTGCCTCTCAATATAGCGTTGGATCGTCTCTGCACTGACATTGCCTGCGGTAGAAACAAAGAAACTATGCGTCCACAGGGACGGCAATTTGAGCAGTTCGGGAAACTCTTCCCGTAGCACCCGTGATGAGCGACCTTTGAACAATCGCGCAATATCAGACGGCGCGGTATAGGGATCGCCTCTGAGAAACAGATGCACATGATCGGGCTGGATAGCCAGTTCAAGGATTGTCCAGCCATGCTCGCTTGACACCTCACAAATAAGTTGCTCTAAACGTGCTTTGATCTCCCCAACGAGTATCTTGCGACGCCGCTTGGGACACCAGATCAGATGATATACCACCAGATGTACATTGTGTCGTTCATGTTGATAGTCCATGCCTATAGCATAGCACCATCAACAGCAAAGTGCAATAGTCCCTCACCCATCGCGCCCCATAAGGAAGAGCCATTCATCCCCCGTTTAGAAAGCGGGGGCTTTCTGGCTCGTTCTCTGTAAATTTGTGACGCCGCCTGTGGTGTGTGCTGATACGATTGTCCTCCCATGCCACTCTCATGCCATTAACATGTCGTTCTCTTGCCCTTCGGGTGCTGCTTTCCTGCCGGTCTTCTTCCAGTTACAAGTTTATGAGTATAAAAAACAGAGCTTGGCCTTACACTACCTGCCTGCCGGCATGGTGCTCTATCGCTGTGGCGCTGGCAACGGTCGCTTTTACTGAGCAGGGAGCGCCGCGCCGCCTGGTGCTGACGCATTCCTGTATTCAGTTGGCTACAGGAAACTACACACACATCACAACCCGCTGACCAGGCCCGAGCGTGAAATGCCCACGACGGGAACAGGTGCGCACCAGACGTCGCGTCCGCATCTCCCTCGCCGTCTCTTCTCCACTGAGCGGCTTGCGCCTCTCGAGCGCGCCGTGTGGTATCCTTATCCACATGGTTGGTCGTGTTTTCCAGATTCCAAACTCAACCGTTCTCCCCTGTTACGAGCAGGGGATTTTTCTGCGATGGACTCCCAGGCACGCCTGAGCTGATCTTTGGTGAACGGGAAGTGAGCACTGGGAGTATAGTCGTCACACGTGGCAATAAATTGCTGCAGTTGCACTATTTCCTTGATACGCATTTGCACCTGGCCACCGTCGGCATTCAGGGCGAAGCCAGCGCAAACGGCTAAGCCAGTCAACGCTACATAGGGATCATCACTCCATCTTGCCTGCCCGGACTGTACCCTTTTCATCATCGTTTTTTCGCCTCGCCTCACGGCCTCGGCCAGCAGACTTCGTGCTCTGTGTTGCTTCATGGTTTACCTTTTCATCCTGATATTCACAAGCGCAGCGTTATCAATCCGCTCCAGGAGGTCCGTCTCTTGAACATCCCTTCCCAGGCCGCTGATCATCGCTGCGTCTTCTGTTACCCGATCGCTCACCAGGAGAAACGAGCCGCGTGTAAGCATCGCCGTCATCATGCAGAGCGTTGCTTGTGCCGCGCCCGCGTGATGAGAGGCGATCTGGCGGACACACTCAGAGCAGAGGTACATCGTCTTGTGATTGACGATCCCTACCGCATCTTGCTCTTTACAGGCAGCATCCCAGATCTTCTGATTGATCTGCTCGCGGGGCACGCCTCGCTTCACCAGATCAAGCGTCATCTCAACATCCTGATACATGCGTATCTCCCACTCTGCCTGAGCGGGCGTCTCTTCCTTCTGGTGAATATCTCCCTGGCAGGGAGTTGTCGTTTCACCGATGGAATGAAGAAGGATCTGCGCCAGAAGCTGATGTTCTGGCCGATGGCGATGTCTCCGTTTCCTCATACAAACGTCCTTTCTCGGAAACCCTACGGTTTCAACCAGGGGAGGAGAGAAAGGCAGACGCGGTACTCCGCTCGCCTCTGTCGGTATATCCCCTTACGGGGGAGAGAGAAGCATGTGCGGTGCTCTCTCTCTGGTTGAGTTGGTTGGCTCAACCAGCCCTTTTCCGCACAAAGTAATGTTGGCCTTGACAAAGTTATCGAGCGGTACTTTCTCCTGAGCACTGGGTAGACCCCGTTTCCCTGTTTAACCCAGGAGTTCTAGAGCTACAGGCTGGCCGCGCACCCGTAGGTAGGTTCTTGAACGCTTCTCGATAACGTAGCGATCTCCAGGCTGATTGTATCCAGGCTGTACAAAACCGCTGAGTCTGGTCAGGTCCAGGCTCGCAACGGACGGGCAGAAGTCACCCCCTTTGCCGCGCCCCTGGGTTTCAACCCAAGGGGTACCTGACACTGCATTCACTTTCCCCACGAGCAGCCGCCAGTCACGCGGGCCGTCTCTTCCACACTGAGCGGCTTGCTCTATGACGACACCATCCCTCACTTCCATCCTGCTGTTTTTCCCAGAGCCCTTGACGAGAAGATACCCTTCGGATACTATCAAGTTCTGTGATTATTATCATAACGCTAGAACTTACCCCTTCGCCCAATACCTCTCAACAAGCACCTCCGGCTCGGGAATCGCCACCGTCGTGAGATACTCCCGACACCCCTGCACCATCGCCTCTTTGAGCACCTGTGTCGCCTCTTCCACCAGGGCCTCGGGACATTCCAGAACAATCTCATCATGGATCGTCAAGACCACATGCACCCCCGCTGGCAGTTGCGCGTATAAGAGCGCCAGCGCCCGTTTGAGAATATCGGCATTTGTCCCCTGGATGGGATGATTCTTCGCCGATCGTTCTACCTCACCGCGCCGCGCACGCAGTTCCTCTTGCGAGAAAAAGCGCTTGCGCCCCGAGAGCGAGGCCGCATATCCCTTCGCTACCCCTTCTTTGCCAGAGCGGGCCAGGTACTTCGAGACTCCCCGGTAGGTCGCGAAGTACGTCCCCATCAGCGCGCGCGCCGTTTCCAGATCCACCCCGACCCGATTGGCCAGTCCCTGCGCGCCCATTCCGTATGCTAACCCGAAATTGATGGTCTTGGCAATATCACGCGCCTTTTTGCCATTGACCAGGTGCACCTTTGGATCAACATCCTGCGGCAACTTGAACATCAGGCGCGCCGTCTCGCTATGGAGATCCTTCCCCTCGGCAAAGAACCGCACCATGGTGCTATCACCAGAAACCTCGGCCAGGATGCGCAACTCGATATTGGAAAGGTCAGCGATTAAGAGCTTGCACCCCTGCGGCGCGACAAAGCAGTGCCGCAGATCGTAGGCATCATCCTTGCCCGTCGGCCTGGGGATCTGTTGGAGATTGGGCTCCCGACAAATGACCCGACCGGACGCGGCCCCCAACTGGTCGAAGGTCGCATGGATACGCCCCGCGCTCGTGACATAGGAGAGCAGGTTCTCTCCAAAGGCGGTCTCAAACTTCTCTAACGCCTTCCACTCGAGAAGCTGTGCAATGACTGGATGCGCCTGTTGCACCTCTTGTAGCGCCTCTTTTGACGCCGAGGTGACAGCAACACCGAGCGCGTGCAGGGCCTCTTTCAACTGGTCAGATGAGCTCAGTTGCACCGAGGGGAGGACCGGCGAGCCTATGAGCACGGCTTGCGCTGGCTGTGTGCGCGCCAGAGCCTCCCCAAGCACTTGCTTGATCACAGCTTCCAGTTCGATCCTCTGCTGATGCCTGGCCTCAAGGATGGAGCGCCAGCGCTCCACATTCACACACACTCCGTGGGCCTCCATCGCCGCAATCGCTGGCAGCGCCTGCTGCTCGAGAGCCACCACACGGGCCAGATTCTGTCGTGCAATCGCCTCCTGTTGCCGCTCCCAAATCTGATAGGGAACCTCGATATCTTGCCGAATGTAAGCCAACTGCTCCTCCGGCAGCGGTGCTATCCACTCCGCTGGACGGCGGTCCAGGTCGATAAACCAGGATCGTGCTTCTCCACCAGCATCGTATCGTAGACCCGCGTGAGCTTCACCCCAAACTGTTGGGCGAGAAAGGACCAGTCAAACTTGAGGTTGTGGCCCATCCAGAGCACATCGCGGTGCAGGAGCTGCTGAAGCGCATCCCTCCATGCCGAGGCTCGCACTGCATCAGCGGCATAATAGCCGCGCAGATCGATGACCGCCACCTGCCCAGGCGTCCCTATTGCCAGCGTCACCACGCAACACCTGCGTGGATCTAACCCCGTTGTTTCCAGATCCAGCACCAGTTGTTCGCTCTCGGGAAAATGCGCGGCCAGGGCAAGCACCTGCTCTGCCGTCTGATAGTACCCCTCAAGCGAAGAAGGCTCCACAACAGGCTCAGGTTCTCCTACTACCCCCTCGATGCTTGCAGGCGCTACGGTGTCTCCGTGTCCTTCCGTCGTGGTTTCCAATGGTGACGCTGGCAAGAGCGTCTGGCCCGTAGGGCCATCGTATGCGGGTAGCAAAGCATCCAATGGGGATAGCTCCGAAGACCAATGGACCGGACAGAAGGCACACCCATGCTCATCAAAGAAGAAAATCTCGTCCGTGGCCGTCGCGTCCTTTCCACAGACAGAACACAGCAGGATCTCCTGTTCTTGCAGGACCGTGCGCAGATGCCGCAGCCCTTCTTTCCCTTGCAGACGATAGCGTGCCGACCAATCCTTGACCTGGGTGTCTTCCGCTGGCGTGCAGCGGATCGTGCGTATTCCCTTGCGGCGGAAAATCTTCTCATCACGCCTCGCCGCCTCTTGCCCCTTCGCATCGCTATCATAGGCCAGGGTCGCGGAAAGCACCTTGACGGGAATATCCTCGCAGCGGATTCCATTCCGAGAAGCGGCGATCGCGTCGTCAATGCCCCCGGCCAGCAAGGCCAGTGCATCAAACGGCCCCTCGACTATGGTGATATGCTCACAGGTCAAGAGCACTTCTCCATGAAAGTACCCACAGGTCGCAGTGGTCTTCCATCGGGTGATGACGGGTTTTTGCTGCTTGCGCTCCGCCTTCTCGTTGTAGGCTTCGGTCCTTTTCTGGAAGTCATCCAGGAGCTGCTTGTGCTGCTCTTCGTCCATGCCCGGCTCCCAGAAGGTCAGTGCCCGCCCGGTGAAGCCACCATCAGAGAGAGGAAAGACCAGCCGATCCGTCCACAACCGCATGTGAAACCATGCATCCTGTGTCTGCGCGTCCATCTCTTTATAGGGAGGAATGTAACAGACACCGTGTTCCTGTGCCGTCTCAAGAGGAATACCGCGCTGATGAAGGTACGCGCACGCCCGATCGTGCAAGAGTCCTCGTCTCAGGTAGGGGTAGCAGTCCGTGAGAAAGGCCAGTTCTTTCTTTTGCCACGCGTTGGTGGTGACCTGGCGGCGCGGCATTGCTGGCTTCCCCTGCCCGATTTCTAGCAACGCGCACACCTCGCGATAGGGCTTGTTCAGGATGCCTTGCAGCAGCTTCACGATGTCGCCCGACCGCCTGCAGGTCCGACAATAGAAGTGTCTGCCTTGCTTGGAGAGCTCATAGAAGACGATAAACCCATCGGTATCACCAGAGCAGTCCTCGTAGGGGCAGGCACCTGTACACTGTGTACGGCCTGCATGCAGGCGCGTCGAGGTGTAGCGTTCCACCACAGCAGGGATATCCAGGTGTGCAAAGTCAAGAGTCGTTAACAGACTCATGGTGCTACCTCCGTAAACTGCTGGCGTTTCGTGTAGAAGTCGAGCGCGATCTTGATATCCTTCTCACCCTGCCGGTTTTTATCGACATGCAAGGCGACCGGCGTCAAGTTGGGACTGGTTTTCTTGCGCTCCTTATCCTCCACCAGGGCCAGCATCACATCAGCGGTATACTCAATATCTCCCGATTCTTTCGCACTGGCCAGAGAGGTGGATTCACCCCTGGTATAGCCGCCTCTATTCTGGCTTGCAATCGCAATCACCCCACAGTTGAGATCTACTGAGAGGCCGCGCAACTCTTCTGCAACCCGCGTGACCACCTCCCGCAGATCTGCCGTGAGGGTGTTGCGCACTTTCACCGCGCGGGCAACGCGCTGCAGGTAGTCCACAATCAGCACCCCTGGTCCCCCGCCGCGCTGCTCATCGCGATACTGCTCAAAGTGCCGGGCCGCGCGTTCCTTGATCGTTGCCATATCGATCCCGTTGGTCGCGTCCAGGTAGCGCAGGCGTTCGCTACTCTGCCGCTCCATCTGCTGCGCGATCGCCGCCGTAATGGCAACCCGGTGCGTGTCCCATCCCTTCAAGACTGGCGTATAGTCAATGCCACCGATGCGAGAAAGCGTCTTGGCAACCAGGGCCGAAGGTCGATCCTCTGACGTCACGTACAACACGGGCCGACCCGAATCGGCAATGTGGTCAGCAACCTGGTGAGCGAATGTGGTCTTCCCGGTGTTAGGAGCGCCCAACAGGATCACCAGACGCTCCGCTTCGATGCCACCTGAAAGCGCCTCATTCAGGCTCCTAAAGCCGGTTGTCGCGGTGTTCACGCGGCGACTCACCTGATTCCAGTAGTCGGCGAGCAGCTCACGGGCGGAATAGTCCAACACCTCTTGCGGCCCCGTTCGCAAGCCCGTTTCAATCTCACGCAACGCCCATTGCAGCTGCTCCGTAAGATCGACGGTCCTGCCCGCCTCCAAGAGCCGATCTTGCTCAGCCAGCCGATAGAGCACTTGCCGATACAGGGGTAACACTTTATCATTGTCCGGTGAGGGGTTATTTTCTGTTGACACGACGGTAACTCCTTCATGCTCCCTCGTTTCCTGCGAGGGATTCTTTTTTTCTCTATGCAGAGAGGATTCCCTTTTCTCTGCTCTGCCGGGACTACTCGTCACCCTACACGCCGTACCGCGCGACAGCAAGCGGGACGCAGCGTGTTTATATACTTTATATATTTTACTTTTTGCGAACCCGCCTCTAGAGCCACTTCGCGCCCCCCGTTGGGGCAAACGAACGTAGCGGTTGGGGCAAACGAACGTAGCGGTTGGGGCAAACGAACGTAGCGTATAGTGTACTCTCTACACTAATTTCAGACCGCTTTCCAGGCGCGTTCATGATGGGTTCTCCTGGTTCTCTACCGCTTTTAAGGGACGATAAGGCGCGATATAAATGCGTACCTTTTGTTGCAGCCAGGTTGGCAACCATCCGCGTGACTTGAGATCGATGTCTTCGGTGTACTCCCAGCCGTCAATTTGTCGGTCTTTGGTGAGGCGATTGAGGGCTTTTTCGAATCGCTGTTTGACGTTGCGTTCTGGATGATCACCCGCAATGGGTAAGCTGAGCGTCTGGAGCAGTTTCCCGATCTCGCGGTTGAATGAGCCAGCGCTGGCGTTCATGCGGAAGTGGAAGAAGAAATAGCGGGCCAGGCGCTTTTCCCACATCTCGTTGTGTGGGTCGTATTCGAGCGCCTGTTTACAGATCCATGCGGCCTGTCGGTTCTCCAGGAAGGGTTCGAGCCATTTGCCAGCGCGGATATACCAGCCGATCGGGGTTTGACGCAAAGGTTTGGTGAGGAAGGGTTCGTTGATGTCCTCGGTTAGTTCTCGCTGGTACCACATGCTCTCCAGGTTCACGACACGCGATCGTTGGGTATACTCCCGCTTTTTCGGTTTGCGGCGACGGCGTTTTCCCTGCTCTGGTTCGGCATCTTCTTTGATAATCTGTTGGACTGTGACCCAGAGGTCGGAGATCCGCTCTATCGATCTGGCGATATCGTTGAGATCTTCGTAGCGGTGCCCGGCCCGTCGTTTCGGTCCTCCTGGCATATCTGCCTTCATGATAGGTGTGAGTCCGCGATATTCCAGAATGTTGCTGGCGTAGATCCAGGTGGCACGTCGATCATTCTCCACGGGCGAGGTGAGCAGCTGGGCAAAGACGGCGAGCAGAACGTCGGCGTCCAGGTCGCTGAACTGCTGCACGTGTGCCCAGAGCTGTTCAACGCTCATGTTCGTGTTGTTATATTCCACAAGGGTACTCCCAGCCTCACTTGTGCCGGTATAAAAGGGTGGTTGATCTTCGGAGCGTTGCCAGCGATCCGCGCCACTGGCAGCATTTTGAATACTATTGACCACATGTTGCAAGGGTAAGCAGGAAGGGATGAGGGCTTTCCCTGCCGTGAAAGGATCGGGGAGACTGAGTGGTGTCCCATAGCGGGACTTTGGCTCAGGAGTGGTGGTCATCTTGCCACCTCTCTTTCTACGAAGATGGCAGTTTGACGAATTTGGATGGGTACGCTATACTTGGAACAGAGCATATTTACTAGTCCTTTGCTACGAAGGACATCAAGAAGCCTTACCAGTTGCGTCGGGAGGGCTTTTTTGATGTTCATTTTCTGCCAGGCGTCTCCTGACAGCCTCGTCACCACGCTTCCATCTGGCCTACGGGTTCACCTCACTCTCCAGTGTAGTAGGGATCTGGTCTCGCTGCTATGCCGTTTGTCCGCCGTTTCGTCGCTTCTTAGATGATGCTGGCCCTCACGGCTTTGTCGCCATCAGTATTGCTCGACGCTCCCGGCGATCGTTGCGCCCGTTGCGGCGTCAATACTGCTCACCTTGAACACTCCCGGCCTCTCGGTGAATTGTGATACGCGGTACTGGCTGATGTGCAGGTTCTTGCAGAATCGGCGCGCCAGTTCATGGGCCTGGTCTTCGTCGCGGCGTTCACTGATCAGCAGTGCAACACCCGAGGCGTTCTCCTGGCGTACGTTCCATATGCTCAGGTTGCTATCCCGCCCTGCACGCTCTTCAATCGAGATCTGATGTACTGCCATACAGTTACTCCTGCTCTTCAATAGAGTCGACCTGGCGCCTCGTTGCCTCGCCGTACCTTGGTCGTTTACCCGTCGTTTCGGTCTCAGATGGTGCAACGTTATCCGGACGTTGCACCATGTCGAGATGGTACACCTCGCGTGGGTAGTGACACAACTTGTCCCAGCGCCGTCACAGCTATCTCTTCTTTCAGGCTTTTGTGTGTGTACTGACCGATTAGACACAAATGTTCAGGCGCTCGCCGCCATCCCTGCTCGCAGGCAGCGCTGGCAATAGTATTCATTCTCGTCAGGGTGTGCGGGGTGCCAGGTATCGAGAATCCACCCGCCACACGGGGTATCTGCCAGATAGTTGGTCTCATCCATGCAGACCGGCTGGCCGCAAGAGAAACAGGCGTGTCGCTGCTCAGGCTTGCCGCAGGTCGTACACGGTCCTGGTTCGTCGGTCAGTACCTCTGGCAACTCCTGGGGCTCGTCGTCGCCATCATAATCGCCGTCTTCTTCGATCATGAAACTAGCTCTCATAGCGCTCTCCTCGCTTGTTTGGCAGCCTGAAACTCCCTGATGTAGTCAAGCTGGCCGTTCCAGTACCATATCTCGTGATCGAATTGGCAGCGATCGCGCTCCTGTGTGGCTTGCTGCTCTTCTGCATGCATGTCGAGCAAGTGGCCGGTCAAGAGATACTTCTCGCTTGCGGCTTGCTGGCCCGCGTAGTATGCCTTGCTGTTCATCGTGTATAATCCTCTCTAGATGCCAGCCTGATGTGTAGCGATGCGTTGACACTGCACTGCACATCAGGCGGCTACGCTGCATTTGGCTGGTTACTACCAGAGTGTGCAGACTCTTCTTCCGTCTCATCAGTTCCCGCCAGCCAGGGTTGCTCTCGCATTTGCTTTACCCGCCTTGCATCTTCAATTGAGACATACCGCTTCTTATCGAGCTTGAACTTATGTGTTTTAACGTCCAACTCGGTAAGAATATTGTAGAGTGAGCTTCGCCTGATCCCGAGATATTCAGATACCTCATCATAGGTGAGATAGGCTTTTCCCTCTAGTCTGGACGTGTCACTCTTTGGCCTCTTAGGCACGTTCGGCATGGCACTGTTCTCCTCTCTGCTAAGGGATGTTTTTCCTCTCCTTACATCCACATAATGAGAATAACACTCTCTGTCCAATAAGTCAATATTCGTAGCTAAAACACTTGACAACTGTCCAATAACTAAAGTACACTTAGAGCAGTGAATGGCTTACAAAAGTAGTACATAGGGTAGACTGATCAACCGAACGGCCTATTAAGCGAAAGGACAAATATCATGCTCAATCTCGGGAAATGTGTGGTCATCCTCGAAGACGGTGAGGAACTGGCCCCTGTACGGGTGCAAAATCTGACGGATGACGAGGGGCAAGCCAAATTGAACGGCAAGTGGGAGCCAGTTACGTATGTTGGGCGCATAGATGGCAAGCTGACCTTTCAGCAAGAGGATGAAGAAGAGTAGCGCGTAGAGGCGGGCCGCGCGCATTGCGGCTCCCTCACACCAGGGCTGTAGCGGATGCAGCCTTGATGCGAGGGAACTTCCCTCGGACTTTGCCGAAAGGCGGAAAGGGTTTTGACCCATGAACTGGCTGAAGCTCATTGATACGGTCCTGTTTTACAGCGTCATGTTCGCCATTGCTGGTGGAGCGTACTTCACCATCATCGCCTGTTGCATGTACAACAAGGCCGTCGATGCGCCTGAGAACTTTGCGAAGGTGCTGGCAGCGATCAGAGAGCAGGTACGGTGGTTCCGACCAGGGCCGCATGAGTAGCGCGTAAAGAGGCGGCCCGCCTTTGCTGATACATCGGCGGGCCACTGGAACCTTTTGATAGAAATCTCATTCACCTCAATTGGAGTATACCATGTCCGACAACACGAAACCGCCTGCACAACCCGTGGCTCAAGAGCAGCTCCATACCCTGCATGTCAATGGACAATGCCCGACGCAGCGCGAAGCGAAGCGCATTCTGACCGCACCAGCGAAACCCGTAGATGAGACCGACCTTGCCACAAAGCCGCTGCATAGCGCCATTCGTGGCTTCAACCTGATGAGATGAGCGGCCATGACAAAGGTTCTACGCGGTTTTGGATGGACCGTTCACCGTGCCGGCGATCCGGAGTATCAGACACAAAACAACAGCGGTTGGGCAGAGAAAGGCACTGTGCCGGAGCAGTGGCAGGCGATTAAGGACGATCCTACCGTTGATCAGGCGCAACTCTACACATCAGCTCAACGGCATGTGCGTGCCGATAAGCGGCGCATCCTGGATAGCAAGTGAGTAGTGAAGCGGCCCGCCGATGTGTCAGCAACGGCGGGCCTATTTCGAAGCATCTCTCAGAAACTTCAAGGAGAAGTATATCATGACCTTCACACACGACTACATTCTGGAAAGTCTACGCCAGGCCGTGCCGATGCTGCGTAATCTGGCTATCCGCTATCATCTTGACTTTGATGATCTCTATCAAGATGCGTTCCTGGTCGCACTGGACTGCTACGAGCGTGCGATGGCATACAGCAATCCACGCGCATTCATCCAGGCCCGACTGCGCTGGCATGCCCTAAAGGTGGTGCGCGCGCGATCGAGCCACTCTGCGCTCTCGTTGGATGCAATGCTGCCAGAGCTGGAGTGTTCCACGCCTGCAGCCGATGGACTCAGCGCGCATGAGCGAGAGCAGGCTCTCTACACGGCACTCTCGCGGTTGACGATCCAGCAGCAACGCGCGCTCGTCAGCTTCTACGGTCTGGCAGCATTCCAGCCGCAGGCCAACGGGCGTCGGTCCTGGCGTGCAATCGCGGCCAATCCGAAAGCCGAATGGAACCGCCGGGATAAGGCGATGACAGAGTTGCGACGCGATCAGGCGCTGCGAGAGGCCACCTTCGGCGGGAAGGCGGTGCAGGCATGACTGCGAGCACTACCGTTTTCTTCGACTCCCTGGTTCAGGCCAAATTAGCGCCTGTCCTGCAGGCGAATCAGCCGGTCAATCCCTTCCAGACCGGGGACATCGACTTTGAGGCATGGCTGGCCCCCTTTGAGAAAAAGCTGGCACGGGTTGCGCGTAACCTTTGCTGGCGATTGTCTACCGTCAATGTAGCGCCTGATGATCTGGTGCAAGAAGCGCGTCTTGCTATCTGGCAGGCGACCCATCGCTATAACTCTTCGATGAGCCTTGGGGGGTTCAAACACCTCTGCCTTATGCGTGCACGCGGGGCCATGGTTGCTAAGCTGGCACGTGCGATGGAGGTGCAGGCATGACGACTACCACGAAGGGGCGAGGTCCGCGCGCGAAAGCCTCGCCTCAAGTCCTTGAGACGCCATTTGTGAACCTGGACGAACTGCCTAACGATCGTCTCACCGCAGCGCGTCTCTATGAAATCGAACTGTATAACCATTCGCTTCTTGCGCCTACCGCTTTAGAAGAAGCACGAGGCTTAGCAGCGCGGGCCAGAGCAGGCGATACGCAGGCTCGTGAAAAGATGATCATTGCCTGCTTGCGGTATGTGTTTCATGTGGGGCATGGCCTGGCTATTCAGCACGGCATCACGGAGATGGCCGCTGACGTGGTTGCGGTTGGCAATCTCTCGGTGATGGAGCATCTGGAAAAAGCCTATGATCATGTCTCGCCATTTGGCTACCTGATGACCTGTGCTAAGGGGGAGATGACCCGTTGGGCACAGCAGCACGCGACGATCATCACCGTTCCAGGCAATCATCCTGATCGGGAGAGACGTGCGCAGCCCTATCGAATCTTTAGCGTCGATGCCCCTGGCCCTGATGGCGAAGAGTGGGAAGATACGTTGAGGGCCCCTGATCTGATCCTTGAGGCGGAAGAAGAGAAGGACTTTACACCGGTACTGCAGGCGGTTGAGGAATTGCCTGAGCGACGCCGTGAGGTGGTGATTCGACGCTTCGGCCTCTTTGACACGCAGCCGCAACGGCTGGCAGACATCAATCGGGCCATGTATGGTCATCGTGGAGGCACGGCATGCCTCCATCTCAGCCTCGCTGTGAAGTCCCTTCGTTGTCACCAGGCGTTACGAGAGATGGTGCCCGGAGCACTTTCATCGGGAGAGTCGTCACCAGCGCCCCGCAAGCGAGGGCGTCCGGCAAAAGCCAGGAATGATGAGTAGTGTGTTCTGTAGGTTGGTTCTGCCTACCCCCTATGAAGGCAGTAGGCAGAAAAGCGAAGAGAAATGAGGAAGAAACATGGCGAAAACGACCTTCTTTCAGCCGCTCCAGTATGCCCTGGTAGTGCGAGACGCCACCGGCGCAAAGATCAACGGGACCGGCTCAAGTTACGATCTCGATCAAACATGTCGATTCGCAGAGGGCCTCTTGCGGATTACTCCGCATGCACTCTGGATCGATATTCATCCCTTCACTGACGGCGTGTGCAGCGAGATCCCGGTGACATCGGTACGACGTGAGGGACAACCAGAATGAAGAAGAGACTGAACGCTCTCGACATTCTCAAAATCAGCACCAGGGCAGAGGGCGAATGGATCAAACACCTGCACCAGATGGGTGTGGATACGAGCGGATATCCCGAAGCCGATGTGCCTATTCCTGAATTGGGGATCGTTCATCATCGGGTCTACTTCCCCAATGCACTGAAACCACAGTTTGAGCAGTGGTTCAGCAAGGAGTTCCTGCCTCGCTTTTTGAGAGGGGAGGTCAAGCCATGACAAAGATTACTGTACAGGAGCTGCACGATGTATTGAACCAGGCCCTCATCTCGATGGGGGAAGAAGCACAAGGTGTTGTTGGCATCAAGCCAACATCCTGGGAGGAGTTAAGCGAAGAAGAAAGGGCGGTGATCACCCATATGACGCGTTCGACGAACTACATCCTGAGTGAGTTTGAAGTGGACCATGAGTGAGTGTACAGAAACTTGGCCAGGGTCTCAGGCAAAGAGCAAGAGCGTAGCCAGGTGCTGCGCTCTCTTTTTGTGCCCTTAAAGTTATGGGTTTCCTTGAGGAAACTCAGAGAGTTATGAGTTTCCGGCATCGGAAATTGATAGGTTGAGAGGGTGCTACAAGCTTCAGGATTATTGTCATAAAGTTATGGCTTTAATGTACTGTTTGCACCATTGCTTCTGCCTGCTCGCGGCAGCAAAACACGACCAATCATGATATGGTATGTATGAGGGTGCTTGTAGTGCTCATCCACCGTACCCGACGGCTGCCGTTGCACCGATTGGCACCCTATCGCTGCGGGGAACAGGATCACTTCCGTCTTTTCATGCCGAGCTTCACATACAACCTCATCCAATACCGCTTGCTCTCCTCAACGTGTGGATTCTGACTGAGGTTTGCCAGATTTTCTGGAAAGTCTTGCCGCAAGCCACGCTCAAAGAAATACCTAAACTCCCCGAATACAAAAGGTAAGTTTTGCCGCGATTCTCAAAAACACAGGCAAGTTTTGCCGCGATTCTGGTGTTTCGCTGTTGCTCAGAGCAAATAGTCCTATCCAATTGCCTCTATCTTTTCCCGACCCATATACTAAGCTCATGTTGTATTTTGCCTGATTAGTCATTGTCGAAGGAGAGTTCAGCTCCCTTGCCCTTACGCTACTCGATTGAGGAGGATACAATGACCAGACCGCTAGATGGCCTCGCCTTTCAAGCCTACTGTCGTCGTCTCGGACTTTCGCGGGAAGCTCAAGAGCTGCTCGCAACCGTTCGTTCCTCACCTCCAAACCGGAATCCGCGCGCAAACCACGGCAATATGCCCGTCTGGTATCCCAGCAAGAAAATGCAATGCATGATCAAGGCGGAGAGCCACACCGTCGAGTTTGCTTTTCTGCTTCTGGCCGAGTACGGCGATGATGTGCTGGAGTACTATGATCAGCCCTATCCTCCCATTCAGCTTGAGTATCTCGACAAACGTGGACACCGACAAACGCCCTTGCACACAGCAGATTACTTCGTGCTGGGTTACCATGAGGCAGGTTGGCAGGAGTGTAAACCCGTCCAGGAGCTGATCCGTCAATCACAAGAACGCCCCAATCGATACGTTCTTAATGAACACGGAACCTGGCGGTGTCCACCAGGAGAAGCCTTTGGCGAACGGTTTGGCCTGACCTATCGTGTACAAGCCTCCGATCAAATCAACTGGGTCGCGCAGGACAACTGGCTGTTCCTCGACGAGTACTTTCAGGACCTGGAACGCTTGATGGTACCAGAGCAGGCTCTGGAAACGCTCCAACGGAAGGTTTCCGAACATCCTGGGATCACGCTGGCCGATCTTCATCGTGAGATCTCGGAGATCCCTACTGACCTGATCAATATTGCCATTGCCCAGCAGCAACTCTATGTGGATCTGCTGAATCACCGCCTGACTGATCGGGAACGAACCCCTCTCTATCGAAACGAGCAGATGGCTCGTGCTTTTGCTCATCGTGCCCATGTTTCTCTTGATATGGGCACGCTTGCCCATCCTGTGGTGATTGAGCAAGGAAGCCCAGTGTCATGGGATGGACGGGTCTGGCGCATCGCCAATGTTGGCGAAACAGAGCTGACGCTGGTTTCTCAGGAGGGTCATCCCTTCGCCCTTGCTCGCACTGCCTTTGAGATATTAGTAAAAGAGGGCAATATCATTGGCGTCCAGACGCATACCTATTCAAACTTCACTGAAGAGGGACGCGAACGACTCACTCTAGTAGATGAGCATGACCTTGCCACTGCTGTGTTTCGCAACCGGGTCATCCATCCAGACGACTACTCCGATGAGGAACAAGAACGCCTTGAGGCCAAACTAGCGACTGTTCCAGAGCGGACGAAGCGCCACTGGAAACAGTTGTATCGGCAGGGAGAGGTCACCTATGGCAGCGGCTTTATCGGTTTGTTACCCAGCTACAGTCACTGTGGAGGCAACCGTAAACTCGCTCTAGAGGTGAGTGCGCTCATCGAGGAGGTGTTAAACACGCATTATGATACGGTCACACGCAAGCTCAAACGTGGTGCGTATGGTGAATATCTCTTACAGTCCGAAGAGCGTCATCTCCAGCCAGTCAGTCAGGCCACCTTCTACGCGCATGCGAAGCATCACAAAGCCGCATATGACCAGAGGCTCGTTCGTGAGGGAACGCGTGCCGCCTACCCCTACAAGGATTACTACCGAACCAACCAGCGAACGACCAGCCGTCATGGGTCGTATGCGTGGTCGATGGCCCATATTGACCACACAGAGCTAGACCTGGAGCTGTTCGACTCCAGTACAGGCAAGCCAATGGGCAGATGTTGGTTAACACTGATGATCCTTTCCCATCCACGGCGGATTGTGGCACTCTCCCTCTCCTACGATGAGCCCTCGTATCGTTCCTGTCTCATGGTGCTGCGTCTCTGTGTCAAGCGATTTGCCCGACTTCCTACCGCCATCACCGTGGACGGTGGCCCAGAATTCAGAAGCACGTACTTTGAAAAACTGTTGGCACTCTACAAGATTAGAAAACATCAACGGCCTTCATCTGAACCGCGATATGGTGCGCCACAAGAACGACTCTTTGGGACCATGAACACGCAGTTCATCTTTCATCTCCTGGGCAACACCCAGGCGTCGAAGCAACCGCGTACTGTGACGAAAGCCACCAATCCGAAACGGTTAGGTGTCTGGACGCTGCCTAAGCTGGCCGAGCGCGCCGACATCTGGGCGTTCGAGGAGTACGATACGCAACCTCACACCTCGCTTTCTGGCATGACACCACGCGAAGCCTACGAGCAGAGCCTGGAGCACGATGGGGCACGAGATCACAGATGTATTCCTTACGACGAGGTCTTCAAACGCTCGACCTTTCCCACGACGACAAAAGGAACAGCTCTGGTGCAACCGGGACAAGGGGTACGTATGAACTATCTCGATTATTGGTGTGAGGAGATGCGCGATCCAACCGTTGAACGGACCCAGGTCCAGGTGCTCTACGATCCGTTTGACGTGAGCATTGGGTATGCTTGTCTCAATGGACGATGGTGCAAATGTGTTTGTCCCGATGATGAGTTTGCAGGGTGCTCAGAGCGAGAACTCCAGGTGGTTGCCGAAGAACTGCGCAAACGCAATCGACTCCTGCACGGTCGGGAACGAGTGGAGCTCACGCAGAAGCAGTTGGCAACCTTTCGACGCGAGAATGCGGCGCAAGAGCACCTCTTGCGCCAGCAGCAGAAAGATCGAGAAGCGCGGGCTGTATTCACAGTGCTAGAAGGGGGACGTGTGACACGGCCAGGATCGGGCGTGCCTCAGACCGTTTCTAGAGAGACTACGAGCGGGTCAGTCTCCACACACCGAAGGGCTCCTGACGAAAACAAGCTGATCGTGTTCAGGCGGATTCGCTAATGGGCAGGAGGAAAAAGCAGCCGAATGGGCCAATCCAAGCGGAACAGCAGAAACGAAAAGGCGATAGCCGACTCCCAGAGTCGTTCCCAGCGGAGTTGCTGCAACAATCCACTGGAGCGAGGCAAGCATACTTTGAGCACTGTCTCATCGAGCATACTCATTTGCAGGAAGCATGCAGTGCCGTCGTGAGGGCAATCTGTATGCCGGGCAATGATGGAGTGTATCGTCGGCTGGATAGTATGGTGCTGGTGATTGGCCCCAGTCGAGTAGGTAAGACCACTCTCATCCACTTGCTAGAACAGGAATTGCTCTTGCGTGCGCAAGATCGGATGCAAGCCGATCCGGGCTACATTCCCTATGTGAGCATCACGATGGACGGAGCTGGGGCAGGTCGCTTTGACTGGAGGGATTACTACCAACCGGTACTCAGACAGTTATCCGATCCTTTTTTGCCAGTGAAGAAGCCTGCGAGATCGGCGCGTGACTTGCAAGAGGCAATGGAGGAGGCATTGGCTTTTCGGAAAACCGGCGTAGTCATTGTTGATGAGGCGCAGCATCTCGCCAAGGCGAGCAGTGGGCGGAGGCTTCAGGATCGTTTGGATCATCTGAAACACTTTGAAAACAAAACTGGCGTGAGCCACGTGCTCGTTGGCACCTATGAGATGAGACCGTTCAGAAAGGTCAATGCACAGCTCGCTTGCCGAAGCATCGATGTCCACTTTCCCAGATATGATGCGACGAACGAAGTAGAGTGTACAACCTTTCAAAGTGTGCTCTGGGCCTTGCAGCGGCAACTGCCCGTCGAGTGCGAGCCACAATTGTTGCAAAACCACTGGGAATTCCTGTACGCCCGGAGCCTGGGTTGTATTGGATTGCTCAAGCAGCATCTGAATGAGGCGCTCAGACTTGCGCTTGACGAAGGCGCAAAGACAATCACGCTGGACCACTTGCGGAAAACAGCACTTCACAAGGAGAAAGTCGATCTGGCACTGGAGGCCATTCTGAAAGGGGAACAGGATTTTGCCGAAGCGGAGGATGCCGATCAAGACCTTCTCATCAAGCTAGGAATGGCTCCTGCCAGATCACCTGCTGAGAAGGAGAACCCAGGAGTCGATGAGAAACAAGGAGTACAGCCCCACTCTCCTCGTAGGCAAAAACGGCAACCTGGTGAACGAAGATCTGGCCGTGACTCAATTGGATCTGAGCCTATCCAGCAGCCGAGCGATGAGGCAAATCAGGCGGTAGGGTAATGGTGCCAACAAAATCTTTCAACATGGTTGGTGTGAGATATGACGCGTGAAGGGGAGCAATGAGCCGGACAGAACCGAGGATTTTTCAACGAGAGAAAACACAAGTGGAGATGCCACCTCGCAGTAGACTCCACAATCTTGCTCCGCTAGGCATTGGAACTGCATTCATTGAATGTCTGACGAGCTACATCAATCGTCTGGCATGGATGTATCGTGTTGGTCCACGAGTCCTTGTGGCAGAGATGATTGTTCCTCATCTCAAGGGATCACATTACATTCGGTCAAGTCTGTACCACCTGGCTGGGTTTTGTCGGCGAAATGCAATGAACGTCAATGGGACCGGAGAAGTTTCCCTTGATTGGTCAGATACACTTGGACAGTTGACCATGCGGTCAGATCTCCAAACCCTGACCGGAAACCTATGGGCAAGTAATCTCCCCACACGTGGTTTCCTGCGTGCCACACCCGCCTGGTGTTCTACCTGCATCCATGAATGGCGAGAGAGTGGGCTTCCGATTTATCAGCCGCTGGTATGGATGCTTCAGGTTGTGACGATCTGTCCGCAGCACCGAAGACGGCTGGAAGAACAGTGTCCACATTGCCAGAAGAGTCAATCTGTGCTTGCTGTCAACAGAACACCACCAGGGAACTGCACACAGTGCCAGCGTTGGTTGGGAACTCCATCAGTAGCAGAAGCACCAGATGAGATCGATGATGAACTATTTGACTGGCAACAGTGGGTTTTGCACGCTATTGAAGAACTCCATCAGGCCGCTGCTTTCTCTGGTCCTCTTCCCTGGGCCAATGTTTCCATGGGTCTTGCTACATGCGTCAAGACCGTAGGAAGAGTGAACCGGATCGCTCGCTTGGCAGATCTGTCAGATTCGGCGTTCAGTCTGTGGTTGCATGGGAAACGTCTACCTTCGTTCAAGAGGTTTCTTGAGCTGTGTTATGTGCTCGATATTTCCCCGTTGCGGTTGATGACTGCAAAACCGGCAGATCTCAAAAAAACCATGCGGACACCCAGGACATATCGGCAGCCCAGGCCCAGAGAGGGTGTACCTGCTCGGGTGGATCGTGAACGCACATGGGAAGTCCTTCAAGCAGTGCTTAACGATCGGGAAGCCTCCCTCTCGGTCAGCCAGGTAGCACATCGCTTGGGACTAGGAGGGACAACCTTACGAGGTCTATTTCCTCAAGAGTGTGCTTTGATAACTGCTCGGCATCAAGCTGCTCGCGCTGAGCGAGCGAAACAAAAGAGTGCCCAAACATATGAAGAGGTAAGACAAGTCACTGTGGCGCTTCATGCGCAAGGAATATTTCCAGGCTCGAATCAAGTGAAGGCTATGCTCTCAAATCCAAACATGCTGCGCAAAGCTGAGGGATTGACCGCTTGGCATGCTACTCGGCGTGAGCTAGGGATTGAACCGTAACAATCGTTCTTCGGTTTTTTCTAAAAAGGATGATGAGTTTTGCCATGCTACAAACTCAAGGACTTTTTGCCGAAGCGGCAAAACTCATTTAGAATCCACACAACGATCCGCTCGCGCTGCAGGTCCATCTCTTCCAGCACGAGCGGGGAAATATGGTAGCGTCCAACTTTCGCGCTCTTACCGTACACCAGGTCGGCCTCTAGCCAACCCTTCCTAATCCAATCGTAGACGGTGCTGTCCGTGACGTGGTAGAGCTCTGCAACCTGCTGCGGCGTCAAATAGTCCATCGTGATGGCTTCATTCCACAGTGTCTTCTGGCGGTATTTGGCAATGTTGGCGTGGTCTTGTTCAGTGAGGGTGTCCTTTTTCTTCATACCTATCCTTTCAAATCATGGTCTGAGTCGGTCGTGCCAAGCCCGGTTCCCTGATCCATTGTGATTGTTGTCCCTGATTTCGTCAAGAGTGTTTCCGTGAGAGGTGAGAGCACATAACCGGGTGCTACGCGCTCTGTTTGTCTTGTAGCCAATGGCTATCTCACCGTATCGCTGCACACTTCAGAGGGGGAAGTTGTAACTTTATATTACTAACCACAGAGCTTGAGACAACTGGTAAATGACTTGCGACATGAGCGGATCTTGCCCTCCGACATAAGCACTTGCCCACCGATATGAGCAGTTCAGTTCATGACTGCGAGTGCAGCCGCTTTAAACGCGGATCGGGCTCAATCATTTCTGTAAATTCACTGCGGTGTTGTTACGTTTTTGCCTGTTCTACGCGCCTCGACCATCTGCAGATCGAAGCACAGAGCAACACTTTTCAGATCAGAAACAGATGGAGATGGAGCGGTAGAAATCCACAGTTCAAGCTATTTTTGCTTGTGAATTTACCAAAACGAAAGTGGTCAACCCGCTTTTTGAGCCGCGTTGGTCGGCAGTAACAGACGAGCTGCTCAAGTGGGCGGGCAAGTGCTTACATCGGAGGGCAAGATCCGCTCATGTCGCAAGTCATTTACCAGTATAGGCGTATACGGAGAAATCATCCTATGCATCCTATGCAGATCTTATAAACGCGCTTTACAAGCTGATCTATCCTGCATAGGATACTGCATAGGATACTGCATAGGATCAACTATCCTATGCAGTGGGCAGGCATCGACAGGCGCTTAACCTCACCAGGGCTCACCCAGAACCGCGCTCACAACCGGCTCACCAGGGCCAGGGCTCACAGAATACGCTCGCATACTACGGAGCCCGATTTTAGCATTGTGGGCGATGCCGCCAACGCGGAACAGGCGTATAATCTCGTTGAGCGCCTGCATCCTGACGTGATGCTGCTCGATGTGCGCCTGCCCGGAATAAGCGGGGTCGAGGTCTGTCGCACGGTGACGGAGCGCTATCCCGAGACCGCTGTGATTATCCTGACCACCTTTACAGACGAGAACCTGGTCGCGCGCTGCATCCAGGCCGGTGCGCGCGGCTATATCGTCAAGGATATCGAACGCTTCGATCTCAAACGCTCCATTCGCGCCGTAGCAAGAGGAGAGGCGGCGATCGATTCGAAGGCGGCGGTTGCCGTCCTGGCGCAACTACGCCGCGTCCCACAGGTCGCCGGTGAGGCGCCGCCCGAACCGCTGAGCTCCCAACAGCTCGTCATATTGCGGCTGATAGCGCAAGGACTCTCCAGCCGCGAGATCGCTACCCAGCTCTACCTCAGCGAGAATACTGTCAAGGGCTATGTGCAGGAGATCCTGCACCGCCTCGGGGTCAAGAATCGCACCGAGGCGGTGATGGTCGCGGTCAAACAGGGATGGCTGTAGTACCTATCATCTGCCGTCTCACTTCACTGTGAACGATGCATACATGCCCAACATAACATGCGGCTTGCCCGTTTTCGGGTCCGGCACAAAACATATGGTTCCATAGTTACCGGGTTGAAGATTAAGCTTCAACCAGGCCGAACTGTTCGGTTTGATCGCTCCCAATCCACCGGCATTCTCAAAAGGTGGAGGACCGGCAGGCGGATTTGGCTGACTCATAAGCTGCAGCAGCTTCTGCATAGTGACGCCTTTTGCCAGCTTGATTATCCCGACCTCATGGGGTTGAGGCCCATTGTTTGTCACCTTCAATGTGAGTGGTCCGGATTGGATATTGCTGGGCAGTGTAAAGTTGAAATCTTTCAGCATAATATCTCCATCCGCCTTAGGCTCATCCTGCTTGCCGGGCGATCCCGTGACCGTGAACTGGGTCAACATTCCCTTCATATAATGCGGGACATTATCCGCTCCTGCCACAAAGCAAATCGAGGCATACTGCCCGGCAGGAAGGTTAAGGATAACCTCCTGGCTGCCCCCTGGTGAGATCATATTCGCTCCGCCATAGAGGGTCATGAGTCCCAACGCAGCAGCGGGTCCTTTGCTCTTATCATCCAGGACGGTCTTGAACTGGTCAAAGGTGACCCCATCATTGAGTCTGCCAATATTAATCTGATGCGGTTCTTTACCCGTATTGATAAAGTTGACATCCACCAGACCTGCCTGTACAGTCTGCGGCTCCTCAAAAGAAAAGTCCACCGCCTTGATGGTGATGGTCGGAATAGGCCGCGTCACCGTACTCGTTTGTGTATTCCCCGATGGACTCTGACCCTGGCTAGATGAACTTTGACCCTGGTTAGAGCTGCCGCACGAGGCAAGCAAAGTAAGTACCGCTGCCGCACAAAACACGAGCATTAAGGAGACAATTAAGCGGGGACGATTACGCGAGTGATCAATGTTTACCACATCTCATCTCCATTCTGTGCAATGAAATTACCCACTGGTGGGTCAGGTCACAGTTGACCTTAGCATTATGTAAACGCTCATCAGGTCCGAATCTGCTGTTCTTTCTTCCAGGATATGTCTGTCCCATACTCTTTTCTTATCTCATAATGTCTTAATCATTATGTAACTGTTCAGACTCCTCGCCGCTCTGCGTCACCCACACCAAACCCCTTGCGAAGCGCCTTTAGCGCTGAGGAGTCAGGGGGTTCTGAACAGTTACATCATTATCAAAACGATGATCTGACCCGATAAACGTAAGGCGAGCGTTTTTACTGACCTCGCGCTAAGAAACTAAACCAAGTAGCCGCACTGACGGGAGCAGCTTTTGATGATCTCCTTCTTGTGGCGCAAACGTTCTTTGGCTTGGATGAGCTTGCGATACAACTGATCGAGATCGGAACAACAGACATTGCCTAATTCCACTCGCTTGAGATAGTTCCAGATACCCTCATCGGGGTTGAGATCAGGAGCGTAGCCGGGAAGTTGTTCCAGATGCAAACGTTTGGCGGCTCCTCGTTTGAGAAAGTCTTTGATCTCGTGTCCGCGATGGATGGGCGCGCCATCCCAGATCACCACGATCTTGCCCGCGCATCTTGCGCATCAGCACGCGCAAGAAGCTCACCACTGCTGCGCTATCATAGGAGGCCAGACGCACTTGCATGAACAAGCGCCCTTCGGCAGTGATGCCGCTGATCGCCGAGAGATGATCGCGCGTCAGCTTGACCCGCAGCACCGGTGTTTTCCCGCGTGGAGCCCAGGTGCGTACGGCCATCGGCAACAGATAAAAGCCCGCTTCGTCTAGCCAGACGATGGTGGCCTTGTCCTGTTCGGCTTTTTTTTACTAGCGGGCCAGCGCCGCTCTGACCACTCCTTGATGGCTGCTTCATTGCGTTGGGTAGCTCGCTCGATGGGCTGTTGCCGACTCCAGCCCCCTTCGCGTAATAGGCGACCGACATGATCGCGATGATAGCGCACACCAAAGGCCCTCTCGATGACCACTGTCACGCGGCTGGCGGTCCACACATCCCCGCGAAAGCCATACGCTTCGGCTCCTTTGGCTAACAACGCAGGAAGCTGCGCCTTTTGCTCAGCGCTTAGTCGCGGCTTCACTCCCTGGGGAGGATGCGCGTTGAGGGCTTCAATTCCTCCTGCTCGCCCTCGTTTGAGCCATTGGCTCACCGCTCCTTCGCTCACTCCCAAGGCTACTGCAATGTCTTTTTGTCTCCATCCAGCTTCTTTCAGCTTCCAGGCACGTTTGCGCCGTTCTTCTCGCCAATCGGCTTTCTTTGGTGCTCCCATGCCTCCTATGTTAGCACACTTTACTTGCTTCTGCCGAGATCAGTAACTGGCTTTGGAGAGAACCAGCACCCTCTTCTTTGTCCTCAAATACACGCTCGATTGTTACGCGGATAAGCTTTGCAATTGCAGCCATACGCGTGGCTAGCTCACGGGGGGTGGTAACAGTCGGCGTTCGCGCCTGCATATACGATTGCAGAAGCTGCTTGGTGCGCTCTGCTCCATCTGAATCAGGAAGAAGGGTTTTCTTCCCCTTCAGGGTGGCGAGGCGTCCTACAAGTTCCCGTTTTCCCTTGAGAAACCACCGAAACTCGAGGTAATCAGTAAAGATGAGATTAGATAAGCTCTCGCGGTAGCGCCGGAGTTGTTCGCCCTCACGCGTGGTAGGATGCGCTTTTTCCGAGTCACTTTCAATCTGTACTAACGAAACACCGATATCTTTCGCTTCGATGTATCCCAGCGGGACTTGTCCATCCGTAACGATATAGTCCGGCGCTCCACACCTAATGCGCTTTGGTTCATTGGTTGCAAGCGTACCAGGATAGAGTGTTTCGATCAATGTTTTTAGTGCAGGTCGATATGAATGTTCCCTCGCTATACCTTGCTGCAATTCTCGCTCAATAGCTGCTAAATAGCTGTGCAATATGTTCTCAGTGGTAGCACGTGGCATGAAACAACCCCCTACTAACAGGCCTTCCCTGTCTTTATGACCTTAGATGCGCACATTATACGCTAGAGATAGAACGAACAGAAAAATCCAGAACCAGGGCAAGCACCGGCCCATTTCATCACGATGAAACTCATAGCAGCGCGCTTTTCCCCAGGACTGACTGCATCCGTTTCAAATAGCATAAGTAAGGAAAAAGATTACTGCCGTTTCAAACGGCAATAAAAAAGCCTGGGTACCGACTGCCAATACGTACCGATTTAAGTACCTAAACCATCCAGCTCAGGCCTGTGGAGCGGGCGCTACTACCTGGTAAATTCACTAAAGGGTAGACCGATTTTGCACGGAAGGGTGGAAATTTGCTCTGAATCATGGGAATTGACACTTCATTGCCTGGAAAAACCGCTCCCCGTCTGGTACACTTGAATGGAGCGTTGTAAATGAAGTTCCCGGATGCCAAAAGATTTCACCGTTCTCATGAACCCACGGTTCGCGCTCCTGGAGGGACGGCCATGGTCGCACCGGCAGTAGAAGGCATCGATCTGTTCAAAATTGCAGGTCGCTCCATTTCAGGGTGGATTCCCAGTCTGAAGGCGGGCACAGATTCCCCTCTCCGCCAGCCGTTCTGTAGCCAACTCGAAGAGCGTCTCCTTTTGTCCCTCGAATACCATCCCCAGGTTGCCTGCTACGCTCGTGGCGACATTGGTCCTTCGTTCGCAGCCACCTACCGACTGCCTACTCCGAAAGATGCCCCTTTTGCCATTGGGTACACGTTTGAGGGCCAACCCCATCACTACCTGCCCGATGTCGTGGGAACGTTGACGAACGGAAAGCTGTTCATCGCGGAGGCGGGCATGGAGGATGACAAACGGGGCGATCGCAACCTCGCCAAAGCGGAGGCCGCACGAAGGCTCGCGCACATTCAACAAGGCGTCTTCTGGATTGGCACGGAGCGGACACTTACCCAACAACGCCACTACAACCTGGTCTTCTTGCATGCCAGGCGCAAGACGTTTCCTGCCTTTGCCGAGATTGCCTGCGCCTTGCAAGAGATCTGGCCTTGGGGAGAAATGGCCGAGGTCGCAGAGGTAGCGAGCCGTCTTGAACACACGTTTCCGGCCACGCTTGTGGAGGCGGCGATCTGGAAGGTGGTGGCAGACAGCGCGGCACAGGGACATTTGTTGGTCGATCTGGAGCAGTTCACGCTTTCTCGCACCCTTCCCCTGGCCTTGCTCCCACCTGGTGCTCCGCCTCTTGTGCCCTCACCCCTCCCAGACACACTCGAACCTCTACCGGTCGCGTCGCGGGTGGCAACCGTCTCAGGAGATCCGAGCAGGCCGATTCCGGGTTCGACGTTTGATGCCTCCACCTTGCCTGAGAAACAACGAGAACAATTTCACCGGAATCTACGGGCGGTGGAGCAGGTGCTTGCCGGGGCACCTCAAACCCAGGTTGCCAAAGATGCAGGCATCCCACGCTCAACGCTTTCGCGCCTGGTCAAGCGAACCCGAGAGATAGGTCAGATCGCTTGTGTGCCCTATGGCAGCTATACCCGAAAGACGGCCATGCATCCCGCCTTCCAGGAGTGCATCCGTCGGCTTTTTCTTTTGCCCACACGTTTGTCCATGACGGCCATCTCTGAGCATACGGAGATGCAACACGTGGCGACGCGCTTGTCGGAGGAACAGGGCTCGCCGGTCAAACTTCCCTCCTATGCCCAGGTGCGCAAGCTCGTGCATCGACTCAAAAGTGACTCGGCGTTGGTGGCCATGCGCGAACAGACAAAATCGGTTCCTCGCGCACGCGAGTCTGCCGAGTCATTTGTGCTCTCCATTCCGGCTCCTGCGTTGCTCACCCAGGTCGATGAGCACACGATGGAGCTGTACGTCGTCACCCCCGATGGGACGACGGTTGCCAGCCAGGTGCATGCTGCCGTGCTGGTATGTGTCAAAACAGCAGCGATCTTAGGCGCGGTCCTTTCCCTCGGCCCGCTCAAGGAGGAAGACTACATGCGCCTCGTCAAGCAAACACTGGAGCCGAAAGATCACCTGATCGGACTCAATGGATGCCAGCACGCTTGGCCGTGCTTCGGCAAACCTGCCATCGTCTTTCATGACCGGGGCAAGATCTTCACCTCTGAGCGGGCACGGCAGGTCTTAGTGGACCGACTGGGCATCATTACCGAACAAGCGCCCCCGTATTGTCCCTCAGCAAAAGGAACCGTCGAATCGTTGTTTCGCTGGATGACCCAACGTTTTGAACGACGTTTGCCCAATACCAGCCACGGCGTGCATGACGCAGAAACGGCAGCCCAAACGGGAGGCATGACCCTGGAAGAACTAGAGCGCTGTTTCTATCAGGCGATCGTCGATGATCATCAACAAGCCTGGGATACCCTGCGAGGGCAGAAACGCTGTGTGCTCTGGGAACAGGCCGTGGCGCACAGCGGGGTGCCGCAGTATCTCGGATCTCCCGACGATCTCAAACTGTTGCTCATGAAAGCCGTCAATCGCAAAACCCCTCATCATGGCTATCGCACCTCTTCAGGAAACAGGCTCTCGTTTCATGGCCGATGGTATGTCTGCCCTGGCCTGCTCAGTCGGCTCCAAGGCCGCGAGTTCGAGGTGTATTACGATAGGAGGGATGTGGGCGTGCTCTACCTGTTCGTGGAAGGTCGCTATGTCGGAGAAGCCTACTGTCCCCAGTTCATGGGAGGTCGCGTCAGTGAATGGGAAGCCAGAGCCATGCGCGAACACGACGAGATGCAGGCTAAGATCGCCCGCGAGCAGGGGCGAGAGGTCCGGGTTCGTATTCAGGATGAAGCCGCATCCTCGCGCAAACGCCGAGGTGCAGAGATTCGAGCAAGTGAGCAAGCGCGTCAATGGGATCGCCAACGCCAGGACATGCATCCAGCCGAAGTTGTTGAGCGATTAGCGAGTATCGAGGCCAAGAAACGAGTCATACCAACACTGCCACCTGCCGTCCCGGATGCCGACTCTGATCGTCCCGTTCGCGCCTTAGCCGTTCGCACCTTCCGAGAGGAGCCGCTGCCATGACCCACCCCCTCTTTCGCTCAGAAATTTTTGTCGAGACCGCCTTCGAAAAACGTTTCCAGGCGATGCTGCGTTGTGCCTGGCACAAGCGTTCCTGGCATGTCATCGTGGCTGATCCGGGGGCAGGCAAGACCATGGGAATCCGCGATCTGCTCAAAACGGCTGGTTCCCGTACGATTCTGGCGGTCACGACCCCGAAAAACAATGAAGAGGAGCAGGCACTGGGCGACCAACTTTTTACGGCACTTGGCTTGAAGCTAACAGGACAGTGGCGCACCCGCAAGCCCAAACTCATGGGGCACCTGCACCAGTTTGGAACCCAGTGCCTCGTGGTGGATGATGCGCATGATCTCTCTTTGGAACACCTGCTGTTCCTCAAGGAACTGACGGACCAGGGGAAGTTACAGTATGATCATCCGCTTGGGTTGTGCCTGGTTGCGGCTGGGCGCGGGGACACGATCCCACTCAAGGAGACCTTAGATCAGCCTGAGATGACCTGGCTACAATGGCGTCGCCGCCTGGATAAGTTGGAACCGTTCTGCCGGATTGCAGGCCACACCAGCGAAGAAGTCCGCGAGATTTTGGTCGCCCTGGAAACGGTGTACCAGCCACTCTTTCCCCAGCTCAACTTGCGCCAGTGGGCAGGCTCGATCTACGCCTGGCTCACGCATCCGGTCCTCGATCCCACCAACAGTGGCCGGGTCACGATGGATTACTTGATGAAGCTCGTCACCACGGCCCTGGAATGGTCGTATGAGGCGAAGGCTACCGATGTGCGGGCCGAGACATTAGAGAAAGCCGCTCAATTGCTCGTGCTGCGCCGTGACACCTTTCGGATCATTGATGGAGCAGGACCAAGCCCGGACGCCTCTCCATCGGAGGACGCGAAGCCAGGGAATGGGAGCGGGACGCAATCAGAACAGGAAGCGGTGCAGGCCGAGAGGCAGCAGAACAAGACGGAAACGGGAGGAACAGTGGAAGCACAGGTGCAACCAATCAAAACGCCCAAATGCACGTTTGCCATGGTGGTTTCCATCGATCTCCAACGTTTTGCTGACAGTGGAGTGTCTCTGATTGAATGTCCTGACTGTGCCAGGACCCGTTCGCTCACTCCACACAAAGGCGTGCTACGGTTCCCCTCTCACGATCGACGCAAAATCCAGACGCCCAATACCATGCCTCGATGGGTCATGGGAGGAACGACCTGGGGCGTGATTGGAGGGTAGAAAAAGCTAAGGAGATAAAATAACACAAATCTAGCCCGTGTGATGATGTGCTTGCAGGTACAGTAGTAGAGCAACTTTGTTCAACTGGGATTCAGGAAGTGGAGAGATTTATGATGAGTGAAGATACAGCAATGCCATCTTCTCTTAAAAGAGAAGATGAAGATAAAGGTGAAGTATTTCAATTGGTGGACGCTCTCAAAAAGGGTAATTATTTCACGGTCCAAGGAATATTTAACAAGAAATTAACGCAACAGATAGCCCAAGCAGATCCGAAAAATATTCAAGAAGTAGCAGCTTCTCAACTATCTATTATCAACAATTATTACATAGTTGGGCTTCAGCAGTCGCAGCAAAGTTTTCGCTGGTCACTCATTTGGGGAGGAATTGGGTTGAGCTTCCTTATCGCTGCAGTATGTTTTTTGCTCCTGCGGCAGCCAACAGAAGTATCCTTCACTAGTACTATTGGAGGTGCCATCATTGAAGTGTTTGCTGGCAGTTATCTCTATCTCTACAGACGTGCTTCAGATCAGCTCGCTGCTTTTCGCTTTAGTTTAGAGAAAACGCAGCAGTTCCTGCTTGCTAACAGTATGTGTGAGAGCCTTGAAGGGGACCTAGCGCAAACTACGCGGGCAGAGCTAATTCAAGCTATGATAAATATGGCAGTCAATGGACAGCCAACGGAGAAACCACCTACTCAGACAAAGGGATCTCATTTTTATAAGTAAGTTAGAAAGGAATATATTCAGATGGACCCACTAAGTACGTCAATACTAGCGGTTACCCCTACAAAATGTAAACCATCTTACGTAGCTATGCTCACCTATGAAGAGATTATCAGTTGGTTCCAAAATCGTTTAACAGTTATAAAAGACGATAAGAACAATGTGGCTTTTACACTCCAGAAGAAAACGTCGGATGGCAAGTATGAGATACTTCAGGGCATCTTCAACACAGAAGCTAATGAATACGTTGATTGCCGATCTATTAAGCCAGAAGGTGTGGATTCAAGGCTAGTTACAATTCATGCTACAAATGAACTTGTGGTGTATACATAAATGAAGCAGATTTAGCTTCGGAAGAGTAAAAGAAAATTGTGGCTCCTGTCCAATCTTGATGAATGCCGAGCTTACCTCTTATCTGTTTCAACCTCCGATCTTGTCCATTAGACAACATGGGTATGATGTAAATCGCAGGAGCCAATTTACAAAGTGGTGATGGCAGAAACCCCATCGAGAGAGGCTTCGTTTGAATGGTCGACACCGATTTCCATGATTCAGATTAAATTCCTACTCTTCAGTGTAAAATCTGCCCATCCTTCAGTTAATTTACCACTACCCGCGCAAAGTGCCAATTCCATACACACGAAAAAGCCGCTACCTTGCGATATCGGCCATTGCATCGTGATGAAATCAGGGAAACGCGCGTTTCCGCACATTGGCAAGCTCTACGGTTATGATCATCATTTCATGACTTGCTCATCGGTTCCCAGATACGCATCAAGAGCCAGTTGCATGACTTCATAATCCTTCATCTCGTGCTCGAATGCATAACGCTTGACGGCCCGGATCGTCGCCGGTCTCAAGTGCGTCGTGTACTTCTCCACCAGTGGTTTTGTGGGCTCCTCTGTTTGCCCACTTGTGGTTTTGTCCACTTGTGGTTTTGTGGTTTTGTCCACTTGTGGACTTTCCGGTTGTTGGAAGAAGGCCGAGGTGCTCAGGTCGTTGATCATCTGGTCGGTATCTAGCCGCTTCTTCTTCATGGGTAGAGCTCCTCAATCAGTCTGGCATAGGCAACGGCACCCTTGGCGGTCGGGTTGTAGCGAAAGATATCTTGCTTGCTGAAATGGGCGTCGCGCAGGTCGGTATTTCTGGGAATGATCGTCTGCAGGAGTTGGTTGCCATACATCTTGCGCAGGATGGTCAGTGAGTTGGCGGTATTGATGGTCGGATCGCTCATGGTAAAGAGCAGCCCACGCAGCCGCAAGGTTGGGTTAAATTCCTGCCTGGTTAACGCAATCGTTTTGCTAATCTGCACAATCGAATCGACTTCAAAATAGCCAGGGGAAACAATCACGATGACCTCATCGGCGGCGGTAAAGGCATTCAAGGTAAGCCAGCCAAGGGCGGGCGGACAATCAATGAAGACATACTCATAGTCAGCTTTCACCTGATCCAACGCCCGCTTCAATCGTTGCTCGCGGTGGTCGTGTGCAATGGTCAGGCGCATATCGGTATCCGAGAGTAAAATATGAGCCGGTACCATCCACAGTCGGGGAACGGGTGTCTGATGGATGGGAAGCGGCTGCATCTCCAGGATAGTCTGATAGTTGGTCTCGTTCTTCGGGAGCCGCTGATAGTGCGGTAAGAGTGCCTTGGATGCGTTGGCCTGGCTATCCATGTCGATGAGGAGAACACGCTTGCCTTTGTGGGTGAGGCCGGCGGCAAGAGAAATCGCGGTGGTGGTTTTGCCGGTCCCGCCCTTCTGTGAGGCGATAGCAACAATAGTGGTCATCTGGGGAAACCTCCTGAAAGCCAGAAACGGGTGTTTCAGTCAATTTTGCTCAGTATGCCATTGCCGGGAGCGTCTGTCAAGAACAAGCTCACCTCTCCACAAGTGGGTTTGTCCACAAGTGGGTTTGTGGGTTTGTCCACAAGTGGGTTTGTGGGTTTGTCCACAAGTGGGTTTGTCCACAAGTGGACTTATCGCGTGTTAACTGCCGTCAGCTCCTCGTTGTTAGCTGGCGCATTTCATCATGAGGAAATGTGTAGCCTTGACGCCCCAACAAAATACGATGGAGTACGGCCTGATGCTTGCCCTCCGCTATGATCTCAGTAAATCCGTTGTCATAGAAACGGTGACACCGTTTGCAAAGCGCATAGAGCGCGGGGTGAGGATTGCGCGTATCGTTGGGCCACTTGTGCGCTGCATCAACAGTGCCTCTTGGTAAATGCCCGACGAAGTGGTTCTCCCGCCCTTTTGATGAAGCTCGCTTGCTTGGTAAGAAATGATAGAATGAGACCAGAGGTCGCAAACCAGAGCGATCTCTGGTCTGGAGTGCTCTTATGTTCTCATCTCCATTTCTTCCTCTCCCTGCAGGATTAAAGATTGCAACAACCAGTATGCATGATGATTTGTTGGTCGTGGAGGCTAGTCTCGACAAAAGCAGGATCATGCTGTCCGCTCTGTTTCTGCCCTGCTACACGCTGCCACAGCCACTATGCTCGCGTGGTGGCAGATTTGCCCTGTGCAGGCTTCCGCGTGCAACTCATCCTGCATGTGCGTCGGTT